>Ga0315542_1002042_pt1 | contig 12447 bp, 11 predicted proteins | sample SalMarSW160120MG_FD_202541 | JGI IMG/M metagenome (GOLD analysis project Ga0315542, IMG submission 202541) | Salt marsh sediment microbial communities from the Plum Island Ecosystem LTER, Massachusetts, United States - Salt Marsh Sediment SW1601-20 ... | reverse complement strand
AGTTCCATCGACGAGGTCGTGTGGACTCTGGTGGAAGCCATACTCATCGTCACGCTGGTGGTGTTCGCCTTTCTCGGATCACTTCGATCCGTCCTGATTCCGAGCATTGCGATTCCCCTCTCGCTGATCGGCGCATTTACCATCATGCTGGTCTTCGGCTTTTCCATCAACCTTTTGACCCTGCTCGCCCTGGTTCTCGCCATCGGGCTGGTGGTGGATGATGCCATCATCATCGTCGAGAATGTGAGCCGCCATATGGAAAAAGGCCTGAAGCCGGTACGGGCAGCCCTTCTGGCTGCACGCGAATTGGCCAGCCCCATTGTGGTGATGACGGTGGTCCTGGTTGCCGTTTATGTTCCCATTGGTTTCATGGGCGGACTCACCGGAGCCCTGTTTACCGAGTTTGCTTTCACGCTCGTGGCCGCAGTAACCATATCAGCGCTCGTGGCCCTGACCCTCTCTCCCATGATGTGCTCGAAACTCCTTCGACCCCATGATCGATCGCAAAAGGGATGGCAAGTGAAATTCGCTCGCTTCCTGGACCGTCGATTCGAGGCATTGCACCGGAGATATGAGCGGCTGCTCCACGGTGCGCTCGACTACGTGCCGGTGACCATGGTGTTCGCAGTGATCATTCTTGCCAGCATTTACTTCCTGTATGCCGGTTCAAAGTCAGAACTCGCGCCGCAGGAAGATCAAGGAGTAATCATCACTTCATCGACCCCGGCTCCGGACGCGACGCTGCAACAGCGTGAACTTTATTCACACGCCGTTTTCAAGACCTTCGAGAAGCACCCTCAGACCGATCATGTGTTCCAGCTCGACATGCCCGGAACCTCTATCGCCGGCATGGTCTTGAAGCCCTGGAATGAGCGGCGGGAAACCTCGAACGAGCTGCAGCCGATCATCCAGAAAGAATTAAGCAATATTGCGGGCATTCAGGTGGTGGCGTTTCAGCCCCCTTCTCTCCCGGGCAGCAGGGGCCTGCCCATCGAATTTGTTATCCAGACGACGGATCCGTTCAGCCGCCTGAACGAGGTGGCCGGGAAGTTTCTGCAGGCCGCCAAGAGGAGCGGGATGTTCATGTTTATTGACAGCGATCTCAAATATGACCTGCCCCAGTCCACCGTGGTCATAGACCGCCAGATGACCGCTCAACTGGGGCTCTCCATGCGGGACGTGGGGAGCGCCCTCTCCGCGATGCTCGGCGGCGGCTATGTCAACTATTTCAGCCTGTCAGGCCGTTCGTACAAGGTCATTCCCCAGGTGCAGCAGCGTTTTCGGCTCAATACCGATCAGTTGATGCATTACTATATCAGCACTGCCGCCGGGGCAATGGTCCCCCTCTCCACCGTTGCACATATCGAGACCAAAACTGTGCCTGAATCCCTGAATCACTTTCAACAGCAGAACGCTGCGACCATATCCGGGGTCGCCTTTCCCGGGGTGACACAAGGCGACGCGCTGTCTTATCTCAGAAGCCTGGCTGAACGGACCTTACCGCAGGGCTATTCGATCGATTACGCCGGCCAGTCAAGGCAGTTTGTCCAGGAATCGAGTGCGCTCATCGTTACCTTCTTCCTGGCGCTCATTATCATTTTCCTGGCGCTTGCGGCCCAGTTCGAGAGTTTCCGCGATCCGGTGATCATCCTGATCACCGTGCCCATGTCCATCTGCGGTGCGCTGATCTTCATCAGCCTGGGCGTCGGGGGGGCCAGCCTGAACATCTACACCGAGGTCGGCCTCGTGACGCTGATCGGGCTCATCAGCAAGCACGGCATCCTGATCGTCGAGTTCGCGAACAACCTGCAGAAACAGGGGCACAGCAAGCGGGAGGCCATCGAAATGGCGGCAGGCATCCGGCTGCGACCCATTCTGATGACCACGGCGGCGATGGTGCTTGGCGTCGTTCCGCTGATCACGGCAAGCGGCGCAGGTGCGGTGAGTCGGTTCAACATGGGTCTCGTCATCGCAACGGGCCTTTCCATTGGAACGCTTTTCACGCTTTTCGTGGTTCCGGCAATGTACATGGCCCTTGCTGCGGAACACAAGAAACAGCCGGCCGACACAGATATGGACACTTCCCATTCTCAAATCCACCGTCCAGATTCCGCAATGTAAATGATTTGGCGAAAGTCCTGACCATCAGCAAGGGGTCAGATGCAAGTCGAAGGCCCCGTCCCAGGCGGGGCCGCCGCATCGGAGATTCCGTGTTGTGTGCGGGAGGAGCGACCGAAGGCAACGATGATACCTTGATGGCGGGACAGGGATTTTGACGCTGCATTGACACCTGGTCAGCCTCTCTGCTATTTTGCTTTGCAGAAGTGCGTTCCCGCAATCAACAAATTACAGGAGGATACAAAAATATGCCGGAAATTACTTTGATGCAAGTCATCGGCGCCGCGTATGGCGTATCGGAAAAAGGTCTGGCGCCTGTCGGTCCGCCGCCCAACCGCATGAACACCGCTCTCTTGCTCATTGATATCCAACAGTTGTCCACAGCCGATTACATGGCAAAGAGAGCCATCGATGCCGGACTACCCGTTGAAAATGTGCACGCAGCACTCGCTGATTATAAAAAGCGGTTTGAAGCCGCACTTTCCGTTTCACAGAAGCTTCTTACCGCAGCCCGGCAGTATGAGATTCCTCCGATCCATGTGCGGATTGCCGCACTTTCCGGAGATGCCAGAGATACGGGTATGGCTCACAGAATGCTGAACTGGTATTACCCCCCGGAGAGCGAAGGGGCGCAATTTCTTCCTGAATGTGCACCGCAGAAGGGTGAGATTACCCTGAGCAAAACCGTCAGCAGCGCCTTTACCGGGACCAGTCTTGATCGTATTCTTCGTCACATGGGAATACAGTATATTTTCCTCTGCGGTTTCGTTACCGATGAATGTGTGGAGACGGCCTTCAGAGATGCGATAGACCATGGCTATCTCGCTTCGATTGTCAGTGACGCTACGACAACGTATTTTGCCGAGTCCTATACAGGGGTGATGATGAAATGGGGCGGCTTCGGGCTCACGCCGCCGTCTCAGGACGTCATTGAAATATTTGCTTCGCTTCCTGAAAAATAGTGCCTGGCGGGGGAACGTATGACATCTTCGCAATTTAATAAAATCTGCTCGTTCATAGACGCACAGGACGAATTCATCATCGATGTAATGAAGAAGCTTCTGGAAGTTGATACAACGGTTCCTTCTCATGACACCTATTCTGCATTTGTTGCAATACTTGAGTCGTATTACCAACGGTGGGGTTTTGATTGTGAACGTGTGATTCTGCCCCCTGAAAAGGCAGCAGAAATCCGTCCGGAGGTGACGGGTGACAGGATCAACCTCGTTGCCTCCAGGAATACCGGAAAACCCCCGTGCTGCATCTACGCACACATGGATACCGTGCCTATCGGTTCAGGATGGAAACATGATCCCTTCGGTGAGGTTGCCGGCGACAGGGTCTACGGTCGCGGCGCGGTGGATATGAAAGGATCGATCGGCAGCCTTTTCCTGGCCCTTGAAACCATATCTCGCTTGAATGTGGATCTTCGCTGTGATGTGAGAGGAATGATGTGCTCGGATGAAGAGCTGGGTATATATCCCGGATCACGGTATCTGGCAGAACAGGGATATTTCGAGGGAGAGCTCGTTTGGCTCGAAGCAGGGATGCAGGCTCCCGTAAGGTTGCAGGGGTCAGTCGGTAACGTTGAGATTGCCGTAAAATCGATCGGCAAAGCCTCCCACTCGGGCATGAACTACCTGGGAGTCAACGCAGTGGAAGCCATGGTTCCCGTCATGGATGAACTCCTGAAGCTGAAAGAGATTGTGGAGCAGCGGCAGAGCAGCATGCCGGTACTGCCCGGCCCGGGGGTGGCACAGAAAAATATTCGTCCGACCCTTAATCTGGATATTATCCGGGGCGGCGAAAAAGCAAACGTCATCCCTGGAGAGTGCACGCTCGTCATCGATCGACGGTATATCCCGGAAGAACGGTTTGAGGATGTTGAGGCTGAGCTGCGAGAAGCAATTGAGCGCGGGGAAAAGCGCGGCAGAGCCCTTGGGTGGGAGATAGATATAGTGCATTGTTACGCACCTGCGAAGATTGATGTGGATGGCCCGTGTGCCCGGCGCATGTGCAGGGCCTTGCAAGCTGTCTATGGATATACGGATGATGATATCATTGTCGGCGGGCTCCAGGGATCGACGGATCTGGGCTTCGTCACGGCAATCACCGGCAATATTGATGTGGCGGGAACGGGCCCGTTCAGCATGGAAACTCTTGCAACTTTCCACCAACCGGACGAGTTTGCCTTGATAGCCGACCTCAAGAATCTGGCAAAAATGCTGGTATACTATTTGGCGGACTAGAAGATATAGGTCAGCCAGAGATAAATCTGATCGGCCGGTGCGACTTCAACCGTTTGTCCGGCCAAGTCCATGTCGAACCCACCGTATTCAGTGCCGGGTGCCCCCCAATAGAGGCTGGCGCCGGCAATCAACTGGATGTTGTCGGTCACGTCCCATGAGAGCCGGGGCTGCAGAATACTAGAAGGATCGGAGACATTGACGATCGTCGTCCAATAGGCATGCACCAGCGGGTGGAGTTCGAGCTCCAGTTGACCGGCGAAATAGGTCTTCCCCAGAGTGAAAAGCTCCCCCCGTTCGAGCCGCTGTCGAAGCGGGACATCCTCCAGGGCCTGCGCATACCTTCCGGCCCGGCCTAGTTCGTCGAAGTAGAACTCCACGAAGCCATAAAAATTCCGCCCGCCCCATTGCCAGGCGTAATCCAGATTGGCCACCAACTGGAGGAAGCCGTGCTGTGCAGTATCCGAGGTCAAGAAGGTATAGACGGCATCCGCCCGCCATGCGGCCCCGCCCAAGACGCCCACGGCGCCCAGGCCGACAACATCGTCACCGTAATGAGGGGCCGCCATGAAATTCATTTCCAGCGATCCGGCTGCGGTAAGGTGAAACTTGGCGGCATACGAGGACTGATTCGATTCTACGTGACCGTCCGCAGGGTCGCGGCGAGGAACGTAGAGCAGCTGAAGGTCCCCCATATCGACGGGCCGCTGGAGGAACGCCATGTCATCGCCCACTTTGTAGTCCCGCAGGATTGTGGTGGGTGGGAAAGGGTTGAAGAGGTCCATGGGGTTAAAGATGAAACCGTCGCCCCACGTGAGGGCCTGGCGGCCGATGCGCACCGTGCCCCAGTCCGGCGTGTAGGTCAGATTCAGGCGGTCCAGGCGGTGATACACCACATAGCTGTCTCCCGCATCGAGGGTGTGGGTGAGATTGAACAGCCGCCGGTTATCATTGATGGGCGCGGTCCCTCTCACGGCCTCTACCGTTGAGACAGGCAGCAATCGTTCCAGCTCATGGGTCTTTTTCAGGGTGTCGCCGAACTGTCCTACCAGCTCATAGTGGGTTTCCGCGATCCACCGGGACCCTATGAATATTTGGTTTTTCAAACGGAATTCTGTCTGGGCGTCCGTATACGGTTCTGCGCCCAACAATCCATACATCGACTGGTCGTCCGGAAAGCTCACGGTGCCGATGCCGCGCAGATAGCCGCCCCATTGCGCCTCGATATTGGAGGCGGGAGAGAAAGCGGAGGTCCCGGTGTCCTGGGCCCAGACCGGAGGGACCCAGAGCCACACGAGCAACAAGCCGCACCGCATGAAACGCCTCCATAAGATCCCTGATGCAGCCATATGCTGTCCTCCACGGCAGAGAACAAGCGCACCGGTCATGCCGCCTTGTCCTGATCTCCGACGATGGATCCGTCCCGGATGAGAATGAGGCGCCGGGCATAGTCCATGACCATGCGGTCATGGGTGGAAAAGATGAAGGTGACTTGGTGCGCCTGGTTCATCCGCAGCATGAGCTCCAGCAAGCCTTCCCCGGTCTTGGAGTCAAGATTGGCGGTGGGCTCATCGGCCAGGACGATGGAAGGACTGGAGACGATGGCCCGGGCCACGGCCACACGCTGCTGTTGACCGCCGGAGAGTTCCGCTGGCCGTCGGTCGTACTTGTCGGCCAGTCCCACATCGTCCAAAATCCGGCGGGCGCGCTGACGGCGTTCGGTCGCTGCAACGCCCTGCAGGAGCATCACGTATTCAACGTTTTCAATGGCGGACAGCACCGGAATGAGATTGTAGGCCTGGAAGACAAAGCCGATTCGTCGGAGACGCAGGTCCGCCAGCTCGGCGCTCCTCAGACGGCTGTAATCGCGGCCGTCGACCAGGATATCGCCAGCGTCAGGCCGATCCAGCCCCCCGATGAGATTGAGGAGGGTGGTTTTGCCCGAGCCCGAGGGGCCCGCCAGGGCCACGAATCCTCCTGCCGCCACGGACAGGCTCACGTTATTCAGTGCCCGGACCGTTACCTTGCCCTGTTGATAGGTCTTCGACAAGCCTTCACATTCGACGATTGCCATATTGCATCAACTCCTCTTCCCTGACTATTCCCGGAACCGGATCCTCCAGGGCAACCCGGTTTTCAGTAATGTTGCATGGCTTCAACCGGGGTAAAGCGGGCCGCCTTGATCGCCGGATAGAGGCTCACCAGCAGCCCCAGACCAAGAATTACCCCATTGGCGCTGAAAATGTCCCTGGGCAACACCAAGGGAAAGATAACCCGCGCCATGCCGGCATACTCTGCTCCCTGCGCCAGGGCCGACAAATCAATCCCTTTGAAGGACAACGCCCAGCAACTGAGCCATCCCAACAGATTGCCGACTGCCATTCCGCAGAGCAGGAGCAACAGCGCCTCGATGAGGATGCCCTTGACGATGCGCCGGGGCCGCATGCCCAGGGCCTTGAGCAGCCCGAATTCGCGCATCCGTTCAAACACTGCCATAAGGGTGGTATTGACGATGCCGAACCCCATGGCGATAAAGACCACCACAAACCAGATAAGGATGAAGTTGTCGTAGAGGTCCAGGTAGGCGGTCAGCAGCGGCAGGGCCTTTTGCCAGGGCCGGACGACCAGATCCTCTCCCGCAAGGCGGGCCTGAAGGGCCGCAGCAATCTGCCGCGCGTGCTTGTATTGCGGCAACACCACCGACACCTCGGAGACAGCTCCGTCCATCTTGAGCATTTGCTGGGCGGCCCGGCGCATAACAAAAACGAATTGTTTTTCGGTGGATTCCATCTCGGCACGAAAAATGCCGCTGATCCGAAATGCACGGGAGACGATCTGGCCCCGGGTATCCTGGGACATCAAAATCAGCTTTTGTCCCAGATGCGTTCCGAACTCCTCGGCCAGGGCCCGACCCACCAGGATGTCATTGCCCTCGCCCGCTTTGAGATATTTCCCGGAGGTGATACTGTGGCCGATGAACGAGACCCGGGCTTCCGAATCCGGATCGATGCCCACCAGAGTCACACCGCTGCTGTGTCTGGCGTTGGCGGCCACTGCATTGACGCGTACACGCATGGTCCAGTGGCTGCCGGATGGAAGTGCCTTTGGCAGGACCGCCGCTACGGTCTGCGGATCGCGGATGCTGTGCATCACGGAAGGATCGTCGGGATACCGCGTTTGCTGGATTTGTGTGTGTCCGGTCAGAGTGCTGATGCCGTTTTTCACCATGCCCGCCACAACGCCCCGCATCAGGGCACCCAGAAAGATCATGCTCCATACCCCCATAATCACCGCGATCAGGATCACGGTTGTACGCCGGGGGTTGCGCCAGATGTTGCGCCAGGCCAGTTGGAAGTCCATCATAATGGTCCGTACCTCTTCCGGTTCATGGAATCAGGCGTGCCCTATGGCCTCCACCGGCTGCAGCGAGCGGATGCGGAGGGCCGGGTAGAGAGCCGCCAGAATGGTAATCACAAAGACCGCTGCCGGACCTGCCGTTGCCGTCAGCGGTGTCAAATGGGGATAAAACACACTGGGTATCCCGAATTGACGCAGGATTTCAGATGAAGCGCCCAGGTTCAGGCCGTGGGCCATAAAATACCAGGTCAGCAGGCAACCCGCGATCACCCCTGTCAGGATGCCCACCAGGGTCATGCTCACCGATTCTGCCAGCACCAGCCGGGTCAGGCGTCCGGGTTTGGCACCCATAGCCATCATGATCCCGAATTCATGGGTGCGCTCGAGGATACTCATCAGGAACGTGTTCAGGATGCTGAAGGCGACCACCATGATCAGGATCAGATAGAAGACAGCGCCGCTGATGAGATCCATATGAATGGCCTGCTGCAGGCCGGGCATCAGCTGCGTCCAGTCGAGCACAACCAGGGGTGGCTCTGCGGGAATCCCGGGGAGCTTCCGGGCGATGGCGACTTTGATGGCTGGCACTTCCGTCAGGCTTTCTCCCATGATCACTGCTTCGTGGACCGCCCCGGCCATGCTGAAGACCGATTGAAACGCCTTGAGCGGCATCTGGGTAGTGCTGCGGTCTATCGCATCCTGTCCCGAGGCAAAAATCCCCCGGACTTTCAAGACCGTGGCGGCGACTGAGCCGTCCCGGCCCTGACCCAGTACCGTGAGTTCATCGCCGACGGTGACCTTGAGATTGCGGGCAAGCAGCCGGCCGATCAGGGCCCCGGGCATGCCGTCTCCGGCCGGTTGATCCGACAGGTATCGACCCTGCTGAATGGTGTGCGCAAGTGTGGAGACCCGGGCTTCCCGATCCGGAATAATGCCGGTGATCATGACGCCGTACGTGCGTTCAGCCGAAGAGGCCAGGACAAAGGCGTTAGCACGAAAGGTATAGGCTTTGACTCCGTGGATCCGATCCAGCATGCGGCCCACGGCCTCAGGGTTCGGGACGACCAACTGGATCTTCCGGTTCTCCTGATAGCCCTGGGCCTGGATCTGCAGGTGCCCGGTACGAATCCTGACCGACGAGTTGATCATGGTGGCATAGCTGCCGAATTGGAACGAGAGCATAAAGATCAGCAGCACGCATGCGAAGGCGATGGCCAGGACCGTCAGCAGGGTACGGCGCGGATTGCGCCAGATATTGCGCCAGGCCATTTTCAAGTCGATACTCAACGGTTCACCTCCGGCGGGGGGTCCGCAGTTCGTTGAGGGTAAAGAGACGATCGGGCAGATCATCCAGGAAACGGAGCCGCTGGTAGCGCAACAGGGTGTATTGATTTTTGACGCCGGTTTCCTGCATCTTCCAGATCTTTGGAAACATGCGACCGCTGATCATCTGAATTTCGTCAACGGTCATGAGTTTGACCGGTTTGAAGTCTTGGTCAAAAAATTCCTCGGAGACAAGCACATGGTCGTCACGGATCTTGAGGACCTGCATCCCCCAAATCACCGGCGCCTGGGCCTTGGGCGTGCATTTGATCACATATACCGTGTGTCCCTGGCTGGCCTCCCGTCCGGTGACGGCATGGGTATAGTCGTTGAGAATGCTGTCCGATTTGGCCAAGTCGTTGTTGGAAAAATCGGATCCCATCCAGGACTGGGTCATCATGGAAGGTGGCAGTTTGATCACACGATTGACCTTGGGATTGTAAATCCACATCTCATACCCCTTCTTCAGCGTACCGTTGCCCGCGTCCTTTGCCGGGGCCGTGATGCGGATCAGGCTCTCGCTGGTTCCCTTGGTCCATGCGTCCATTTGCATGGTACGCTCCCAAGTGGGTCGATGGATGGTCATCTCCACCGTAGCTTCCGACGCCTTTCCCCGGTAGTTATCAAAGGCGGCCTTGACAATGGCACGACCGTCCTGGGCATCGACAACTCGGAAAGATCCGTTCAGAATGAGCAGCGTCGCTGCGAGGATAAAGGCAACGTATCTCATGATGGCTCCTTGTCATTGATCTTGTTTGTGCGAAGTCCGTTGAGCAGCACCTCCACAAACGCCCTGGAGGCGCTCAGAGGATCGAAACCCGGATCGAGCCAGGCCTGGAGCAGCAGCGCATCCCATGTGCCGATGAGCGCCGATGCCGTCTTGTGTACCTCGATGTCCCCTGTAAATTCACCGCTGGCCATGCCGTCCCGGAGCAGCGAGGCGATCACCCCGCGAAATCCATCATAGGCCTGCTGAAAGGAATCTCTGAACCGCTTGCGCAGGGACGAGACGGTGGCTGCGGACCAGAACTCCATGACCAAGGCATAACGATCAAGCTTGGGAAGCCATGCCGTGACCACGGCATCGGCCACCGCTTTCAAGCGCTCGGCCGCGGAACCACTCACTGCAGTGACGGTCCCGCTTATCTGACTGCCCGTATCCGCCATCATCTCTTCGAAGACCGCAAAAAAAAGGTCCTCTTTACTGCGAAAATACTCATAGATAGTTCCCTTGCCAACCCCGGCTGCTTCGGCTACCTCGATGATACGGGCGGCCGCATATCCCTTTCTGGCAAATACGTGGGTGGCCGCCTCCACAATCTGTCTCTTCTTATTTGGATCGGGCTTTCGCGCCATATTCAGTTTTCATCCATCCATGGCTATTTCTCATTGCCGGATTGGAAACACGATCGCACCGATATCTTATGTGCGGGTGAGCACTCACTGTCTCCTCATCCTAACAACTTCACAATTTCCAAAACCGACCGGTCGGTCAAAAAATAGCACTGCACTTGGTGCATGTCAACCTTTTTCTGTAGTTCAGACTTTCCCATGCGTCACGAAAGAAATCTCTCTGCTTAAAAGTTTATGGAGAGACCTGCATACGGCCCTTTGAATTCAATGTCACTGCTTACATTGCTGATGTCGTCGATCTTAAGCTTCATTATTCTGCAGCCGCCATGAATTGTCACAAGGGGAACAGGTGTGAAAGCCAACTCGGCCTGTGCATCATAAAACGTATTCCCGGAATAGGTGATTCCGGCACCTTTCAATCGAGCTTCCAGGATATCCGCGAGAACCCCTACATGCATTCCCAGTCCGAGCATGGGAACAGGGATCTTGAAGGTCTCCTTCTCATCGATCCCGAGACTCGGGGCCTGCAACCGGGCCTCTCCCGCGATATACTTCGCCTTGGCGAGAAACCCCAGGGAAAATCCGGCAACCGCGTTTTCAAGATTGATAAAATCGAACTGATATTCCAGATCGAGCATCTGGAACTTGAGATCCGATTCAACGAAGGTATTGAATGTATACGTCTGCCCTTTGAATACAATGTTCCTGTCTATACTATTTTCGCCGGAATAGTCAGCTTTTGTATACGAAAGGGTCAGATGATGATCTCCCTGTCCGAAGAAGATTTCAAGCGTCGGATAGCTCTCGTCATCCATGCCCAGGTCATGTCCCGCATTTATTGTCGTGCCGACAATCGAATTTTCATCCACCCTGAACTCTCCCGAGAAGTTCGGACCCCAATAATACCCGCGTGCACCGAAATCAAAGCCGTAGGACGGGAGCGATCTGAGCAGCAAAAAGGCAAAAAAGACAAGCATGCTGACCACAGGGAAAAGTGTTTTCTTCACAATGTTTCCTCCGAATATTGATTATGTCAGGTGGACCTTCTTTCGATGAAACAGCAATGATTGTGCCAAAGAAGAATCAAATGCAAACACGATGAAACGACTTGACTTGTATGTGCGTCTTGGTTGATAATTTTATTGAACTTTTTCCAATATTCCTTCGCGATCCGCTCCGCCGCTGAGACCCATACCTTCCGAATCCATCTCCCCCGGAACTTTGATTGGAAGAAGTGTACCCATTTTCGACACTGAGAGCCGTCACACCAAACAGCCCGTGATACACGCCTAACGCAAGGAACTTTTCAGATCCCGGAGACCTAAAGATCTGAACAGCTCAGAGAGGAGGAATGGCCATGCCGATATTCATGATGTTCGGAAGGTATTCGTCAGAGTCATTAAAAGGAATCAGTGCGGAACGGACAGAAAAGGCCGTCAATCTGATCAAAGAACACGATGGAAAAGTGATATCCATGTACGCCGTGCTCGGGGAACATGACCTTGTTTTTACCATAGATTTCCCTGATGCAGAAAAAGCCATAACAGCTTCGGTTGCCCTGAAAAAACTGACGGGTATCTCTTTTACAACGTCGCCGGTAGTGGAAGTCGGAAAGTTTGACAGGTTGGTGGCTGAGGCAAAACATATCTAGAGTGACGTATCAATAATATCTTCACGATAAGTTTTTTTGATGGAGTGGTTATCGGCACCTGTTATGCCCGTCACCGCCATGGGAATTCCTGAATTTATTGCGCAGGATTGATCGGGAGACTCCGAAAGGGATGCACCTCCATCTAATTGTGGACAATTACGGGATCCACGAGCACCCCAATACCACTAAACGGCTGGAAAAGTACAAGCAGTTCTATCTCCACTTCACTCCGACCAGCAGTTCCTGGCTGAATCTCATCGAGCAATGGGTCGGAAAAATCATACACAAAAGAATCCACCGTGGCGTATTTCAAGTGCCCCGGAACTCATCACTGCAAAAGAAGAATATAATCGCTTGAACAATCAAAACCCCAACCCTTTCATATGGACCAAAAAGGCC
>Ga0315542_1002041_pt1 | contig 12448 bp, 17 predicted proteins | sample SalMarSW160120MG_FD_202541 | JGI IMG/M metagenome (GOLD analysis project Ga0315542, IMG submission 202541) | Salt marsh sediment microbial communities from the Plum Island Ecosystem LTER, Massachusetts, United States - Salt Marsh Sediment SW1601-20 ... | reverse complement strand
GCGACGTATCGCGCAGCGCTCGGACTCGGCCCCGGCCCAGCCGAGCTGCACGTCGCCCTGACAGACGGAAGCAACGAGGTCTACACGCTCGAATCCGACGTGAGCGGAAAGCGCGTGGTGACAGAGGAGCAGATCGAGGAGGCCCGGGCGCGCTTCGTGGCTCTCGAGGCCGCTTACGACTCCCGAATCTTCCCCGCAGAGCCGAATCCTTACTGCAAACTCTGCCCCGCGTATCCGCACTGTGCGGCGGGAACGCGCTTCGATGGGCGGATAGATGAATGGATGGCGCGACACGGAGTCGCCCACGACGCGAAAGGGGAGCGAACCATGGTTGCGACGAGCACGAAGGACACAAACGCGCAGGAACCGAAACCGGCAGCGACGGTAGAGCCCACCGCGCCGGCGCCGACGGGGCTGGCCCCGAAGGCACTCGACATCATGGACGAGCTGGAGGACTCGAAGAACATCCGGCCGTATCTGAAAGTTGCCCTCGTCGGCGAATACGGCACACTGAAAACGCGCACGGCGCTTGCCTTCCCGGCGCCGGTCGTTGCCGATACCGAGCGCGGCGCAGAGCTCTACGCCGGCGAGTTCTCTTTCAAGCGCCTGCCGCTCAAGGGCGAAACGCGCGAATACCTGAACAAGGTCTACGCTCTCGTGAAGCGGCTGGCGGCCGACCCTGGCGACCGGCGCACATTCGTGATGGACAGCTGGTCCGTCTACTGCGAGCGCGTCGAAAACGTATTCTCAGACATCTACCTCCAGAAGGAGAAAACCAGCGCCGGCAACAAGGGCGATTACTACCTCTTGCAGCCGCGCGACTACAAGCCGTTCCGACGTAAGCTGATGAATTTGATCATCGGCATGATTGGCCTGAACATGCACACGATCGTCACCATGCAAGAAAAGGACAAGTGGGACGACCTGAAGGTCATCGGGAAAACTTTCGACGGCAATCCGCGCACGCCGTACTTTTTCGACACCGTAATTTTCTTGCGCAAGGTCACCGATCCGAAGACCGGCGAACAGCGCGTTGTCGGCATCCTCGACAAAGACCGCACCGGAAAACTTCCGGCGCGGATCGACCCCTTCAGTTTCGCGGAGATCTCGAAATACTGGGGCGAGTTCCTGAGCCACGAAAGCCGCCCGGCGGCCGACGTGTTCGAGGAGCAGGCCCTCGCAGCAACTCTTCCGACGGTGGTCCTCCCGGAGCCGAAGCCCGCGGCGACTGGCTCGCAGGCCACTCCCCCCGAGCGTCCGGCCGTCGCGCCGGCGCCTCCGGAGGCCACCTCGGAAGAGCCATCGACGGCGCCAGCGGCCGCGCCCGAGACGCCGGAGGATTCCGCGCTTGCCGTAGAGGAGCCGTTGCCGAATCCGCTGAAGGCGGATTACCTAGAGGCGCTCGAGGCGATCCGGACCGAGCTGGGCATTCCGGACGAGGCCTGGCAGGCGATCTTGACTCGCCGCGGGGTGAAGGCTGCGCATCGGCTGAAGGTCGCCGAGGTTGTGGACATCCTCGGAAAACTCGAACAGAAGCTCAGCGCGCAGCATCTGGCGGAGTGGCACGTGCGCTACCCCTTTCGGGCGACTGGCGCCGAGGCCTCTGCCTGAGCGCTGGGCTGAGTGGCCCGAGGCCCTACAAGACTACGTGAAACTGTTCGGCGAGCAGGCGGTCGCGGATGCCTGCGAAAGGAGGTGCGGTCACCCTGGATGGATAACGACGCAAGCGGAAGTCAGTGAAACGATACGGGAACTGCGAAGAATGACGAAAGGAGCAACGAACGATGGACGATGAGAACAACGAGAACGAATACATTTTCGACGAAGAGGTTCCGGAGAACCTGGACGAGATCGACGGCGTTCCGACCGAGCGGTGGTACGACGTGACGGTCGAGTCCCTGAAGGTCTTCGGCGACGATCCCAGCAAGGCCAAGCGATTGAACATCCGCCTGAAGGTGGACGGCCCGACACACGCGGGCGAAAGCTTCTTCGTGTCGTACTCGATGCCGTTCCCGGGAGAGCATTCATTCGCGCGGAATACGCGGCTGGCGATGTTGGAGGATACCGGGCTGATCAACAAGGACAACCAGGGCCAGTCCGCGCGGATCGACTACGGGCGTCTGCGCGGGGCGCAGTTTACGGTCGAGTACGTGAGCTCGCCGAACAAGAAAGACCCGAGTCGCCCGTTCAAGCAGATCGCCTTCCACGGCTGGCACCCACTTGGCTGGCGACCTGAGTCGGCTGCTGGATCGGCGACCACGGCTGGCGCTCCTGCGCAAGCCGGGAAGCCGGCGGCGGCGGCATCCGGGGGCGGGACGCGCAACTTTGACGCCATCTGACCGAATACAGAATCCTGATTCGTAGAAAGGAAGCTCGACGTGAACAAGTGTAAATTCGAAGCTGCCCTGAAGAAGTTTTCAGCGAAGGCCGCAGAGGAGGGCGACGAGTCGGCCATGATGTTGAATCTCTCGATGGGCGAGCCCAACCTCGACGCGCTGGCAGCGCTGTGCGCGAAGCCGGAAGAGGCCGACAAGGCGCTCGCCGCCGTTGTCAACGCCGGCGGCAAAATCGAAATCCCATGCGGTGATGAGGCGTGCGCGCTCACGATCATGAACGGCCAAAAGAAGCACGAGCCGAGCGCGGTAACGTTCGGGCGGATTTCGCTCGATAGTCGCGCTGGCGAGTGCCAGATGCGGATTTCGTACTCGGAGAAGCGCACGAGCGAGGGCGGCAAGTTCTACCTCGCGTCGGTTGGCCAGTCGCTTTCCTTCGCGGTGGCACCGCAGCAGGCGACCATCGACGAGGAGATCGGGCGCAAGGACAGCAAGAAGAAGCCGGCGGCAGCGTCAACCACGGAGGTTTAGTCGCGGAGGGACCCGGGCGGCGTCGTGCGCCCGGGGTAACGCGCGAGCCGGTCCCAAGCCCGGCGAAAGAAGGAGTGCGGCAAATGCCTGAAACCTGCATTACTGATACCATCGAGCGCGTGCGGTTCCGGAACCCCGACCGCGGCGCATTCTGCATCCTCGCTCTCAAGTCGGGGATCTCGGCTCTCGGTGACATGCGCGACCCGATGGAGGGTGAGCGGCTCAATCTCTACGGAGCGCATTCATCACATCCAAAATTCGGGCGGCAATTCAAATTCACGCGCTTCGAGCGGCTGGCCCCGGTTGGTACAAAAGCGGTGCGCGACTACATCGTCAAGATCGCGAAATGGGTCGGGCCTACCGTTGGCGACAGGATTGTCAGCGCCTACGGAGACGAGGCGCTATCCGTTTTGAAGTCCGACCCCGACCGCGTGGCGCGCGAAATCAAGGGGATTACGCTGGCGCGCGCGCAGGAGATCGCGGACGGGCTCCGGGAGCGCGAAGGAGAGGAACAGTTGTCGTTGCAGCTCGGCGAGCTTTGCAGCGGTCGCGTTCCGGACAACGTCCTGCGCGCCGCGCGGAACCGCTGGGGCGGCGACGCCCCAAAAATGATCCGCGAAAACCCGTATATTCTGACACAACTGCACGGCTGCGGATTCAAGGGCGCCGACTGCGTCGCCGAATCCCTGAGGATCAAGGGCGCCGACCCGCGGCGACTGGCGGCTGCGCTCGAATACGCGATGGTTACGGCCGCTGGACGGTCTGGGCATACTCGGCTATCAGTGGACGACGCCGAACGGATTGCCGGCGAGCTCGCGAATTGTTCGATGACGCCCGAGGGCGCGCAGGTTGCGCTCGCCGGGAAGCTGCTGGTTCGCGCCGAAGGCTGGTACGCGCTCAGGCGGTACGCCGAGGCTGAAGCTGCGATAGCCGGTCACCTGCGGAGGATCGAGGCGTACGCGCGCGACCTCCCGGGGCAGGGCGTCAAGTGGAAGAGCTGCGCAGCGGACCAGGAAGCGGCGATCAAGCTGTGCATGAGCGCGCCGATATCGCTGCTGGTGGGCCCCCCCGGCACCGGAAAAACGTGGACGCTCGCGCGGATCGTAGACGCGCACGATTGCCGCCGGGGCAACCGGATCGCGCTGGCGGCGCCGACGGGCAAGGCCGCCAAGCGCATGTCGGAATCTCTGTGCGCACTGACGGGATCCAGCAGCAACACGGCCACCACCATCCACAGACTGTTGTGCCCGTCGCGCGGCGAAGGGGAAGAGGCCGAGTTTCACTTCCTGCGCTGCGCCGATAATCCGATAGAGGCTGACCTGTTGATCATTGATGAAACCTCGATGCTCGATACGGAATTGGCCGCGCATCTTCTGGATGCGGTGCCATGCGGCTGCCGCGTGATTTTCGTCGGCGACGACCACCAGCTGCCGAGCGTTGGGCCTGGCGCCGTGCTGCGCGACATGCTGCGCGCGGGACTGCCCACGGCGCGGCTGACCGAGATCAAGCGCAACGCCGGCGAGATTGTCCGCGCGTGTCACGCGATCAAGGACGGCCGGCTGCCGGAGCCGTCGTCCAGGCCTCTTGATCTCGACGATGGGCACAACTGGCGACACCTGGAAATCCCATCCGAGCGCGCGATAGCCGAACAGGTTGTCTGGCTGGTCACGGAGTGGACGGCGCAGCAGGGGATCAAGCCCGACGAAGTGATCGTGATTTCGCCGTTCAACCACGTCAACGAGCGCGCGCTCTCCTGCCGCGATTTCAACGAGCGTCTGCAAGCAGCGCTGAATCCCGAGCGGCCGAACGAGCCGAAAGCGCGCGGGGGCATTCGCGAGCGCGACCGCGTGGTGCGTCTATCAAACGGAATGGGAGAATTGGTTTCTACTCGATGGGAAGTGCCTATTGTCAACGGCGATCTTGGGCGCGTCGAGGCCATTGAAGAGAAGCACGTCCAGGTGACATTCGAGAACCCGGATCGCCGAGTGCGGCTGGTCAAGGGTGAGGCAGATTTGGCGCTCGCCTATGCGCTGAGCTGCCACAAAATGCAGGGCTCCGAAGCGCGCGTTGTGATTCTGCCCATGCACCGGTCTTTCGGTGTTTTCCCGAGTCGCGAGTGGACATACACGGCGTTTTCGCGCGCAAAAGAGATTCTGATTACGGTTGGGACGATTACGACTCTTGGCGCATGGGTGCGCCGCGAGACAAACGGGCTGCGAGCGACGGCCCTGGAGTCGCTCATGCGGGCCGAAACGCCCGCGCTTGAAAGGAAGGGGTGACGCATGTTGTTCTGGTTTGGAATCTCGGCTTTTGTCTTGGCGGCGGTAACTTTCGCTTGTGCGGCGCGGGCGGCTCACAAAGCGGTGGACTACCGCAAAAGCGCAGAACAATATCTTTTGTTGTCCGAGAAAAACTGTCTTACTGCGCAAACAAAGATTGAAGAAGCGCGGGACTTTCAACGAACCGCCGAGCACGAACGAGAAACAGCTGGGGCCATTCTTGCGACCGTACGCCGGATCGAAGACTCCCTGGTGCACCCGCGTTTCGCGATGAACCGGAAGACCGGGCACCTGCGGGCGCTTCGCGCCCACGAGAACCCCGACCTGATCGACGAGACCGAAGCCTCCGAGCCGGCACTGAACTGCAAGCAGTGCCACGGCCGCGGCTGGACTGCGCGTCAGTCGATCGGCGGAGAGGTCATTCCCTGCCAGTGTGTTAAGCGCGCGTCGTAACGCGTGCCCGTGAAGAAAAACAATGCGAATCCTCTACACCATGCCCCTCTGCTCTGCTTGTCAGGAGCGGAAACACGTTCTGACGGAGCAGGGAATCGCATACGAGGAGCGGCCTCTGGACGCGCTCACGAAAGGCGATGTTCCGGCAGCCGCGCTCTCGCGGATGGGGTTGGTCGAGATTTGGGCGCGGCGGGTTTCTGCCGGTGAATCATGGCTCTTGGCTCCGGTTGAGATCGAGCGCGACGGAGAGGAGTGGAGGTTAATTTTAGAAGGAGCAGACACGTGAGCGCGGAAGCAGTCGCAAAGCTGCGGGAGGCGCAGGAAGCCTTGCAGGAATTGGCTTGCGAGGCGCCCCCACCCAACGGGAAGACGCTGAAAGAGCTTGTCGCCGATGCCGACAAACTGGACAACGCAAGCCTATTCGGGCAGATCGCCTGGCTCAAGATCGCGGAAGCCATCGAGATGCTGGAGCGGAAGGAGGCCGGAACGTGAGCGAGTGCAGGGAGTGCAAGCGGCTTGGCGAGGCCCTCGATGAGCTGGAACGCCAGCGCAAAGACTGGCACCATGTAGCCGACGAACGGAGCGCGGCATTAAATGACGTTCGCGCCGAGAGTGAGCGTCTGGCCCAGGAGCTGGGCGAAACCCGCCTAATCCTGGAGACCACTGAGGTCCATGCCGGCAGGTTCAAGGCCCGCGCCGAGCAAGCCGAGGCCGAGGTCGAGCGGCTGCGGGCGCTTCTCAGCCAAGCCTTCGACGCAGGCATGGCGCGTGCCATCGCGTCGCACGAGGGATTTGTGCAGATTCACCCGAGCAAGGAGGAGTGGCTGGCGGATGCCCTCGCCGCCAAGCCGCCGGAAAAGGAGGCCAAGCCGTGAGCAAAGAAAAGATCATCATGTTCGACAGCCCGGAAGCTGCCAGCATTCAGCAGGTCACCGGCTGGGTGTCGCGCAATGGGCTCTTCTGCGGTCCCGGAGAATCTGGCGAGAGGGCCGCCCGATACGACGGATGTACGCACCGCAAGTGCGAGGTCTGCGGAGCGGTCGTCGGCAAGCACCACCTCCTATGTAAGGAGTGTAGCGACAAGAAGGACGATGAGCGCTATCACGCCATGCCCAAGAAGAAGTGGGATGGCCGGGGGATGATCTACACGGACCACCTGGACACGTATTTCAGCGACATGGAAGAGGCCGAGGAGTTCTCCGAGGATGAGGGGATTCCACTGGCAGGTCTGCACCTGATCATCTGCGAGCCGCAGTATCCGCCCCTCCTGGGAGAGGACCACTTTTGCGACGTTCTTCCGGAGGACGGCGACACGCCCGATGAACTCCTGGAGGCCATCCATGCCTTCAACGAGACCATCAAGATGTGTCCGCCGTGTTCGTATTCTCCCGGCAAGTACGCCGTAGACCTGTCTGTCTCTCGGGAGGCCCAGCAGGACGAGGAGGCCAAGCCATGACCGCGCGCAAGAAGCTGGGCAAGCTGACAGTGTGGCGGGGCGGCAAAGAATGCTTCATCGATGGAAGCGTCATCGAGCTGGACCTGGAGACGCTGGTCGAGAAGCTGGCGAAGAGAGAGTACCGCTTGCACTGGCGTGGCGAGCAACGCCCACAGCCCTTCTCGGAAACAGCTAAGTTCTGGCGCCGGGACGCCCGCCGCTTCCTGGCATTCATCGAGCGGGAGGTGCGCAATGCGTAAGCCCCCGAAGTGTCCGGCATGCGGGAGGAAGATGAACATGGTCGAGTATTTCAGCGATTGGTTTTGGTGCACCTGCGCGCTATTTGCTGGGCATCGAAAATCGCGCCCCCAGGTCGAGGCCGCCCGCAAGCAGCTTGCCGGCATCCGCAGGAAGGCCAGGAGGGGAGGTGGGAAGTGAGCGTTTGGGTTGAGCCATGCGCTTTCCACGGGTGGATCCTGCGGGGCAAGCCGGTCAAGTCTTGTCACCTTCAAGGAGACTCTGAAGAGGAGTTGTTGGCCTTTGGGGAGAAGATAGGGCTAAAGCCATCCTGGCTTCAGCGCAAGGGCCATCCAATAGATGTCCACTTTGACCTGACAGAGGGGAAGCGTGCCCAGGCTGTTGCGGCTGGAGCGCTATCGGTGAGCCGGTTGGATTTTGTTAATCGGCGCCGCAAACTTAGGGGACAGGAACCTATCCCGGATGTCTTCGGGGAGAACGTGCGGGCGGATAGCAAGAAGGGAGGGAACTGAGATGGATAGCCCGATCATACCGGAGAGGTACGTCGAGTTCGGGCGGGAAGTGGGACGGCTGGCCAAACGCTACGGGCTCCGAGAGTTCGACATCAGGATTCATCCTGGCTATGAAGAGGCTGACGAGTGGCGAGATATGATAGTGGTGACATGGAAGCAAGGCCGTCATGGAGAAGCGGCTGACCATTTGCACTTGTCGAGCATGGTTCAACGGCTCGTGTCCATCATGGATTCCGCCAAGCCGCCGGCAAGGGAGGACAAGCAATGAGTTGGCTAGGAGATTTGGTTGGCATCGTGGCGGCAGCTCCAGCGCGAATCCTAAACGTGCCCATCAAAGCGCTGGAGGCCAGCGTCGAGGGGAAAGTCACTGAGAATGCCCTCGACGATGTAGCCAAGGCTGTTGAGGATGCGGCGAAGAAGGTGGTTGACGGGGAGGCCAAGCCATGAGTAACGAGACGATGAAGTGCGTCTTCGAAGCCTTGCTGTCCCGCAAGGAGACGGAGGATCGCGACGCACAGCTGCGCATGGTCAAGGACCAGTTGAAGGTCCTGGCTGATCGGCTGGCAGATAGCAAGCCGCCCGAATACACTGGGTGGTTCGCCCTGTTCGCCATAGACGACAGTGAGCCAAGTGGTGCGCGGTTCCTCAGGATGTTTGACCCCGGCACATGCGAAGAGGACGACGAACCGGAGTGGAGTTTCTGCTTGCCCATTCCAAACCCCGACTCGGTGAAGGAGTTTCGCGGGTGGTGACCGCCGCGCAATCCCGCTGGCGCGCCCGCAAGGCCGGCGAGGCCGTGCCGTACAAGGTCCGCTCCGCCCCGGCCGGCTTCCCGCAGCGCCCGTGCCTGTGCTGCCGGAAACCGTTCTGGCCGCAGGCGCGCTTCAACCGCGTCTGCGAGGACTGCAAGAGCAGCGCGGAATGGCGGCGGCACGTGCCAGCAAAGCGCGTGGTAGCGTTTAGGAGCCTGTGATGCCTGATTGCAAATCCGCTCCCGCTTTCTCCATCGTCGTCGACACCCGCGAGCAGACGCCATACTCCTGGCCGGGCATCGCAATCGAGCGCCATGCCCTTTCCGCCGGCGATTACTCTGTCGCCGGGTTGGAATCGCGCATCGCCATCGAACGAAAGTCACTCATCGACGCATACGGAACGTTCGGCCGCGGCCGTGCCCGATTCGAGCGCGAACTCGCGCGCCTTGCGCGCCTAGAATTTGCAGCGGTCGTCATCGAGGCCAGCATGGCCGCGGCGTTGTTCTGCCCGCCATCGCGCGTCCAGAGGTTCACGCCGAAATGCTTCAACCGGGCAGTGATTGCCTGGTCGCAGCGGTTCGGCGTCCATTTCTGGTTTTGCGACTCGCGCGAGTTGGCGCAGCGGCAGGTTTTTTTGTTGCTCGAGAGATTTTGGCGCGACGCAACCGACGGCAAGCGATAATTCGACAGGAGGTAGCCGGTGCCCCCTTCCCCCACACAGAAACCCCGCAGCAGATCTCACGACATAGACTGGTCGGCCGTCCGCGCGGAGGTCCTTTCGCGAATCGACCCGCTCGCGGAGCTTGAACGACTCGGGCTGAAGCGCGCCGCGAACGCGCGCCCTTCTCCGCGCGGGTGGATCGCCGTCCATTCGCCGTACGCCAAAGACGCGCGGGCCTCGGCCGGGCTATTCGTCGGCAACGGCCCCGGGCGCGGCGTGCTCGTCGACCTGTCCGGCGGCGGCAAGCGCAAGAAATCGTTCTGGCAGGTTTTTGTCGACCTGGGCGGCGCTCACGACTACTACGACGCGCTCAAGCTCTTCGCGCGCCGCACCGGAGTCCGCCTCGGAAACGAGTCGGAGCTTTCGGAGTCCGACGCGGACGCCTACCACGCCGCGCTGATGGAGACCAACGCGCATCTCCGACTTCTCGATGAGCGCGGGGTCAAGCCGGAAACGGCGACCGCCTACAAACTCGGCTGGGATCCCAAGCGCAGCTATTGGATCATCCCGAACCGCGACCGCGACGGAGCGCTCATCAACCTGAAACTGCACCCAGCCACCGGAAGCGGCAAGCGCCCGAAGTCCGCGCACTCCGGCCCCCCGCGCGTTTTCGGCGCTGAGCTGCTCGCCAAAGCCCCGGCCGGCTCGACGATCATCATCACTGAGGGCGAATTCGACGCCATCATGACCACCCAAGAAACGGGCCTGATCGCCGTTTCCTCATCGAACGGCTGCAAGTCGTTTCAGCCGGAGTTCGTCGCCGACTTCCGCGGCCATCATGTTGTCCTCTGCTACGACGCCGACGCCGAGGGCCGCCACGGCGCCGCCTGCGTTGCCGAGCTCTTCCGTAAAGCGCTCCAGGCTGGCGAGGTGCTTTCTCTGCGCTCCTGCCGGCTCTACCCGACCGAAAACAAGGACCGCAAAGACGTATCCGACTTCATCCACAAGGACAAACGCACCGGCGTAGAACTGCGCGCGGTCCTCGAGGGCGCCCCGGTTGTCACCTTCGCCGATCAGACCACCGAAAGCGCCGTCGACAGCGGCGCCAAAGCGGTCAACTGCGATGCCATCGCGCATCGCGAAAAGGCGCAGACCATCGTCCCGGGCGACAAACCGGTCGTGATTTGCAATTTCTGGCTGGAGATCACAGAGGAAACACGCGTCGAACACGCGAATGGCGAATCGGAGCTGCTCATGCGCTGCGCCATGCGCTCGGCAGCCTGGGAGCGCCGTTTCGAGATCGAGGCAGGCGAGTTCCACGACAACCGATCCCTGAAGAAGGCCCTCGGGCGTGCCGCGGGCAAACTCGCCGTCATCCCCGACGAGCGCGCAATCTCGCTCATCCGCGCAGCTGGCCAGCAGGCCTCAGAGTCGACGATCTGCCGACGCCAAGTCGAGTCTTTCGGAATCCTACGCTCTCAAAAAGTGCCGACCTACGTTTCGCCGGACGTGGTCGTGCGCGCCGGCCAGATCATCCCCACCGCCGAAAGCGGACTGCACGTTCGGCTTCCTGATCACCACAAGGCATGCGGGCGACTGAACCTCACCTCCGCCCCGGCAGAAGAGGCCCGCACCATCCTGAACGATCTGTTGCTGGACTTCTTCGGCCTCTACACAGTGCCGCTCGGGGGCGCCGTTCTGGCCAGCGTTGCGTTGGCCGTCGCGCAGGACATGGACGAGGTCGCCAAAGCGCTCGACTCCCGCGTCGCTGTCTGGATCGTCGGGCCGTCCGGCAGCGGAAAGACCGAGCTCGCGCTCATGGCTATGCGCTTCTTTGGACCCTTCACGAAAAACGACATTCCGAGCTGGAGCGACACCGCCAACAACCTGGAAATGGAGCTCGCCTCTTGCAACAGCGCGGTCGCCGTCGCCGACGACTGGAAAGCCGACCTGCTCAATGGCGGCGCCATGGAGCGCGCGAAACGCGTCCTCCAGTCGTACGCACAGGGCCGAGCGCGCCACCGGCTCAACTCCGCGTCAAAGTTCGTCTACACACCGCCGATTCGAGCGCAACTCCTCGTCACCGGCGAGGATGCGCCGCAGGGCGCCGCTTCCATCAAGGCCCGCGGCCTCTGGTTCGACGCTCGCAAAATCGTAAAAGACGCGTCAACCTATTTCCGAATCCGCGAAGCGTCGCTGCGCTTCCCGGCCGTCACGCCGCATCTGATCGCCTGGATCCAGCAGCAGGGCACAGCCTCGATCATCGACCGATTCAGCCACTCTTCCCTGGCCCTCGAACGTTCCGCAGCCGAACGCGGAATCCGTGATGACAACATGCACCGGCTGGCCTACAACTTGGCCCTGCTGACCACCGGGCTCGACCTCATGCTTGATTTCGCGACGAGCCTCGGCGCGTGGGATTCCGAACTCGCCGCCGACACCAAGACGCGCTTTTTCAATGCCATGGTGATTTCGCTTACAGACCAAGCCGAAACGATCCGCTCCGATAACCCCGCCGAAATCTTCGTCGAAACCCTGCGCTCGCTCCTGGCCTCCGGGGGCGCCCGCCTCGTGCCGCTGACCCGTCCCGTGTTCGACGATGGTTCAGACGCCGCCGCGCGCGTCGATGATCGGCCCTCCATCCCCGTCGTCGGATACGTCCAGGACGCCGCTGAGGGCTCACAGGCGTGCGTTCTCCTGCTCCCCAAGGCAGCCGTTGCCGCGGTCAATGACCAGCTGCGCAGGGAGCATGGCGAGCGCCTGGCCTTCTCGGCAAAAGCGATATCTCAGGGCCTTGAGGCCATGGGATTTCTTGTCACGGGTTCGGCCCAAAATGGCGAGAATTCAGCCGTGACACGCGTCAACGGGCAGCGCTTGCGCGTATGGAAATTGAAAAGCGACGCGCTCAGCGGGAACCTGCAAGAGGAGAACAATGGTGACCATATATAATAGATACCACAGCGCGTTAAGTGTCACGGGATCAACCCGTGACGTCACGGGTTGTGTTTTTAAACCCGTGACGCCATTTTCCCCTTCTCCCATAACCACTTACATTAAAGTGTCACGGTGTCACGGGTTTATTTCCAGAGAACTACGCGTACGCGCGCACACGCGCGCATGCGCACGCGCGCACGCGCACGGAGGCATCTCTCTGGAAGGTACAACCCGTGACGTCGTGACATTTAAGCAAACTAACATATCACTTCAGGGAGCAACTGAAGGCTTCTTGGGTCC
>Ga0315542_1002039_pt1 | contig 12451 bp, 8 predicted proteins | sample SalMarSW160120MG_FD_202541 | JGI IMG/M metagenome (GOLD analysis project Ga0315542, IMG submission 202541) | Salt marsh sediment microbial communities from the Plum Island Ecosystem LTER, Massachusetts, United States - Salt Marsh Sediment SW1601-20 ... | reverse complement strand
GCGTCGTGGGCCTTCAGGAAGGCGTCGATCCGCTCCTCGCCCAGCGCGATGAACTCGTCGCTGCTCATCTTCTCGACGGCGTCCGGGGTCAGGGCCTGCTCCGCGCCGGCCTCGCCGCCGGCTTCGGCGGGCTTGGGCACCGTCCAGAAGTCCAGCCCGAAGGCGGGCACACCGAACTGGTAATAGGCCCACTCCTCCACCGAGCCGGGCCCCGAAGGCTGCGGATCCACCCGGGGCCCGTCCAGGCCGACCTGCTTCAGGTGCTCCTTGTACTCCTCCGCCAGGGCGTTCCACCAGGCCAGATCGCGCCGGTTGGGATTGACGGCGGCGCCCAGATCCAGGAACTGGAGCACGTCCTCGGCTTGCAGGTTCTTGTTCCCCGTGAAGTCCCGGGCCATCTGCACGAGCTGTTCGATGGGGTACTCCTGCTCCGGGTCCAGGCCCGTGCGCCGGGCCATCCACTGGGGCAGCTTGTACTTGTCGCCGCCGACCTCGCCCTGCCTGTTCGACTCCGGCACCTTGGCCAGCGTGTTGGTCTCGCCGAACACCAGCACCAGGGCGATTTCCGGATGTTCGAAGGCGAAGCCCAGCAGCGCGCGGGTCTCGATCTCGCTGGCCGCCCAGGGACCGCCGTCGCTGGTCCAGTGCTCGAAGGCGTGGGGGAAGTTGCGGCCCGGCACCACGCCGCCGGGACCGTCCTCGTTGAAGAGCCCGTCGCCGTCGTCGTCGCGTCCCTCGACCAGTTTGAGATACTGCCCGGCCTCGCCCTTGGCCGCATCGGCCTCCTTGGGCAGCCGGGGCTCGCCCTCGGTCAGCAGCCAGGTCCCCTGAGGATCGGCCACCAGCATGGTGGTGATCAGGCCGTCGCCGTTCAGGTCGTCCGGGCCGTCCTCGTCCGCCTCTCCGTCCATGTCGTCATCCATCGGCCGCCCGTTGCGGCCGTCCTCCCGCTGCGGCCGAGCGAAGTACCGCGCGGCCCCGTCGGGATCGGCCGCCGGCACGATGTACCAGATCAGCTGCGTCGCGCGCCCCTCGGGCATCTCGGCCGCGTCCTCGGGATCGACCAGCATGCGGGCCAGCTCCAGGGCGGCCTCGCTGGCCAGCGGCGTCGTGCCGAGGGGATCGGCCATGACCAGCACGGCCGGCGCCACGTCGTCCTTCCCCAGGTCGGCGGGCCGGATCTCCAGCAGCAGGAGCGGGCGGCCGCCTGCCGTGGTCGCCAGCTCGTGCAGCTTCACGTGGGAGTTCGCCTTTTCCAGCTGCTTCAGATCCTTCTGGAGGGCCGCCTGGTCGTGATAGGCGGGCGCGTGATCCGTGGCGGCGACGGCCAGGCCCACCGCCAGCAGGACGCAGGCGGGCCCGACCGCGATCGCCGGAATACAGCGGCGCAGGAGGGACGTGTTCATGAGGACCTCTTGGTTTCTGAAGGCCAGAGTGCAGTGCCGTCGCGCGAGGAGGCGGCAGGGCGGAACCGCCAGTATACCCGCCCCCGGCCCGCGTTACAAGCCAGAGACGCAAGCAGCCAGTGACGCGATCGGCCTTGTATTGCTGAGCGCTGGAGTCCTTGGACTGTGGGCGGGCGTTTCTGAATCGTAATCCCGCTGACAGTGGAATCGGGGAAGTCAGCGGCCTGGCGTGGTCAGGTTGTAGTGGCGGTAGACGAGGATCTTGCCCGCGTCGGTCAGGAAGGACCAGGTCAGGGAGTAGCCCCAGATCAGGGCGATCTCGAACCAACTGATCGGCGTGACCAGGCCCAGACCGAAGCGGACCAGCAGCGTGGCGAGCAGCTTGGTGCCGATGGCTGACCAGACCACCACCGGCGCGGGATGGGGCTTGCGCAGGTAGGAGCCGCGACTGCGCGCGACGAACAGCGTCAGGTGGCCGGCGACGGCCAGCTTCAGGAAAACATAGGTCTGCACCTTGTCGATGCCTAGATGCAGCCAGTGCACAGCGGCCACCAGCATCAGGAAGCTGCCGAAGAGGCCGATCACCCCCATCACGGTCGACACCACGATCACCCGCCGCATCTGCCAGCGCACGGGCAGCGGATCGAGCCAGGTCCGGTCGTAGGCGATCGTCATGATGGGCACGTCGTTGAAGAAGGCCAGCAGGATGATCATGATCGCGGTGATCGGGTAGAAGTTGAATCCGATCATGGCCAGCACCACGAACAACATGATCCGGATCGTCTCGGTGATCCGATACACCGCGTAACTGTTCATGCGTTCGAAGATGCGCCGGGCCTCCTCGATCGCGTTGACGATCACCGACAGGCCGGGTGCCGTCAGCACGAGGGCGGCCGCCGTGCGGGCGGCGTCGGTGGCGCCGCTGACCGCGATGCCGACGTCGGCCTGCTTGAGTGCGGGCGCGTCGTTGACCCCGTCGCCGGTCATCCCGACCAGGTGACCTCTCCGCTGCAACGCTTTGACGATGTCGAACTTGTGCTCGGGCATGACCTGGGCGAAGCCGTCGGCCTGCTCGATCAGATCGGCGGCGTGGGCGGAGACCGCGGCCTGCTCCTGGCCGTCCTTTCCCTGCTCCTGCGGTCCCGGAGCACCCTCCAGCAGCTCCACGGCGTCGTGGATGGAATCGCCCAGCCCGAGCTGACGGCTGATCTGCCGGGCGATCGCGACGTTGTCGCCGGTGACCATCTTCACCTTGACGCCGTGGCGGGTCGCCTGGGCGATGGTGTCGGCCGAGTCCTCCCGCGGCGGATCGAACAGGGACAGGATGCCCAGCAGCCGCCAGGGTCCGTCGCCGTCGGCCCGCGCCACCCCCAGGGCGCGGAAGCCCTTGTCGGCCATCTGGTCGACGGCGGTCGCCGCGGAGGAGCGGGTCGCCTCGTCCAGGTCGCACAGACCGATGATGACCTGCGGCGCGCCCTTGCTGAACCGCACCGGCTTGCCGTCCGGGCCGGTCAGCCGGGATTCGGTGCGCTTGCTGACCGGGTCGAACGGGGTGAACTCCTCCCGCTTCCAGTTGGCCAGCACGTCTTTGTTCTCCAGAGCCGCCAGGATGGCCTGGTCGATGGCGTCGCGATCCTCCTCGCGCGAGGCCAGGGCCCCGGCCAGGATCAGCTCCTGGGGCTCGACATCTGCGTAGACCACCGGCTCGCCCAGCGTCAGCTCGTTGCGCGTCAAGGTGCCCGTCTTGTCGGAGCAGAGAACGTCCATGCCCGCCATCTCCTCGATGGACTGCAGGCGCGAGAGGATGGCCTTCTGCCGGGAGAGATCCAGGGCCCCGACCGCCATGGTGATCGACAGCACCGCGGGCATGGCCACCGGAATGGCGGCCACGGTCAGGATCAGGGCGAACTGCACCAGCTCGAGCCACGGCGCCCCGCGCAGCAGCTGCACGGCGATCAGCACCGTCACGAGGCCGAGGCTGAGGTAGATCAGGTAGCGCCCGATGGAAAGCACGGCCTGCTGGAAGTGGGAGACCGGCTCGGCGTGGACGACCAGCTCGGCGGTCCGGCCGAAGTAGGTGCCGGTGCCGGTGGCGGTGACCAGCCCCACCATCTCGCCCTGCTTCACGGCGGAGCCCGAGTAGACGACGTCGCCGGCCTGCTTGTCGACTGGCAGCGACTCGCCGGTCAAGGCGGACTGGTCCACGCTCAGCCAGCCGTCCGCGTGGAGCTTGGCGTCGGCCGGCACGATGTCGCCCAGGCGCATGCGGATCACGTCGCCCGGCACCAGCCTGGCCGCTTCCTCGTCCCGCCACCGGCCACCCCGCAGCACGCGGCACTTCAGCGCCAGATGGGCCTTCAGGGCCTCGACGGCGTTGCCCGCCTTGCGCTCCTGCCAGAATCCCACGACCGCGTTGAAGACCAGCAGCACCGTGATGACCGCGAAGTCGGCCCAGTGCCGCACCACCAGCGACAGCACGGCCGCCACCTCGATCATCCAGGGGATGGGACCCCAGAAGTAGCCCAGCAACTTCAGCAGGGGATGGACGTGCTCCTCGGCCAGGACGTTGGGCCCGCACTGCGCGAGCCGCCGCGCCGCCTCGTCTTCGGAGAGCCCGCCGGGGCTCGACTCCAGGCGGGAGAAGAGATCCTCGACGCTCGCGGCTTCGGCTTTCTCGCTAGCGACGGTCCAACGACAGTCGGGCATTCCCCGCCCCTCCCGCTCACGACACGGCCCCGGGCCCGGCGTAAGGGCCCTCACCTGGACGATCGCAACACAAGGTAGCCGACCGGCCGCGATCCGGCACGGGGGAGGCACTTTATGGGGATGGCCATCAACGGGAGGGACGGCGCCGGACCGCCCGTCGGCGGCCCGGCGCTGAAGGAGGTGCAGCCCCTCGCTAGCTCTCCCGCAGGAATTCCAGGACGGCGGCGTTGGTCCGCTCCGGCTTCTCGAACTGGACGAAATGTCCGCATTCCGGCACCAGCACCAGGCGGGCGTTCGGCAGGGCCGCCGTGCCCTCCTCCGCGACCCGGCTGGTCCAGCCGCCGTGCAGGAAGCGGTTGGGGATCAGCTGGTCGTTCTCGCCGAAGAGCACCAGGGCCGGCTGCGCGATGTCCGGCAGCTGTTCCCAGACCGGGTGATCGATCATCGCCGCCACGTTGCGCGAGACGGCGTAGCAGTACCGCTCGAAGTCCGGGGCCCCGCGGATCTGGATGCGGTCGGTGATCATGAAATCCGCCTCGGGCGGCGTGCGGTAGAAGTTGCTGCGCAGGTTGATGTCGATCTGCCGGATGGTGGTGTCGCGCACCAGCTCCGGGGTCATGACCTTCTTCATCCACGCCCCCTCGCCCTCGTCGAAGCGCTCGAATCCGGCGGGGCTGATCAGCACCAGCTTCTGCACCCGTTCGGGGTACTCCAGCGCGGCCACCATGGCGATCTGCGCGCCGAGGGAGTGCCCGACCCAGACGGCGCGTTCGATGTCCAGCGCGTCGAGCAGCTCGGTGAGCACCTGAGCGTAGAAGTCGAGAGAGTAGTCGTAGTAGCCCTTGTCCGACTTGCCGTAGCCCGGCAGGTCCACGGCGATCACTCGGCAATCGCGCGCCCAGGCCGGGATGTTGCGCAGCCAGGCCTTGGCATTGCTGCCGAGGCCGTGGATCAGCAGCAGCGTGGTGTCCCCGCTGCCCTGGTCGATGCAGGCCACGTCGATGTTGCGCACCTGCACCGTCGTGGTGGGCAGCACGTAGTCCACCTGGTCGAAGTCGAGCGTCGGCAGGTGGTACCAGCCGGATGTGGCACATCCTTGCAGGGTCATGGCCAGCACCGCTCCCAGGATGAATGTCGTCAGTCTCTTCATGGCCGCCCCCTCAGAACATGATCCACTTGACGCTGGCGAACACCGTCCACGGATCCCGCGGTCGCTCGTAGCTCGGCTCGCCGGGCGGGCTGCCGTTGACCACCGGCGACTCGTAGAAGTCGCCGAGCCAGAGATAGGCCGCGTGCAGCTCCAGATCCAGGAACACCTTGGGCCGGTAACGCAGGTTCATGTTCACCTCCGAGCCGATGAACTTCTTCATGCCGGCGGGGGTTTTGGTGGCCATGCCGATGCCCGTGCCGAACTTGATGCGGAACTTGTTCTGCACGAGGTCGCGCGCCACGGTGAGCGAGCCCGCCGTCAGACCGTAGCCGATGTTCTGGATGTCCTCGACCGCGGCCACGTAGCGGTTCACCACCGTGCCCTGGGGCAGCAGCAGGTAAAGGCCGTGGCTGATGAACACAGCGCCGGGGGAAGTCCAGTTGTTCCCGGTCAGCACCCCGCTGTACTTGTTGTCAGTGATGTTGTTGTCGTCGCCGGTGGTGAAGATCCCATCCAGGACGATCTGGTCCTCCTGGCAGCGCCCGTAGCGCCAGGCCAGCCGGAGGTTGGCGGCCAGGCCGCCGATATCCACCGTTCGCAGGCTCGTCTTGGCCTGTCCCAGGTTGTACCAGGCGAAGCCGCTCAGCCCGAAGCGCCCCTGCATCAGCAGCGGATTGTGGTGGAAGTGGGTGCCCAGCCAGAAGATGTCGGCCTTGTACCTCTCGCCCGCAGCGAAGTTGAAGTTGAAGACGCCATTGTAGTTGCTCAGCGCCGAGTTCAGGCCCTGGCCCAGGATCGACACGCCGCCCTCGCCGTTGGCGCTATCCCGCAGGTAGTTGACCGACACGCCGACGCTGGTGGCAATGCCCAGGTCCTTCTCCAGGTCGGCGTCGTACATGCTGACGTCGTCGCCCTGTTCCACGTTGTTCTCGTAGAACTCGTAACCGCCCACCTTCAACCGCAGATCCGGGGCGAGCGCCTTGAAGATTTGCGCGCCGGAGGCATCCGAGCCGAACATCGCCAGACGATAGCCGGTCAGCAGGAGGTCGTCCACGAACGTGTACCAGGGCACGCGCACGTTGTCGTAGAGGCGCAGCAGGCCGGCGTTGATGTAGACGCTCTTGCGCGGGTGGAACTCGATGAACACGTTCTGGGTCTGCAGGTTCACGGCGTCGGCGCCGAAGGCGCCGCCGAAGTTGCCGCCGGCGCCGTAGTTGGCGTCGCCCCAGGTCCAGTCCAGCTCGAAGCTCGCGCGCATCTTGGCCCAGCCGTCGAACAGGCGGGGCGTGTAGGTGAACATGGGCAGGAACCGCTGCTCCGTGAACTGCGAGGTCTCGTTGGACGTGAAGGTCGTGTTGCCCCCGAAGAGACGGCCGACGACCTGCCCCTTGAGAAACTCGTTGGTCGGAGCGATGTTCGAAAGTTCCGAACGTATCAGGTAGTAGCCCACGAACGTGAGTTCCGAGCGCTCGGGAATGAGTTGGTGCTCGGGATAGTCGGTGAGCCCCTGCTGCCCGGCGACGGCCGCCGGCAGCAGCAGCGTGCCGAGCAGGATCATCAGGATTCGTTTCATGGCTGGCCCTCTCCTCCTGGACACGGTTGCATGCGGGAGGGCGGCCGGGGCGCCCGGCGGCGCCCCGGCCCGAACGGCCCCACCTGGATCACTGCTCCCGGACGTAGATCTGGATGTTGCTGTTCAGGAGCGTTGGATCCGAACCGAAACCGGTCTGCGGCGTCCGCGGCACGGCGCCGATGTCGGGAACCGTCTGCACGACCTCGAGCTTCAGCGTGTCGGGCGTGTCGCTGATGACCTTCACGATGCCCGCCTGCTCGTAAGCCGGCGAGCTGTAGCTCGTCGTGATCGCGTGGATGCCGTTGACCGCGGCGGGGTCCACGAGGTAGGTGCCGGTGTTGTAGCTCCACTGGTGCGTGACCGTGTCGTGGATTTCCAAGTCGACGGTCAGGTCCTCGTTGAAGGTCACGCGAACGCTGTCGATGTTGAGCAAGCTGGCCAGCAACGGGGCCACGTTGCCGTCCGCGCTCAGCCAGGTGCTGAGCCAGGGTGTGCCGGCCGGCGGAGTCGTGGTGTCGTCGTCGCTGCAGGCGGCGATGCCGAGCAGGGCCAGGGCCACCAACATGGCCAGTGCGATTCTCCAGTGCCTGTTCATGATCACGATCCTTTCTGCTGGGGTTCCGAGTCCGTTCCGAGTGCGCGTCGATCTATCTTGCCCGCCTCGTTGCGGGGCAGCTGCGTGATGAACTCCACCTGCTTGGGAACCTTGTAGGCGGCCAGGTAGGCCCGGCAGTGGGCGAGGATCTCCTCCGCCGTGGTCTGGCGGCCGTCCTCGAGAACGACGTAGGCTTTGCCCACCTCGCCCCACTTCGCATCCGGCACCCCCACGACCGCCGCCTCGCGCACGGCGGGGTGCCTGACCAGCACCTCCTCCACCTCGGCAGGGTAGACGTTCTCCCCGCCGCTGATGAACATGTTCTTCTTGCGATCCACCACGAAGTAGAATCCCTCGCCGTCGCGCCGGACCATGTCGCCGGTGTGAAACCAGCCGTCGGTGACGGCGGCGGCCGTCTCCGCAGGGCGGCGCCAGTAGCCGGGCGTGACCACCTCGGACCGCAGGCACAGCTCGCCCACCTCATCGGTGTCGCAGTCGCGGCCGTCCTCGCCCACCACCCGGGCCTCGACATAGAAGTTGGGAAAGCCGATCGAGCCCCGCTTGCGCACGGCGTCGTCCTGGTGCAGGGAGAAGCAGTTCGGGCCCACCTCCGTCAGGCCGTAGCCCTGGCGGATGAAGACCCCCTTGCGGTGCCAGACGTCGATGAGCGGCCGCGGCATGGGGGCGCCCCCCACGATGGCGTAGCGGACGCTCGAGAGGTCCGCCGCCGCGAAGCGGGGAGAGTCGGCCATCATCTGCAGCATGGTCGGCACGCCGAACAGCAGCGTGGTTCGCTCGCTCTGCATCAGCTCGAGGATCAGGTCCGCGTCGAAGCGCGGCAGCAGCGTGTGGCTGGCACCGCTGTGCAGGAAGGGAGTGAAGAGTACATGCCAGCCGCCCGTATGAAAGAACGGGGCATAGCTCTGCGTGTGATCGCCCGAGGTCAGATCCAGCCGCAGGCTGGTGTTGATGCTGTTCCACAGCAGCATGCGGTGGTTGATCATGGCGCCCTTGGGCCGGCCGGTGGTGCCGGCGGTGTAGAGCAGCATGACCAGGTCATCCAGGTTCCTGGGCTGCGCGGGGGTGAAGGCACCGGTGGTGCGGCCGTCCAGGAAGGGTGCCAGCTGCGCCAGCGGCAGCCGGTGCGCGTCGGCGGGCACGGCGCTCAGCCGACCCACCTGTCCGGACAGATCCTCCGCGTAGACGAAGAGCCGGGGTTCGGCATCGGCCAGCGGCACGTCGAGCTCCCGCGGCACCAGGCGGAAGTTCAGCGGAACCAGGACGGTCCCCAGCTTCACGCAGGCGAAGAACAGGAAGATGTGCTCGGGGCTGTTGTGGGCGTAGACGGCGATGCGGTCGCCCTTGCTCAGGCCGTGCTCGTCACGCAGGTAGGCGGCCAGCGCCTGCGCCCGCTGCTCCGCCTCCGCATAGGTCCATTCCTGGCCGCTCGCGTGGTCGCGTAGCACGAGGCGGCGCGGCGTGTAGTGCGCCCAGCGGGCCAGCCAGTCCACCGCGGGCGCGATCATGTCTCTCTCCTCGCGGCCAGGTACCAGGCCCCGCCCACGACCACCGAGAGGAAGATCGCCACGGCCGCAGCCACCCCCGGATTCTCGCCGGTCGCCCGGGTCAGCGGCACGGGCAGCTTACCGTAGTACATGCTGAAGTGCACGACCAGCGCGGTCAGCGAGGCGGCCGCGACCGCCCCGAGCCGGGCGCGAGGCAGGAACATCCCGAAGAGGATGGGCACGAACGCGGCCGAGAAGTAGGCGTACACGCCGTTCTGGGCGAAGATGCCCACCGACAGCTTCGGCGCCACCAGCTGGTTCCAGGCCAGCCAGGCCGAGACGACGGCCAGCGCCGCGATGGCCAGCCGGTTGACGGCCAGCAGCAGCCGCGTGCGCCGCCGCTCGTCGTCCGGCAGCCGCCCGCCCGCCAGCGGCGCGAACAGGTCCGCCGTCAGGGTCGTGGCCAGGGCCTGGATGAGGCCTTCCAGGGTGGAGAGCCCCGCCGAGATCAGGCCGAGCACGACCACCAGCCCGATGTAGACCGGGAACTCCCGGACGACGTAGGCCGAGACGATGCCGTCCATCTTCAGGGGCACGCCGCCGACGGTCAGGTCGGGGAACGTCAGGCGGGCGTACAGGCCCACCACGACGACCAGGAAGAAGATCAGCTCGGTGATCACGCCCACGACCAGGTAGCGGTTGACGTCGCGGTCGGTCTTCAGCAGCAGGCTCTTGGTGATGATGTGCGGCTGGCAGACGATGGCCACGCCCACGATCACCTGGGCCACCCCGATCTCGAACCAGTCGCGGAACAGGAAGCTGTGGGGATTCGTGGCGCGGACCAGGTCCGGGTCCACGGCGCGGAGCTGAGCCAGGAAGCCCCGGACGCCATGGCTGAAGTGCTCGTAGCCCGAACCCAGCAAGATGAACGCCACCACCAGCATCAGCAGGGCCTGCACGGTGTTGGTGTAGACCATGCTGTTCGCACCGCCGAACATCATGTAGCCAAACACGAAGATCGTCACGCCGAGCAGCACGGACAGCTCGCTGGCGCCGAGCGTCTTGCTCAGGACCTTGGTCAGCCCGACGACGATCAGCACGATGAAGGTGACCAGCAGCAGCGACAGCACCGCGAAGAAGAGCGAGAACGCCCGGCTGCCGTACCGCGTGCCCATCCACTGCGCCATGCTCAGCGCGTGAACGTGGGTGCCGTGGCGCCGGAAACCCTTGGTCAGGACCACCAGCGAGGCCATGGCCGCGATCGGCAGCACGATCGCGTAGGACAGCACGCCGCTGAGGCCGTAGAGGGCGATGAATCCCGGGTTGATGATGAACGTCGCCGCGCTGGTCATCGCGGCGGCCAGGGCCAGCCCCACCGCCGCCGGAGAGAACGCGAGATTGCCCAGGGCGTAGTCCGAGATGTCACGGTTGCGCCGCGCGCCGCGCACCACGAAGACCAGGATCAGCGCCATGTAGGCGATCACCAGCAGCCAGCCGGCCCTGATCAGCTCCGGTGACGCGATCGCGTTCAACCCGCAGACCTCCCGGTCCGCTCGGCGCGGCTACCAGGTGAAGGCGGCGCAGGCGAAGGCCAACCCGCCGCCCGATCCCATGAAGACCACCAGATCGCCCGGAGAAAGCCGTCCCTGAGCGTCCGCCTCGGCCAGGCACATGGGGATGCAGGCCGAGCCGGTGTAGGCGTAGCGGTCCATGATCACGTGGGTCCGCTCCCAGGGTAGACCCAGGTTCTCCATCGTCTGGCGGATGCTGTTGATGTTGATCTGGGTGAAGAAGGCCATGGCGATGTCCTCGACCCGGAAGCCCGCGTCCGCGACCGTCTCCCGCACCATCCGGGTCCAGGTGACCGGATTCATCTCCTTGGGAAACCGCTTGACGAAGCGCAGCTTGTGCTCCCCCCGCGCGAGCACCTCGGGCGTGACGGGCTGCCGGGAGCCGCCGGCGTAGATCCCCATCCAGTCGTGGTACTGCCCCTCGGTGTGCAGCCGCGCGGCGCGCCAGCCGCGGTCCTCCTCGGTGGCCCGCAGCAGTACCCCGCCCGCACCGTCGGCGAACAGGTTGGCGGTTCGCTTGTCGTGCAGATCCAGCCAGCGGGACATGGCGTAGGCTCCGACGACCAGCACGTGATCGTAGCGGGGATCGGCCTGGATGTACTTGGCTCCCATGTCCAGGGCGGTCACGAAGCCGGCGCAGGCCGTGTTCACGTCGAAGCTGCCGGCGCGTTGCGCCCCCAGCCGATACTGCACCACCGAGGCGGTCGAGGGCGATATGTACTCGGGGGTGTCCGTGCTGACGATGATCAGGTCCAGCCGGCCGGCGTCCAGGCCCGCCCGCTCGAGCAGTGGCTCGGCGCAACGGACCACCAGGTCGGCGGTGCTCTCGTCGGGTCCGCACCAGCGTCGCTCGCGTATCGTCAGGTGCGCCCGTAGCCAGGTGTCGACGTCCTCGCCGAACAGCTCGTTGAAGTAGCTGTTGGGCACCACACGCTCGGGAGCGTACATGCCGGTGGCGGCGATCATCGCGTTGCGTAGCAAGATGCCTCCTAGAGGGTCAGGCCGCCGTCCACACTCAGGACGGCGCCGTTGACGAAGGACGCCCGATCCGAAGCGAGGAACAGGTAGGCGTCGGCGATCTCCTCGGGCCGGCCCAGGCGCTGCATGGGGGTCTTGCCCGCCATCATCTCGCGGACCTTCTCGGGCATCGCCATGACCATGTCCGTCGCGATGAAACCGGGCGCCACCGCGTTGACCCGCACGCCCTTGCGGCCCAGCTCCCGGGCCCACACACGGGTCATGCCGATCACGCCGGCCTTGGTCGCCACGTAGTTGGTCTGGCCGAAGTTGCCGTACAGGGCCACGACGCTGCTGGTGTTGACCATGCAGCCGGATCCCTGCTCCACCATGACGCGGGCCGCGGCCTGCCCGCAGTTGAAGACGCCCTTGAGGTTCACCTCGACCACCTTGTCGAACTGCGCCTCTTCCATCCTCACCAGGGTGGCATCGCGCGTGATGCCGGCGTTGTTGATCAGGACGTCCACGCTGCCGAAGCGCTGGCGGACTGCGGCGACGGCCTCGCCGACGGCCTCCCGGTCCGCGACGTCCACGCGCCGGAACTCGACCTCGGCGCCGGCGTCGCACAGCTCGGCGGCCAGGGCGCTGCCGGCCGGCACGGTCACGTCCCAGATCGAGACGCGGGCACCCTCGCCGGCGAAGGCGCGCACGGCGGCCTGTCCCAGGCCGGAGGCGCCCCCGGTCACGATGACCACCTTGCCTCGCACACCCTTCATGTCGACCTCCCCGGTTCGTCCCGGCGGGCCATGCCGCCCCGGCGGCGGTGCTATCCAGCGTTCTGCTCGTCCTCGCTCCAGGACCTCACGAGCTCGCGGCGCCGCTGGCGCCACGCCTCCAGGAAGCCCTGGAGATGGCCCTCCATCAGCCCGTAGAAGCTGTGCATCTCCTGAACCCGCCGCCGGAAGTGCTCGGGAACGTCATCCTCGCC
>Ga0315542_1002038_pt1 | contig 12453 bp, 9 predicted proteins | sample SalMarSW160120MG_FD_202541 | JGI IMG/M metagenome (GOLD analysis project Ga0315542, IMG submission 202541) | Salt marsh sediment microbial communities from the Plum Island Ecosystem LTER, Massachusetts, United States - Salt Marsh Sediment SW1601-20 ... | reverse complement strand
GCCATTTCAAATGATGAAGATGTCAGGCCCGCGGCACCCATATCCTGGATTCCCACCAGGCAGTCGGTTTTGAAAAGCTCCAGGCAGGCCTCTAAAAGCAGTTTTTCCGTGAACGGGTCGCCAACCTGCACGGTAGGCCTCTTTTCTTCGGAGCCCTCGTCGAATTCCTCGGAGGCCATGGTTGCACCGTGAATCCCATCACGGCCTGTTTTTGACCCGACGTAAATCACGGGATTTCCCACACCGGACGCAGTTCCATAGAATATTCTGTCCGCTTTCGCCAACCCCAGCGTGAAGGCGTTGACCAGAATATTTCCCGCGTAACAATCATCAAAATATACTTCGCCCCCTACGGTCGGGATTCCCATGCAGTTCCCGTATCCGGCGATTCCCGCCACCACTCCGTGGACAAGATATTTCATCTTTTCCGTGTTCAGTTCACCGAAACGAAGCGAGTTCATGTTGGCAATGGGCCGGGCGCCCATGGTAAACACATCTCGCAAAATTCCACCGACACCAGTGGCCGCTCCCTGATAGGGTTCGATGAAGGATGGATGGTTGTGGCTTTCCATTTTGAACACCACTGCAAGACCATCACCGATATCCACCACACCGGCATTTTCGCCCGGTCCCTGGATTACCTGGGGGCCTTCGGTGGGGAATTCTTTCAGATAGGCCCGGGAGCTCTTGTAGGAACAATGCTCTGACCACATTACGGAGAAAATACCCAGTTCCACATGGTTGGGGTCACGGCCCATGAAGCCGCAAATCTGTTCGTATTCATCAAGGGTTAATCCGTGTCGGGCGATTTCTTCGTCCGTAATTCGTGTCATGTTTTCTATTTCTCCAGTTTGAAATGATAGGGTTGGGAATAATCTTTGCCAAAACAGACGGTCAGATCACCGGTACTCTCATATACGGCAGACCATTCCGTACCGCCCTTATTCAATGTCTGTTTGACGTTGTCCAGTAAATTCATCATGTCCTTTTCTGTGAACGGTGTATTTCTATTCTCAGACAACGTGGCATTTATTTTGTCAAAGCGCCAGCATTTCCCGACGAAATCTTCAGGCGTTCCAGGTGCCATTACGAAATTTGTTGCAAAAATCAGGTTGTCTTTCCGGTAGACTTTCACACCTTCAGACGAGAATTCTACGACCGCGCCCTTTCCGGTGGCATCGGCGATGAGAAAATGGAGGTGGGGACCGGGGAAGAAGTCAATATTGTAGCTGTTACAGATGTTCAATGCCTCATCCAGTGTGGCTGCCGTATCCAGTATTTTTCGAACCATCTGTACGGAAGTCAGCGTTTCCTTTTTGGGATCTGTTGGTACCTTGCCTTTGCCAATCATCGCTATGGCAATGAACATTCCCTTTTCATTCATTCCGTCAAAAGGAGATATGTAACCACCCATCATATTGATCCGGTCCAGCAGCGAGAGACTTCCCGTAACGGAGAGGTAGGAACCATCCACCATTGAGATGGACGCATAGCGGCCGGGCATTCTGTGGACACGGAAAATGATGGGAATGGTATGGTACCAGTCGAAATTTCTGCCGTAAATGGAACCTGAAGATGGATTGTGTACCCCGATCAGGGAGCAATTGATGTCGGCGGGTTTCTGAGCGGCCTTTGGATAGAAGCGCTCGATCAACTTATGAACCTGGGCCGCGTTTTGTGGCAAAAGCACATTGCTTCCATAAAAATCCATTTCCATCGCCGGATAGTCGCTTACCTTGTTCACACTTTCCAGTGTGGCAAGGGGATATTTGATAAGAAACAGAACCATCAGCACCAAAGCCAGTATCAGTTTTTTCAAGATACCCTCCATGTTCCGGATTCACCCTATTGTGCCCGGTTTTGCTTCAATTATCAAGGGAAGAAGATTTCAGGCAGCGTTGCCGCCGTGATGAGTGAAGGGTGATGGGTGATGTGTTCTGACCGGAGAGGAGGGGGACAAAGCCGCCGCGGATGATGGACGGTGGATGGTTTAGAAACAGCAGAGAATGGGCATTCCCTCGTGCACACGCACTTTCACTTTTCACTTCCTCCCATCACGCCGCAGGGTGTGATGGGAGGTTTCCCCTTCAATACCGCGTCCACGTTTTCCGCGGCGAGGATGGCCATATCATTCCGGGCCTTTTCGGTTGCAGAGCCGATATGGGGCAGCAGTACCACATTATCCGTGGTCTTCAGTTCTTCGGTGATATCCGGTTCAAATTCATAGACATCCAGTCCGGCGAAGGCGATTTTCCCGGACTTCAATGCGTTCACAAGGTCTTTTTCTCTGACAATGGGGCCCCTTGCCGTGTTAATGAAAACAACGCCTTCTTTCATCAGGTTGAACTCATTTACGGCAAACATATGGCGGGACTCATTTGTCAGTGGCAGGTGCAGTGATATGAAATCGGATTCTTTCAGCAGGGTTTCAAAGTCAACAAGAGGGTAGGGGACAGGCTGTTTTGTACGGGAGTAGTACAGGACCCGGGCATTGAACCCTGATACCATCCGGGCGAAAGCCTGTCCAATTCGGCCCATCCCCACAATGCCCACTGTTTTCCCATCCAGTCCTTTTCCAAGCAGGAGAAGGGGGTCCCAGCCCTTAAATTTTCCTTCCCTGGCAAATCGGTCTGCTTGCACTATCTGCCTTGACGCGGCGAGAAGCAGTGCCATGGCCAGTTCGGCAGTTGCCTCTGTCAGTACATCCGGGGTGTTGGTTATGGTGATGCCCTGTTTATTTGCCGCTTTGATGTCGATGTTGTTGGTTCCCACCGCGTAATTGGCTATGACCCGGCATTTTCCGGCCGTTGACAGTACGTCCGCCCCGATGGGGTCGGACAACATGGAAATCATGCCGTCGAAGTCCTGCAAGCCCCGGATCAATTCATCCGGTGAAATCAGTCCATCTTTCTCCCGGACGACAACTTCATATCCTTTTTCAAGGAGAAACGAGATTCCCGCTTCCGGGATTCGTTTTGTGATAAGAACCTTCATGGCGTTTTGCTGTTCTTCCCTATTCCAATGTTCCGGTTACCGCTTCCACTGCCCGGAGAATGGACAGTTCCTCGACGAGTTTCTTCATGGTGTTGTGGTCCTCATAAAGCGGCCGGTCAATGTCGAGAAATTCCACATGTTTTCGGATGGTGTCTTTCGCTGTCTGCACGCCCTTGCCGAAACTGAAATCACGGAAATCCAGTGCCTGTGCGGCAGCCATGAATTCGATTCCCAGCACGCCAAATGCATTGTCCAGGATCTGGAAATTCTTCTGGGCTGTGTTCATGCCCATTGAGACAAAGTCCTCCTGATCTGCGGCTGCCGGAATGGATTGGATCGCTGCCGGAGTAGAGAGGATTTTCTGTTCCACGATCTGCATGTCGGCAGTGTACTGGCTCAGCATCAGGCCGGAGAACATGCCGGCACCTTTAGTCAGGAATGGGGGGAGACCTCCGCTCAATGCCGGGTTGTTCAATCGATTCATCCGGCGTTCGGAAATGACGCTGACCATTGTGACGGCCATCCCGATCATTTCCATGGGGAGCGCAACCGGTGTTCCCTGGAAATTGGCGCCGGATATCTGGATTCCCTGGTCCGGGAAGAAAACCGGATTGTCTCCCACACCGTTCAACTCAATTTCCACCTGGGAACGGGCGTAGCCCAGTGCGTCCCGTGCTGCCCCGATAACCTGGGGAGTGGACCGCATGGAGTAAGCGTCCTGCACTTTGACTTTCAATTTGCCGGTGAGAAGGTCGCTGCCTGCCACGCAGTTTCGAATATTGGCGGCACTTTGTCTTGCACCGGAAAAGCCCCTTGCCGCATGAAGGCGATCGTCATAGGGGCTGAAGTTTGCCAGTAACGCTTCCAGAGACATCGCGGCGGCAATTTCCGCCTGTTTCAGCCAGTTCTTTGTGTCATAAATCATCAGGGCACTCATTGCGGTGAGAACATTGGATCCGTTGATGGTAGCCAGACCGTCACGGGCCTGCAGCCCCGGCAGGGGAATTCCGGCTCTTTCCATTGCGAGATTTCCCGGCAGCAATTCGCCATCGTACCAGGCTTTGCCTTCCCCCATTAACAAAAGTGCGATTTGAGCCATCGGGGCGAGGTCCCCGGACGCGCCTACAGATCCCTTTTTGCAGACGAAGGGAGTGACCCCCCGGTTGAGCATCTCTACCAGTGTCTCGGTAATGACCAATCTGCAGCCGGAGTTTCCGTGGGCGTGGACGTTGATCCGTCCCGCCATGGCACCCCGTACCCAGTCTGCCGGCATTGCATCACCAATTCCCGCAGCATGGTTGTAAATCAGATATTTCTGGAATTCCTTGACCTGTTCGTCATCCAGTACAACTTCCGAAAACTCTCCGATGCCGGTGTTGACGCCGTACATGATTTCATGTTTCTCAATCTTGTCTTCCAGCATCCGGCGGCATTTTTGGATTCGCTCTTTCGCGTCCGGGTGGAGTTCCACCTTTTCACCCTCACGGGCAATTCGGACCAGTTTTTCCACTGTCAGTGAATGGCCATCCAGTACAATCATTCCACACTCCTGTACCTATAAATTTCCTTCCTGCCCATCATAACGCACACCTTCCCCCGGGGAAAGGGGAAAGAAAAAAGAAGGAATGCATGACGCCTTCGGCTTCGTGATTTGTAACTCGTAGCTTGTGATTAGCGGGATCCGGAAAGACAGGGAATTGGTCATTTACCATTCCCCGTCTGTTCCGGCCTCTACTCCTACTCCTACTCGTACTCTCTACGGACAAGTCAGGTCGGGGCCTGAAAGCTGGGGGTTGTACTGAAAGTCGGCAAGCCCCATGGCTTCGATAGCCTGGATCATGGGGCAATCGTCGGCACCAAACTGGTTCCAGTAGCACCAGAACCGGTTCATCGCAGCGCAACCGGTCACGTCCGGAATGTCCTCCAGCCCGCAATCGTAACAATAGAACGTGTGGAGATTGTCCAGTGCGGACAGGTCCGGCAAAACGGTTACAGTGTTAGTATTGATGTAGAGCCGCTCCAGTGTCGTCAGGCCTGCCACGCCCGAAAAATCGGTCATATCGGTAGCGTCGGCATAAAGCGTGCGCAGCTGAGAGAGACTGGCCAATCCCGGGATTTCTGAAATGGGACTGCCTGATAAATATAGATATCGGAGTTCTGTTAATCCCGAAAGGTCCGGCAGGCTGGTGACAGGGTTGTATTCACAGGCAAATGTCGTTAAGTGTACAAGACCAGCAACGGCGGACATGTCCGTCAGTTCGTTGAAAGAACAGCGCAGTGAGGTCATGTTTACCAGCGAAGCCAGTCCCGGAATTTCCGTCAGGTTATTGCTACTGCAATGAAGGATGACCAAGTTCGTGAAGGCTGAAAGATCCGGAAGTTCACCCAGTGGATTATTGGAGCAATAGATGGCCTCCAGGTTGGTCAGACCGCTGATGTCCGGAAACTCGGAGAACTGGTTCCCCGAAATTTGCAGGTTTGAGAGCCCGGTAAGGCTCGAAATGCCCGGCAGGGAAGACAATTGATTGTAGCTCACCTCCAGAAGTGTCAGATCTGTCAGCGGAGTCAGGTCAGGCATTTGCTGGAGTTGATTATCGCCGAGATAGAGAAATGAAAGCGAAGTGAGTCCCGTCAGCGGAGGCAATTCCTCGATCTGGTTCCAGTTACAGTTCAGCACATGCAGTTTGGACAACGCATCCATAGAGGGCAGGGTTGCCAGGTAATTGTCATTTGCATAGATGGTGCCCAGTTCTGTTAGAGCGGAAAGATCCGGAAGCCAGCTCAGTTGTTCGTGAGCACAATCCAGGAGAACGAGATTGGTGAACATTTCAACACCCGTCAGATCACGAATCGAACCTCGAGCGAACTCTTCGCCCGGGGTGTCTATTTGGATAACGGCTGCGGCTTCACTTGCGTCAACGATCCCGTTTTCATCGGTGTCGAAGTTTTCCAGAACATAAGCCTTGAAGGCGGCATCCGGGAACGGATAGTTGACCAGGTTCCGGTTGGACAGGAAAAATACGTGCCGGTCCTGTTCAGTGTTCCCTGTAATTGACAATGGCGCCGGAATGGGGGCATTGGAGCGGATGACCACCATGTCCACGTCGTCATACTCGGTTGCTTTCGCCTTGGAAATGTTGGGCCAGAAGTCGTTGGCAAGGCCCACAGTTTTTGTGTGTGGTTCCAGGAGTTTTGTGCCGATCTCGAGAAAAGCACCGTCTTTGTAGGCATCCACTGCCACAACGATCGGTTCATCGGTGGGATTGCACATAGCCAGACCAAACCAGTCAAACCAGGTGTGGATGGAGTTGGGGATGAACCATTGTGTGGAAGTGGATTCCGACAGGAAAAACTCACAGAGGGATTCCGACTCCCCATAGCGATAAGACAGCTTGAAATGCATGCAGCCATTGGTCACGATAGAAGCTGTTCCACTGTAAACAAAATCGGTCCCCGCGGAAAGCACGGCTCTGCCATGGGCCGGAACTGAAACAACCCGTGCCGTAACATCCGCTGTTCCATCCCCGTTCCAGCTTGAAAATGTGAAAGACTGAGCAGAATCTCCGTTGTTAAACGCGGTGATGAGCGTTGTCCAGTTTGATTCCGCCACATGGGGAATAACATATACCTTTTCAGTACCCGGGCAGGGGTCCACTTCATTTTCCGCCAGGAAGAATACATGTCGGTCCTGTTCCGTATTCCCTGTGATAGATACCGGAGCCGGTATATTCACATCACTGTCCATTGTCACCATATCCACGTCTGCATAATTTATCCCTGACCAGAAACCGGAAGAAACATCCACCAGTTTCGTATGTGCGGAAACGGCTTTTGTCGCGGTGCCGACCACAGTACCATTGTGCCAGGCCTTCAATGTGACATTCGCGGTCGTACCGGTAAAATTGGCCACTGCGACTCCGAACCAGTCAAAATGGGTCTGGTAGGGGTTGGGTAGCATCCAATGCCCGGCCAGATGCTCCTGCGGTAAGAAAAACTCGCATAAGGAATGGGAATCCTGATAGCGGTAGGATAGCTTCACCACCAGAGTGGCTTGTGAGGGAGTCACTACCATTGCGGTTCCGTTGTATCCGAAATCCGCATTGGTCAGTGTAGTGGAACTGTTGGCAGGGACCGAAACGGCGCTCATCGTTGTCAGAGTTGTTCCTGAATTGTCCCACCGCTGCAGGTCAAAAGTCAGGTCATCAGGCCCGTCGTTGTAGACTGTGATGGATGTGGTCCAGTTTTCCTCTGCCACATGGTCAATGTAATAGTTTTCAGCCAGTGCCGAAAATGACAATAACCCAATTGCACACAAAAATAGAAAAATATTTCTCAACTCTCTCCCTCCTCCAGCCATAGCGGCGGGTATTTGACATCTACTGTCATGTAATTTCTGAGATATTAACTGCTGTTCAAAACCTGTTCGCACTTAACCCTACGGGCAGGTCAGAGTTGACCCGTCATTCTGTGGGTTGTAATTAAAATACGAGAGTCCCATTGCCTCAGTAGCCTGGATCGTGGCGCAGTCATCGGAGCCAAAAAAATTGTTGGAACAGTTGAAGTACCATATGGCATCACAGTCCGTCACATCGGGAATGTCCGTCAGGAGACAGTTACTGCAGGTAAGCATCTGAAGGTTGTCCAGACCCGACAGGTCAGGGATGGTCGTAATCGGGCAATTTTCGCATTTCAGATAAGCTAGAGAAGGCATACCGGTAATGGGTGAAAGATCGGAGATATTGGTGCCATTACAGTGGAGCGTGGTCATTCCGGTCAGAGCGGACAGTCCAGGGATTGTGTAAATGGTGTTATTGCCGCAAATCAGATACTTCATCTGAGTAAGGGAGGACATGTCAGGAAGAGAAGTCAGCAGGTTGTCCCGGCAGCTGAGTGAATACAGGTTGGTGAGCCCGGCAATCCCGGATAGATCGGTCAAATGGTTCTTGTGGCATTCCAGCATGGTCAGTTGAGTGAGAGAGGCCAGCCCAGGTAATGATGTGAACTGATTTTCATGGCAGTATAGTGTGACAATGTTGGGATGTGTTGATAGATCCGGCATTGTGGCCAATTGGTTGTAGCTGCAATCCAGAAAGTGGAGTTCACTCAGGGATGCAATATCCGGAAATGTAGTGAAATCATTGGAGCCGAAGGCCAGACTGAGAAACGTGCCGGCGGAAGCCGACAAATCCGGCAGAGTGCTCAGGTGGTTACCGGAGACATCCAAACTCATCAAGTTAGCCAGTCCGGAAACGTTCGGTACAGAAGTCAATTCATTGTCATCCAGAAACAAGTTTGTCATCCAGGTCAGGGCGGTTAGGTCCGGTACATGGGAAATGCTATTCCCAGAAAGTGAAAGTGTGTTTAAAGATATAAGAGCGCTCAGGTCGGGCACGGTGACGAGGTAGTTATAGACTGCGTACAGGGAATGCAGATTGGTGAGGCCTGAAAGATCCGGCAGCCAGCTCAATTGTTCATTGGAACAGTCCAGATACGTCAAGTTGCGGAATTGTCCAATCCCCGTTAAGTCGCGTATCGTTCCGCGACTGCCGTATGTACCGGGAGTATCCATCGTTGTCACTACATCGGCTTCCGCCTGGCTGATTGCACCATCATGGTCGGTATCATAGTTGGCCAGAACAAATGCCCTGAAGCTTGGATCGGGGAATTCAGATTCATCGCCTACTCCGCCGGCAGCCAGGAAGAATACATGACGATCCTGCTCCTCATTTCCGGTAATGGACAGCGGATTAGCCAGCGGATAGCTGCTTCTCAGCACCACCATGTCAATATCATCATATGCGGCGGGGCCTGTTTTCCCCGTTGACAGATTTGTCCAGAAGTCGCTTGCAAGGCCCACGGCCTTGGTATGAGGTTCCAGCATCCGTGTTGATGTTCCCAGATATTGGCCATTCTTGTATGCGTCCATGGCCATGATGATTTCATCATCCGTTGGATTGGACATTGCAAGTCCGAACCAGTCGAACCATTCCTGTATGGAGTTGGGAATGATCCACCGGACAGTTCCCTCACCCGAGTGCAGGAAAAACTCACAGAGTGACTGGGATTCCTGATAGCGATAGGACAGCTTGAACTGCATGCAGGCCAATGTGCTGATACTGGCCGTGGTACCGTAGTCGAAGTCCATTCCCGCCTGAAGTGTCATGGATCCGTTTGCGGGTACCGTTACCAACTGATCCACAACGTCCGGTGAGCCATCTGCGAACCAGCTGGAATATGTGAACGTTTTGCTGAAAGCCTGATTGTTATAAGCGGTCAGCTGGGTTGTCCAGTTTTCCTCTGCCACGTGGGGAAGGATGGTGTTGTGGGGGAGAAAACTAATGCATTGCTGTATCTCATACTGGGCCTGAAAAAACACATGGCGGTCCTGTTCCGTGTTTCCGGTGATGGAAACGGGAGCTGGAATGTCGACATCACTGTCAATCATGACCAGATCAACATCCGGGTACTGAATGGAATTCCAGAAACCGGATGAAACATTCACAATTTTTGTATGGGCAGGAATGGTGCGAACTTCAGTGGCTACCAACGCACCTGCCTGGTACGCCTTCAATGTGACGGTGGCTGTCGTTGCATTGAAGTTGGCCAGCGCCATACCGAACCAGTCAAAATGAGACTGGTAGGGATTGGGCAGCATCCAGTTCTGCACCTTAAAGTCCGCACCCAGGAAAAATTCGCACAGGGAGTGGGAATCCCGATAACGATAAGACAATTTAACCACCACCGGAGTGTCGCTGGCCGTGGAAATTATAGCAGTTCCATCATAGCCGAAGTCGGCATTGGTCAGGGTCAGGGAACTGAACCCGGGCACCGGGAAACCGGTCATGACCGTTTCTGCTCCGCCAGTATCCCATCGGTGAAGGTCGAACGTAATCCCATCGGGGCCTGTGTTGTAGACCGTAATGGACGTGGTCCAGTTTTCCTCTGCCACATGGTCGACATAATAGTTTTCAGCCATTAGTGAAAATGAGAGCAATCCAAACGCACATAAGAAAAGAAAGACCTTTCTCATATGTTCCCCCTTTCGCCAATCAGTTAAGATCATAGCGTTGTCTATGTAAATTCATACATAATATACACTACTTCTTTAAAAATGCAAAATACTGGGGAAAACAAGTTACCAGGATGTGGGGGTCTTGCATTTTGAGGATGAAAGAGGAAGGTTTTTCATTGTAGTCCAGAAAATGCGGTCAGTCCTTCCAGTTCCACCATTTGAGTTTTTCGGGGTCGGGATCGGGAGTTCCAGCGAAGTGAACGGCACACCGGAATACATAGAGAAGGCATCGATCTATTTTGCAACCTTTCATGACACAAAAGCGGGAGTAAAGAACTTCCGGATCTTTACCTTTCAGGTCGGATATGTGCAGGATATCCAACTCAATCAGGTAACTGGCAATGGCCCTCCCCACACCCGGGATGGCTTTGAGCTCCCTGATAGCAGACGTTTCTACGTCAGCCGTTGAAGTATTTATCATGCTCTCCTGATTTCACGACCGAAAGGCACAAGAGCCAGTCCAGCCAGTTTCATGTGCTGTTTGGCGAACGGCAGTCCGATAATCGTAATGCCGGTGAGAATGGCAAAGAGTACATGGGTCAACGCGATCCAGAAACCTCCGAAGATTATCCAGAGAATATTCATAAAGACCGAAAGGCATCCATTGGCGTTTCCACCGTCTGAAACCTCTTTCCCGAATGGAAGGAGTGCCAGCATCGAGAGTTTGATGCATTGAATACCGAATGGTATCCCAATGATAGTGATGCAGAGCATAACGCCACCGAGGAGGTATTCCAGAAAAAGAAAAATACCGCCACCAAGGATAATCCACAGAATATTTCCCAATATACTCATCCTTCACACTCCTCAGAGTTTTCAAACAAGGGGTAGTTTACGCGGTTGATTTCCATTGAATTCTGAAAAAAGTCCGCCCACCTCTGTTTCAAAATATCGTACGCAATTCCCTTAGGCTTGTTTCAGTGACCGGGCTCTGATTAATGAGGTGGAAGCATCTGTCTCGTTAGTATTCAAATAGTTGAACCGGGAGAAAATGTTTTGAAGGACCCTTGACTGTAATAGTTATCCATTGTAAGATCAACAGGTAAGTTCATACAAAAAAAAGAGGAGTTTTTAATGAGAATTTTGAGGGCTTCAGTTTTCAGTGTTTTTATTGTCTTTGCAGTCTCCGGGTTTGCTGTCAACGGCAAAACCCTGTACAAAAAATGTGTTGCCTGCCATGGGGCAGATGGGAAGAAATCAGCACTCGGAGTGAGCGCTCCACTGAAGGGTCAGAAGGAAGAGGCCCTTTACAAGGAAATGAAGGGCTATCTGGCCGGTAGTTATGGCGGAAAGAAAAAGGGCATTATGAAACGGAACCTGGCAAAATATTCAGACGATGAACTGAAAGCGTTGGCCTCATTCATCGCAACGTTGTGATTCATGATGAAAAAGCAAATCATAACAATCGTATTTCTGGTTTTTGCGTGCTGTGCCGTGGCGCAGAATACTGATCATAGCGATACCGTCAAAACTGAGCCACAGAAAATGAGCCATGCGGAAGGTGTGGCAACGAACCAGAACATGCCGGCCAAAGCCGATAACGATATGGACAAGATGAAGGAGCACGATTCACATGATATGAAGATGATGGATGGAACAGGTCATAAGCATGTTCACCATCAAATGACGGCGGAGGATAAAAAACGGATTGGCGTAGACGAGAAATTGGATAGCACCATACCGATGAATCTAGTGTTTCGAATGGAAGATGGAAGCGAAAAGGCCCTGAAGGACTTGATTACCCGGCCTACTTTGATCATACCGATTTATTACACCTGTCCGAATGTGTGTCAGATTCTGCAGAGTGCTGTAGCTGCTGTTCTGCCCCGTGTGAAAATGAAACCCGGGAAAGACTACCAGGTGTTGTCCATAAGTTTTAATGAAGACGACACGCCTGAGGTGGCAAGACAGAAGAAAGCCAACTATATGGCCGCCATGAATCATAAGTTTCCCGAGGACGCCTGGCATTTTCTAACTGCTGATAAAGCGACAATTGACACATTTATGGATTCCATCGGTTTCCGCTTCCAGAGGAAAGGGACGGATTTTATCCATCCGGTAGTAGTTTTAACGGTCACTCAGAATGGGAAAATCTGCCGCTATATTTACGGAAGCTCCTTTTTGCCCTTCGATATTACGATGGCGCTCACCGAAGCATCTGAGGGAAGAAGCGGTTTGTCAGTGAAGCGTATCGTGTCTTACTGTTTCAGCTATGACCCGAAGGGGAAAAAGTATGTCTTCCAGATGACCCGGGTTGCCGGTTCAATCATTCTTATTTTCGCGGCGCTTATCTTTCTCATGCTGGTGTTGGGCGGAAGAAAGAAGCGGAATAAGGAGTAACTATGGAAAGCGCAGTATCCCAGCCGGTTTCTTTTCTTCAGGATAGA
>Ga0315542_1002037_pt1 | contig 12455 bp, 14 predicted proteins | sample SalMarSW160120MG_FD_202541 | JGI IMG/M metagenome (GOLD analysis project Ga0315542, IMG submission 202541) | Salt marsh sediment microbial communities from the Plum Island Ecosystem LTER, Massachusetts, United States - Salt Marsh Sediment SW1601-20 ... | reverse complement strand
TTTGCCAGAACTTTATATCAGAGTAACGTTAAAGGAATCAAAAGTTCCGCTAGATAAGAACAAAACCAAAACAGCTAGATTACAACTCAGGATGTTGAATGATGGAAGACGACAGTTGCGACTCGGGACCAAGAAGGCTAGTTTCAGGAGGAGCATGGTTCTTAGCACTGATGATTTTAAGCGGCGTTTTCTGGCTTGTACTGGGAATCCAAATTAGCAACACATACGGTCCTACAGGTTTCGGTCTATTCAACACTGTCTACTCAGTTTTCGATTTCTTGTGGGCACTCATTTTTGGGGGACTGTTTGAGGGTCTCATCCACTTTGGTGCATGCTATTTCACAAAAAAAGGCGCAAATCTTGCTCGTTACTTCTCGAACTACGTGAGGTATCTCACGTTAATGAGTTTATTAATTTTTACAGTTTTGACTGTTGTGTCTTTTTTAATGGCCAACATGGGCTTCCGTATAATTCTTCTTTCTCTGGCCTTCGCGTTCCTGTTTTCAGGAACAAAAGATTCTTTGTCCTCGATACTGGGGTCATTACATAAAAGCAAGCAGCTTTCGATAATACAGTCCAGTGGATTTTATGCGGTTACAATAATTGGCATAATTTTTTCGCTCTTATTTTTGCCCAGTGACCTGTTACCCACCCTAGTTGTTGTTGCTCCAGTATGCCAGCTGATATTTTGTTTGTATTTTCTGAGACCATATCTCAGAGACCTTGTTTTGTTCAACTGGGAATTTTTTAAAAACAGGAAACTCAAGGATTCGTTATTAGAGGATTTGAAGCAGTATAAGCACATACTGTTTTTCGGTTTCTCTATATCTATCGGAAAACTCTCCTTCATGATAATGAAGAGCCTGGACATACCCATACTTAATCTGTTCTTTGACTTATCCAATGTAGGAGTTTACAGCGTCGCGGACACAATCTCGAGCGTACTGTTTTCTATGACAGCCTTCGCTATTCCAATCATCTCATCTATGTCTGAGGCATGGAGCAAAAAAGACGATGAACTGATGAAAAAATATGTTACAATTTCTGTGAAATACCCGCTGCTGTTAGGGTTGCCGTTGACGATCATAATTTTTGCTTTTGCAGAACCCATTGTTGTGGGAGTATACAAGGCTCCTTTCATTGGAGCAGTGGTGCCTCTTCAAATCCTTATCATCGGAACATTCCTTCTAATGTTCGGACGCACACTTTCATCCATACTGATAGGTATCGGAAAAGCCAAATTATCCGGCACACTACTGGCGACAGCCGCTACACAATACATCATCTCAATCTTCATCTTTGTGCCCCTCTTTGGACTAAATGGAGCTGCAATCTCTCTGACACTCACAGGCGTTACTTCCCTTATTTTGATACCAATTTTTATTAGGCGCAACCTGAAAGTCCCAGTGTTTTCAGGGCTTCACAAAATTTTGTTCGCGGGCTCCACTTTGGCGGGAATCCTCTTCATTGTGCCCAAAACTGACCTGTTTATAATAATTCTTGGAACAGCAGCAGGCATCGCCGCCTATGCTTTACTGTTGTATCATACAGGCTACATTAGCCAAGAGGACGTCAACATACTGAAAAACGGCAAGAGAACAAACATAATTCTTTGAACTGGGAAAAATCTCGCTTAGGATTCAAGGTAGAGCAGAAATTTATGTTACGGTTGTGATGGCTCTGCTTGCAACCGTCTTTAACATGGCAGTTGGATTCGTCGGTGGACTCATCCTATATCTTGCCATACAAAAAATGTAATCAAGATAACTAGTTTCAGTGGCGCATCACGTTTTTTGGGCGTAACTTAAATCTGCGAATTTTGCTATATTGGCGATAGGGAGAGCTTAACATGTTCAACAAAGTGATAGTTGCCGTTGTTGGAGGCAGCAATTCAGGAAAAACCACAGCTGTAGAAGTAATCATTAAGGGATTAATCAGAAAAGGCTACACTGTTGCATCTGCAAAACGTATCCCTGAATCCGAATTTACCATAGATACTAAAGGAAAGGACACATGGAGACACGCCAAAGCTGGCTCAAGCACCGTCCTAAGTGTGGCCCCCAACGAACTGACCGCCATCAAAAAGGTTGACACCACAAAATATAGTTTAGAGCAGCTTGTTGCAGAAATTCCAGAGGAAACGGACATCATCATAATTGAAGGCTTCAAAAGCTTAGTCGGAGAAGACATGACAATACCAAAAATAGTGGCAACAAAAACGGACCAAGAAATTTCAGAGGCTCTTAAAGCCTACAAAAACATTCTAGCATTCATTGGTCACATTCCAGACAGGAAAGCGGAAACCGAAATCCCCTTCATAGATGCGTTGAAAGAGCAGGAAAAGCTTGTGGATTTGGTGAACCGTAAGGTCGAAGTTCTGGTGGAACGAAAACGGCAGAGAGAAGAAAAAATCACGATACAAGTAGACGAAAAAATCTTGCCCTTAGGCGACTTTGTTCAGGACATCATAAGAAATGCGGTTCTTGGCATGGTCGCAAGTTTGAAAGGAGTAAAAATAAAAGGGGAAGAGAAGGTTTCGGTAGTCATCAGACGATTGTCAAGAGATTAACAAACTCTGGCGGTATTCTGGGGTTCAGAAAGGACGCATGGATAAGAGAGAAAGGAGATTCAGCGGCTGTCAGAAAGAATTGGCACCCCTCTGAACCTTTCCAAGACCACCATACTTTGAGCTTGTTAACCTCCATGTTTCATTCTAGAGTGCTTTGAAGGCTTCAGACCATTCGTTATAGCCTGAGATAACCCGCGGAGATACGCTGGGCTTTCTATCCGCCAAGATACCCTTGAAGTCGTCCATAGACAGGGGCCTAGGCTTAGCATGCTTGTCACTTGCTTTACCAGACTCGAAGAGTTCTCCGATAACACGCAGATGCGCAGACTGACAAATATCCCGTATGTCGCTTCCAGAGAAACCAGCAGCCAACCTAGCAAACTCGTCAAGGTCCATAGTTTTTGACAGATTCAGGTGCTCAGTGTAAAGCTTCAGCATATGCAGACGAGCCTCGTAATCGGGCAGAGGAACCATTATACGCTTCTGAAATCTTCGAATAAAAGGCCAGTCAAGAGCCCAAGGCTTGTTGGTTGCTCCGATGACATAAACATGGAGTTTCTTGCCCTTGTCCATAACTCCGTCCATCTCCTTGAGAAACTGGTTGCGAACTCTGGTTTCTCCACCAACCTCATTCGAGTGCATTCCAATCAGCGAATCCAACTCGTCAATAAAGAGGATGGCTGGGCGCCCATTGCTCGCAGTTTTTCTGGCTTGCGTAAAGAGTTTAGCTACATTCCTTTCAGCTTCACCTAGCCACTTCGACATAACTGAGGCGGCATCCACTGAAACGAAGGCACCGTCAATCTCCGTTGCCACCGCAGCAGCCAAAAGGGTCTTTCCGCATCCTGGAGGACCGAAAAGCAGTATTCCCCGAGGCCATCCTAAGGGAAATAGGTCTGGTCTCTCAACGGGGTAAACTATGGCTTCTTTGATGGCTTTTTTTGCTGGCTCTAATCCTACAACTTGGGTCCAGTTTACGTTAGGTTTCTCTTGGAGCACAAGTTCATCGTAGCTTGCTTTTCCATCGGATTCTGTTTCTGCTGGGGGTTCCATCATATCGGATGTGTCTTCCTGTTGATGCTGGATAGGTTGAATAGGTTGGACGGGTCCTCCTCCTTGCAGAGCCTTTATCCTTTCCTGATACGCCTGCGCACGTTGAATGTAAACCGAGTTTAATCCATAGTTAGGGTACAATCTGACGAGCTTTAGCAGTGTTGAGATGCCCTTCTGGTACATCGTAATGGCCATCCCCTTTGACCCTTGTTTGTCAAGGCGGACAGCCTCCAAAGCATATTTCGTTGCAGCTTGTTCAAGTTCTTGAGAAGCATTCATGTGAGTCACGACGCAATCTTGATTTTACCTTTCACACCCAGAGTTTCTAAAGCCTTCTCAATCTCACCACATGCAACCTTCAACTCATTAGCGCACTCACCAATGTCAAGCTGGCCTTCACGTTTCTTTGCATACTCCAAAACGGACTGCTCTAAATCTTCGCTAACAGTCAATGCGACACGTTTCACTTCCGTCTCTTTGAAGGCTACAAACTGCTGAGTTCTAGTTGGCTCAGAAACTTCTGAACCTGAAGCAGTGAGGGCAACCATCTTCCGCACTTTCTGTGCCCGTTGGGGCTGAGGCTTTTCCATGACCGGAGCCGAAACTGGAGGCGTCGGAAGTTGTTCGGTCAGTTTTTCCTCCAGAAAATCGGCGACTTCCGCAAGGACTTCTTCGCCGCCTGGAGTCTTAACGTCCGTTGGCACTTCAAGTTTATCGGCATCAATTTTGGACATGGATATGACCTCGAATATGCTTTCGTTCACCCTTTCCATTTCGATTGCCATCTGGGGCATGAAGACATTGAGGCTTTTTGTTACCGATTGGAGGTTAGTTAGAACTGGCTTCAAGTCTGAAAAGGCTGCATTGAATTCTTTGAGGGTTTCTAGCCGTAAGATGATGCGCTCTACAAGAATTTGAGTGTGATAGATGACTTTGGTTAGTTTTCGGATTTCCGCAAGCTCGTTAGCAAAGATTGCTGCGCGCTCATTATTTTTTTCTTGTAGAGCCAATGCGCAAGTTTTGAAAAGAATTTTGTCTCTTGTGGTAAGTTTGATGATAACCTGACCCAGTTTAAACTGCTGAGACTTTAGTTTCGGCACTGCCATAACAATTATTTGATCAAAATTGGGGGGTGTGCGGAAAAGGTTTTTGATGGAATGTCCCTCACAGACCTAAAAGGCTACAAACTGGGCTTGCTAGTGTTCCGCACATGGATAACTACTGGGGGTTCAGGAAGGTTTGTAGAAACAGGAGCAGGTGCTTCTGGAATCTCATGCTGTTGTTCTGGACTTTTTGCTGGGGCAGGTACTTCAGGCGCCTTCTGGGTAGTGTCGCCCAGAAGAAGGTTGGACAACTTGCTCTTCAGAACTTCTAAGTCGCTCTTTTCTGCGTTAACTCCTTTTAGTCCCCACTGTATTATGCCTAAAGCTTTCTCGTATGAGTCACCGTTTAATCTGCCGATTTCACGTTCAATCTCCAAGTTTATCAAGGCTGAGTGAAGCGAGTGAATCTGCGTGTTGCATCGCGTAATTTCAGTGTCGATTTCTTCTGTTAGTCCTTTGGCGTTTTCCTTCAGCTGATCTAAAGCCCCTTCAAAAGTCTTGTGTAAATCATCATACATTTCAGGCGGAATCTTCTTCTTTTCCACAAGATCATTTAATGCCCGGTCTTTTCTCCAGATCAACGGAATTTCTTTACAGAGAGAGCTGGCTTTCAGTTTGAGTGTCGGCGAAATCACCAAGTCCCCGTTGTCAAACCTTATTTGGTCGCTGGAGTAGCTGAGGAATTCTCCGTCTCCGTGCTCAACAAAGATTCCGTCTATTCGACCTGTGGGCGTTACCTTGAATGAGGCTACTCTACCGATTTGCCTTCCATATTCATCCTTTATTTGTTTACCAACAAAAAGAAAGGGGTTGGAAATGGATTTTGACACAGTGTCACCTCCTTAATATCGTGAACAGCTATGCATTTTCCAATTCTACTCGTTTAGAGATTCACCAAAGGAAGGGATGCCGGTAGGCAACTCCGGGAACTTCTCTTTGACTTTTGTTTCTGCAACGGTAGCTGCTTCAGTTAGGATCTTCTGTGCGTCGTCGCCTGCGGTCTGGAAGTCGATGTTCATGCCTGTGTTATAGCCAGCGTCCATGATGATTCCGCTGAGTAGGTTTCCGATACTGCCAATCTCGCGTTCTGCCTCTGGGAACACTGCAGACATTCCAGTCTTGACCGTTCGCAACACACTTACTGCTGGAGCTAGAGTGCTGACTACGTCGCCAAGTTCTGAAACTGTGCTTAGTCTGAGAACGATCTGTTCTAGGGCGAGCCGGGCATGCATAATCATTTTTTCCATTTTTCGTATTTCGGCTAGTTCGTTGGCGAAGACGTTAGCGCGTGCCATGTCATGCTTTGTGTATGCTTCAACGATTTTAGCGAAAATTGATTTGTCACGGTCTGAGAATCGGTCTGCGGCTTTGTCTAAGCGTTGAATCTGCATCTCCATTCTTTTTACGGCGTAATCTAGTCGTGGTTTCAAAGGACCTGGAGGGCGAACAGCGTCCTTAATTCTGTTGCTGAGAGGTGTCTCGTTGACTCCTTCTCCCCATTTTTTTGCAAATTTTTCTGACATTTTAATTTCCTCACGCAAGGAGGTGTGTTTAAAGCGTATTATTACATTGTTAATATGCAACGATTATCTACAGATATACCAGACATCATATACCCCATCCGACGCCGTTTTGAGCTTTAAATCTAGTATTGAAAGAGAGATGGGGCGCATATGCGAAAATACACAGTTTCGTGTAAGTTAGACTCAAAAGCGCGAAGATTTAACAGTTAAAAGTAAGGTGAAGAGAATGGGTGACAGAATGAAAATACTGGGAGCATTTGCCCTGTTGGGTTTCATAGGTGGAATAGCAGCAAACCTCGGCTACCAAACAGTATGGCCTTGGCTAGTGTCTACTTTCCCTCTGATATTTGCCTCCGCAGAGTGGATCATATCAGGGCTCGCAGGTGCGCTGATAACTACATTCTTTGTAGTAATCTGGGTGTACCTAAGCAGACCACAGGAATAAAGGGAAAACAATCCCCTCCCCCCAATTTGTTTGATGCCGCCATGCATCTTTCGATAGCGGTAAGCAAAATTCGGTATCCCACAAAAGTGGATACTGAAAAACCAACAGTTTCTGTTTTTTAACTAAATAGAATCTTCAGAAGTAACTGTAGTCTTCTGTTGCTCAGGTTCTCTGGAAAAAGTTAGTTTTCAACAATCTTCTGTTATTAGTCTCCTAATATGAGTCTGGGTTTTGCGGTAGACTATTATTTTGGCGTAGACGCTGGACAGTATTGGAGGCTATTGGATGAGGCGCGAGTATCCGCGTCAGCCTGTTGTTGGCGTTGGCGCAGTTATCGTTGATTGTGGCAGGGTTGTTCTTGTGAAGCGGGGTGCTGAGCCTGCGCGGGGCAAGTGGAGTTTTCCGGGTGGAGCAGTGGAGCTGGGCGAGGCTGTCAGAGATGCTGTGGTGCGGGAAACGCGGGAGGAGTGCGGCTTAGACGTTGAATTTGTGGAGGAAACGCCGATGGATGCGTATGACATTCTGACGTTAGATAAAGATGGGCGCCTGCAATACCATTATGTTCTGTTGCAGTTTCTTGTTCGACCAAAACAGGGAAAACTGGAGCCTACCAGCGATGCTATAGACGCCAGATGGGTTCCCTTCAAAGAAGTAGAAAAATATGACTTGGCAGAGTCAGTTCGTTCCTTCTTCAGAAAACATCGGAAGGATTTATGGAAACACTAGTTGATTATGTCCAAGTTTTTTCTCTAAACATGATATGTCAAAACGTGTATTCTGGGTTCATATTTCTCGTTCATAAGTTAGTTAAATACCAACAGTCACCATTAAGCCAAACATCAGTTAGGAGAAAAATGTGATGAAAAAATCGTTCTCCCCCGAGAACCGGAAGAAACTGCAGAAGATGATGCTTGAAGCCTTCACCAGCGAAATCAGCACGCTCTCTCCCGAACTTCAATACATCCTTGCAGATGACATGGTTACAGCGCTCCAGAATCGGCTAATAGTGTTCCAGAAAATACAATCAAAAGAAGCTCAATAGCAAAAAATACCAAAAACTTACCTTGAATCCATAAATGATATATATAAAAATGGGAAAAAATAAACAAAAGAGGCGTTAACATGCGAAGATCTAAACTCGAAATGTATATCGACATCCTCAAGGTGCTAGCTCAGCGTGGCCCACTTAAGCTAACACACATCATGTACAAGGCCAATGTGAACTGCAGCGTCCTCAAAGAGTACTTGGATTTCCTTATCGAGCAAGAGCTTGTTGAAGAGAAGACGGTGGGCAAGAAACGGATAGTTTACGCCGTCTCAGAAAAGGGCTTAAAAGTTCTCAAGTACTTCAGAGAATTGAAGGTTATGCTGCCAGTCATTGAAGATGGCCAGGCCAGAATACCTGCTTCTCTTTACTAGAGGCACTTTTTTCATTTTCTTGTTTTCTTATTCTTTAGGTCCAGTCAGTTTCAGGTCGGGTTTTAGTGCATGTTTGCCTTAAATCGAGAATATGAACTGATATATCGTAAGATTTAATAAATGTGTGCTACACTAATATAAGTGCAGAAAAAACGCTGAGGACCACAACTATGGCAGCATACAGAAAGCTTGAGGCAAGATCAACACAACTTCTAGAAAAAATCAGAGAAAATCTGGAACAGCTAAACGAAAAAATAGACGTAATGATCGAAATCCAGAAACACGGCACACATGAAATCCCAGAAAATCTGCCTGAAGCACTCGACGTAATGACACTGCTGTCACTACCTGACCATCTAAGAAAAACAGCGGTTACCCTATGCAAACTTGGGGAAGCAACAGCTGACGAGGTTTCTGAACACACAAAACGTGCAAGAGCCGTGGAAAGCGGTTATCTAAACCAGCTAGTGGTCATGGGATACATGAAAAAGGAAAGGAAAGGCCGCAAGGCTTACTTTTTCGTAGACAAAGAGGGGTGATATCGAATGGGAAAAATTATAGCAGTTCACTCATATAAGGGCGGAACCGGAAAAACTTCACTTTCAGTTAACTTAGCAGCCACATACGCCAGAAAAGGCAAAAAAGTCTGTCTTATGGACCTGGACTTTCGCGCGCCAAGCCTCCACGCCATATTCAAAAAACAGAATTTAGACTACTGGCTAAACGATTACCTGAACGGCATCTGTGAAATCAACAAAGTCTTAGTCGACGTGACTAAAGATCACGGTAACGACGGCAAACTATATGTTGCATTGGCAAACCCATCCACTGAAGCAATCAGGGACATGACCGCAAAGGACAGGAAGTGGGAGATGAAGGCGCTAGGCAGACTGCTGTCTCTCCGATCAGCTCTTCTTAACGACATGGACCTTGACTACATCATTTTCGACACCAGCCCTGGGCTCCAGTATTCTTCCATCAACGCCATCGTCACTGCGGACGTTGTCTTGGTTGTAACCAGCCTGGATGCCTCCGACATCAACGGTAGCCAGCGTATGACCACTGAACTCTATGACCTTTTCGAGAAAAAGACAGGAATCTTGCTCAACAAAGTAATCGCAGAATACCTCTCATCCGAGAAAGAACAGAAAAAATTCAACAAGTACATCAAGAACATTCACAGTCTTCCGGTGCTAGCTACGATTCCATGCTTCTGCGAAGTGCTTCGAGCAGCAGGAGACTTCATATTCACAGAAGAGAGACCAGAACACCCCTTCACAGAGACTTTGGAAGAACTAGCCACAAAAGTCGAAAACTTCTAAATTTCTTATTTTTCCATTTTTCTGTCGTACTTTTCTTTAGCCTTCTGCGCCTCTTCAGCAAAACTCTTAAGCCGTTTGAGTTCTATCTTCTTTTCAGGCATAGTCTCTGGAGCGTAAAGCAGAGGTAAAACGGCTATGAATAGGAAAAAGCTGGCAAACGAAAACGCTGCCGAGATTTCGATGTTTCCAGCATAGGGTGTAAACAGTATCTGCATGTAGCTGGAAATAAGAAAGGGTAATAGCCCAATTAAACAGTACTTTTCTTTAATCCGGTTTCCAGCTAGTTCTGACCATATAACCAGATAGAACATCAATGAGAAGATTCCCCATGCAACACCGTCTACAAGGACATACAGGTACCAAGCAATGACGTAGTCTGTGAAAATCCCCAACACTGCGTATCCAATTCCCAGCATTATGAAGCCAAGCATAACTACACGTTTTCGACCAACAGAATCGGCGAACCATCCGCCTATCAATGCAACAAAAGCGCCAATTCCATATTCTGCGATTGGAATAAATGAAGTAAAATCTTCCCCTAAAGAAATGTCGACTATGGGTGCTTCAAGAAAGTTTACAAGACAGAACATGAGCCATGGAACGAAATATAAAAGAAAATCTCTGTCGAAAAAGACTGTTCTGTAAGAAACATCAGTTGCATCTTTACGAAAATCTTGTTTTGGTCTAACAATAATAAACAACAGCAAACCAGTTGCTCTCCATGCTGCAAGTATCAATGCACTGGAAATCAAGCTCTGGAAATTTACAATTAAACCTACAAGAAGGATGCATAGACCGGATGCAAGAAATGTGATCCCTGCCAACCGTCCTCTGTTTTCTACTGTACTGTGATCTCCGAAATAGGCAAGACATGAAGGAAAACCCACGCCTAATGAAGATCCCACAAAAAAGGAAACGAATAGAATGTATTGTGTGTTTGCTATTTCCAACAGGATTAATGAGAGGGAAGCAATAACCCCCACAATCATCCATCCGATTAGAAAGGTATTACGATCTTTCACTCTTTTTACTAGAGTAGTTCCTAGTATTGCAAAAAGAATTGCTGCTGCAAATTGAATTCCAAAGGCTGCAAACAGTAAAGTGTAGTCCAGCTGAAAGTGTTCTACGACTTTTTGGAAACGAAGATACAGCGGAAAATACCATGAAAAAGCAAATACAACTACAATCAGGACAGAAAAAAAGTCTTTTTGGAAGAGGGCGCTAGCTACTTTTGCGTTTCGTTCCATCTGTTACAGCTCAACATATCAAGTACGTCATGTACAGAGAGATAAAATTTCTGTACATAGAATTCTAATTGGCGCTAAATGTCCTTGAACTGAACTGTTTATGTGTTGAACAAAGCTTATAAGTTACTTGTAGAACAGAAATACAGTACGTGATGAAATATGGCAACCAAAAAGAAAGTAAAGCCAATGCGCCTGTACTACGTCTAAATTTTCCTGACGTATTACAGGTCTTCTATCATACCTTTGATTAGGATGTTAGCGAGGCTAATTAATTCTTTGTTTGGGATATGTGATGTTCTATCACACGTCTCTTGAGCTAGACTATTGAATTCATTTCTGAACAATATAACATTCTCGTCCTCGAAGACGATGTCAACTATCTTTTCTGCGTCTTCGTCAGATATTGTTTGTTTTGAAAGGTAATCCATTATAGTCTTTTTTGTCTGCGGGTTCTTGAAGGCATACAGGATAGGGAGCGGCAAACATTCATTCTTTGCACGGTTCTGGAGCTCGTCAGCTTCGAATACATCAATAACATCTTCTCTAAGGCTAACCAGAATGCCCAGTGTCCTGCCGTATTCGCCCAGTAAGTCAACAATATCCTGTTCTGCGCCGCCCACAATGGCGCCAATACGCATGTGAGCTTCAAAAGTTGCAGCTTTCATTTTCAGAATCCGGAAACATTCCTCTGCAGAAATGTCAATGTTACTTTTCAGTGAAGCTTCGAGGGCTTCAGCGTCGCCCAATTCAAAAAATAGATTGTTGATTATGTCCCAGATCGCATCCATCTTCTCTGCAGAAAGTTGGTTTTCTAATTTGTGAAGAAGGACCAGAGCCTTCATCAAAAAGGCGTCACCTACAAGAAGAGTGATTGCTTTGCCAAACTTGGCGTAAACAGTGGGTCTGCCATATTTTTTTTCTGACTTATCAATTATATCATCATGTACATCAAATCCAGCAGTCAGCAGCAACATGGCAACCTGTACAGGTGTTGCATCATCTGTTTTGCCGCCCACAGCTTCGCAAGCAAAGGAAATCAATCCAGGATGCACAACGTCATTCCAAGCTTTTGCGTAATATCTGAAAGCATCATTAATTTCCTTGCTTTCCCTTTTTTCGTGCAAAAGCTCTTTTTTCGCAATCTCTAACGCTTTTTTACTTCTTTTTGTCAGCAATTTGCTTATTTGTACAATTAATTTACTTTTCATCTAGTTCCCCTTTTTCTGTAGGTTTCTCAACTATCCCCATTAACAGCTCAACTGTAGCTGGCTTCAACTTTCTTCAGTCCCAGTTTCCGTTCTGATGTCTTTTCCTTCTAGTTGTTGTTTCAGGAAGTCGTTGTAGGCGTCAATGAGCTGGGTCCCCTTTGGGGTTATCTCGTACACTTTTCTTACGCGACCGTCCTTGGTTATTTTGTTGCTTTTGATGTAGCTGTTGTCTTCTAGGCTGTTGAGGAGGGGGTAGAGGGCGCCGTGTCTAAGTTTTATTCCGAAGAGTCTCTGTGTCTTCTTTATGATTTTGTATCCCCACATCGGCTCTGCCTGGATGAGCCTCAAAATTAGGATATCGAGGAAGTTTCTGGCTATGCGTTGAACAATTTGTTTCCGTGGGTCTTCGGTCAACTTTTTCCGTTTCCTACCTTCCTGTTTCATAGTTTGCTGCTTTTGTTTATTTAACTTGCCCATGTTTTTGCGTAGTTCTGGTATGCTTGGGTATGCTTTGTTATGTTGTTGGGGCGCACGAACCTTTATATCCCGTTTAGTATAATGTAAAA
>Ga0315542_1002036_pt1 | contig 12461 bp, 10 predicted proteins | sample SalMarSW160120MG_FD_202541 | JGI IMG/M metagenome (GOLD analysis project Ga0315542, IMG submission 202541) | Salt marsh sediment microbial communities from the Plum Island Ecosystem LTER, Massachusetts, United States - Salt Marsh Sediment SW1601-20 ... | reverse complement strand
TGTCACGATATGAGTCACGAGTAATGATAAGAAACTGTCAGCTATCGGGCCGAATGGCAGGCTGCAGCAAATGATTAAAGAAAGGAAAGTCGAATTGACACCAACTGCAAATAAAAGCGAAAGCCGGCGGGCGTTCCTTCGCAAGCTGGGGGCAGGCGGTCTGTTCCTGGCATTTGCCGGCAACATCTTCGCATGGACAAAATTTCTGATTCCCAGCGGCTTAAGTGAGCCTGTTTACCGTTTTAAGGTCGGTTTGCTAAAGAATATTCCATTCGGGGTGAATGCACTGAGCAAAGAACAGGAGTTTCTGATAAAGGATGAAAACGGCGTTCACGCCATGTCCGGAACCTGTACACATTTAGGCTGCACACTGAAGCAAGTTCAGCTTTCCCATCCCAAAAAGGTAAAAATCAACGGCAAAGAAATTGAAATGTCGTATGAATTTCACTGCCCCTGCCACAGCTCAAAATTTTATGCTGACGGGACGAATTTTGCCGGTCCGGCGCCTTCGCCGCTTCCCTGGCATAAAGTGGATTTGAACAAGGGAGATGGGCAATTGGTCGTTGATAAAAAGGTAGTTGTCAAGAAAGGCACTTATTTTACCGGCGCTTGATGCTGCGGGAAGCACGTATCCCGGTGGCCTCAATTGCAGCTGACAGATCGAATTCCAAAATGGGCAGCGCTGACTTGGATAACAAAAGAAATCTCCCGCCGGCGATTGGAGCGACGGGAGATTTGCTTTATTACAAAGATACTCAACTTCAAATTCAGGCACGTTATTTCATATAGAACATTTTACGAACCACCTGCGAGCCGGCTGCCTTTAAAGAGATGAGATAGATTCCGGAAGCCAGGTCCTGCGGTTTCCATTCTGCATTATATTTTCCGGCGGGAAGTTTGCCATCCACCAAGGTGGCAACCTTCTGGCCCAATGTATTAAAAACAGCAAGCTCCACTTTGGATGCAGAAGGAACATAATATTCGATCCCGGTAGATGGATTGAACGGGTTCGGATAATTCTGAGACAGCGTCAACTTTTGGGGGACCAACGGATTTTCGTTATCCGCAATTCCCGTGTAGACATATCCGCTGAATGCATCAACCACAACGAACAAGGGTTGCGCATTGGAGGAATTGTAGTTAATCTGCCATGCTGTTGCTGGCGGATTGACGCCATACCAGTGTGAAAGCGAAGCATTCACAAAAACATTCTGGTTTGTGCTGCGATATGTGCTTCCACCGGATGTCTCGGCAGCCGCCATCGCAATGTCGCTATCCATCCAACCGGACGATATGAGGAGGGTATCCTGTGGCACCCAACCACCCAGACCGCCATACCCCTGGGGTATCTGACCCAGAACCGGCACCATTATAAAAGAATCCACTTGTGCGGAATAGTAGGCGCATATCCACCATTGTGTGGTTCCATCGGGTTCCACAGTGTTCCAATTTCCGGCCACCATCCACAGTGAGGCATCGGCAGCCCATGCCTGCGCGACGGGCAAAGCATTGCCCTCCGCTACCGCCGCAGTGGTTGGCTCACTCAGAACCTCCCCGCTCACCGCATCAATAACAATCCCTAAATAATTTCCGCTGGATGGGGAATAGTAGTCAATATACCAGGCGGGCGGCAGGGAAGAAATTTCCTTAATATGAATGGAATGACCTAAAAGCTCGAATGCAGGCACCGATTTTTCGTAAACCTCTTTTTTAATTTGGTGACGATCAGAAAATGGCACAGGCCCCGCTTCGGTTTGTCGTTCTGAAAAACTCAATCGACCGAGTGACGCATACGATTCGGCATCGGGATTTTCCTGCCGGAATTGGCTGCCGCCATGAGATTCTGCAATCGCCATCATATTGTCACTATCCATCCAGTTGGTGGGCATGGCGGTGGTGTCCAGGGTGCCGCCACTAAATGGCACGGAAAAGATGATACCGCCCATACAAACCCATGATTGGTGTGCTTGAAGGGAAGGAGAGAAAAACAAGTACTGCCAGAAAAAAGAAGTTCCATCCGCCGCTGCATCGCCCTCTGCGTAAACCAGGTAAGCATCGGACGCCCATCCCGAGGCAGCGGTTTCGATCTGCGGGTAAGTATCACGAGCAGTTTGCAGCTGCAGCTCATGCATCGTCATATTAATTCCGGTAAGTGGCAGCGCTCCTGTTACTACAATGCTATCCGGGGCGGAATCACCATTGGGATCATAAAATCCAAGCGCTGTTCCCGGCTGAATATCAATATCTCCTTCACTATTAATGTAAAAATTTTTCGCGGCCACCGGCCAATACTTACCGGGTGCTACATGGCCCATCGTGTAGGTTCCTCCAGCGTTGGTAACTACCGTCCCGTTAACCAGGCGCGCCCCTTCCGATTGAAACGGATTCCCATCAAAAAGGCCCACCAGGGCACCGGACGGGGTACCGGCAGGATAACTGGCGGTTCCGGCAACCACACCACTTGGCAATGACGCTCCGGTCGAAAAAGTGAAGGTAGCCGGGTGATCCAGAGAGTCGCCGTTTTGGCTGACCGCATCAACAACGACAAACCAGTAGAGGGTGTTCGGAGCAAGCGAAATATCGTTTACATAAACAGTCATAAAATCCGGGCTGAGTGTAATGGAACCTGGTTCGCCTACCAGCGAATCCGGGAAGAACATCAGGCTGACAAAGAAATTTTCGGGGAAAGCAAAATGCGCCGATGTATCTATCGGGGCATTAAAAGTCATTGACAAGGTTGTCACAGTGCTAACCCCGGTTGCTCCATTGGCTGGTGAATTAGAAACCAATGAAAATTGGGCGAATCCGGAAAAAGTAAAAAACATTGTAAAGATCAGGGCCGCGCAAAGCGCGATGAGTTTGTTTGATAACTGTTGCTGCATACATCTCTCCTTCTATTTAGGACCTGGCGAAACCGCCTTTGTATTTAGCCACACCGGTTCTATAAGCACTTTGCGGTCGAAGTCATATAGCCGGTATATGAACGTTACTCAATTATCGGAATTAAACTCGCGAAAATAAGAGAGAAGTTTGCCATTAATTGCCCGAGCCAACGGTTTGCGAGGATGTTAGTTTATTCTTCCCATGATTAAATAACAGTATTTCAATTGATCCGCCAAAACAGATGGAATTGTATAATTGAATTGGTTCTAATAATATAAATTCTGGAAAAGCTGATATGTCATGAACTTGCAGGCAGGTTTTCAAAATAATTGTCATAAAAAAATAAGGGCAGCTCTTTCCGGGCTACCCTTATTTACTGGAGGAGTTATGTCCCACCTTATCCCAAAACCACCTCTCTATATGGAAAACCAGTGATTCACTTTTACCAGGAATACATTATCCGGGTGAATATCAAACAAGTCCCGTGCATCGCGTCGCAGGGAAAAATCACCAAATTCATCTGATTGTGTAAGCCCCTGCGACCACACCAGGTAAACCTGCGAACCCGGGTGGTATTCCCAGCGAATCACCAGATTAGAGCGGAATTGTTTAAAATTGAAATCCGGCAGATCGAACACGTAATCGGTCATGCCGTCACCGTTTTCATCCACTTGATATTGTTCATCATTCGCGCTGTAACTTATTTCGCCAGCAGCAAAATTCCGGTATCTTTCCGAATTTTGGGCGGCACGAGGTGTGGTAATCCGTTTAAACTCGTCGTAAGCCCCGGCTGCAATAAACGGCTGACCATAATATTGAATACTCAACTTTGGCGTCATGCTGTAATTTAGGCGAAAGACAATTCCTGCTGTTTTCTGATTCAATTTCGCGATGATATAGCAATCCCCGCCGGCTTTTTCCACCGTATCGACATATTGAAGATTATCGACACCAATATTATAAAAAGGCTGAACCGAAAGGCTAAACCGATTCCCCGGTCGTGCGTAGAACGCCAGGCTCAAGTTATGCGATCCCGATATACCATCATCGTTACGGTTGTCGGAGCCGCTGAGCTCGACCTGCCAGCTTTTTCTCGAATCGGTGTAAATATCGAACCAATCGTTCCAACCGCCCTCGTACCTTAGGGATGGACCGCCACGCAGCGCCGAAGCCGACAATCCGTCTCCCTGCCGGTTGATGCCACCCCAGAATCCCCAATAGTTTTTGAATTGCCCGCCGCCGTTCACGTTGCCACCATTAAAGATATTTTCCCCTCCAAAATTCCAGCCGGTCCATTGGTTAAGGTTCAAACTTATCCGCCTGAAAATTCCAACAGGATTGTAGAGGCGGTAACCTACCCACACGAATTCCATTGACTGATCCGCCTGCCGCAGATAGCCAACATCATTCAATTCAAATCCGGGAGATCGCCAGACGCCGCCAACCGCATATTGCCATTTGCCGTTGCCCTGCCTTCCTATAGCAAAAGAACCGCCGTGCCCGCTAAGCGACGTCCGGTTCGAATCCAGTGTAAGATAATTTGCATCCGGCCGTTGGAAATAACGGGCTGAGGCTGTCTGTGCTTCCAGGATGGCATCTTTATGACCCCGGATATAACTCCCTGCCAGCTTCAAATCCAGGAAATATGTTTTGTCGTTCCACTGGTGTGAAAAATCGATTCCGCCGGTGTAGGCAGAACGGTTAATAAAGTCGAGATAAGCATGATTGATATTGCGATTAGTCGATGTAAACATCCCTCCCAAAGATGTTCCCCCGTTGCGGTAATCTTTTTGAAGGCGGCCAACAAAATAATTTGTAAGAGGCTCTACGGTTTCAATCCGTTGGATGCCGTTAAGGGAAATCCGGGCGTTTTCTGCGGCAGTTAATGCATCCAACACCCCGATGGAAAATCCGCCGGCGGTTTTGCCGCTCAATTTGGCGGCGCCTAAAATGGCCGTCTGTTCCGGCATGCTGAGGTATTCGGGATCGTCTACATCGGGTTCGTAATGCGGGCGGCGCCCGATGCGGCGCGAGTAGAAGAGTGTTTCGCGCGCAAAATCTCCATCCCCAATCGCCAGGGGAAACTGAAAAATATTTTTGCCTTCCACGAAAAAGGGTCGCTTTTCCTCGAAGAACGTCTCGAATGCCGACAGGTTGACCTCAGATGGATCAGCTTCCACCTGGCCGAAATCCGGATTCACAGTAAAATCAACTGTCATGTTTCCGGTCAGTCCAATCTTCCCGTCCAGCCCGCCGGTGAAGCCCGTATCGTGTCCGGGTAGAAATGGATTCCCGGCCTCCTTTTCATAGGAGTGGAATTTGGAAACGCTGTACGGCAGGAGCTCTATTCTTCTGGGGACAGAAATGCCGCGAAGGCCCTCAAGCTTTCCAAAATAGGAAACAAATCCCGGCACATCCTTGGGTATCAATTGCCATTCCGCCAATTCCTGTTTGCGATGAATATAGCGGTACACCTCGACTCCCCAGGTTTGTCTATTTTTGGAGGCAAACCGTAACTGGCTGAACGGGATGCGCATTTCCGCGGTCCACCCGGAATCGTCGATGGTCGTTCGGGTTTCCCAAACCGGATCCCAGCTTTTGTCCTCACTCTGACTATCATTCGAATAAGTGCCGTCGCTCTGAACACCGGCCGCATTCACGCTGAATTCATACGCCGTCCGGTGATCGTAATAGCTGTCCACGATGATCCCCACCACGTCACTGTTGTCCACATCATCCCGGCGGGAAACACGGGTGGCTATTTTATCAGGCTCGGAATCGAAAGCGCGAATGAGGACGTAAAGGTTCTTCTCGTCAAACATGATTTTGAAATAAGTTCGCTCCGTAGCCGGTTTACCTTCATCCGGATCGAGTTGAAGAAAGTCGTGCCCCTGGGCAGCCTTGTGCCAGACTATGTCATCGGTCCTGCCATCGATAACCGGCGAGTGCGGATTGATATGCCGCACTGTATACACTTTCAGAGGAGATTCACCGGTTTTAGAAACCAGCGTGGTACAGAAAAATAAAAGGAATAGTAAAGGTAACTGTTTCATAAATCATCTTATTGATAAAATCCAAATGCCTGTTAATTACACACACAAGCCAAAGATACGACAAATGATTTTAAAGGTTACGGGTCAATTCCCACCGGGGTGGCTATTGCTAAAATCCCTCCTTTTTCTTAATTTATGTGTGCACTTAAACCGTAGGAGGCACAAATGACAACTTCTGTTTTCTGGGGAATCTTTTCAATAGGTTTTGTATTCGGATATTTGCTCTATTACAGCGTTCGCCATACGCCGGGTTTCACAATAGATATGTTGTCCACCGCCATAGGCGCAGTTGGCAGTGCGGTGGTAATAGGCCTGCTGGGAAATGTTGAAGGATGGCTGGGTCCGTACGGCCTGGGGCTGGCCGCAGGATTCCTTTTTTATCTTGTGCTATCAATTATACTGATCGCTACCGGGTGGTTCGAAAAATTTTCGAATGTGGGGATATTGAGTAAAGCCTTATTGGGGAAATCGGCTGATACGACGGGAGATAAGTAAATTCTTTGGTTAAAAAGTAGTGTGAAGGGATTTGCCGATAAGGATGGCTATAAATAAAAAAATCGGAATCCTCGATAATCGTGGTTCGATTCAATAAAAATATGAGTCGAATTCTGGTAAAATAAATCTGCCTGTTTTGCTTCTCTCACCGCACCAGCAGCAATTTATGCGACATTTCTTTTCCGTTGTATTGCAATCGATAAATATATACACCACTGGCAACCGGCAGGCCGCGATCATCCATCCCGTCCCACGTCGCAATCGAACCTTCAGCAAAATAGCCGTTTAGTAATGATCTGATTTTCCTGCCGGTAAGATCATATATATTGAGTTGCACATTTCCGCCGGCATCCAACGCAAAGGGGATTTTTGTGGTCGAATTGAATGGATTCGGATAATTTTGATACAGGACAAATCCATCGGTCAGGCTGATCGGTGTGTTAATATCCGAAAGAGACATTTCCGTCGCTATTTTAAGGACCCAGCTATTCGGGTCAAAGCTGACTTCAGCTACCTGCTGGCTAACCGGAATGTTATAGGTTTGGCTTTGTAACGAATCCCATACAACCAATGTGTCTCTGCTATTATCCTGGTATCGAACAGCAATATCAATCGGCATTTTATATAAACTCGACTGATAATTCCCGCCGGACCATGGAGTTTGATCAATTTGAAGAAAGAGATAATTTTGACCGCCCTGTTGATGTGCAAGATACCCCCATCGATACTTGGGGTAAAGCGGTTCATAAATCCATTGCTGGAAAAACCAGTGCAGGTTCATCCCTGTCTGCGATTCCACAAAATCCCTGAATTGCGCGGTTGTTGCGTCCTTAAAACGAAAAGCGGGATCATTCGCATAGTTATGTAGCGTTTCGAAAAACACCGAGTCGCCAATAATATGCCGCAGCATGTGGAGCACCCACATACCCTTATCATATACGGTACGATTAAATATGTAGCTTACGTTATCAATGGAATTCCGGTAAATGGGATCGATACCCCAATTGTTTATTCCCGAAAGGTCGCTATTCACGTAGGTATAGTAAGCCTCTGTTCCAAGCTTCGCTTCCACCCAGACCGCTTCGCAGTAGGTGGCGAAACCTTCGTTCAGCCAGATATCATGCCAATTCTGGCAGGTTATCAGATCGCCAAACCACTGGTGGGCCAGCTCATGGGCAAACACCGTTTCCCAATCATAAATAACCCAGCTGTATCCCAGGCTGGTGCAGGTCTGGTGTTCCATGGCGCCGCCCCACTGAAATTGCGCCTGCCCGTATTTTTCCTCTATGAACGGGTAAAGACCGAATTTGTCGCTAAATACCTGCAACATCTGGGGAAGCGGTTGAAATACATCTCTCGCCCGCTCCAGATTCGGAGGATAAACAAAATAATCGATCGGCATGAATTGCCCCGGAGCGTATTCGAACGAATCACTGAAGGTTGCATAATGCGTCGCTGCCAGCGAAACCAAGTAAGTTGTAATAGGATATTTCTCCTTCCAGACGAACGACTTGCTGCCGTTGGGATTTGTATTCACTGACTGCAGCAGACCGTTGGAAGCGACAATATAACCGGCGGGAACAGTTACAGCAATCTTCATCGAATCCATTTTATCAGCCGGATCGTCCTTGCAGGGCCACCACGAGTGCGCCAGGTAAGGTTCGCTAAGCGTGGACACGATAGTGTCCCCATCGGTCGTACTTCCGAATGCAAATCCCTGGAAGCCGCCGGTGCGCGGCACGCCCGAATATGTTACTGTAATTGAGAATATCTCTCCTTCATTATACGGCCTGTTCAATACCACCCGCAAAATATTGTCGGAAAGTGTGTAGCTAGAGACATCTCCCGAAACGTTCAGGTTATTCCATGGCGTAATCCCCGCTCGGGAATCAAAATTCAATTTAACAAGGCTCAGCCCGCTGACCTGGCTTTTAAAATAGCCTGTCACCGTCCCTTGTAAATTCTCGGGATTGGTCGTAATGACAAAATTCAGATCGTAATAAAACTGGTCGAAAGCGGAGGAATCCGGGATGACAACGCTTTGCTGAACTGCCAATTCTTTTGTTAATGCTTTGCCTTCGCTTGAACGATACTCCTGTGCCGCTTTCGACATTTCTTTCAACTTTTGCGGAATATCTTGTTGAGCAAATAATGATGAAAAACAAAGAACTGTCAAAACTAAAATCCCGTATCGCATAGCAATCGATCCCTCTAAATAAATTTTCTTCTTTTCTAACCAAAGCTTCATTTTAAAAGTTCAACCGGCTATTCTTCGTTCCACTTGAGAACACAGCCCGGCTAATGGCTTACCCCCCTTAAAAAACGCGGTTTGGACAACGTGACAAGTGGTAGCGGTGCATTTTAATAGATCTCCAAATCAAGGTTTTCATCGGAAAGCCAATCATCCAGCTCTCTCAAAAACGTCTGGACATTCGCCTGGTGTGAATGCAATTGGACATAACGTTCGGACATTCGGAAAAGTTGCGATTTCAGCTCTTCGCCAATGGCGCCGCTCCGTGCCAACTTAATCCCTTCCCATATCAGTTTCTGCATATACTGCTGTTCGGACCGGATTCGCTCCAGAATTTCCTGCCGGGATTTAGCCGGCTTGCCATGGCCTGGAATGAGACAAGCAATTTTATAACGCGAAACCAAATCTCGGAATATTCGAAGACTTTTCCAATAGCGACGAGTGCTGCGTAAGACAAAAGGAGTCGGCGCCTGAATCAGCATATCGCCGGAAAACAGCAGGTGCTCACCTGGAATCACAATAGCGCTCATATCCACTGAATGGCCGGGCACATGAAAAAATGCAAACTCCGCGGGCGCGATATTCCTGAATTCGTCATCCGGCAGATACTCAATATTATTGGGGAAAATAAGGTGTTCAACATTTTCCAGCCCTTGCTTGCGCCACATTCCTTTTAAATATTTCACGTCATTGTCCCGCATTGCATCGGATTTCCGTGCAATGGATTCGTGACCAAAACAGCGATATTGACGGAAATCGTGCCAGCCGGAGATATGATCGCCATGTGTATGGGTGAGGAGAATCGTGATTTTCTCGATTCCGGCTTTCTCCAGGAAACGGTGAATGCGCGCGGTTTCGGCTGGGAATACGCCTGGATCAATGATGTGAGCCGAATCTCCGGCATACACCACGGTTGAATTCATTCCCAAAAACTGACTACTAAATCGGCGTCGCACCGCTTAATCTCTCTATGTATAAATTCCTGAGGAGGTAATCATGTCTTGATATCCGGATTTTTTGCGCTTCCTTCGTCGCGCAGTTTCAATTTAATGAAAAAAAACGTCCACCGCACCTTTCCATACAAAATGAGTAAATAAAATCATGAATTGCATAGATACATTGCCATGATTATTATTAAAACTTGAATTACACAGAAAGGGAACGATGTTCGGTGATTTATTGGGGCAGGTGAACTTTGCCTACATATTTGTGGCGGCGGTCCTATTCGTGGGAGGCATTTATTTTGCTCCGGCAGTTGTGGACAGAAATATCAATTGGTTGCTGGCCTACCCGCGCTGGGTTGCCAGGCTTATGGAAAAATACTTTTCGGCGCGATGGGGCTTTATTCCCATATTTTTGATCATCCTAATATTGAACAACTTTTCTCTGTTCAGTGGATTTGTTTCCGGATTTTTGGTGATTTTTCCGTTTCTTATCGCATTTTTCACCGGCTTCAATGTGTCAGTCATTGGGTATGATATGGCGGGATGGAAGGGCGTCTGGCAAATGTTGATTAATCCGGTGGCCTGGCTTGAATTCCCCGCCGCCTGGATCAGCTTCGCGCTTGGTTTCCGGCTGGCTTCCCTGACCGCCGAAAACGGTTTCGCGGCAGCCGGACAGGCATTTCACACGCTGCTGCCGCTTTATTTCAAATATGTTTTCAGTCTTTTGCTGGTTGCAGCAATTTTGGAATCGCTATTAATCGTCTGGGCTGAGCGCCACAAGGATCAGCTTTAAATACCGTGGATTGCCCGCCTTTGTCGGCAACTAGCCGAAATTCAACAATATAGAAAACAGCAAATAGACGCCTGATCAGTCATCAAGCGTCCAGCCCTCCTGCAACAGATACCAGTTATTCGGACTATCGAGATACTGCAGGGTATTGTCCAGCAGTTCCATGTGCTCCGTTTCCATTTCGCGCAGGAAAGCATAAAATTTCTTTGCCAACTCGTCTTGGGTTTCGTTGTAGAGCCGGTCGTAGAGGTCTGCCCCGTCTTTTTCAAATTGCACTGCGCGGCGGTAAACCTCGACATCGCTCTCACTGATATTTAAATCTCCGCTTTTGGCTTTTTGTAATGCCATGCTGAAAATGGTTTTCATCTCCGTTTTGGTGCTGCTGTAATCTTTATCTTCCGGGGATAATTCCTGCCAACTGCCAGAGTCTTGCAGACGCGCGTAAAATTTTTGAATGAGGTCTTTATGCAGCATCTCATCTTTGGCAAGGCGGGTAAAAATTGATTTTACAAATTCGTGTGTTGTGTTATCCGCTGCCGTTCTGAACAACTGGAAACCTTCCTCTTCTGTTTGTATTGCAATTTGCAGCGCTTCGAGATCTTTGCGCACGTCCGACATATCAGTTTCTCCTTCTATTTCACTTTTTTGTGAATACAAGATTTTACTATCTTAAAAAGCCAAAAATTCATTTATTAAAACACCGGTATCCTAGCGCCTACCGGCCGGTGATCGGAAACCTCGTTTATGTAGTTATTGAATGAATTGTCGATCTTCAAAATCTGAGTCTGGATTGCCGGGTAAGTAGTCATAATTGGCATCGTAATCAAAATGTGATCAATAAGTGATTTGAAACTGCCGGCAATATAGGAGTACTGGGAGGAAGAAGTAGAAAGCGGACCGGTTAAAAAGTAATAATTGCTGGTGTCATCCAAAAACGGTAAGAATACATTGGTGGTTTCCGGATCAGTCAACTCATCATTCCAATCTCCCACAACAATATAATCCGGGTCGCCTCCATTCCGGATTTGGCTGTCGATGTAATTCTTCAGTTTGCTGATTGCAGTTTTTCTCCTCGCGCGGCTTTCCGCTTCGTCGTAAGCTTTCAGGTGAAGGACAATTAGCGAAAAATCAAAATCCCGGTCGTTGTATTTTGTTTTGAAATAGATGTCAAATGGCGGACGGGGGAAATTATAGGTGTCCTCTGTAAACAATAACGTATCTTTCAACGCTTTTACGATAGAGGTATCGTAAATCACGCCCGTCCAGAGGGCGAAACTGTGTGGCGCAATTCCCAGTTTTCCGTTATAATTGGGAAGGCTGTCCAGCAGGCGATCAAACGCCGCCTGATCTGTGATCTCTTCAACTGCAAAAATATCGGCTTGCAGGTCACGAACAATCTCTTTCACATCGTTAACGGTTTGTTGGCCGTCAATCGGAAAATCCCTGATATTCCAGGTTACTACCTCCAGGGTATTATCTTTTCCAAACGCATCCAGTTTGATGCGGCTGGAATCCGGCAACACTTCATCGGCTGGTGAATTTACCCGTTTGTTGCAACCCGGAAGTGCAAATAACAAAGCTGCGGAAAGCAGCGCTAAAACTACATACCTCATTTAAAAATCCTTTTACGTTAATACAACAAACAAAGATAATCCATTCACCCGCAAGAATGCAAGCACCGGAAAAATTGACAAATTTCATCTTCGCGGCAGGGAATAACCTTGCCATCAGGGAACCTGCATTTCTCTCCGGAGAAGACAACATTAGACGAATACTAAAGAAAGAAAATCACAAAACAGGTCATCCTCAGAATTTGCTATTTTTTCAAATTTTGGTTATCTTTCGGAAAATGTTGGAGGCTTTATGGGACCCAAGGGTGTTGCTATTTTTGTAATCATCATTCTGCTGTTAGTAATCCTGTTTCAGAACCTGGGCATCGTTCAGATTCATCTGCTATTTTGGACGATCCATATGTCTCTCCTGCTGGTAATACTTCTCCCCTTTATCTTTGGTCTCATTACGGGATGGCTGGTGAACTCTTTGAT
>Ga0315542_1002035_pt1 | contig 12464 bp, 10 predicted proteins | sample SalMarSW160120MG_FD_202541 | JGI IMG/M metagenome (GOLD analysis project Ga0315542, IMG submission 202541) | Salt marsh sediment microbial communities from the Plum Island Ecosystem LTER, Massachusetts, United States - Salt Marsh Sediment SW1601-20 ... | reverse complement strand
ACGTACGAGATCACGATCGCCCTGGCCGTTGAAGCCCCAAACATGCTCGACCAGGGTCTCGGAGGGGATAACCTGCCCAGGATGGATCATCAATGTGTACATCAGGCGAAACTCTAGCTGTGTCAGGTGGACTGCCTGGCGATCGGCGACCTTGATCGTATGCGCAGAAGGATCCAAGGTCAGGTCCTTTAAGGCCATAACCGGCATGCTGAAAAAAGGCAGTCCGCCATTACGGCGCATGAGCACTTTTACCTGGGCGATCAACAATCGAGCACTATAAGGACGGGTGACGATCAAATCGAGGCCGGCTTCATACAGCCCAATTTGAGTGTCCTCATCCAGGGTATCGGTCACCAAAATCACCGGTACATCGCTTTGCGCTCGGATCTGGCTGATTTGCGGACCCACCTGGCTGGCCAATAAACTTCTTTTAATCGCGATGATCACCAGCTCAGCCGGCAGATCGTTCCATGCCTGTACAACCCGTTCGAGGTCCCGGGCGCTGCGTGTGGAAAAACCGGCTCGCTGCAAAACGACCATCAATACCGCAGCTTCATCGGCATCTTGATCCAGAAGGTATGCAATCATCATCGCGTATCTCCAGTACTGAAATCCAATTCCGCAGGGAATATTAGCACGTCAGCGCCCCAGGCGCAATGGGTTTAATTGAACTTAACATGACGTCTCTCGGGAGTACCTCTCGAGAGACGTCATGTTTTATATTTTCAGCGCCCCTTTCGAGGCGTTTGAAAAACCCCACCGTGCCGTGTGCAGCGAAGTTTTGAACCTGCCTTCGCAGGTTGGGTCCCGCCTCCAGAGATCCGCCTTGGCCGGAGCCTATCGCGTCACTCTAAGAAGATTGAGACCCCATTAGAGCGTGTTGGCTCAAAACCGGGGTGCAGCATCACGCGCACAGCAGGGTATTCATCTTATACCACAAAAAAAGCGGCGTGAGTAGGTTCTTTTTATTAATAACCGCTGCCATTGGCTGAACAATTCCGTTAGATTCTCGAACACGGCTTTCAAACTAATTTACGAAAACCAACCTCAGCGTTGACCAATCCTCAACTAAGATCCAGCTTAATATGCAGTTCCTTCAACTGGATGGGCTCTACAGGAGAGGGAGCATCTCCCATCACATCCCGGGCGGCCTGATTCTTCGGAAATGCGATCACCTCACGGATATTGCGTTCATCTGCCAGGATCATGCAGATACGATCAATACCCGGGGCAATACCACCATGCGGAGGAGTGCCATACTCGAAGGCCTCTAGCATGTGGCCAAATCGCTCCCTGGCAACTTCCAGGTCCAAACCGATCAGTTGAAAAACTTTCTCTTGCAGTTGGCGATCGTGAATTCTGATCGAGCCGCCACCGACCTCGTAATTATTGAGCACCAGGTCATACTGCTGCCCGTGCGCTTTGCCGGGGTCAGTATCGAGCAGAGGGATATCCTCCGGCATCGGCGAGGTGAACAGATGGTGACTGGGATCCCAACGCTTTTCATCTGCATTCCAGTTGACGAATGGAAAATCGATCACCCAGCAAAATGCCAGCACATCCGCATCGATCAGGCCAAGGCGCTCGCCGATGAACACTCTCAGGCGCCCCAGGGATTCGAACACCACTTCTGGCTTATCAGCCACGAAGAGCAGCAAATCGCCGGCCTCAGCTTCCATTCGCTTCAATAGAGCCTCCAGGCGCTCCGGAGCCAGGAACTTGGCAAAGGATGAGCGCTGCTCGCCATCCGGCGTAATCGCCAGGTAAGCCAGGCCTCTGGCGCCAAACTGCTGCACAAATTCGGTCAGCTCGTCGATCTGTTTGCGACTGTACTCGCCAAGCCCTTTAGCGTTCAGGCCGCGCACATCCCCATCGCTCCCGGCAACGCTCTCGAAGACTTTAAAACCGCTGCCAGCCGCCAGATCGGTGATATTTTTCAATTCAAGGCCAAAGCGAATATCCGGGTTATCTTTACCATAACGCTCCATCGCTTCCTGGTATGTCAGGCGCGGCCAGGGACTGGCCAACAGGCGCTTTTGCGGGACAACTTCTGCGACCATCTTGGTGAACATATCTTCAGCCAGGCGCATGACATCTTCACGTTCGACGAAAGACATTTCCAGATCGAGCTGGGTGAATTCTGGCTGCCGGTCACCGCGCTGATCTTCATCCCGGAAACAGCGGGCGATTTGAAAATAACGCTCGATGCCTCCCACCATCAGCATCTGCTTCAACTGCTGTGGCGATTGCGGTAATGCGTAAAATTCACCAGGATGCAAACGAGAAGGGACCAGGTAATCGCGCGCACCTTCCGGCGTCGTCTTGAAAAGGATTGGGGTTTCGACCTCCAGAAAGCCGCGCCCGTCCAGGTAATCTCGAATGAACTTGATCACCCTGTGGCGTAATTCGATATTCCGGCGCATGCGTTCGCGACGCAAATCCAGATAACGATAATGCAGGCGGGTGTTTTCGTCCACCTCTTCTTCCTTGTTGATCAAGAAAGGCGGTGTCTTGGCCGGGTTGAGCACCTTCATCCGGTGTACTTCGACCTCGATATCACCGGTCGCCAGATTAGGATTTTCAGCTCCGGCAGGTCGAGGCCGGACGATGCCCTCAACCTGGATCACCCATTCTGGGCGCACGGAGATCATCTGCTCGTGCGCCTGGGGAGATATCTCGGGATTGGCGACAATCTGTACCAGCCCGAACCGGTCGCGCAGGTCAATAAAGGTCACTCCGCCATGGTCTCGGCGACGGTGAACCCAGCCTGCCAGGGTTACTACCGCACCCTGGTTTTCAAGCCTTAATTCGCCACAGGTGTGTGTCTTATACATAGTACTCCTTCACAAAAAATCGCCCTCCGCACGCTGCGTTGGGCGATGGGTGGGAAACAAAAAACATTATAGCATGGCAGCCAGATCCACGAGGGCGCAACGTGATCCGCAATTAAATTTCTTCAATCTCAGCGTCCTCATCGAAATCTTCGTCATCATCCAAATCATCGTCAGTGACCATTTCCCCTTTCAATCCAGAGGAGATATGAAATTCACTTGGGCGCTCCCCTTGCTCAAATCCTGCCAGGACAAAAATTGCGGTTGTGATCTCGTCACCCGGGTTATGCCAACGATGGCGTAATTGAGCAGCAAAAATCAAACTATCCCCGGGCTCGAGCAGAAAGATCTGATCTTCGATCTCGTATTCCAACTGCCCGCTCAGGCACATCACAAACTCGTGACCCGTATGCAGCATACCAAACGGACCGCTGCTGGCGCCCGACTCCAACGTGAGCATAAACGGCTCAACATAGCCGATGAAAGATTCGCCGCCCAGGCCTTCCCACTTACCGTTTGGAAAATTCACACGGTTGCGCTGTTTGGATTTACGGAACACGATCTCCTGCTTGGGAGGTTCCGCCCGGAAAAAGGCTGTTATCGGCACTTCTAACGCTTCGGCGATTTTATAAAGCGTGCTGACAGATGGGGAGGTGCGAGCACGCTCGATCATGCTGAGCGCATTGGTGGATAATCCACTGGCACGTGCCAGAGCGCGCATGGATTTTCCACGTTCCTGGCGGAGCTGCCGCAAACGTCCCCCCACGTCGATCGTCAGTATATCATTTTCATTCGCATCCATAGAATTCCTCCAACCCCTCTTGGTATGTTTTATAGAGTTCAAGAAACGTTTACATTATACACTTGATACGCATTTTTTGAGTACATAACATTCGAATTGTGCCTTTTCCTGGGCAGAAATGTGGTTATCAAACCGCCTCCGTTACTTGATAATCCGTCTTCATCCATCCGATATAAAACCTGCCCGCGAGAGATTCCCGCGGGCAGGTTCAATTCACAAATTCAATACTGCTTATGGCGCGGCAGCTTCAGCAACCGTGTAACCCGCCTCATTCCAGGCAGCGAAACCGCCTTTCATGCTGCGAACGTTCGTGTACCCATACGACCAAAGGATGGTCATCGCGATGGTAGAACGATGCCCGGAGCCGCAATATACGACAACCGGGGTGCTTTTATCCGCAGGCCATTGGTCCTTCATGTTAATGAAGTCCTCCAATGGAACGCTGGTCTGGTTCGCAGCATCCAGGACACCTTTATCACTGCGCTCCATGGGAGTGCGAACATCGATCACAGCCAGGTCCGGATTATCTAACAATTCGGCTGCCAGATCTTCGACACTGACCCCGCCAAATCCCTGCGGGATATTGCTGAGGGTTGTGTCTACAAGCTTTACCAGGGCCGGGTCCGGAGAGGCTGCATCGAGGGCTTCGGCATCAGGCGGCACGCCATCGGCGACCGGATAACCCGCGTCGACCCAACCACCGAAGCTGCCACCTTTAAGGCAGGTAACATTCTGCCAGCCTAGAGCGCTGAGCTCGGTCATGGCAATGGTGCAGCGCCAGCCGCTGCCACAGTAGCTAACGATGGGCGTGTCGAAGCTGGGCAGCTTATCCAGGTTCTGTGCCAGCTCACGGAGTGGGATCTGGACAGCACCTTCGATGTGACCATTCTGTTCCGATTCGCTGAATTCGCGAACATCCAATAGGAAGGGCTGGGGGTCTTCTGCCAGTGCGGCATTAAGCGCATCCAGGCTGATGGTATTGTAGCTTTTCATGTTCGCCAGGAAAGTTTGGTAGGCGCTGTCGAGCGCAGCGGTCGGATCGACCGCTTTGCCACCCAGGACTGAAAAGCCAGCATCTGTCCAGGCAGCGAAGCCACCCTTCAGGCTGCGAACATCGCTGTAACCATAAGCGTCCAGGATAGTCATCGCCATGGTGGAACGGTGGCCGGAGCCGCAATACACTACAACGGGAGCAGCTTTATCCGCAGGCCACTGGTCTTTCATGGCAACAAATTGCTCCAGAGGAATGTGCACATAATTGGCTGCTTCGATCGTACCTTTGTCCTCGACCTCCTGGTCTGTTCGTACATCGATCACATTCAGATCCGGGGTTTCCGCCAGGGAGGTAGCCAGATCATCGGCAGTAATCACACCCCAACCTTTGGGCAGGTTGCTCAAAGTACGGTCGAAAGTCATGACCAGGGAAGGATCCGGATTGGCAGCGTTGAGAACGACAGCCTCTGGTTCTTGACCTGCAACCGTGGCATAGTCGGCCTCTACCCAACCGGTGTAACTATCACCTTTCAGGCAGGTGACATCCTGCCAACCCATGGCAGTCAGAGCGGTCATAGCCATGGTGCAGCGCCATCCGCTGCCGCAGTAGCTGACGATGGGTGTATCGAAGCTGGGCAGCTTATCCAGGTTCTGGCCTAGTTCACGCAATGGGATCAGCACCGATCCCTCGATATGCCCACCTTTTTCGGCTTCAGAAACCTCACGCACGTCCAGCAAGAAAGGTTTGGGCTCCTGGGCCAGTGCTTCTGCCAGGCCATCCAATTGAATCGTGTTGTAATGATTCATATTCCCCAGGGCGGTCGAGAAAGCTGTATCCAATTGTGCTTCGCTGGCTTCTGTCAGCGGTGTTGCGGTCGGCTCTGAAACAGCGGTCGGCTCAACAATTGTAGTTGCCGTTGGTGCGGGCGGTGGCGCTACGGTAGGCGTCGCGGCAGTGGCGCAGGCGCCGAGCAGCATGCTCAGAACCAGCATCAAGCTGGCAAGCCAATAGAAACGAGATTTCATCTTCACTCCTCCAAAATAATTAATTCTTGTGTGGTCTTTCTGCCACTAATTTTTAAGGAAGGCTTCCAACGGACCCTGGTCTTCCTGGAAGCCTTCCTGTGAAAACCATCTACTGGTTGAAATTTTCGAAAAAGATCTCAGTGATCAGCGAGATGGGATCTGGTCGCCAGAGGAAATCAAGGGCGGCAGCGTATCCACAATCACATCCTGGTTGGCTTTCAATTCTTCTGGCGCAACTTTATCTGCTGTAAGGAAGAAATCCGGATTGCCATGACAGGCATTGCAGGATTCGTTCTGCGGTGTATCCAACTGGATATTATGCGGGGTCGCGTATTTCCAGGTTTCCAACTTATCAAAGTTCGGTAGCAGGTTCAGGCCATAGAAGTCAAAAGTATCCTGAGAAACCGGCACGTGCCGGACAGGCACGTATTGGTAAGGCCGCTCGTAGCTTTGCAGCGGGTTGCGCCCGATCAGGAAAGTGGTATAGGTCGCATCTGTTGAATAATAGGGGTTACCGGTTTTATCGCTAATGGCAACATGACAACCATCGCAACTGGTATAGGCGACTGAGTGACACACCTGACAGGAAAGGTTACTGCCGTGCATTTGGTGCATGATGACATCATCATCACCTGTGGCTACATTTGCATGGCAGGTCTCGCAGCGCGGTGCCTGGATGCCATCGTAACGATGGTCAGGCGGAGGAACTTCCGAATCCACAGGCCCGGTGTGGCAGGAGCTGCAATCCGCAGACGCTCCATGCATTTCATTTCCGGTATGGCAGTCTACACATGTCATACGCCCCTGGCGGAAATGAACGTCGGCTTTCAAACCTTCATTCTTGCCGAGATACTCGTTACCCACCCGGCTGCCGTGGCAGGCCGTGCAGTTCTGGGTCATCGAGGGAGTGCGATTGAACATATGACCGTCAACAAACCCACCACCGACGATATTCGGCTGGCTGACGTGACATTCGCCGCAGGTGGCATGGCAACTCGAACAATGGTTGGCGAACGCCTCATCGATAGCCGGATGGCTTTTCGGTACGCTGCGCTCATCCAACACAGTCCAATACCCCACCAGGTTAGAATGCAAGTTATTAGCATGGTCGGCGACGATATCCGGGTGACAGGTACCACAGACTGCTTGAGGATCTTTGCTGGGGTTGCTTACAATCCCCTGATGGGCGGTATCTTTGTCTGCCGATTGAACGCCGCCATGGCAGGAAATGCAGCCATTTAAACCATGAATGGACTGCGGAAAATTGTCAGCGTCCACCAATACTTTTTCCCAGGGCTCCAACGGAGCCACCTCTCCCCCTCAGCCCTCGCCCTGGTTTTCGTTGATGACCTCTTCTTCTGGCTTGGCTGTATCAATCAGTTTCTGCTTATTCGTATGGCAATCGGTACAGTAATCTATCGATTCATCCTGAGTAACCGCAGAGACTTCTTGAACCTTCGAGACCTCCAGAACGGTCGATTGGGCTGCAACGGCAGTGGGGCTGCTGGCTGCGGCAGGTTCCTGCGGTGCATCTGTGGCAGCAGGTGCACGAGCGCAAGCACTCAGCAGGAGCAGCAGCAAGCCCAGGCAAATCAAGATCTTCGACTTGAGCATGGCAGGCATCCCTCTCACTTGTTATGTATTTCACGAATAGTTTCATTTTGGATTATATAAGAGTTTCATATCAATTCAAGTGACAAAAATAACAAACACTTATCATTTATCCATGTCGGGAGGTGATTTTTGTCACTTGGATTGGAATATTCATTTGTGCTAGTATGCACAATAAGAGCAGCTATGTTAAATCTAAGTACACACCAGCTCCATGTATTCCTGGTTGCGGCGGAAACCTTGAACTTCACGCAGGCTGCGCAACAATTGCAGATGACACAGCCCAGTGTGAGCCAGCATGTCCAGGCCCTGGAGGAGCACTTTGACCTCCAGTTATTCTTGCGTTCTGGAAGAAGCATAGAACTGACCGATGCCGGCATGGCGCTCATTCCGCTGGCCCGAGAAATGGTTTATCTTTCGACTCACCTGGAAGAAACGATGGCTTCATTAAAGGGAAATATTCACGGGCATCTGGTCGTAGGCTGCAGCACTTCCACCGGAAGATACCTGCTGCCCAAAATGCTGGCTTCCTTTCATCACCAGTTCCCCCAGGTCAGGGCAACCTGCCAGGTGACAACGCAAGCCCAGGCTTTACAGATGCTCAGCGAAGGTAAAGTCCACCTGGCCCTGGCCAGCGATCCCCCTTTCGCCCAGGATATGGAATTTCGAAAAATTACTCGTGAATCTGTCATCCTGATTGCCCCGGCCAGGCACCCCTGGGCAAAGCGCAAAAAAATCGATCTGAAGGATTTAGAGGAAGCCGACTTCATTCTGCCAGAAGAAGGCTCGGAAACCCATGCCGCCGTGCGTGAAGGCCTGGCGGAGTTAGGCTATTCGATCTACCAATTAAAAAACCTGGTATCCCTGGGAAGCCTGGAAGCAATCGCTCTATCGGTACAAGAAGGTTTAGGCGTAGGTTTCGTGCCCGAATTGATCGTGAAACGCCTGGTTCAGAATAAGGTCGTAACCGTGGAAATCGAAGGTCTGAAAATTGGGCGAGATGTTTACGTCGCCCGGAACTCACGCCGTCCGGCAACTGGTGCGCAAAATGCTTTCTGGAATTTGATTGTAAATGCAGAGAATGAGATTCAAAAATTGACAAATAAGGTTCCGGTATTGGAAGCCTGATACGATAGTTAAGAAATCAGTATATTTCCTGGCATTGACCTCTTCTGGAAACACTGCGACACTGCCACGCAAAATGATCCGATGCAGAGGTAATCCAAAGTTCTAAACCGAGAGGACATTATGAGAAGAATGCACAATCCCAAACGGCTACTATGGTCTTTGATTGCTGGGGTGAGTGTGGGCCTGATCGCGATGGGAGTAACCGTCGGGTTGGCGACCGCGGCGCCCCTACCTCAGGAAAGCCAGCCACATCCCACGGCCGACGCTCAGAACTGCGGTGACTGCCACCTTGACGTTGCCAATTCATGGTCACACAGCCCGCACGCCCACGCTTTCGATGACCCCAACTTCCAGGAACGCTGGCAAGGCCTGGGTGATCCCGGCGACTGCCTGCTCTGCCACACCACCAATTACCAGGCTACCAGTGGTGAGTACGCTGCCAAGGGCGTCTCTTGCGAAGCCTGCCATGGAAAAGTCGATCCCAATCACCCGCCGCAGGCTGTCCCGATTCGGGCGGATACAGAATACTGCGGCACCTGCCATACTACTACGCTTGGTGAATGGCGCCTGACCGGGCATGCCACTGCAGGCGTCGGCTGCACCGACTGCCATGACCCTCACAGCCAGAAGGCGCTCTTCGAGAATCCAGATGACATGTGCATCAACTGCCACAAGGACAGCATGGGTCCGTACCTGGAAGATATGCACGCCCAGAAGGGTATCGGTTGTGTCGATTGCCACGCCCTGGTCATCCCACCGGAGACTCCCCCGGTAGATGGTATCGTTCCCACCGGACACACCTTCACCATTACCCCTGCCACTTGCGTCGCCTGCCATACGGATGCCCTACATTCCGGCTTCTCCCTGCCCGGCTATGAGAACGGCGCCAAAAACGGCAATAGCACCAGCACCGGTGCCATAACTGCGGCCGAGGAAAACCAGATCCAAACCGTAGAAAACAGGATCGTTAACTCGCCTGAAGAACAAATCCAAATGCTTGAAAATCAGGTTCAAGTGCTTTCAGCCTCGAATGCCAGCCGTGGTATGACCGTTCTCTTCCAGGGTGGCGTCGTCGGACTGGTCCTGGGCAGTTCAACAGCCTGGGTCGTAGCCCACAATGTCCGTCGCGGCCGGAAAGAAGATGATGACGAGGAAGACGACTATGAAGAAGAATAAGAAGAAAAAGGGTTCTCCCTCCATCATTGGAAGGCGTGACGTACTGAAGATTGCCGGTGCCACCGGTGCGGCGGTCGTCTTCACACAACTGGTCACGACCGGGCCACTCTCTTCCGACGCCGTGCAAGGCATCGGGCGGCAGACACACCAGGCCAATGCCTCCGGTGGGCAGGAATGGCATATGGTGATCGATCTCTCCAAGTGCATCGGCTGCCATTACTGCTTGTGGACATGCCAGGCCACCAACGACGTTCCGGAAGATGATATGCGTTGGAACATTGGCTTCCCGGAAACGACCGAAAACGGGGTTGATTTCTTCATGACCCGTCCATGCCTGCACTGCCAGCAGGCACCATGTGTGAAAGTCTGCCCGGTTGGAGCAACCTGGGTGCGCGAAGATGGCATTGTCGCTATGGATTACACGCGCTGCATCGGTTGCCGTTACTGTGAAGTTGCCTGCCCCTATGACGTACGCCGTTTCAATTGGAAGGTATCAGAAAAGGAAAACCCATACCAACCAGCCTGGGGAACCTCAGAAGTGGAGCGCAGGCCGCGTGGCGTGGTCGAGAAATGCACGTTCTGCGTGCAGCGTATCGACAGAGGTGTGGCACAGGGCCTGACCCCCGGGGTTGACCCGCAAGCAACACCAGCTTGCGTCAATATTTGCCCGGTTAATGCGCGGGTTTTTGGCGATATCAATGACGAAGAAAGCCCGCTATCGAAATATCTGGCTGAGCACGATACCTTCCGCTTACGTGAGGATTTCGGTACCGAGCCGAAAGTCCATTACGTTCGACCCGAGAAGGAGGCCTAAATGGCAACCACGGAACTGACTTATAAACGCTCCGCAATCTCACCATTTTTCTTCTGGGTCGCTGGCCTGGCGATCATGATCTTGATCGGCATCGCCGGTATGGCCAACGTGCTGATGAACGGCTTGCAGGTAACCGGATTAAACGACCGGGTGCCCTGGGGCTTATGGATTACGCAAGACCTGTCTTCCATTGGGCTGGGAGCCGGAGCTTTCACCTTCTCAGCCCTCGTGTACTTATTTCGTGTCAAACGCTTTGAGCCCCTGGCGCGGGCCGCGGTCTTCGTTGGCTTCCTGGGCTACACCTCCGCCATGCTGGCGCTGGCCATGGATATCGGCCGGCCGGATCGTTTCTGGCACCCGCTGGTTTATTGGAATGTGCACTCCGTCTTATGGGAGATCACCTGGTGCGTGATCTTGTATTCGACAGTGCTGGCACTGGAATTCCTGCCGATACTGTTTTCAAGCAATTATTTCAGCCGCTGGCCCTGGATCAGAAAGTTCGGTGAGTTGCTGCACCGCGGCGCCCCGGTCATGGCCGTAATCGGTATGGGGCTCTCAATGCTGCACCAGTCCTCCCTGGGTGCCACCTACGGTGTGCTTTCCGGGCGTGCCATCTGGTTCAAACCCTCAATGCCGGTGATGTTTATCATCTCTGCCGTCGCCGGCGGCATTTCGCTGACCCTGCTGGCGACCATACTGACCGGCAAACTCACCAACCGGCGCCTGATCAGCCTGGACCTGCAGCGTGAGATCGCCCGCCTGGCCGGCTACGTGCTGCTGGGATACCTATACCTCAAAATCTGGGACTGGGCGGCGACTTCGTACTACAGCCATTCGCCCGGAACCGCCAGCGCGCTGTCCCGTCTGCAAGCCACCACGCCTTATACGCAAACCTTCTGGTGGCTGGAGATCATCCTGGGCGGCCTTATTCCGGCCTTCATCCTGCTCTACCCCTCACTGAGGCGCAATGATCGCGCTCTGATGATCGGGTTGGGATTGATCGTCATGGCAGTGGTGGTCAACCGTTGGAACGTGACCCTATCCGGTTTGGTTGTGCCACCCGAGTGGTCCCCGGGCGTGTTGGGCGGCGTCCTGGCAGCCTCCTACTTCCCCACCTGGACTGAGGTGGCGGTCTCGATCGGCATTCTCGGCTACGGTTTGCTGGCTTTCACCCTGGGTGTGAAATACCTGCCAATTTTCCGGCGCGCCCGCGCACACGGCGGGGATTGATAGAATTTGTAAGCAAAGGTTGACGCCCACCGGCTTTCATCGGTGGGCGTTTTTACTTTTGATTGATGGACCATTTGTAAGTGACCGCTCTCCCCCTGATTGCGGTTATGATCTCGATATTCCAAACACCGAACCCCAAACCACATTATTACGAACGACAATTCTCCAACAGCAACTCTTCATAATTTTACTGTCACATTAATTTGCTTCCGAGATTCAAATTAACAAGTATGGGGGTTAGTTTAATATGAGATTAATCACATATAAGAATGTGACATCAGTCACTAATCATGTGACACATTTCACGATATATTTTCATCATTCATATATGCATGTATGCGAATATAGAAAAGAATGGTGACTATGTTATCTTCCGACAATTCATCCCTTTCCACCGAAGTTACACAATTGCATGCTGATATCTGTTCAGCCCTGGCAGACCCACGCCGCATCTTGATGCTGTATTCGCTGGCGGAAAGTTCGCGCAATGTAGGCGACCTGGCTGAGGAGCTCGGGATCAGCCAGCCGGCGACCTCCCGGCATCTGAAGATCCTGCGCGAACGCGGCCTGGTCTCCGCAGTTCGCCAGGGGACCAGCGTGGAATATAACCTCACCGACAAGCGCTTGATCGAGGCTTTAGACCTGCTGCGGAACGTCTTACGTGACCGCCTGGCATATCGCGCCAGCCTGGTGGAAGACGAGATGGCAGCCGGGTAGAAATTATTGCGATCCTGAAAAATGGAGGAGTATATGCAATTCCGCAAATACCATTTTCTCATTCCAGTAGCTCTAGGTGTGCTGCTGATCGCCGGACTGATCATCCTTTGGCCTGCAGCGGATGCCAGTGCCCAAT
>Ga0315542_1002034_pt1 | contig 12471 bp, 12 predicted proteins | sample SalMarSW160120MG_FD_202541 | JGI IMG/M metagenome (GOLD analysis project Ga0315542, IMG submission 202541) | Salt marsh sediment microbial communities from the Plum Island Ecosystem LTER, Massachusetts, United States - Salt Marsh Sediment SW1601-20 ... | reverse complement strand
CCGGTTTCGGGTCTACTGACAGCGCCTGAACGCCCTATTCAGACTCGCTTTCGCTACGCCTCCGCCTATCGGCTTAAACTCGGCACTGCCAGTAAGTCGCAGGATCATGCTTCAAGAGGCACGCCACCACCCGTTCGGGCCCTAGGGGCCCGCATAGGGCTGTGACTGCTTGTAGGCACACGGTTTCAGGTACTATTTCACTCCCCTCACGGGGTGCTTTTCACCTTTCCCTCACGGTACTGGTTCACTATCGGTCAGCCGGAATATTTAGCCTTACGGGGTGGTCCCCGTGGATTCACGCGAGATTCCACGTGGCTCGCGCTACTCAGGTGCCAGCTAGGCTTCCGCGCCTTTCGCCTACAGGGCTTTCACCTTCTGTGGCCCGCCTTTCCAGTGCGGTTCGACTAGACGCTCGAGTCCATGTTGCTGGTCCTACAACCCCGCCTCCCGTGGGAGGCGGTTTGGGCTATTCCCTCTTCGCTCGCCGCTACTAAGGGAATCGAGGTTTCTTTCTTTTCCTCCAGGTACTTAGATGTTTCAGTTCCCTGGGTTCCCTCCACACGACCTATGTGTTCAGTCGTGGGTGACGGGGGTTCGCCCCGCCGGGTTTCCCCATTCGGAAATCTCCGGATCAACGCTAGCTTCCAGCTCCCCGAAGCTTATCGCAGGTAGCCACGTCCTTCATCGGTTCGGCTGCCAAGGCATCCACCGTGTGCCCTTAGTAACTTAACCTTCTGGTTGACTAAAGGATGGATGAGTGAGCAGACGCACGATCCGTCCCACTTGCTCAAGGACGGCGTCGCGCTTCGACAAGAAGTGCAGTCGTAGACGGCACAAATCTTGCCGAACTCAATGCTCGTTACGCTCCTATTCCGCTGTCAATGTCCGCGCCGCCTTTTCGAGCGGCAAAAATAAGTGTATACCTGCAGCCGAAGCCATGTCAAGCCCGGGCGGGCACCGCTCGCGCCCCTCCGGAGCGGCGGCGCCAGACCCCCTGGAAGCGCTAGCGGATGCCCTTCAACTCGTCGTTCAGCCTGGCCTCAGAGAGCTCGCCCAGCCAGCGACTCACCAGGTGCCCCCGCCGGTCGAAGAACAGGGTCGTCGGCAGGCCCTTCGTGGACACCGCCGCCGACAGGCGGCTCCCGCCATCGAGGTAGACGTGCCGGAGCGCCAGGTCGTGCGCCTTGAGGTACGACGCCACGCGCGCCTCCGGCTCCCCCTGCGAAACGAAGACGAAGGTCACGCCCTGCGACGCGGACGCCGCCTTCGCGAGCATGGGGAGCTCGCGCTGACAGGGCGCGCACCAGGTGGCCCACAGGTTGACCACCAGCGGCTTGCCCACGAAGGCCTTCACGTCTGTGGTGGACCCGTCGAGACCCTGCAGCTGCGTGGTGAGAACGCTCGGCGACGGCGCCGGTGGCGGCCCCGAGGCGAGCTGCCAGCCGCCCCACACCACCGCCCCGATCAGGCCCGCCATCAGCGCCCCGCTTAGCAGGGCCGTGCGGGCGCGCAGCACCACCACCACGTACGCCACGGCGCCGACCACCCCGACGATCAGGTTGAACCCGCCCTGCCAGATGTAGAGCGCGCTCAAGGGATCGCGCGCGAAGGTACCGAGGTGGAGGACCACGTAGCCGAAGCGCGCCGCCAGAAGCCCCAGCACGACCGCGTTCCAGGCGACGGGCGCGACCCCCTTGCGACCGCGCCTGTCGAGGATCTCGGCGGTGACGAGCAGCGCGATCAGCGCCAACGCCACCCCGAAGCGCGGCCCGCTCAACACCACGGGGCCCAGCGATACAGCGTTCACCGCCCCATCCTACGCAGGCGATCTCCCACCGCGCCGCTGCCCGCCCGACAGGGGCCGGCGGGGGCTGCGCAGCCCCGCGGCCCACCGGCTTACGATGGGGGCCGTGAGCATCGACCTGAACAGCGACCTGGGCGAGTCGTTCGGACGCTGGCAGCTCGGAGACGACGGCGCCATGCTGCGGCTGGTGAGCTCCGCGAACGTAGCCTGCGGGTTCCACGCCGGCGACCCTCACGGCTTGCGCAGGACGCTGCGTGCGGCGCGCGAGGCCGGCACCGCCGTCGGCGCCCACCCCGGCTACTGGGACCTTCGCGGCTTCGGCCGGGTCCCGATGGAGCTGCCGCCCGAGGTGGTGCGCGACGACATCTTGTATCAGCTCGGCGCGCTGGCGGCGCTTGCGGCCGCCGAGGAGGTGCGCCTCCGCCACGTCAAGCCGCACGGCGCCCTGTACAACGCCATGGCGGTCGACGCGGAGCTGGCGCTGGCCGTGGCGGAGGCGGTCAGAGCCTTCGACGCGCGCCTTCCCATCATGGTGCTGGCCGGCTCCGAAGCCGAGCGCGCCGTCCGGGGCGCCGGGGTGCCGGTGCTGCGGGAGGGGTTCCTCGACCGCGCCTACCGGCCCGACGGGACGCTGGCCCCGCGCGGCACGCCGGGCGCCGTCCACAGCGATCCCGAGCGCGTCGTTCGGCAGGCGCTCGACCTCGCCCTCGAGGGCACGGTGGGCACCGTGGAGGGCGGCCGGCTCGAGCTGGCGGTCGACACCCTCTGCCTGCACGGCGACGGCGAGACGGCGGTCGCGCTGGCCCGCCGCGTACGCACCGCCCTGGAGGAGGCCGGCGTCACCGTGGCCCGGGCGGACGTCCCTCAGGACGCGTGAGGGTCCGCAGGGCCGGGCCCGCAGCCTGGTACGTCGACGTTGCCGAGTCCCCCTCGCCCGAGGTCGCGGCGCGCCTCGGCGCCCTGCAACGGGCCCTGCTCGAAGGCGCCCCCGCCCCGGTACGCGACGTGGTACCGGGCTACACCAACCTGCTGATCGAGGTCCGCCCCGGCGCATCGATGGGCCGCCTCCGGCGCTGGCTTGAGGCGACGGCCCAGTCGGTCGAGGAGGGCGGGCCCGGGCCGACCCCGGCGCGCCATCTGGTGAGCGTCCGCTACGGCGAGGGGGCCGACCGCGCCGAGCTGGAGGCCCGTCTCAACCTTCCCTGGGAGCGGATCGCGACGCTGCATGCGGGCGCGCGCTACACCGTGGCCTTCCTGGGATTCACGCCGGGCTTCCCCTACCTGCTGGGGCTGCCGCGCGAGCTGGTCACGCCCCGCCGGGAAAGCCCGCGGCCGCGCGTGCCCGGCGGTTCCGTGGCGATCGCCGGCGAGCAGGCCGGCATCTACCCGAGCGCCAGCCCGGGCGGATGGTGGATCGTCGGGCATACCGGCGAGCGGCTGTTCGACCGCGAGGCGTGGCCGCCGACGCGCTGGGCGGCCGGCGACGAGGTCCGCTTCCTCCCGTCCGGGCCGGACCCGGAGGGCGCCCCGGCCCGCTCGGCCGAGCCTGGCGCCTCGGACGCGCGTGTCCCGGCCGCTCCGCTGGGCGATGCCGGCGCGGCTCCCGCCCTGGAGGTGCTCGAGGCCTGGCCGCCGTCGGCCACCCTCCAGGCCGGGCCGCGCTGGCGGGTCGGGCATCTGGGGCTGGCGCAGGCGGGCGCCCTCGACGCCACTGCGCACCTCCTGGCCAACCGGGCGGTCGGGAATGCGGCCGACGCGGCGGCGCTCGAGCTCCTGGCCCTGCCGCTGACGCTCCGGGCGCTCGCGCCCGTCACGGCCGCGGTGGCGTGTGGCGGCCATCGCGTGCTGCTCGACGGGCGCCCGGCGCCCTGCCAACGCCCCTTCGCATGGCGCCCCGGGGCCGTCCTCGAGCTGCTGCCCGGCGGCCGCGCCGGCGGCAACGCCAGCTACCTGGCGCTGGCCGGAGGCGTCGCCGCCCATGCCTACGGCGGCTCGTCGAGCACCGACGTTCGCGCCGGCGTCGGCGGGAGCCGCCGCGCCCTGCGAGGCGGCGACGTGCTCGCCCTCGGCGCGGGGAGGATCGCATCGACGGTCGGAGCCGGCGCTGCGCTCCGCCCTCGCTACCCCGCCCGGATCGGCCTCCGCATCCATCCGGGTCCGCAGTACGACCCCGACACCTTCCGCCGCCTCCTCGCCTCGACCTTCAAGGTGGCCGGCCTCGACCGCACCGGCGTGCGGCTCGACGGCCCGCCGCTCCCCCAGCCCGCCCCCGACATCCGCAGCGAGGGCGTCCCCTGGGGTGCGCTCCAGCTCCCGGCCGACGGCCACCCCATCGTGCTCCTCGCCGACCGCGGCCGCACCGGTGGCTACGCCAAGCCGGCCGTGGTGGACGTACGCGACCTGTGGCAGCTGGCGCAGGCGCCCGTGGGGACCGAGGTGTGGCTGATCGCGGCGGAAGGGCGACGCTGACGGGGCCCCAACGCGGGCATGCGACCTCAGCGACTACACTGGGCGCATGAAGGCCGTCGCGCTGATCGCGCACGACAAGAAGAAACTCGACCTGGCCATCTTCGCGCGGGAGCACGTCGACGTGCTGCAGCGCTTCCCGCTCATCGCGACCAGCACCACCGGAGGCGTGCTGGAGAGCAAGGCGGGGCTCCACGTGGAGCGCCTCCAGTCCGGCCCCGAGGGGGGCGACCTCCAGGTGGGCGCCCGCATCGCCGAGGACCGCGTGAAGGCCGTCATCTTCTTCCGCGATCCGCTCACGGCCCAGCCCCACGAGCCCGACGTCTCGGCCTTGCTGCGCATCTGCGACGTGCACAACGTGCCGCTCGCGACCAACCTCGGGACCGCGGAGGCCATCATCGCCTGGCTGGAGGAGCAGCTCGCGCTGCACGAGGATGCCTCGGCCGCCCGCTGAGGCGCCGCCACGAGAGGACGCACCATGAGCAAGGAAACCATCCGCGCCTTCCTCGAGGAGATGCGCCGCAGCTACCAGAAGGAGATCGACGCCGTCGCCCTCCCGGAAGGGACGGATGCGTTCGTCGAGGAACGCATCGCCCACGACGACTGCGACACGCTCCTGTTCATGCTCAAGCTCGGTTACCTGATGGGGCTGCAGACCGGCTACACGGCGGGCCGCGCCGGCGACGACCAGCCCAGCGGACCCGACGTCCCCGGCCCTCTGCAGGCCTGACCGGGCCCACGAAGCGCGGCGCGCGGGGACGCCGCCGCTCAACCGGCGGAGCGGGCCGCCCTCAGCCGCCCCAGTGCCGGGCCTCCGACAGCTCCAGCAACCGCGCCTGCGCGTCCAGCCGGTGCTGCCCGGGGCGCCGGCGCACGAAGCGGTAGGTCCCATCGGCGGAGAGCTCCCGCGCCTTGGCGTTGTCGCGCAGTAGAAGGTCCAGCACCCGCATCACCTTGCGCTTGAGGCGATCGTCCTCCACCGGGAAGACCGCTTCGATGCGACGGTCGAGGTTGCGCTGCATCCAGTCGGCGCTGCCGAGGTAGAGGTCGTCTGCGCCGCCGTGCCGGAAGTAGTAGGCGCGCGAGTGCTCCAGGAACCTCCCCACGATGCTGCGTACGCAGATGCGCTCGCTCACGCCCGGCACGCCGGGACGCAGGCAACAGGTCCCCCGAACGATCAGGTCGACCTCCACGCCCGCCTGCGAGGCGCGGTACAGCGCCCGGATGACCTCGGGATCCACCAGCGCGTTCATCTTGGCGACGATCCGGCCGCGCTCGCCGCCGGCGGCGAGCGCCGTCTCGTGCTCGATGGCCTCCATCAGGCGCTCGCGCAGGCCCTCCGGCGCGACCCACAGCTTGCGCCAGGCGTGCTGCTTGCTGTACCCGGTGAGGTAGTTGAACAGGTCGCTCAGGTCGGCGCCGAACGCTTCGTCGTCGGTCATGAGGGCCATGTCCGTGTACAGGTCGGCGGTGGAGGGGTTGTAGTTCCCGGTGCCGAGATGCACGTAGCGCCGGGTCACCGTCTTGCCGGACGCGTCGGTTTCGCGGCGGACGACCAGCAACGCCTTGCAGTGCGTCTTGAGGCCGACGAAGCCGTAGACCACGTGGACCCCCGCCCGCTCAAGCTCCCTCGCCCAGACGATGTTGTTCTCCTCGTCGAAGCGCGCCTTGAGCTCGACCAGCGCCGTCACCAGCTTGCCATTGCCGGCCGCCCGGGCCAGCGCCGCCACCACCGGCGAGCGCGCGCCCACGCGGTACAGCGTCATCTTGATGGCCAGCACGTCCGGGTCCTCCGCCGCCTCGTCGACCAGCATCTGCACGGCATCGAAGGCGTGGAAGGGGTGGTGCACGAGCACGTCGGCGTCGGCCACGGCATCGAAGGCGCCGTCGTGGTCGCGGTACTCGGTGGGCAGCCGGGCCACGAAGGGCGGGTCGCGCAGCTCAGGCAGGTCGAGCTCCGCGAGCTGCCGGAAGTCTGAGACGTTGAGGTGGTTCGGGATGGTGAAGACGTCCTCGGGGTCGAGCTCCAGCGTGCGCCGCAGGCGCTCGCGCCACGCCTCGGGCATGCTTCCCGAGACCTCCAGCCGCACGGCGTCCCCCCAGCGGCGGCGGCGCACCTCGTCCTCGATCACCTGCAGCAGGTCGTCGGCCTCGTCCTCGGCGATCTCGATGTCGGCGTTGCGGGTGACGCGGAAGCCGTGCGCGCGCCGCACCCGGTGGCCGGGGAACAGCTCCCCCACCCGAGCCAGGATGACGTCCTCGAGCAGCACGTAGTCGTGCCCGTCCCCCGGTAGCCTCAGGAAGCGCGGCAGTACGCTCGGCACCTGCACCACGGCGCCGCGCGCCGCGCCCGAGTCGACGTCGACCACGTCCAGCAGGAGCGAGAAGCTGAGGTTCGGCAGCCTCGGGAAGGGGTGGCTCCCGTCCACCGCCAGCGGCGTGAGCACCGGGTAGAGCTCCTGCTCGAAGAAGGCGTGGACGGCGTCGAGCGCCTCCCCCTCCAGCTCGTCGACCGAGCGGAGGCGCACCCCGCGCCGCGCCAGCGCGGGCAACACATCGGCCCGCAGCGTGCGGCGGTGCCGTTCGACCAGGCCGTGGACGCGCTTGGAGATGGCCCGCACCTGCTCGCCCGGCGTCATGCCATCGGGCGTGCGCCTCGTGATGCCGGCGGCGAGCTGCTCCTTGAGGCCGGCGTAGCGGATCATGATGAACTCGTCGAGGTTCGAGCCGAAGATGGCCAGGAACTTCAGCCGCTCCAGCGCCGGCGTATCGGCACGCTCAGCCTCCTCCAGGACACGCTCGTTGAACGCCAGCCAGGAGAGCTCGCGGTTGAAGTAGAGCGAGGCATCGTCCAGCTCGGGGGCCGCCTCCCGCTTGCTCCGGTCCGGAAGCGCGTCGCCCTGTCCGGCCACACCGGCGGCGGCCTGCTCGGCCGCGGAGGCAGAACGGGGCCGCGCCGGGGGCTCGGAAGCAGCCGGCCCGTTGCGCTCCGGGAGCGGCCTGCGCTCGGCACCGCTCCCCGCCGGGCCCTGGCCCGCCTGCCTATCGGTTTCCGGTGCGTCCGCCATCGTGCCTTCTCCCGTCTCGCCCGCGCGCGCGGCCGCCCTGCACCCGGTCCGCAAGGATCCGGTCGGTCAGGATGCCGCCGCCGCTTCCTGGTCGTGCTCGAGCACGACCTCGTAGTTGATCTCGGCGTTGAGGCTCGCCGATACAGAGCAGTACTTCGTCATGCCCAGCCCCACGAAGCGCTTCGCGAGGCGCTCGTCGAGCCCGGGCACGTCGAAGATGTGCCGCGCATGGATGTGCGTGTAGGGGCTGGGCGGGCCGTCCGGCCGCTCGCCGGTCAGCTCGATCCGGTACGAGCGGACCTCGAGCTTGCGCTTGGCCAGCATCTCGACGATGTCGTAGGCCGCGCACGAGCCGAGCGCGTTGAGCAGCAGCTGCATGGGGCGCATGCCGCTCTGGGCCGTCTTCTCGCCGTCGATCATCACGCGCTGCTGATCGGGCGTGATTCCCACGAAACGCTTCCCGACGAGGTGATGAACGGTCGTGGTCATGGTCTTGGGCATGACGCCAGTATGAGGAATCGCGCGCTCTCTTGGGAGTCGCCAAGCGCACACGGTCGCCTCCCCACCCCCCTCCTCACCGGGGCCGCGACGCGGCGGTAGACTCGCCTGTCATGCCTGCCGACCCGACCCTCCCACGACCGCCCGGCCCCGACGCCGCCAAGGAGCGCTGGCGCACGTGGGCTCGAGCCGTGCGCCGCCTGCTGGCGACGCCGGAGCGCAGCGGCCGCGTGGCACAGGGGCTGCGCGCGTGGGCCGGGTACCGCAGCGCCCGAACGGTGCTGCTGTACCTGGCGTTCGGTAGCGAGGTCGACCTCGCGCCCCTGCTCGCCGACCCCGCCCGGCGCCTGCTGGTGCCGCGCAGCGAGGACACCCCCGCCCCGGAGTTGAGCCTGCACCGGCTCGAGGGCGCACGTCTGGAGAGGCACCCCTACGGCCCCCTGCAACCGCGGGCCGGAACCCCCGCCGTCGCAGCCGAAACGGTGGAGCTGGCGCTGCTGCCGGGGCTCTGCTTCGACGCCGGGGGCGCACGGCTCGGCTACGGCCGGGGCTACTTCGATCGGTTCCTGGGGCGCCTGCCCGCACACGTCCCGCGGGTGGGCGTGACCTTCGACGCGCTGGTCGTGGAGCGGCTACCGCACGAGCCCCACGACGTCGGCGTGACGCACCTGGCGACCGAGTCCGGCGTCGTGCCGGTCACAAGCCGGCCACCCGCGCCGCCAGCTCCGACATCGAGCTGAAGGCCTCCGCGCCCTCGCGAGCGAGCCTGGCCACGCCCACGGTGCCGGCGTAGCCGAGCACCGGTATGCCGGCCGCCCGTGCCGCCTGCACCCCGGCGGGGGAATCCTCGATGACGAGACAGCGCGCAGGCGGTACCCCCAGGCTGGACGCCGCGTGGAGGAACAGGTCCGGCGCAGGCTTGCCGTGCTCCACCTCGACCGCGGAGAACACCCGCTCGAAGCATCGCCACAGCCCCGCCGCACCCAGCACCTCGCGCAGGTAGCCGGGACCGCTGCTGGACGCCACGCAGCGCCGTCCCGGCACACCCTCGATGGCCTCGCGCACGCCCGGCACCAGCCGGGGCTCGCTCACGAACTCGTCGATGACGCGGCGGTAGAGGCGGTCGGTGAAGTCTGCGGGCAGCGAGCGCCCGAGATCCTGCTCCACCTCGCGCACGGTCTCGGGCACGGGCCTTCCCGTGAAGCGCTCGGCGCACTCATGGCTGTCGATGGGGTAGCCCTCGGCCGTCAGCATGGCGGCGAGCGCAGGGTTGGCGATGGGCTCGGTGTCGACGAGAACGCCATCGCAATCGTAGATCACGAGCTCGGGTCGCATGCCGACGGTCATGCTAGCAGGGGTTGGCCCGGGGCGGCGTGCCGCGGCGTCCCTCCGGGTGCCGTTGCGCCTCAGCCCTTGACGCCGGTGAGCACCACGCCCTCGATGATCTGCCTCTGGAACACGAAGAACACCAGCAGCACCGGCACGATGGCCAGCGCCGAGGCCGCCATGATCAGGTTCCACTGCGTGCTGGCCTCGCCGGAGAACAGCGCCATGCCCACCGGCACGGTCCGCATGGCGGGTGACTTGGCGATGATGAGGGGCCACAGGAAGGCGTTCCAGTTGCCGACGAAGTTGAAGATGCCCAGCGCCGCCAGGCCGGGGCGCACCAGCGGCAGACCGATACGCCAGAACAGGCCGAACTCGCTAACGCCGTCGACCCGGCCGGCATCGAACAGGTCGCGCGGCAGCGTCTGGAAGAACTGACGCATCAGGAACACGCCGAACGCCGGGATCAACCCGGGGAACGCCAGGCCCCAGTAGGTGTTCACCCAGTGGTACTGCGTCGACATCACGTACCAGGGGATCACCAGCATCTCGGTGGGCACCATGAGCGTCGACAGGATGATCACGAACAGCACCCCGCGGCCGGGGAAGCGCAGCCGCGTCAGGGTGTAGCCGACCAGCGAGCAGAAGAACAGCACGCTCACCGTGGAGATGCCGGCGACGATGAGGCTGTTCAGGAACCAGCGCGGGAACTGCGTGTGGAACAGCACCTGCTGGAAGTTCGCCCACGTCCAGGTGTGGGGCAGCACGGTGAGCTGGAAGATCTCGCGGATGGGCTTGAACGCCGACAGCACCATCCACACGAACGGGAAGAACATCGCCACACTGCCCACCGTCAGCAGCACGTAGGCGATGACGGTGCCGGCGTCGGGACGGCGGCGCGGCTCGCCGTAGGTGTCGAGCCCGACCACGGCCTCAGTACTCCACGCGCCGCTGCAGCAAGCGCAGCTGCACGAGCGTGACGAGGAGGATGAGCACGAACAGCAGCACCGTCACGGCCGAGGCGTACCCGATCTGGAAGCGCGAGAAGGCGAGCTGGTACATGTACACGGCGATGCTGAGCGTGCTGCCGAGCGGGCCGCCCTGGTCGGTGAAGTTGATGTTCACGACCTGATCGAAGAGCTGAAGCGTGGCGATGGTCGAGATGATCACGCTGAAGACCATCACCGGGTTGAGCAGCGGCAGCGTCACGTAGCGGAAGCGCTGCAGCGCGCCGGCGCCATCGATGGCGGCGGCGTCGTAGAACATGCGCGGGATGCCCTGCAGCCCCGCCAGGAAGATGACCACCTGGAAGCCGAGCTGCTGCCACACGACCACCGCCGCCACCGCCGGCAGCGCCTGACGCGGATCGTTCAGGAAGGGCTGCGCAGGGATCGACAGCCAGGGCAGGCCCAGCCTGGTTACGAAGCCGCTCCAGGCGAGCAACGCGCTGTTGAAGACGCCGAAGTTCACCGAGTACATCCACCCCCACACCCACGCCACCGCCGCCGCCGGGGTGACGTACGGCGAGAAGTAGATGGCGCGGAACAGCGGCCGCAGCCGGCGCACGGCGTTCAGCATCAGCGCGATGCCGAGCCCGAGCACCAGCTGGGCGGGAACCACGATGGCGGCGTAGAGCAGCGTGTTCGTCAGCGCCTGGTGGAGCTTGGCGTCGGTGAGCATCTGCCGGTAGTAGGTCATGCCCAGGAACGTGCGCTGGGCTGGGTCGACGTGCCACTTGTGGAGCGACAGGTTGAACGACTGGACCGCCGGGTAGATGCGCAGGAAGGCGTAGAAGGCGAGCGGAAGCAGCAGGAAGGCGTAGGCCCACAGCGCCTCGCGCGTCGCGAGACTGAGGCGGCGACGCCTAGGCGCGGCGTTCCGAGGCTCGGTCGAATCCATGTCGGTCGGGTTTGGTCGCATGCACGCTCCGGGCAGGCTCCGGTCGTTCCCGCGGACCGGGTCCGAGAACACCGAAAGGGACAGAAGTCAGCGGGCGGGCGGGGGCTTGCGCACCCCGCCCGCCCGCACGGACGCTACATCCCGTGCGCCTTGTCGAGGATGGCCTGCTCCTCCTTGGCGGCCTGCGCCCACGAGGTGGCCGGGTCCTGGTGTTGCAGGATGACGCGGTTCACGGCGTCCATGAACACCTGCCGCTGGGCGGTCTCGTCGACGAACTGGGTGGCGTGCGAATACGCCAGCGACTTGATGAAGGGGCCGTAGACCGGGTCGCTCGCCAGCGTCGGGTCGTCGACCAGGCTCGCTCGCGCCGGCAGCTCGCCCACCACGCTCAGCCACAGCTTCATGGCGCTCTCGCTGGTGACGAACTTCAGGAACTTCGAGGCAGCCTCGAGCTTGGCGGGATCGCTGAAGGCGTTGGGGGTGAGGCCGTTCATCCAGAACGAGCCGAAGTCCGACTTCACGCCGTTGGCGAGGGTCGGCAGCTCGGCCACACCCCAGTCGAACTGGGCGCTGTCCTTCACCGACCCGATGGCGAAGCTGCCGTCGACGATCATGGCGATGTTCTGCAGCTTGTCGAAGCCGTCGCGGTAGCCGTTGTCGCCCGGCACGAAGTTGAGCTCGGCGACCTTGTCCTGGGTGACCAGGCCGGTGTAGAACTCGAAGGCCTTGAGCCCGGCCTCGTCGTCGTAGGCGACCTTGGTGCCGTCGGCCGAGTAGGGCTGGCCGCCGTACTGGCGGATGAGCACCTCGCGCAGCAGGTTGTGCCCCTGACCGTTGGGGGCGAAGCCGTACCCTTCCTGCGTCAGGCGCGCGCCGCTGCGCTTGGTCAGCGCCTTGGCGTCGGCCACGAACTCGTCCCAGGTCTTCGGCGGCCCCTGGATGCCGGCCTCCTTGAACATGTCCTTGTTGTAGAACAGCGCCAGGCTGCGCACGGCTGTCGGCAGGCCGTAGTACTCGCCGCCCCGCTTGGCGGCCTGCACCATGGGGATGAACTCCTTGTCGAGCGTCGCCGCATCGAAGTACTGGCTGGGGAGCGGCTTGACGTAGCCGGCGTTCATCCAGGTGTCGAGCCAGCCGTAGTAGAGCTGCACCACGTCGGCGCCCTGCCCCGCCGGCAGCGAGGCCGCCACCTGCTGCTGGTAGGAGTTGTAGGGGAAGGTCTCCTGCTTGACGGTGATATCCGGGTTGGCCTGCTCGAACTGCTTGATGAGCTGGTCCATCGCGTTGACGCGCGTGTCGTAGGCGTATTGCCAATAGGTGATGGTGGTCTTCTGGGCCAGCGCCACGCCGAGCGTGGCGACCAGGGCCACCGCGAGCATCCACTTCTTCATCGAACCGCCTCCTCCTGCA
>Ga0315542_1002032_pt1 | contig 12475 bp, 21 predicted proteins | sample SalMarSW160120MG_FD_202541 | JGI IMG/M metagenome (GOLD analysis project Ga0315542, IMG submission 202541) | Salt marsh sediment microbial communities from the Plum Island Ecosystem LTER, Massachusetts, United States - Salt Marsh Sediment SW1601-20 ... | reverse complement strand
CGCCCAGGTCTAGCAGAGAGGATCGAGCGAGATGGCAGTGCGCAGATACAAGCCGACCACACCGGGACGCCGCTTCATGTCGGTTGCGACCTTCGACGAGGTCACCAAGACGACGCCCGAGAAGAGTCTGCTCGAGCCCGTAAAGAAGCAGGGTGGCCGCAACGTCTACGGCCGCATCACCACTCGCCATCAGGGCGGCGGTCACAAGCGCCGCTACCGGCGCATCGATTTCAAGCGGCTCAAGGACGGCGTTCCGGCTCGCGTGGCCGCGATCGAGTACGATCCCAACCGCTCGGCGCGGATAGCTCTTCTGCACTACGTCGACGGCGCCAAGGCCTACATCCTGGCTCCGGCCGGTCTGATCGTGGGAGCGACCGTCGAGTCGGGCCCGAGCGCCGACATCAAGCCCGGTAATGCCTTGCCGATCGCCAACATCCCCACCGGCACGATGCTCCACAACGTCGAGCTGAAGCCGGGCAGGGGCGGCCAGATCGCTCGCAGCGCCGGCGCGAGCGTCCAGCTCGTCGCCAAGGACGATCCCTATGGCGTGCTACGTCTCCCCTCGGGTGAGATGCGCCGCGTACCGCTCACCTGCCGGGCCACGATCGGCCAGGTTGGCAACGTCGACCACTCGAACATCTCCGGTGGCAAGGCAGGACGCAGCCGCTGGCGTGGAAAGCGCCCCACTGTGCGCGGATCGGCCATGAACCCGGTTGATCATCCGCACGGCGGCGGCGAGGGCAAATCGAAGGGTGGGCGCCATCCGGTGACGCCGTGGGGCGTGCCCACGCTCGGTAAGCGCACTCGCCACAAGCACAAAGAATCGAACAAGTTGATCGTCCGTCCGCGCAGGCGCGGCAAGGAAAGAAGCCGCTAGTCCACCGGGCGTGCGTACCGTCGAGACCGAGACAGAGAGGGATTCAACGCGTGAGTAGATCGTCGAAAAAAGGGCCGTTCGTGGAGGAGCGCCTGCTGGCGCGGGTCAAGAGCATGAACGACTCCGGCAGCAAGCAGGTCATCAAGACCTGGTCGCGTACCTCGACCATCTTCCCCGAGATGGTTGGGCACACGATCGCCGTTTACGACGGGCGCAAGCACGTACCGGTGTTCATCGACGAGGCCATGGTCGGGCACAAGCTGGGCGAGTTCGCCGTCACCCGCACCTTCCGCGGCCACGCGGGCGACCGGCAGGCGAAGATCAAGAGGCACTGAGACAAGCGAGATGGCAGAGACGCAGACACAAGCAATCCCCGAAGTGAGAGCTCAAGCGAAGTGGGTTCACTGCTCGGCGCGCAAGGCGCGGCTCGTGCTCGACGCGATCCGCGGCCGAAGCGTGCCCGAGGCGCGCACCGTCCTCGCCTTTTCCACTCGCGACGTCGCGCGCGACATCGATAAGGTGCTGCGCTCGGCTGTCGCCAACGCCGAGGCCAACCACGGCTTCTTCGGCGACGACATGATCATCTCGGCCTGTTACGCGGACGAGGGCCCGGTCCTCAAGCGCTGGAAGCCGCGCGCTCGTGGTCGCGCCGATCGTTTCATCAAGGGAACCTGTCACATCACGATCAGGTTGGCATCGCTAACGCCGCCGCGCGAGATCGCCAAGCCGGCGAAGCCGGCGGCGGGCGCGGACGAGGCGGGCAAGGCGCCCGAGCCGGTTGCGACGGAAACGTCTACGAAGACCGAGGCAGCCGCGACCGAGGCGAAGCCTAAGGCGCCGAGGAAGGCAGCCGCCAAACCGCGCGCCAAGAAAACCGGCAAGGGCGAGGCCGCGTCCTCGGACAAGCCGAAAGCGGCGACCAAGCGCAAGCCCGCGAGCAAGAAGGCAGAGGAGTAGGGATGGGTCAGAAGGTTCACCCGGGCGGTTTACGCGTCGGCGTCATCCAGAACTGGAAGTCGAACTGGTTCGCCGGTCCGAAGGAGTTCTCGAGCTGGTTGATCGAGGACGTGCAGATCCGTGATCACATCTACGGCAAGCTCGCGCACGCCGGACTCTCGGACATCCTCATCCGCAAGGACAAGCAGCGCGTGACTGTGGATATCTACACGGCGCGTCCGGGCATCGTGATCGGCAAATCGGGCGTCGAGGTAGACGCTCTGCGCCGCGAGCTGCACGCGATCACGCGCAAGAACGTTCACATCAACATCAACGAGATCAAGCGCCCCGAGCTCGATGCGAAGCTGGTCGCCCAGTCGGTCGCAGAGCAGCTCCAGAACCGGGTTAGCTTCCGCCGCGCTATGAAGCGCGCGCTGGCCTCGGCGATTCGCTCGGGGGCGCAGGGCATCAAGATCGCCTGCTCAGGAAGGCTCGGTGGCACCGAGATGAGCCGGTCGGAGGGTTACTCCGAGGGGCGCGTGCCGCTGCACACGATCCGCGCGGACATCGACTACGGCTTCACCGAGGCTCGCACGACTTTCGGTCGCATCGGCGTCAAGGTTTGGATCAACAAGGGCGAGATCATGCCCGAAGGCTACGAGGGCCTTCAGGGCGGTCGCGAGTCGCGCTTGGGTGAGCAGGATCAGGCTCGACGTCGGGGCTCCGGTGGCGGCGAGGGGCTCGCGGGCGGCCGCGACGGTGGTCGCGGGCGTGGTGTCGATCGAGAAGGGCTCGGACCAGTGCGCCAGCGCCGTCGCTCTGGCTCGCGCGGGCAGGGACGCCCGGGTAGGCCGCGCCCCGATGCTTCGGTCAAGCCGGCCGAGACGGCGCCACAGGCGTCGGCTGCCGTCGAAGAGCCGGTCGCTTCGACCGAGAAGCGGGAGGTCGTCACCGCCAAACCCGAACCCAAGGCGGAGAAGCCGAAGGTCTCCACCGAGAAGACGAAGGCAACGGCGGCCAAGGCCAAGCCTGCCGGCGAGAAGGTAAAACCGGCTGCGAAGAAATCGGAACCGGCGGCCGAGGAGACGAAGGCAACGACGGCCAGGGCGAAGCCTGCCACCGAAAAGGCAAAACCGGCCGCGAAGAAGTCGGGGCACGCCGAGGAGACGAAGACAGCGGCCGCCAAGGCCAAGCCGGCGGCCGAGGAGAAGAAGGCGACCGCCGCCAAGGCCAAGCCTGCCTCCGAAAAGGCAAAACCGGCCGCGAAGAAGGCTCCCGCAAAAAGCAAGGCAAAGGCCTCCGAGGCCGGGGCAACGAGCAAGCCGGCCGCAAAGCGTGCGCCGCGCAAGAAGCCCGAGACCGAGACCAAGGCTGAGAAATAGTGCTACTTCCGCGTAAAACCAAATATCGCAAGATGCACCGAGGCCGGCGGCGTGGCTACTCCAAGGGCCAGACGACCGTGCAGTTCGGTGATTACGGGCTCAAGGCGCTCAATGCTGGCTGGATCACAAACCGGCAGATCGAGGCAGCTCGTATCGCCATGACGCGTAAGATCAAGCGCGGCGGCAAGGTCTGGATCAACGTCTTCCCCGACAAGACCTACACCAAGAAGCCGGCCGAGACGCGCATGGGCAAGGGCAAGGGGTCGCCCGAAGGATGGGTCGCCGTGATCAAGCCCGGGCGCGTCATGTTCGAGCTGTCCGGGGTCGCGGAGCCACTTGCGAAAGAGGCGCTGCGGCTGGCAGGTCAGAAGCTTGCCGTCAAGACGAAGATCGTCGCGCGGGAGAGTGGTCCATATGAAAGCTAAGGAGATACGCGAGTTGAGCGATGAGGAGTTGGAGCGGAAGTTGACCGACACGCGTCAGGAGCTCTTCAACCTTCGTTTCCAGTCTGTGACGGGCGCGCTGGAGAACCCGGCGCGGATAACGCTCGTGAAGCGTGATATCGCGCGCATCATCACGGTTCGCGCTGAGCGCCAGGCGGCGCCGGAGAGGCAATAAGTTGATGGCAGAGAACAAGGAAAACTCGAGCGAAGACAAGGTCGAGATCGAGGCTCCGGCCGAGGCGGCCGATACGGCCGCCGAGGTGAACGAGCAGGCCGCCGAGGCCGCGCCCGAGGGCGCGCCCGAGCCGGAGGCTGCATCCGGGCAGCCCGAGAGCGACGCCGCGCCCGAAGAGCCCGAGGCTGCATCCGGGCAGCCCGAGAGCGACGCCGCGCCCGAAGAGCCGGAGGCCGAAGCGACGCCCGAGGTCGAAGCAGCGCCCGAACCGGCGGAGGCCGAAGCGACGCCCGAGCCCGACGCCGCGCCAGAACCGGCGGAGGCCGAGGCTGCGCCGGACGCGCCAGAAGCCGAGGCCGCCCCCGCACCGGAGGCTGCACCCCAACAGCCGGCCAAGCGAACGCGTCCTCGCCGGCATATACCTCGCAGCGAGCGCCGCAAGCGCCCGACGAAGGTGCGAGCCGCGAAGCCCGCGAAGAAGGGCGCTCGCAAGCCGCTCGTCCGCCTACCCAAGCCGGAAGCAGAGCGAGGAAGCCGCCAGGAGCGCCGTGGCGTGGTCGTCTCCTCGGCGATGGACAAGACCATCGTCGTCAAGGTCGACACGATCAAGGCGCACACCAAGTACCGCAAGGTGGTGCGCCGCTCGAAGAAGTATCACGCCCACGACGAAGAGAACGCAGCCAAGGTCGGCGACGTCGTTCGCATCGTCGAGACTCGCCCTCTTTCGGCCACCAAGTCCTGGCGCGTCGTGGAGATCGTGGAGGTTGCCAAGTGAGGACGGGGGCGACCAGATGATTCAGCAGGAGTCGCGACTTCGCGTGGCCGACAACACCGGCGCGCGCGAGATTCTCTGCATTCGCGTCATGGGCGGCTCACACCGTCGCTATGCCCGCGTGGGCGACATCATCGTCGCCACGGTCAAGTCGGCGACGCCGCAGGGCCAGATCAAGAAGGGCGAAGTCGTAAGGGCCGTGATAGTGCGCACCAAGAAGGCCTACGCCCGCGAGGACGGCACCCAGATCGCCTTCGACGAGAACGCGGCCGTGATCATCGACAACCAGCGCAATCCGCGCGGAACGCGCATCTTCGGCCCGGTTGCCCGCGAGCTGCGCGAGAGGAACTTCATGAAGATCGTCTCCCTGGCACCAGAGGTGTTGTGATGGCCGTCAAGCTGAAAATCAAGAAGGGCGATCTGGTCGAGATCTTGAGCGGCAAGGACAAGGGCAAGCAGGGCCGCGTCATCGAAGCACGCCCGCGCGAGCGCCGTGTCATCGTCGAGAACCTGAACCAGATCAAGCGCCACACGCGACCGCGTGCGATGAAGAACGCCAGCCGCATGGGCAGCCCGCAAGTCGTGCCCGGCGGGATCATCGAGAAGCCGGCTCCGATCGACGCCTCGAACGTGATGATCGTCTGTCCCGTCTGCAACAAGACGACGCGGGTCGGTGTGAAGGTCGTAGAACGCCACGGCGAGACGCACAAGGTACGCGTCTGCCGCCATCCGGAATGCGGTCAGGAGATCGACAAGTGAGCCCGAAAAAGACCGCCGCTGCTACTACCGTCGTGCCTCGGCTCAAGGAGCGCTACGAGAGAGAGCTTCGTCCGCGGCTCAAGGAAGAGCTGGGTCTGAGCTCGATCATGCAGGTGCCCAGGCTGGCGAAGATCACGCTCAACATGGGTGTCGGCGAAGCCAAGACCGATCTCAAGGTGCTCGACGCGGCGATGGAAGAGCTGACGATCATCGCCGGGCAGCGCCCGCAGATGCGGCGCGCGCGCAAATCCATCGCGGCCTTCAAGCTGCGCGAAGGCATGCCCGTCGGCGCCAGAGTGACCCTGCGAGGAGCACGCATGTACGAGTTCCTCGACCGGCTCGTCTCGGTGGCGCTGCCGCGTATTCGCGACTTTCGCGGGCTCGATCCGGGCTCGTTCGACGGGCGCGGCAACTACTCGCTCGGCGTCCGCGAACAGATCATCTTCCCCGAGATCAACTACGACGACGTCGTCCAGATCCGGGGGCTCGACGTCACGATCACTACCACGGCCGAAAGCGACGAGGCGTCGCTGGCGCTCCTGCGTGGGCTCGGCCTGCCATTCGCCACAGAAAGAAGGGAACGTGGCTAAGAAGTCACTAGTAGTCAAGCAATCGAGGTCGCATCGCTTCAGCACGCGTCGGTATTCGCGCTGCCAGCGCTGTGGCCGCCCGCGCGCGGTTTTCCGCAAGTTCAAGCTCTGCCGCATCTGCCTGCGCGAGCTTGCTCACGAGGGCGTCATTCCTGGGATGACCAAGAGTTCCTGGTAGGAGGGTGCGACCGTGCAGACCGATCCAATAGCCGACATGCTGACCCGGATCCGCAACGCCAACAAGGCGCTGCAGGAAGAGGTGCGCATGCCGACCTCGCGCATAAAGGAGTCGATTGCGCGCATCCTCGTCGAGGAGGGCTACGTTCGCGATCTCCGCATCGAGAAGGGCGAGAGCTTCGACTCGCTGGTCATCCAGCTCAAGTTCGGGCGCAACCGCGAGCGGGTCATCAGTGGCCTGCGCCGTGTGTCGCGTCCTGGCCGCCGTGTGTACGCGAAGGGCGATCGCCTACCGCGTGTGCTCGGTGGCATGGGCACAGCTATTCTTTCCACCTCCAAGGGCCTCATCACGAGCCGCCACGCCGAGGAGGAAGGCATCGGGGGCGAGGTCATCTGCTTTGTTTGGTGAGTACCGACGAGAGCCCGGCACTGTTTGCCGGCGAGTGAAGGACGTTTACTGACGTGAGTCGTATTGGGAAAAAACCGATCGAGGTACCGAGCGGAGTCAGCGTGACCATCGCGCCTGGGCACGTTGAGGTGAGCGGACCGCTGGGCACCCTTTCGCAGGTCGTTCCGCAACGGATGAAGATCGAGCAGGAGGAAGGCCAGGTCGTGGTGACCAGGCCGACCGATCGCGGCGACGATCGAGCCCTGCACGGTCTCACGCGTACGCTCGTCGCGAACATGGTGGAGGGAGTCGCCAAGGGCTTCTCCAAGCAGCTCGAGATTCAGGGAGTCGGCTACCGAGCGGCGCTCAAGGGGAAAGACCTCGAGCTTCTGGTCGGCTTCTCGCACTCGGTTGTCGTCAAGCCGCGCGACGGAATCGACTTCGAAGTCCCTACCCCGACCCAGGTCATCGTCAAGGGCACCGACAAGCAGATGGTCGGGCAGACCGCCGCCGAGATTCGCGCCGTACGCCCGCCCGAGCCCTACAAGGGCAAGGGCATCCGCTACGTCGGCGAGCACGTGCGCCGGAAGGTTGGCAAGCGGGCATGAGCACGCTCACTACGCGCGAGGCCCGCATTCGTCGCCATCGGCGCGTGCGCAACAAAGTCGCCGGCACGGTCGAGCGGCCGCGCCTGGCCGTCTTCCGCTCCAATCGGGGCATCTCAGCCCAGCTCGTGGACGACGAGCGCGGACGCACGCTCGCCTCGGCGACCTGGACGAGCCTGCCCAAGAGCTTCAAAGGCAACAAGACCGCCCAGGCAGCAGAGGTTGGCAAGCGCCTGGCGATGAGCGCGAGCAAGGCCGGAGTCGAGACCTGCGTTTTCGATCGCGCCGGTTACCTCTACCACGGTCGTGTCAAGGCGCTCGCGGAAGCGGCGCGCGAAGGAGGACTCAAGTTTTGAGAAACGCAGAATCATCCGAGCCGCGTGAGCTGAAAGAGCGCGTGATCGAGATCAACCGCGTCGCCAAGGTCGTAAAGGGCGGGCGGCGGTTCTCCTTCACCGCGCTGGTAGCGATCGGCGACGAGATCGACCGAGTCGGGGTCGGCTACGGGAAGGCACGCGAGGTTCCGTTGGCGATCACCAAGGCGGTCGAGGACGCCAAGAAGAACATCTTCACCGTGCCCAAGCACCACACCACGATCACGCACGGGACGATTGGGAAGTTCGACGCAGCGCGCGTGATGCTCAGGCCCGCCAGCGAAGGTACCGGCGTCATCGCCGGCGGCGGCGTGCGGGCGGTGCTCGAGCTGGCCGGCATTCACGACATTCTCGCCAAGAGCCTCGGCACGACCAATCCGATCAACATGGCCAAGGCGACGGTGAACGCTCTCAAGAGCCTGCGTCGGCCTGAAGACGTGGCGCGCATCCGCGGCAAGTCGATTGCCGACGTGCTGCCGCCGCGATCGCCCGCCAAGACGACGGAGGAGCCCGCCTGATGGCTCGTCTGCGCATCACTCAGACCAGAAGCGTCATCACCCAGAGCCCTCGGCATAGGGGAACGCTGCGCGCGCTCGGGCTGGGACGCATCGGCCGCTCGATCGAGCGCGAGGAGAGCCCGGAACTGGCCGGCATGCTCCAGAAGGTCAGCCATCTCGTCAAGATCGAGGAAGCACGATGAAAGACAAGCTCAACCTCTCGAATCTCTCTCCGGCTCAACCACGCAAGTCGCGCAAGCGCGTCGGTCGCGGCCAGGGCTCCGGCAAGGGGCGCTATTCGGGCCGAGGGCTCAAGGGTCAGAAGTCGCGCGCCGGCTCACACAAGATGCGCGCGGGCTTCGAGGGCGGGCAGATGCCTCTGGCCATGCGCCTGCCCAAGCTGCGCGGCTCGACATCGAAGGACGCCATGCCCGTCGGGCCCTTCCGCACCGAGACTCAGCCGGTCAACGTCCGCGATCTCGAGCGCTTCGACGCGGGGACAGAGGTGACGCCCGAGCTGCTGCTCGCGGAAGGCCTCGTCTCGAACACCGGCGTCGACATCAAGGTGCTGGGCGACGGCGAGCTGAGCAAGAGCTTGACCGTCACGGCGCACCGCTTTTCGGCCGGCGCCAGGGAGAAGATCGAGCAGGCGGGCGGCAAGGTCGTGTGCCTGCGCGAGACGGTTGTCAAGGCGCCTAAGAAACGTGCCAAGGCGAAGCCCGCGCCGAGCGAAGAGGAAGCTCCGGCCGAAACGTCGGCCGCCGAGCCCGAGGAGTAGCGAGGACGCATGCTCTCCTGGCTCGCCAATGCCTGGAAGGTCCGTGAGCTTCGCAAGCGCGTCCTCTTTACCGCGGTCATCCTTGCGCTCTACCGGCTCGGCTGCTGGATGCCGGCTCCCGGTGTCGACTCCAACAAGATCAAGGACGCCTTCCAGAACCAGGGTGGCACGGTAATCAACCTGCTCAACCTGTTCTCGGGCGGCGCGCTCTCCAAGTTCTCGCTCTTCGCGCTCGGGATCATGCCCTACATCACGGCCTCGATCATCATGCAGCTCATGACCGCGGCCGTGCCCCAGCTCGAGCGGATCCAGAAAGAGGGCGAGTCCGGGCAGGCGAAGATCACCCAGTACACGCGCTATTTCACCGTTGTGCTGTCTGCGATCCAGGCGGTGGGCTGGACGTTCCTCTTCCATCGCCAGGGTTACCTGCCCGGGAACGCAGGCCGCTTCATGCTGATCATCCTCACGCTCACGGCCGGCTCGGTGCTGCTGATGTGGATGGGCGAGCTGATCACCAAGCGGGGCGTGGGCAACGGCATCTCGCTACTCGTGTTCGCGTCGATCATCGCCGGCCTTTACGGCGGCCTTAACGTCTGGATCAACGGCAACTCCACCGAACGCCTCTTCTTCCCGATTCTGGTGATCATCGTCATCGTGGCCGTCGTCTTCGTTCAGGAGGGGCAACGCAAGATCCCGATCCAGTACGCCAAGCGTGTGGTTGGTCGACGCATGACGACCGGCGGCTCGACTTATATGCCGCTACGCGTGATCATGGCCGGCGTCATCCCGGTCATCTTCGCGGCGGCGATCATGTCGTTCCCGCCCACGATTGCGCTCTTCTTCCCAAACACACAGCACTTCATCAACACGCACTTCCAGGCTACGGGCAACCTCTATATCTCGCTCGAGGCATTGCTGATCATCGGCTTCACGTTCTTCTACACGGCCGTGCAGTTCAACCCGCTCGACCAGGCCGACAACCTGCGCAAGAACGGCGGATACGTCCCCGGCATCCGGCCCGGGCCGCCGACCGCGCAGTACTTCGACCGTGTGCTGACGCGGCTGACGCTTCCCGGCTCGCTGTTTCTGGCGCTCATTGCGATCTTCCCGGTGTTCGTGATCAAATACGCGGGCTTTGCGCAAGCGAGCAGTCGAGCTCTCGGCGGAACCTCGATCCTGATCGTCGTTGGCGTCGCCCTGGACACCATGCGTCAGATGGAGTCGCAGATGATGGCGCGCTCCTACGAAGGGTTCTTGAAATGAGTGAGCTGAGCATCGTGATGCTGGGCGCTCCGGGCGCCGGCAAGGGTACGCAGGCGGTACGCATCGCCGAGACGCACGGGATCCCGCACATCTCGACCGGCGAGATGCTTCGCGCGGCGATTGCGGCCGGCTCGGAGCTGGGCCAGAAGGTGAAGGAGATCGTCGAGAGCGGAGCGCTCGTCCCCGACGAGCTCGTCGTGGAGGTCATCCGTGAGCGGCTATCTCAGCCCGACGCCCAAGGCGGTTTCGTCCTCGACGGATTTCCCCGCACGATCGGTCAGGCCGAGGCGCTCGACGCGCTCTTGGCCGAGCTGGGTCGCCCGCTCGAGACCGTGCTCGAGCTCGAGCTCGCGGAGGATACCGCTGTGGAGCGCATGCTCGGGCGTGCGGCCGAGCAGGGCCGAGCCGACGACACCCCCGAGGTGATCAAGAACCGGTTCGAGGTCTATCGCCGTCAAACCGAGCCGCTCTCCAACTACTACCGCAGCACGGGGATTCTCGTCGCCATCGATTCCTCGCCGGGTATGGATGAGGTGTTTGCCGAGATCGAGCGCGTGCTCGCCGGTACCTAAACTCGTTTCGGAATGACGACCCGGCGACTGGGTGCGATCGGTGGATGCGATGCTAGGACGGAACGCCTCGTTCGTCGCCGGATGCCAAAGCTGATAGCGAGGACGACGCGGCACAGCGGCGAACACAGCCGGGCGGTGGAGTGCTTCGTTTCGAAAGGAGTTCTTCGATGATCATTCGCAAGTCGCCGTCCGAGATCGAGCGGATGGCGAAGTCAGGCGAGCTCGTCGCCCGGACGCTGGCCGTTGTCGGGGCCGCGATTGCGCCGGGCGTCACCACCGCCGAACTCGACGCTCTGGCCGAGGAGTTCATTCGCTCACACGGTGCCGAGCCTACGTTCAAGGGCTATCGCGGCTATCCGGCCTCGATTTGCGCCTCGCCGAACTCCATGGTCGTACACGGCATTCCCGGTCGTTACACACTTGCGGAAGGGGACATTCTCTCGGTCGACGTGGGCGTAACGCTGAACGGTTTCGTCGGCGACGGCGCCTTCACGTTCCCGGTTGGAGAGATCGATCCGGCGGCAGTCGAGCTTCTCGAGACGTGCCGAGCAGCGCTCGCCGCGGGGGTCGAGCGGGCTCGGGTCGGAAACAGGCTCAGCGACATCTCGCACGCGGTGCAGCAGACGACAGAGAGCGCGGGTTTCTCGGTCATACGCACGCTCGTCGGTCACGGGGTCGGCCGGGCCATGCACGAAGACCCGCAAATCCCCAACTACGGGGAGCCCGGGCGCGGCCCGGAGCTGAGAGCGGGCATGACGCTGGCGATCGAGCCGATGATCACGGCCGGCTCGCCGGATGTTTTCGTGCACAAGGACGAATGGTCGATCTCGAGCGCCGACGACTCTCTGGCGGCTCATTTCGAGCACTCGATCGCGATCACCCAAAGCGGGCCGCGCGTCCTCACCGTGGCGCAGGGGGTCGATCTAGCCGCAGTGGCTGGGCTTTCGGCGAGTTGACGACGGTCGAAGAATGCGACGAAGCGGCCGCAGCTGCTACGATTGCCTGCCGCGGCGCAGCGCGTCTGAGTGCGCGCGCGTACCGCAGGTATCACCGCGCTCAGCTGAGCGCGGTTTCCGTGAGAAGGATGGCGAAGAGCGAAGAGAAAATCGAGGTCGAAGGCGAGGTCGTCGAAGCGCTCCCGAGCACGATGTTTCGGGTGCAAATAGATGGCGGACACAGCGTGCTTGCGACCATCTCAGGAAAGATGCGCAAGCATTACATACGAATCCTCCCCGGCGACAAGGTAAAGGTCGAGCTCTCGCCCTACGACCTGACGCGCGGCCGGATCACCTATAGGCACAGGTAAAGGAAAATGAAAGTTCGTCCCTCCGTAAAACCGATCTGCGAGCGTTGCCGCGTCATCAAGCGTCACGGTGTCGTGATGGTGATCTGCTCCAATCCGCGCCACAAGCAGCGGCAAGGGTAAGGGGATAAGTCGATGGCACGTATCGCCGGCGTCAACCTGCCGAATCAGAAACGACTCGAAGTCGGGCTGACCTACATCTACGGTGTCGGGCGCTCGACCTCGCTAAAGATCTGCACCGAGCTCGGCCTTTCGCCCGACACCAAGGTGCGAGATCTCACCGACGAGGAAGTGACCAAGCTTCGTAACTACATCGACCAGAACCTCGAGGTCGAGGGCGATCTGCGCCGCGAGCGTCAGCAGTCGATCAAGCGCCTGATCGAGATCGCCTGCTATCGCGGTATCCGCCACCGCCGCGGCCTACCGGTGAACGGCCAGAGGACGAAAACGAACGCACGCACTCGCAAGGGCCCGAAGAAGCTGATCGGCAAGGGCAAGAAGGGGAAATAGTTGGCACCTCCGAGAAAACCGACGCGCGGTCGTACTCGCCGCCGCGTCAAGAAGAACATCGCCATCGGTCAGGC
>Ga0315542_1002031_pt1 | contig 12479 bp, 13 predicted proteins | sample SalMarSW160120MG_FD_202541 | JGI IMG/M metagenome (GOLD analysis project Ga0315542, IMG submission 202541) | Salt marsh sediment microbial communities from the Plum Island Ecosystem LTER, Massachusetts, United States - Salt Marsh Sediment SW1601-20 ... | reverse complement strand
ACATTCCTCCGTTAGGAATATGAACCACCTCTCGGCTTAATTATACCATCCGCCCACGCTGTCCGATGTAACTGGCCGCACAAACTCCAATTCGGAGGTTTCTGCACCTTGAGAGACGGGCTCTCCGGCCGGCAGAAACTCGTCAGGCAGCGAAAGCCGGCGCCGGTGGATAACTTCCATTCAACGCCCTGCACTTCGCGCATGACAGCAATCAGTTTCCTGCGATTCCTCACTACGTATAGATGATGGCTCACATATGTGAGCCACCGGGAAGCTTAAGCGAGTTGCTGCCCGCACTGCCGAATCTGGCATTGGCGGAGCTTTTTTGCTACACTGAGTGGCTCAAACCGGAGTTGATACATAATGAAGCAAACATTCCAACCCAAGAAGAAACCACGCAAGCGAAACCATGGGTTCCGGGCGCGGATGAGTTCCAAGAGCGGCCGCCGGATCATCAACAGCAGGCGCTCCAAGGGCCGCACGCGCCTGGCGGCGTAGCTTGGAGCCCGCTTTGCCGCGCTTGGCCACGCTCAAAGCCGGATACCCCTTTGACCGGGTCTTCAACGAGGGCAAATTCACTGTCAAGGAGAATATGAGCCTGCACTTCGTAGAGAACGGCGCCGAGCACTCGCGCTTTGGCTTCTCGGTCTCGTCCCGCGTCAAGCATGCGGTTGAGCGCAACCTGCTGCGCCGGCGGATGAAGGAAATCGCCCGGCAGCTTCAAGGAGTGAAGCCGGGCTACGATATCGTGTTTCTCGTGCGGGAACGCAACGACGACTCGTTTGAGTGCTTGCAGCGGAAGATGGTGTACTTGCTGGAAAACCGCAATCTGCTGGAGGAGCGGGAGTGAAGCGCTTTCTGCTCTGGCTCATCGACTACTATCAGCGGAACATCTCGCCGGTGGTGCCGCCAACCTGCAAATACACGCCGACCTGCAGCAACTACGCGAAGGAAGCGGTGGAGACTCATGGCGCGCTGCGCGGCAGTCTGCTGGCGATGTGGCGCATACTCCGGTGCAACCCGTTTTCGCGCGGTGGCTTTGATCCCGTGCCCCCGCCACGGGGCGGCAAGCCCGACCGCGGCGGCACTGATGACGATGTCACCCGCTTCGCCGGGAACTAGGAGATAATCACGATTACGAACCTACCCTACCCGCTCTTAGCCCTCCTGGTGCAAACGGGAGAGACCTACCAGCGACTCATCGAGCAGACCGCCATCGGCACTTATAAGGGCATGACCGGCCCCATCGCCGAGGGTGCGCTGTACATTCTGGTACTGATCTACTCCTACATCGGCAACTTCGGCCTCGCCATCATCCTGGTGGCGGTGCTGGTGCGGCTGCTGCTGCTCTCTCTGACCATGGCGCAGATTCGCACGATGCAGGCGCAGCAATACCTGGGGCCGCTAACGAAGAAGATCCAGCAGCGCTACAAGGGCGACAAGCAGACGCAGAATCAGCTGATGATGCAGCTCTACCAGAAGTTCAAGCTGAACCCGCTGGCGGGCTGTCTGGGGATGGCGGTGCAGTTGCCCATCTTCTTCGGCATCTACCGGGCGCTGTACGACCCCATTTTCCTGGGCCACAGCTTTCTGGGGATGCAGCTGCTCTTTCCGATGAACCTGTATTACGTGCGCAGCTTCGGCTCGGGCACCAACCTGCAGGCACTCATTTTCAACTACATCGAAGCCAACAACCTCTGGCCGCAAGTGTGGCGGTGGGAACTGGTGCGGGGCGCGAAGGTCTACGACTGGGCGCTGTACTGGCCGGCGCTGGCGCTGGTGGTGCTGTACATCGGCAGCACCTTTGTGATGCAAAACGTTATGCGCCGCGCCAACGAGCCCGACCCGGAAGTGAAAGCGGTTTTCGAGGCGGACAAGCAGAAGAACAACGACGGCAAGCCGCAGGCCCCCGACGTCGGGGAACAGATGCAGAAGCAGATGAAGTTCATGTCGGTCTTTCTGGTGGTCATCGCGTTCATCCTGTCTGCCGGCGCGCTGCTGTATTTCATGGTGCAGAATCTCCTGATGATCGCGGAATACACCTACCTGCCGAAGATGACCAAGATGCATCACTCCGCCGACGAGGTGCGGGAGTTGATGGACGCCATCGACAAGGGCAAGCTGCTGGCCGGCGACGCCGCGGAACCGGCTGAAGGGGAGGAGGATATTGCGCAGGCCCCGCTGCGCCGCTCCCGCAACCGCGGATTTAAGAAGAAGTAACCCTGGGGGGTAACCCGATATGGATATCAGAACGCTGTCCGGAGAGAATCCGGAAGCCCTGGAGGCCAGCCTGCGGCGGCAGTTCGGCGGGCTGGACGTGTTTGTGTGGCGCGGGCAGCCGCAGGACGGCGGTGAAACGGTGCATGCCGCGCCGGTGCACCAGGTGTTTGATTTCGTGCAGGACATGGCGGGCAAGGTCTGCCGCATCATTGACCCCCGGTCCTCCGTCCGGCTCAAGCCCGACCGGGACAACCGCGCGGAGTTGCTGGTGATCATCTACAGCCGCGACACCAGCGCCTTTATCGGCTGGCACGGCCAGACTCTGGACGCGGTGGAACTGCTGATTAACGCCATCGTCTCCCAGCACCTGGGGCTCAGGCTGGACATCACGGTGGACATTGACCAGTACCGCAAGAAGCGCCAGAGCTTTCTGGATGCGCTGGTCAAGCGCACGGTGCACGAGATTGAGCGCGACCACACGGAACGGCCGCTGCACGGGCTGCTGCCCAAAGAGCGGCGGTTTGTGCACACCCTGCTGACCGACCACCTGTACTTGACGACCGAAAGCAGGGGGCGGGGCGGCAAGCGCACGCTTTACATCACGCCGCGCAAGGACCTCGCGGCGGGGGAGGCCAAAGATGGAGGAGAATAAGGGCTACAAACGCCTGTACCGCGGCCGCAAAGGCCGCATCATCACCGGCCTCTGCCAGGGGCTGGGCGAGTACTTCGAGGTGGACCCGGTAATCATCCGGCTTATCGCGCTGCTCGCGCTGTTCTCCACCATGGGGCTGGCGGTCATCGTGCTGTACTTCGTGTTCACGCTGATCGTGCCGCGGAAGGAGGAGTAGAAGCGGTTGTTGATTGCTGGTTGTTGGTTGTTCGACAATAAAGCCAAGGTAGCGCGGGCGTCCACGCCCGTGATTGAAGCCATCGGCGTGTTGGTTACTCCAACGATGCCTTGCGGTTGGATTTCAGCTTCGCGAGCCACGGGAGCAGGGCTTCCACTTCCGCCGGTTTGACGAACCACCAGGCCAGCAGTAATGCGCCGATAAAGAGCGCCAGCTCCACCAGTAGCGAGAGCTCAAGCTGGACGAACCATCCGGGGTCAACCTGCCACAGCAGGTTCCTGCTGCGCTCGGCGTAGCGCGAGATGATGAGCGCATCCCAAATTGTGGCGGCGAAGCTTCCCACCACGACGGTCAGCGCTGCCCAGAGATTGGTGCGGCGCATTGGCGCGTTCGTGGCGAGGACGAGAGCGAGTAGACATCCTACCGCGAGCGAAAGCCCAGCACGCAGCCAGTCGGGCATGGCAACCCACGGGATGAGGGAGTTAATCACGACGATGCCGGCAACCGCGAGGGCAAAGAAGGCAAGCAACTCGCCCGTGGCCTGGCCGGTGTAGTAGAGCCAGAGGAGCGTAACGAGTAGCGTCAGGGTCGCCATCCAGATGAGGCCCGACGGAATGAGGTTCGACCGGCCGATGTAGTAGAGCGCGGAACTTGTCGCGGCGACCAATACGGATAGGACGAGCACGGTGGTGAGTTGCCAGGCGTTCTTCGCCAGCGGGCGCAGTTGTGGCGTGCGGGGCTGTGCAAGGAGAACGATAGGTAGTGCGATAGAGAAAGGCAGCCAGACTACAGAGAAGACCTGGCCCTCCACTAGCAGAAGATCCATCCACCTCTCGAATGGCTGCGAGAGGGTCATGGCGCCCTGCATGAGGTGCATGGTTGAAAAGCGAAGAATCTCCAAGAGAAACCACAGGCCAAGCGAAATCCCAGCAACCCATATTGCCATCCGTCGCTTCAAACGGCCGCGTAGGAACATCAGAGCGAACACGAGAAGGAGGGCAACCGGCGTGCCGAAGTACTTAAGGCGCACGGTCGAATCGAATATGTAGCCCACGAGCACGCAGGTTGCTATGTCCAGCACCGCCAACGGAAACTTGACACCGCGGGTCTTCAGCACAAGGGCGTAGACGAGCATCGGCGCCAGCAGCACCTGCCAGAGGTTGGCGCTATTCACATTGGGCAGCCACCAGATGAGGCCGTAATTGGGTTTGTCATAGCCGAAGAGGAATTCGTACACCGGCTCCGGCAGATCAAACGACAACGGCAGGAGCAATATGAAGTACGCGATGTAGACCGCGCCGGTGATGATGAACGCCACCCACAGCGCGCGGCGGTGCAGGGCGGGGTCAACGCCGTCCACCGCGGCGTCGCCGACGAGCCAGTTGAACAGGCGAGCGAGGAGGTTGGGACGGCGCGCCGGTGCGGTGAGACTAGACATGGGGAACCTCGCTGCGGGGCTTGCGCGGGCCGGGGCCGAAGGCGGCGTGATAGGCGAGAATGAGCGTTACGAGCCAGACGACGACCGCTACCATCTCCAGCGCCACCCACGGCGCCGCCGCGGAGGCGGGGTCGTAGCCCATTAGCTCATATTGGTACGCGTCGATCATCCAGTTCTCCGCGCCGGGCGGGTGCACAGCAGTGCGCAGCCACAGCCAGCTAACGAACAGTCCGGCGCCGAGCGTGAGCAAAGCTGGTAGCCATCGCGACCGCACCGGCGGAGCGGCGCAGAGGTAGAGCGCCAGAGCGCCGCCGATGAACAGCCCCAGCGGCTCCAGCAGGTCCAACCGGTTCAGTGGCGGCTGAAAGATAGGCAGGGCCATCCATGCGCGGAAGCCGGCAAGCGCCATCAGCAGAAAGGCGGCGAAACGTAAAGCGCCATTAGCCCGCCACAGATACCACCAGCCGAATGCCAAGCAGGCCAGCGTAAGCGACCAGCCAAGACCGCCGACAACATATGGAGAGAGGAAACCGGGTGACGGCGGATAGCTAAGACTCATCATCCAACTGCGCGCACAGAAATTAACAACATAGGCCACGGCCAGCGTGGGTGCTAGCAAGAGCGCAGGCTCCCACGTATAGTTGGTCGCATGTGCGAACTGCTGCGTACTCGGCCGAGCGAATACCGCTACCGGCAGCATGACGGCAAAGGGCAACATCCCAACCGAGCCGATTAGCTCCCAAGCGATGAGCAGTGATCCGGAATTGAAAACGAAGCTATGTGTTCCCGGAGACAATAGGTAGTCGCCCACGACCATCAGCAGATGACCAGTAAGCAGCACGACAGCCGCGAGCCAGAAGAGGGTCACCGGCAGCTTGCGGGCCAGATGCCCCCGCACCAGCAGCAGCCACATCAAGAGCAATAGGAGCAGAGAATCCACCATTACCATGACGGGCGTCGCCTGGCGGATGACCCAGGCCAGTAGAAAGACTGCAGTGAGGTCCAGGAAGGCGGGCGGCAGCGTGGCGCGGTTGCGCCGAAGCACAATGGCGTAAAGGGTTGCGAAGGTCAGGAACCAGTAGTACCACGGCGGCGGGCCCAGCACGAACAACGCGGAATGAAGCAGAAAAAACCGATCACCTGGCATCTGGTGATACCAGAAGGTCGGCACCTGCAGCGCGCAGGCGATGAGATAAACCGCGCCAGTGATGATAAACGCCAGCCACAACGCGCGGCGGTGCAGGGCAGTCTCTACGCCGTCCACCGCGGCGTCGCCGACGAGCCAGTTGAAGATGCGCGTGAGCATCCCTCCTCCCCCTCGGTGCAGACTCTCTGGGACTGCTGCGACCGGGATTAGTTTAGCATAATCGCCGCCCGGAGCGGCGGCCAGCTATCAGTCGTCAGCTATCAGTCGTCAGTTACCAGTAGAGAGCCGGAGTGGCGAGCTCCAGCTCGCCACACCTTCAGAAGTCTCGCGACCTGGAGGTCGCGAGTCCGGCCTTAACGGCGGGGCACAGGTCCACCACAGGCGGATGAATCCCCGCCCTACATCTAGCCAGGCGGGCGGGGGTCGGGTAGAATAAGCGGCGGAGGTTGATGGGGACTGGTGTCTCCCGCGGTCTTCAAAACCGTTGGCGCGGGGTTCCCTGCGCGGTGGGTTCGATTCCTGCCACCTCCGTTTCAGCTATCAGCTACCAGCAAACCAGCATCCCGAAAGAAAAAGAGCCGGGCTAGTCAGCCCGGCGTACTCGTTCGATCATTGGTAGCGCGGGCGTCCCGCCCGTGATTACTGCCTGCAAAAGCGGAACGGGCACGGCATCCGCCGTTCCCCTACGCAAGGTCAGCGCGTGCTTGATCCGTTAGGCTGTTAGAATCGGGGGCGCTCGTGCGTCTTAGATAGTGCAGGGCCGGTTGGTCCGCCTGCGGGGTGCTATGAGGGAATCGCGCACAACCAGGTTCAGGGCGCTGCTTCACGAAAACCTGCCCGCGGCCAGCCGCTTCGCGCGGCGGCTTACGGGCTCGGCGGACGGTGAAGCCGACCTGCTGGCCGAGGCGGTGGCCGCGGCGTTCCACAGCTTCCACCGCCTGCGGGACGAAGCGCGGTTCAAACCCTGGCTCTTCACCATCATCCGCCACCGGCACATCTCCATGCTTCGCCGCCGCAAACTGCGGCCGGTGATACCGCTGGAGGGTGCGGCCGAGATTGCCGCCGCGGGCAATCCGCACGACCAGCAGTGGCTGGACGGCGTGCTGGCGTTGCTGCGGCCGCCCGAACGGGAGGCGGTTGTGCTGCACTACCTGGAGGGCTTTCCGGTGGCGGAAGCTGCACGCATCGCCCGCACCAGTCCCGGCGCCATGAACATGCGCCTGGCGCGGGCGCGCAAGCGCTTGGCGGAGCTATTGGGCGGAACCGACCACGGCCCGGCGAAGGAGACGGCATGAACGAACGCGAGAAAACGGATGAGCTGCTGCGGCAGATGGGCGAAGTCCACCGGCGGCACGAGGCCAGCCACGACGAGAACGCGCTGCTGATGCGCGCGCTGGAGCGAAAGCCACGGCGGCCGGTCTGGGCGCTGGCGGGCTGGCTGGTGGCCGCGCTGGTGGTTGTCGGGCTGGTGCTGAAGCCGCTGCTGCCGGCGATGGGCGGCAAGGCGATAGCGGAATACACGGTGAACGGAGTGAAGGTGCGCATGCGGCACTCCGATGAGGAATTCTGGCGCGGGACGTACTATCAGTGCAGTTGGGAAGGCAAGGAGTACTACATCGCCCAGCAGCCTGACTTACACCCCGAAGAGCCGCTGGCGGCGGAAGTGCCAATCGACGACATAACCTGTTTGCTCTACCCCACTGACACTCCGCTGGCGGAGCCCAATCTTTCGGAAGCAGCTAAATACAAACCGCACCTTGACACGGTGCAGAGCGTCTCGTCGCAAATGGACAAGGCTAAGCTCTGGCCCGCCGACCTGTGGGCTATTAGGCCTTTTGTCAGAAAGCTCTCCCGCGGCGAGTTCCGGATGGTGTACACGGGCCCAGTTGACTATGGATTCGTGCATGCCTCCAACCGGTATTGCGGAGATCAAGTAGGACATTGGCTTCACGGATTCGGCATGGAGGGCGTCAGGGACAACCCCGCCATGGATACACTGACTATCAGGCTGTATGTGTGGCCGGACAACTTCACGCTTCGCACCTTAGCCAATCCCGAGCTCTTTCTTAGCGGCGATGGGGGTGGTTACGATGCCTACCAGGCTGCTAGATGCTGGGGCGAGGGTGTACGGGACAGCTTGCTGCGGGTCAAGCATTACCTCCCGAAGTACTTGGAGCTTCTGCCACTGCTGGGGGATAGTATCCCACCCGAGTATACGCGGAGCTTGCAGCAGACGGTTGACCAGATAGTGACCAGCGAGCCGCGTGCGCTTTACCACGCTGACCTCGATATGCTCGACAACCGCATGGAGCCATGGCGGCCGGCGGAGCAAGACCAGGCTGAACGCGGGCGGCTTGATCAGGCTTTCGCCGGTCTAGTGCCCGAGTTCTCCATTGAGTCGAATGGAGTCAAGGTGTTCCGCCAGACTCCTCAGGAGGTGCTGAGTATTGCGCGGGACGGTCTGGAGATTCGCTTCTGGCCTCCAAGGCCACAGCTGCACTTCGCTGAAGGCATCATCACCCGCAACGGTGAACGCTTGAGCACGAGAGTGTTCGTGCTTAGCGAAGGCCGACTGCCCTACCTGCGCTGCAGGCTGAGTCCGGAAGATGAGAGCCTCTTAAACGAGCTAGCATCGATGGCGAGAGACGCTCTCCAGATCCCAGCCGGAGAATGGCCCAGCGAGGGCTTTCCCCGGGCGATTGTGGATAACTGGCTTGGTGCTCTGGTTGACCGGCAGTTCGCCTTGCAGGAATCGCTTGGCCGGACGCTACTCATGGGGCTCATTGAGCGCGAGGGCGGCTCGGCGGCACTCGTCATTGACTTCGGGGAGAGGGCCTCGATGGGGGAGAGAACCTCGATGGACCTCAACCTTCGCCTGGAGCCGGACGCCTGGCAGTTACTGAACACTGCCACCGGCTATCTCGTGTCCATGTCCGGTGGGAAGCTGAGCGCCATACGCGCGGCGGACGCCGCGCCCGAGGCGCTCACGGCAGAGCATAGACGGCAACTGGATACTGCGCTGGAGATTGTCGGTGCCTCGCCTGAAGGCGTCCCTTCCGCGGTGCAGACCGGAATCAAGCTGTTCCGCGAGTTCCTTGAGCATCCGGAGGTCGCTCAGGCAGAGGTCGTGGAGGAGTTGCCGGAGCTCCCCTGGGCGGGCATGGTCGTGCTTGACCGCGGCAATCAGGTCTCTCTCGGAGTTGCGCACCTCGAAGAGAAATCGTAGGGCGCCGAAACAGCGTACTCGCGAGCGACTGAGGGATTGCACCGCGGTTCTTTCCCGCCGCCTGTTACCATAGACCGTGCTCGCGCATCCATGTAACTGAGCGTCCGGGAATGCGCGCCGGCGGGAAACTATGAGAGGGGAGGAGCTTTCGCGGTTTGAGGCGTTGCTGGAAGCGGCGCTGCCGGCGGCCGGCCGGGTGGCCCGCGCGCTGGCGGGAAGCTCGCACAGCGAGGACCTGCTGGCGGACGCGGTGGCCACGGCGCTGGTGGAGTTCCACCGGCTGCGCGACGAAAGCCGCTTCACCGCGTGGTTGCTGGCCATAATGCGCAACCGCTACCGGATGATGCTGCGGCGGCGGCGACTGCGGACGGTGGTGCCGCTGCATTTGGCGAGCGAGCCGTCCGCCGGAAAGGCGAATCCGGGCGGCGGGCACTGGCTGGACGCCATGCTGGGCGCGCTGAAGCCGGCGGAGAAGGAAGCGGTGGTGCTGCACTACCTGGAGGGCTTCTCCGTCGCCGAGGCGGCGGGGATAGCGCACACAACTCCGGGGGCGCTCAAGATGCGGCTGGCGCGGGCGCGCAAGCGGCTGGCGGAGCTGCTGCGGGAGAATGAACCATGAAGAAGGACGACGAGGTCAACGGGGTAATCGGGAAGATGCGGGAGGAGCATGCGAACCGCTCGGGCGGGCCCGACCGGGCGCGGATGGAGGAGTCGGTGGTACGCCGGCTGGTGGCGGGCGTCCGCGTCGGGCGGATCGTCATTGCGCTGCTGGCGGTGTTCATCCTCGTGGGGCTGGCCGCGGCGGTGTACTGGAAGTTCTTCCGGCCGAGCGAATCGAGTGGCGACAGCGTTGTCTGGCGGTTGGGCACTTGTGAAGTGACGGTCTATCCGACCGATGATACGGGGAAAACGGAGTACAACATTGGGTACTACGACAGCCTTCTGCACGAGGGTTCATCCTTCTGGCTCTATGAGCTGCCGGAACCTCTGGGCGGAAGCCGCTGGGTAGCAGTGGACATCAACGACAACGAGTCCTACTGGCTGTTACCGAGCAGTGAAACACCGCCGTACTCGTCCATGAACGTGTGCGGCAACCAGAACGACACCTGGCGCGTCATCAACGGCTTGACGGAGAAGATGCTGCCGGTGAAGCTGTGGCCCGTTCCTCTGTGGAAGCTGAGACCGGTAGTGGCGCAACTCGGTAAGGAGAAGTACACGCTAATCAGCCCAGGGCCCTTCTCCGGCTTCACGACGATTTCCAAGCTGTATTTCGCTGATGAGGAAGTCTATACGCTTCGGGGCGCGAGCTACGGGAACAACGTATGCACGGTCAATCTCACGTTATGGCCGGACCACTTCTCCCTACAGCCGAGCATCAGCAACCAGTTCACCATGTTGGGCAATACCGGCGGATACACCACTTACCAGACCGAGCGGAGTTGGGGCTCCGGAGTTGACTGGAATCTGATCGTGCCCAAGAAATCGCTGTGGATGCACCTGCACTTTCTGGGTCTAGCTAAGGAACAGGTGCCGCCTGAGTTTTCACAGTGGCTCGCTGGAGTGGTGGATACTCTCTGGCAGCACGGGCCCGAGCGTCTGGAGCCGGCCAGCCAGATGGAGCAGCGGATGATGATCCGGCCTTGGTTCTGGGAAGGCTACGACCCGGAATCGGAGCGGCGGCGAAACGAGTACCGGAATACGCGCCCCAAGTTCATACCTGCAATCGTTGGCGGGGTAGAGGTTTCCAAGCCCGAGCACTACGACATGGGCTTGGCTCGGGGCGACACCTCGCTCAACATCAAAAGCAACTATACGAGCGTCGGCACCTACGTAGACGTGCAGGTGAACGGTGAGAACAAGGTCAAGTTCTACATCCGCCACGAGAAGCCCTACCCCGTGCTGAAAACGCGCTTTGACCCTGAGACCGAGAAGTTGTTGGCAGACGCTGCGAGCATCGCCCGGGCGGTGCTGGCGGAGCCAGCGAGTTCGTGGCCCAACGGAGTGATACCGGAGCCATACTTGGAGTGCTGGCTAGGTGCAATCGCCTCGCGCGAGATAGTGCTGGAGAGGGAAGCGCAGCGCTCCATGGTTAGCACGGAGATCGAGTGGGTGGGAGACGACGTGGGTCTCATCATCAACTCCGGAGACTACAAGGCTATGGACCTTGACCTGCGCATCGCAACCGATGGCTTTGCGCTGAACTTGGGGGATTCGGGAAGTCTCATCACAAGTAAGGACGGGCAGTTGTCCGTGCTGCAAGCCCCCGGCGGGCGGCAGGTGGTGCTGACGGAGCGGGAGTGCGAGCGGCTCCGGGCGTGTGTTCAGGCCTTGGACGCATTGCAGGAATACACTACGGCGAAGGTATCACCGAAGTCTGATTATTCGCCCGAAGGGCTCTTGGAACACAAGGTGCCCGAGGGCGTGAAGCTGGGGATAGAGGCACTCCGCCATTTCCTGGCCGACCCCAAGCTGCCGCCGGCAGAGGAGGTTGCCGCGCTTCCGCCCATAGGCTGGGACGATGCATCGCATCTCGCAAGGCTCAAGCTGCTCAGCCAGGCCTGACGCGCGGATGAGCCGCCAACTAGCCCCAAAGCGGTAGAACGGGCACAGCATGCTGTGCCCCTACGTCCGATCTCGGCCTGTGATGCAATGCTAGAATACGGGCATCATGCTGGACAATGTGCTTCTGGGATTTATTCTCATCTTCCTGCTACGCGTCACCGACGTGACCATGGGGACGATGCGGACGGTTTACATAATGCAGGGGCGGCGGTGGCTGGCCACCGGCATCGGGTTCGTGGAGGTCACCATCTTCATCTTCGCCATCAGCCAGGTCGTGCGCCACCTAGACAGCCCGGTGCTGATGCTCGCGTACTCCGGCGGGTTCGCCACCGGCACGTTCCTCGGCCTCTACCTGGAGGAACATTTCGCCATCGGCCAGTCGCAGGTGAGAATCATGTCGCAGAGCAAGGGCGAGGACATCGCGCAGGCGCTGTGGGCGAGAGACTTCGGCGCGACGGTGGTGCCGGGACACGGGCGCAAAGGGCCCACCGACCTGATATTCAGCATCGTCCCGCGCCGCTGCGTGGAAGAAGTGATGAACGTCGCCTCGGCCACCGACGGCCACTGCATGATCTCGGTCTCCGACAGCCGCTACTTGTTCCGCGGGTATCTGGGGTTCCATGGGAAGAAGAAATGAGCGGAGCGGTAGTTGGTAGTTCGTAGTTGGTAGTTCGTCAAGCGAGTAGGAGCGGCGGTCTCCAGGCCGCCGGTTAGTAGCCGAAGAAGGCTTGGCCGCTAAAAAAGCCCTGCACGGGGACGAAGTCGCCTTCGGGATAGCCCTCCGCCACCTCCGCGTCGCTCAGCCGGAAGCGCCAGCCGTCGGGCGTGCGCCGCCAGCGCAAGCGCGCCTGGCCGATGCCGCGGTAATGCTCGCCGGAGAAGCGGAAGACCAGCACGCAGACGTAAACGCCGTCAATGTACTCGTAGCCGCGGAGGTTGAGCGCCGCGAGGTCTTTATAGTAGTCGGGCGGGATGTATGAATCGATGAGGTCAAGCGCCTTGGCGTGGTCTTCCGGCGCGACGAAGTCCGCCGCCTTC
>Ga0315542_1002030_pt1 | contig 12481 bp, 11 predicted proteins | sample SalMarSW160120MG_FD_202541 | JGI IMG/M metagenome (GOLD analysis project Ga0315542, IMG submission 202541) | Salt marsh sediment microbial communities from the Plum Island Ecosystem LTER, Massachusetts, United States - Salt Marsh Sediment SW1601-20 ... | reverse complement strand
TGGCAGGTATGCCGATGCCATCATCCACCACTGACACTTTGATGTAGCCCGGCAGATTATCTGCCGACACCATGACATGGCCATTCTCATCGGTAAAAGTGATAGCATTTTTAATCAGATTACCCACGGCAATCGCGATCTTCTCTGGATCGCCTTCAACGGTCAGGCTGGTTTCCGGAAGATCGCTGATCAGTTTGATATGCTTGCGCTCCGCGCTGGTTTTGAAAGAGGCGATTACTTCTTCGATCATGCGGTTCATGTCGATCTTCTGCCGCATCACAGCGCCCTTACCGGCCTGGAATTTATCCATGTTTTCCAGATCTTCGATGATTTTCTTCAGGCGTAATGCGCTTTTAACGATGATATCGACCTGTCGTTTTTGCATTGCATCGTTAATTGATTCGCGCATCACTGTGGCGTGTCCCAGGATTAATCCCAAGGGAGTGCGCAATTCGTGTGAAGTAATGGCCACAAAATCCGATTTCATGCGATCTAACTCGGCGAGTTCGTTGTAAGCACGTTGTGCCCGTTCCAATAAATGCGTATTTTGAATCGCTACCCCGGCATGGGAAGCCAGAGTTTCTAGAATTGTGACGTCATCTTCGGTATAATGGGCGTTGTTTTGTTTGTTGATAGCTTCCAGAACTCCGATTGTTTTTTGACGGTAAATTAGAGGGACTGCTATTAGCGAATTGGTTTTAAATTCCAATGCGTTATCAACAACGCGGAAGATGCGTTCGTCTTGCTTGGCATCCTGGATCATGATTGGTTTCGCCTCGGTAAAGCACTTGCCGGCAATGCTATTTTCCAGGGGAACGCGGATACGTTTGAGCGCCGCCAGGTGAGCGGTAGGTGCGGCAACGAATTTGAGCAGCCCCGTTTCTTCCTCGTAGAGATAAATCGAACTCGCCTCACTTACAGTGAGTTCGCAAGCAGTCTCGACAATGGTATGAAGCATAGGTTCCAATTCAATGGAATCGCTCAAAATGCGGCTGACTTCAACAAGTCGCTGGAAACGGCGCAGTCGGATTGGGATCGTAACCGTCATAGTTGGCCTCCCGAAGCGGATGTGGACATTATAGCATGGCTCACGGTTGTATAATTGTAAAGCTTAAGATCTATCCTGAAATTGGAAAATGCATGAGATTTTTGTTGCAGCACCACCGCGATTAACATCTCTTGATTCGAGAATTCGGATAGGGAAAAAATTCAGATCTAAGGAGACATTAATGAGTGACCGAAAGAAAGTTCGCGTGGCGATCATTGGGGTTGGAAACTGCGCCTCGTCGCTGGTGCAAGGGGTGCAGTTTTATAAAAATGCCAAAGATGATGAACAGATACCAGGTCTGATGCATGTCAACCTGGGAGGCTACCATGTGCGGGATATCGAGTTTACCGCTGCGTTTGACGTGGTCGATACCAAGGTGGGAAAAGATCTCAGCGAGGCTATTTTCGCCTATCCTAACAACACTTATAAATTCAGTGAAGTTCCGAAATTGAACGTGCCTGTGTGTCGAGGCATGACACATGATGGATTGGGCAAATATCTTTCTCAAATTCTTACCAAAGCGCCTGGCCCGACAGCGGATATCGTCGGAATTTTGAAAGAGACGAAAACGGATGTTGTGATCAATTTTCTCCCGGTTGGCTCGGAGATGGCAACCAAATGGTACGTTGAGCAGGTTTTGGATGCTGGCTGTGGATTCGTGAATGGCATCCCGGTTTTTATCGCCAGCCAGGAGTATTGGGCCGGGCGGTTTCGAGAACGCAATCTCCCGATCATAGGTGATGACATCAAAAGCCAGGTAGGAGCCACGATTTTGCATCGTGTGCTGGCCAGCCTGTTCGTTGATCGCGGCGTGCGCCTGGATCGGACCTACCAGTTGAATTTTGGTGGTAACACGGATTTTCTCAACATGCTCGAGCGTGAGCGGTTGGAATCGAAAAAGATTTCCAAGACCGGCGCGGTCACCAGTATGCTCCCCTATTCTTTACCAGCCGATAACGTGCATGTAGGCCCTAGCGATCATGTACCCTGGCTGACGGATCGCAAGTGGTGTTACGTAAGGATGGAAGGCACTACTTTTGGCGAAGTGCCGCTGAACCTGGAAGCTAAACTGGAAGTCTGGGATTCCCCCAACTCGGCTGGTGTGATGATTGATGCTGTCCGTTGCGCCAAACTGGCCCTGGATCGCGGCATCTCCGGACCTTTGATCGGACCGGCATCTTATTTCATGAAGACTCCCCCTAAACAATTCAAAGATGAAATCGCGCGCGAGATGACCGAGAGCTTCATCAGCGGGGAAGAGGAGCAGCCAGAAGGTTAAAAAAACCGGTTTACGATTTATTTCTAAATACAGGAAGATATTCTGTTTTGAATATCGAATCTTGTATAAAATGAACAGGAAAAGCTCCTGATAATTACATAGACCAGGAGCTTTTCCTGTCTATCACCTCGTATTAAAATTATAGCTTGGTGGTTAGCTCATCCGGAGCCTGAACTGCGATGACTTCACCCCGGGCACATTCTTCATCTTTAGCGTATAGATGTACACTGACCACCACTTTGCGGCCTTTAATCTCCTTAACACGAGCCCGCAAATTCAATGGCACATTCAGGGGGGTAGGTCGCAAATAATCGACATGCAACGCCGCCGTCAGAAAGCGAAATGCTGGTAGGGTATCCATTTCCCGTCCGGCGACACGGTAAGCCGCTGCTGCCGCTGTGCCTGTGGCGTGGCAATCGATGATGGAGGCGATCAAGCCCCCATACACATAGCCTGGGATCGCAATATGATAGTCCCGAGGCGTAAAGCTGCAAACCGTCTCTTCACCATTTTCATCCCAATAACTCTTGATTTGCAATCCATGTTCGTTCAGGCGACCACAGCCGTAGCAGTAGCTGAGGTGATCGGGATAGTAATCTTGAAAGGCTTTTTGGGGCATGCGACTTTTCCTTGTTAATGAGCAAAAGAATGGATATTCTCAAATGGGGAATCTGAAAAGTATATTCTGTATTATATTCGTGCAGGCGTCCACTGACCTGTCCTTCAACCCTGGCTTATGGGGCACGCGCTCGAATTCGCGAACCGTCTACCCATTCATCCCACGAACTGTCATAGCTTTCGTAATGGACACGAAATGAGTTTTCACTACTCTCCAGTATCTGGGCGGGGTACCAACCACCTTGCCACTCGACATCGACCAACGAGCCCGTGGGCCATTGGATGGCTTCTACAGCATTGTTTTTGGTTGGAAGATTGACAATTCGATACCGAGTGGTATTGCTCAGAACGCCTGTCACCGCTAAAACGGTGACCAACAGGGCTGTTATAAAGTAGCCTCGATTTTCTGCCCGATGAATATCTCGATTTCCGTGATTGAATGAGCGATCTCGAAACCTGGGGATCAAAGGCCAGACCAGCAAGATTCCCAATAAAACAAACCAGACCACACTTGAGTTCTCAAAATATGTTCGTATGCCTGCCAATAGATTTCCATCCGAACTCATGCCGGCAGTTGCTGAAAAACCCAACAGCGCAAAAAGCCTTATCAAAAATGCCAAAGGGAAAATCAACAATAATAACGTCATTCCGATCGTTGTATTGACATGTCTAGCCATCCAATGGCGTAGCCTGTCTGGGGGATGGGACATCCAGTTCAATAACCAGTTCCATGGATGTGATCGTTTCGTTTGAATACCCAGCGCGCTCAGTAAACTTTCAGGTGAACCTGATTCCAGAATTGCGAGACGGTCTGCATTCAATTCTGCACACCACAGGCCGATCAAAGGCAGGATGATGATACTAATTGTCCAGAAGAGGGTTGAGACGATAACCCGCAACAATCCCGGCAAATAAATGAGAAAAGCATTTTGTAGATTTTGTAATACGAGCTGGCTGAGTGGGATCGAGACACCTATGGTTTTCAATGTTGCTGCCTCACGCTCCAGCCGAATGGCCTCGTAGCCACCGACCAGCAGCAACGGAATAACAACAAGGCTGATAAAGAATAAAAGCCAACGTCGGAGAAAACCTTCGAAGAAACTTCCGGCACCAACAATCAAACCTACCCTCTGGCGATAATGAGCAACTTCGTGCAGTAAGATAGTTTGGGCTACGACCTGATTCTTGCGCCACAACTTAACCAGGCCAGCGAATATCCCAATGGCGTACTTACGGTAGCTAAGTGGATAAACAAATGCCAGTTGATCACTGCGAAGAATATTGGTTCTTATCTCCAAGCTAGGCGCGTATTTAGATAAAAATACACGCATCTCCTGAAGAGCGGCCAGATCAGGAGGTTCGCTCAAGCGATATTTGCGTTCCAGGTATGCGGATCGCAGCCAGGGGAGAAAGATTGTCAGGACCCCTAATAGTAAAACGATTTCGGGCAACAATTCAATAAAATTTGCGAGACGAGCCAGGATTCCCAGAGGAAAAATATCTTCCCCAGGCAATGAATTTGTGGAAAACAAATCCACGATTCTGGTTTGTATCGTGATAATCTTATCGGGGATTGAAAAAAAGAAAAACAACAGCCAGAGCCATAACCAGGGAGGCAGTACCAGATTATCCGCTTGTCTGGCTTGCCCATTCATCCAGCGCCTCCAACTGCTTGAACGAATTCAGCCGCATTAGTCGGTTCCTCAAGCAGCCTTCGGAGTATCCGGTAGGCGATTAAGTCTCGTTCATCAGGTGGTAGCTGCGTATTTTGCAGTTCAGTCGAGATGATATCCATTGTTTGCTTCAATGGTGCATAAGGCTTTTCCGGAAGTTTATCTTTTTTCTCGCGGCGCTTCAATGTATCGTGAACGCTGATCAGGTCTTTAACGACAGAAAGTAAATCTTTTAACAATGGTCCGGAGGACACCAGCGATAGAATTGCTGGCGCGGCGAGGCCAATACCATTAAGCACCCAGGGGAAAACAGTTCCAATATTCTCTGCTCCAAAACCGCCCGGTAATCCAGAACCGGGTTGTTGGAAGAGTTCTTCGCGTTCCCGTCCTCCAGTGAGATATGCCTGGGTCATGATTGGAGCCAGTTCGACCTCATCTGGCACAGCTTCCTCTGCAATTTTAATTGAAAAGGCACCGAGTTTATCCACATTCTCCTCCTAGGGTGGTAAATGTTGTGTTCTCATTTTATCTGAAGTGGATTAGGCTCACATGGTATAATCCTGCTACTTATTATAAGTGGTTCACTTGTAAAAGTGTTAATTTAAATAGGAGATAAACCTATGTCTGGACATTCGCATTGGGCAACCATCCGGCGCAAAAAAGGCGCCGCTGACGCCAAACGGGGCCAAATTTTCACCCGTTTGGCGCGAGAAATTGTGATTGCAGCCCGCGAGGGGGGCGGCGATCCCGGCACGAATTTGCGACTGCAGTACGCGATTGACCGTGCCCGGGCTCAAAATATGCCGAAAGATAATATTGAGCGGGCAATTAAACGTGGCACTGGAGAAAGTAAAGACGCTAACCAGATCGAAGAGGTCACTTACGAGGGCTATGGCCCCAATGGGATTGCTTTGATGATTTCTTGCGTTACGGATAACCGCAATCGCGTTGTGGCTGATATCCGGCATATCCTCAACCGTGCCGGTGGAAGTATGGCTGAGGCAGGCTCCGTGGCCTGGCAGTTTACCCGGAATGCTTACTTCGCTTTCCCGACTGAAGGACATGATCCGGATGCAGTCTTTGAATTGGCCGTGGAAGCAGGAGCTGATGACGTTATTTTTGACGATGACACAATCGAAATTGTTGGGCCGGTAGAAGCATTTAAGGAGATTAGCGACCGCCTGAAAGCAACTGGGGTTAAACCTGAAGAAGCTGAATTACGCTATATGCCAAATAATGAAGTCGAGCTTTCCAACGATAACGCTCTACAGGTTTTGCGGGTGATCGAAAATTTGGAAGAATTGGATGATGTTCAGGACGTTTATTCTACTTTGAGCATTTCTGATGATGTGCTGGCTCAATTGGAAGAAGCGTAGAACTTTATGTTGGTGATTGGCATCGACCCCGGAACAGCGACGACGGGGTATGGTCTGGTGAGAGAGAATGAGGATGGGAGCCTGACGGTTGTCGATTACGGTGCGGTGATCACATCGCCCGAACAGTCTATGTCCCAACGCCTCCTGGAATTACATCGTCGCTTATCAGAAATCATACTTCTCCATCGCCCTCAAAGTGGGGCGGTGGAGAAGTTATTTTTTCAGCGCAATGTTACTACTGCGATCAGTGTAGGCCAGGGACGTGGAATTGCACTGCTGGCATTGGCTCAAGCAGGGATTGAAGTCGGAGAATACACCCCGCTTGAGATTAAACAGGCTGTCGCAGGTTACGGTGGCGCGGGAAAATCTCAGGTACAGCAGATGGTACGTGCTTTGCTTGGCCTGGAAAAAATACCCCGGCCGGATGATGCTGCCGATGCGTTGGCTGTGGCAATCTGCCATTTGCATAGTGCGCGCGTCCAAAACTTATATGATACTGGCTGATTGTATTAGTAAATGAATACCTGGTTTGAAACTCACTGAGCCCATTCTACGAACTTATCGGTTGTAGATATCTTCTGCACGGATTTTGTAACGCACCTCCTAGAAAGGTGAGGTAGAATTTAGCAATCCTTTTGATTTTTCCACTTGTGTAAGATCCTATTGTCTGTTTTTAATGGTAATTGTTACCAGCGGTATGGACCGAATTTCTTTGGAGACGATAACCCTTAAATTCGAAGGGAAAAATGATCGCGAGTCTTAGCGGACGCATTCAAGAAATTTCAGCGGACAGCCTGATCATCGAACTGGCTGGTGTAGGGCTGCAAGTTTTCGTACCTGCGCCCATTCACGATGTTGCTCGGCGGGGCGAAAATATCTTTTTACATACCTATCTGGTCGTTCGGGAAGACTCGTTGACGTTATATGGGTTTGAAACACGCGAAGGGAAGGAATTTTTCAGTTTGCTTTTAGGTGTAAATGGCATTGGTCCCCGCCTGGCTCTGGCAATTCTTTCAACCCTTTCTACCGATGCGATCCGCCGGGCTGTGTTCCACGAGCAAGCTGAGATTTTTAGTCGTGTACCAGGGGTTGGAAAGAAAACTGCACAAAAGATTTTGCTTCATTTGCAGGATCGGATTACTGTCGAGGTTGGGCTCGAGCCAGTTTCTGCTTTTAGTGATGTAGATGGCGAAGTCATGGATGCACTTACAGCTCTGGGATACAGCGTGGTGGAGGCCCAATCTGCTTTACAATCCATCCCTCGCGACACGGCCCAAGACGTTGAAACGCGCCTGCGCCTGGCATTGCAATATTTCTCATCCTGAATTGAATTGTGGATTCTTCATGATGTTGACATTTTATCTGTAGTTCTTCATGCCTTTCCAGGAGTATTCCATTTTAAATCGGGGAGTAGTTGAGAAATCCAATTGCAAATTTCATTATGAAAAAGTCAAGGAGGAAATGATATTTTGTTTAATGATCAAAAAATAGCCTTTATTGGTCCCGGCGTGATGGCGGAAGCAATGATCGCTGGTGTTATCCGCCAAAATGTTGCTCCACCATCATCCTTGTTGGCCTCCGGTCCGCACCAGGAGCGTGTTGATCATCTGCATGCTAAATACGGTATTGCTCCCTTCATTGACAACGCTGCTGCCGCCAAACAGGCAGAGGTTGTGGTTTTATCAGTTAAGCCTCAGCGCTTGGATCGCGTTTTGGACGGAATGCGAGGTTCAATCCGGTCTGAAGCCCTGGTGTTATCGATTGTGGCCGGTGCTTCGATTGAAAAAATCAGTACAGGCCTGAATCACAATTTGGTCGTCAGGTCCATGCCAAATACACCTGCTCAAATCGGCGAGGGGATTACAGTCTGGACCGCTTCTCCGCGGGTTACGCCAGTTCAACAAGAAATGGCACGCAGCATCCTCGGTGCGCTGGGGCAGGAGGTCTTTGTCGAAGAAGAAAATTACCTGGATATGGCTACCGCACTTTCCGGGACCGGACCAGCATATGTTTTCTTATTTATGGAGGCGATGGTCGATGCTGGGGTTCACCTGGGTTTCCCACGTCGTATCGCTGAACAGCTAGTCGTCCAAACGGTACGCGGTTCTGTAGATTACTACCAGACTCGAGACGATCCGGTGCACCTGGCAAGATTGCGAAATCAAGTGACTTCCCCTGGAGGAACCTCGGCGGCCGCGTTGTATTATCTGGAAAAAGCCGGTTTCCGTACAGCCATCTCGAGAGCCATATGGGCTGCTTACGAACGCTCACAGGAATTGGGCAGAGGTGGTAAGAGCCATCCCCCTGAGCGCCCGGGCAATAACGGGGATGCCTGAACCGGCAGAAGTTTGATCTAAGCGCTCAGTTTTTCCAATTGCCTGTCCAAGCTTCGGGCTAAATCGAGAAGGCTTGTCGTTTTTGTGAATAGCTAGACAAGATAAAAATTCTCAGGTATCATTTGACCAATTAACCTGAGGGAAGGTTTACGAATGGAATCCACAATAACACTGCTGAAAAACCTAACGGAAGCCCATGGCGTGCCCGGATATGAAACTCCTGTCCGGGCCGTAATACGTAAGTATCTGGAATCTCTGGGGGATATTTCACAAGATAAAATTGGCAGCCTGATATGCAAAACGACAGGCAGCGCGGAAAGCCCTCGTGTGATGTTAGCCGGTCATATGGACGAAATTGGCTTTATGGTCAAGCAAATCACCGAAGAGGGTTTTCTTAAATTTCTTCCTTTAGGTGGGTGGTTCGATCAAGTACTCCTGGGACAGCGGGTAGTTATTAAAACCCAAAAGGGTGATGTGGTCGGGGTGATTGGTGCCAGGCCACCTCATCTTTTATCTGCTGAGGAAAGAACGAAAGTTGTTACAAAGAAAGATATGTATATTGATATTGGCGCGACCAGCAAAGCTGATGTGGAAACGGCTGGCGTGCGAGTAGGCGATGCTATTGTCCCGCGATCTGATTTCGTGACTCTGAGCGGTGGGAAAACATATCTCTCAAAAGCTTTTGACGACCGGGTTGGGGCTGCGGTTATGATTTCGGCACTGCAGGCCATACAGGATGGCTCTCATCCCAATACCGTATTCGGTGTGGCCACGGTCATGGAAGAGGTCGGCCTGCGCGGGGCCACAACCAGTGTTAGAGCCGTTGATCCGGATGTCGCTATTGTTCTGGAATCAGATATCGCAGGCGATGTGCCGGGGATAAAGCCGGAAGAATCTTCTGTTAAGCTCGGTAAAGGACCGACGTTATTGGTTTATGACACCCGTATGATTCCAAATCTGAAGCTGCGCGATTTTGTGATCAATCTGGCTGAAGAAAATGATATTCCGCTTCAATTATCCTTTATTGAAGGCGGAGCCACTGATGGCGCAGCCATTCATCTTCATGCCACTGGGGTTCCAACAGTTGTTCTCGGTGTCGCCGCACGCCACATTCACTCTCATAGTGGAATCATCCACCGGGACGATTTTGATCATGCTGTAAAATTATTGGTGGCAATCATCAAGCGTTTGGACGCCAAAACCGTTGCCGGATTGACTGAATAGAAACCCGCATTCGGGAACACTAATTGATGCCCAGTTGTATCAGCCAAGTATAATTTTTGCGAACGCCTGTTATTTAGGTTTCGTTTGGTAGTGTAATCCATAAGCATGGAGGCAAAATGTCCGACTTGATAAGTCAAATTACTGAAGATCTTAAGAAACAGATCGATTCGTTCGAACCCGAGATGGGCGTTCGTGATGTTGGATCGGTTCTGGAAGCTGGAGATGGTATCGCCCGTGCAAGCGGTCTGGCAGAAGTTCGCGCTCAAGAATTGGTTCAATTTGCCAATGGTGTCATGGGCATCGCCTTCAATCTTGAGCAGGATAATGTCGGTATTATCGTTTTAGGTGAATATTCCGGGATCGAAGAAGGGATGGTGGTACGCTCGACAGGGCGTATTTCCTCGGTACCCGTGGGAGATGGCCTGGTTGGAAGGGTGGTTAATGCCCTTGGTCAACCAATTGATGGCAAAGGTACGATTCAATTCGATCATTATCGCCCGATCGAACGTATTGCTCCTGGGGTGGTCGCCCGGCGTGATGTCGATACGCCTGTCCAAACCGGTCTAAAAGCTATTGATTCGATGGTCCCGATTGGGAGAGGGCAGCGTGAATTAGTCATTGGTGACCGTCAGACCGGCAAATCGGCTATAGCTATTGATACGATCATCAATCAAAAAGGTAAAGATCTGTATTGCATTTACGTTGCCATTGGTCAGAAGAAAGCCCAGGTCGCGCGTACAGTTGCCACACTCGAGCGTTATGGGGCGATGGACTATACTATTGTTGTGATGGCTGCTGCGGATGCCCCGGCAGCTTTGCAATATATCGCTCCTTATGCGGGTTGTGCTATGGGCGAGGAGTTCATGGAAACGGGGCGGGATGCATTGGTTGTTTACGATGACTTATCGAAGCACGCCTGGGCTTACCGGCAGGTTTCTTTGCTTCTTCGCCGCCCTCCTGGACGAGAGGCTTATCCTGGGGATTTGTTCTTCTTGCATTCGCGCCTGCTCGAACGCGCTGCTCGTTTGGCTGATCGTTACGTCATTGTTGCAAAGGATTTTAAGGATGACTTGGCCCAGGAAGGTGATGGCGTAAATGGTGAGGTTTATGGTGGCCCATTGGGTGAGCATAACGCCAACGAGGCCCTTCAGGCCATGGATAACTCCGCTGATTTTCGGCTGGCCAAGGTGCGTGGTTCAGGCGGTTCACTGACAGCTTTACCGATTATCGAGACACTTCTGGGTGATGTCTCGGCTTATGTCCCCACGAATGTGATTTCTATTACAGATGGACAGATCTATTTGGAAGGCAACCTGTTTTACGCCGGTATTCGCCCTGCTGTGAACGTAGGACTCTCCGTATCCCGTGTTGGTGGTGACGCACAAACGAAGGCGATGAAACAGGTCGCCGGTCGTTTGCGCCTTGATATGGCTGCATTCCGTGAGTTGGCAGCATTCGCTCAATTCGGTTCAGATCTGGATAAATCCACTCAGGCACAGCTAAATCGTGGGCAGCATCTGCAGGAGATTCTTAAACAACCCCAATACGAGCCGATGTCATTAGAAAACCAGATCATTGTGATCTATGCTGGTACTCAAGGGTTCTCCGATAAAGTGCCATTGGACCAAATGCGCACCTGGGAAACCACGCTGATCCGCTATATGGAATCCAGCCATCCCGGTATTGGAAAAGATATTGCGCAAAAGAAACGGATCACCGATGATACAGAGAAATTGCTGCGTGAAGCACTGAATGCGTTCAGCAGCACCTGGCAGGTATAGCCTGCAGGTACAGGCAGCCGATTAGACGATATGGATTGACCTATGGCAAATGCACGAGAAGTCCGGCTCCGAATACGGAGTGTAAAAAATATTGCACAAGTAACCCGAGCACTTCAGGCAGTAAGTGCCAGCAAAGTGCGCAAGGCAATGCAATCCATGATGAACACTCGCCCATATGCTACCCAGGCCTGGCAGGTCTTGACTCATATTGCCGGTCAGCCAGGCCGGGAGACCCTGCATCCTTTGTTGACACGCCGGGCTGATATCCGCAATGTTGGCGTAGTTTTAATTACCGGGGATCGTGGCCTTGCCGGGCCTTATAACTCAAATATTTTCCGGTTTGCCATGCAGAAATTTGGGAAGTCTCCCGTGCCTGTACGTTTCATCACTGTAGGACGTAAGGGGCGTGATTTGCTGTTGCGCCGGCGTATGAATGTTGTCGCTGAATTCAGCGATCTGCCTCCGGCCCCAATTTTTGCGGATGTTTCGGCTATTGGCCGTATTGCTGTGGAAGAATTTTTAATGGGGCATTCGGATGAGGTTTATCTGCTCTACACCGATTTTGTTAACATGGTTCATCAAAACCCCATCATGAAAAAACTGCTGCCTCTCGAAGTGGTCGGTGGAGGAGACAGGGTTGCAGAATTTGGTCAGGCGAGCACAAAGCCGCATGCGGCGTATATTTACGAACCGGATCAAACCGCTATTCTTGACGAAGTTGTACCGCGATTTACGGCGCTGCAAGTCTTTCAAGCAATTCTGGAATCGTTAGCAAGTGAGCATGCTTCTCGCATGGTGGCGATGCGAAATGCCACCGAAAGCGCGACAGAACTTGCCGACGCGCTCCAATTGGAATATAACAAAGTCCGCCAACAAAATATTACTAACGAAATTCTGGATATCGTCGGTGGGGCAGAGGCTCAGGTACAGGCTTGAGTCTTTCAACAGCCCGGAATATTTATGAGGTATGAATTAATCCCTGGGGCATATAAATAACGTCCACCCGGCAAGTTCTAAATCGATCATCGCGCAATGGTTTGCGTAAATTCGGAGGCGAAATGGCAGAGAAGAATGGAAATGCAAAGGGAAGAGTCGTACAGGTGTTAGGTGGTGTGGTTGATGTTGAATTTCCTAACGAACAGCTTC
>Ga0315542_1002029_pt1 | contig 12482 bp, 11 predicted proteins | sample SalMarSW160120MG_FD_202541 | JGI IMG/M metagenome (GOLD analysis project Ga0315542, IMG submission 202541) | Salt marsh sediment microbial communities from the Plum Island Ecosystem LTER, Massachusetts, United States - Salt Marsh Sediment SW1601-20 ... | reverse complement strand
TGCAATGACATTTGAAGAACATACGAACTATGAAGACCCTCGCATCACCGAATTGCGCGCTGTCCGTGAAAAAGCCCGCCTGGGAGGTGGGATCGAACGCATCCAAAAACAACATGCCAAAGGCAAGCTGACCGCCCGAGAACGGCTTGACCTGCTCCTGGACGCAGGGACTTTCAATGAATTGGAACCCTTTATCACCCACCAGGGTGATGAAATGGGCATCGCCACTGAAATTTACCCGGGAGATGGCGTGATTACCGGCTATGGTCAAATCGAAGGCCGGACGGTCTATTTCTATGCCCAGGATTTCACCATCTACGGGGGCACGCTGAGCGAAATGCAAAGCCACAAGATTTGTCGTGTCATGGACCTGGCGCTGCGCAACGGTGTGCCGATCATCGGGTTGATCGATTCGGGCGGTGCCCGCATTCAAGAAGGCGTTAAAAGCCTGGGTGGCTATGCTGAAATTTTCCGCCGTAATGCGCTCTATTCCGGCGTCATTCCCCAGATCAGCCTCATGCTAGGCCCTTGTGCCGGTGGCGCTGCCTATTCCCCAGCCCTGACCGATTTGATTATCATGGTTGACAAACACTCATTTATGTTCCTCACCGGTCCGGATGTGGTAAAGGCGGTCACAGGAGAGCAAACAGACGCCGAAACCCTGGGGGGCACGCAAGTTCATATGCAGGTGACCGGCACAGCGCATCTTGCCACGCAGTCCGAAGAACAGGCTGTAGCCTTATGCCGCCGGGTGCTTGCTTATTTTCCCTCCAACAATGTAGAAAATCCTCCTTTCAACCCGCCTCAGGACGATCCTCTGCGTATGGATGAAGCGTTAAACAGCATCATCCCCATCGACCCTCAACAACCTTACTCGATGCATACCGTCATACAGCACGTCATCGATCGGGACACTTTTATCGAAATCCAGCCTGGCTGGGCGCAAAACGCCATCGTTGGATTGGCACGCATCGGTGGACATAGTGTCGGCATCATCGCCCAGGAACCGAGTGTCATGGCCGGCGTGATCGATATCGACGCATCCGATAAAATGGCCCGTTTTGTACGCATGTGCGACTGTTTCAATATCCCTCTGGTGACTTTCGTTGATTCACCCGGTTTTCTCCCGGGCGTCGCCCAGGAATTAGGCGGGATCATTCGCCATGGCGCCAAGGTGCTCTATGCCTATTCTGAGGCAACCGTTCCGAAAATCACCGTCATCACCCGCAAAGCCTATGGCGGGGCTTACGTCGTCATGAGCAGCAAATACCTGGGAACAGACGTCACTTATGCCTGGCCCAGCGCAGAAATAGCTGTCATGGGAGCGGAAGGTGCCGTCAATATCCTCTACAAGAACGCCATCCAGGCCAACCAGGACCCACAACGCGAACGTCAGAGGCTGATCGATGATTATCGCACTCGCTTCAACAATCCATATCATGCTGCCAGGGCTGGCTATGTTGACGACATCATCGAACCTCGTGAGACTCGCCCCAAGATCATCGCCTCGTTGGCAGCGCTGCGCGACAAATTCTCCTCGGCACCGGCGCGCAAGCATGGCAATATCCCTGTTTAACCGTGAAGATACAATCAACAGACAGCATATTTTGACTATACGAAATAGCTGTTTTATTTCCTGGAGTTCAAATGCCACCTGAACTTACAATCGCACTTCAAATTACACTCATCGGAATGGGGCTGGTTTTCGGCGCTATCCTCCTGCTCTGGTTGGTGATGGCGCTCCTCATGCGCATTAGCGCTGTACGCCCTGCTGAAGCCGAACGCGCCCGCGCCGCTGATCTGGATCGCATGCAGCGTGCAGCCGCTGCAGCGATCAGCCTGGCGTTGGCGCAGGAGAGTGCCGGCCTGCCGCACGAATTTCCGCTCCCACCTACAGCCCTGGTCAGCGCCTGGCAATCGGTGATGCGCACTCGCATGCTGAACAAAAAAGGGAAGGTTCAATGAAATACAAAGTCAAGATCGATGACCAGGTCTTTAATGTTGAAATCTTGGATCTGCACGCCCGCCCGGTCGTAGCCTTCGTCAACGGCCAACCGCTCGAAGTCTGGCCCGAGGACGACACGCCTCTCTCCAGGCCAGCCAAACCCACAGGTCAGACCTCCCCGATCACCCACGCCACGGCTGTTCAGCCAGCGTCAACAATTTCACACACCGCCTCAGGCAATTGTGAAGTCTGTGCCCCAATTCCTGGGGTGATCGTCTCGATTGCCGTGGATATTGGGGACTGCGTCGATATTGGCCAGGAATTGCTGGTGATCGAGGCGATGAAAATGAAAAACACCATTCGCTCGCCGCGCCAGGGAGTAATCGAAAAAATTAGTATCACCCCAGGACAAACGGTCAAACACCAGGATGTGTTGCTTAGCTATTCGCAATGATGCCATAGAGGGTCTGCAATCATGAATTTTAACCTTCTGATAACCGAGTTGCTCAAAGGACTGAGTCATTTCACCCCCGGAAACGCCTTGATGATCGCCATTGGAGGCATCTTGATCGCTCTGGCGGTGGTCAAAGAATACGAACCGGTCCTGCTGCTGCCCATTGGATTCGGCTGTATTCTTGCCAATATCCCATTGACAGGCATGTCTGCAGAAAATGGGATATTTGGTGTTCTTTACCGTGCTGGGATCAGCACAGAGCTGTTCCCACTGCTGATCTTCGTAGGCGTCGGCGCCATGATCGATTTCAGTCCCTTGCTTTCACAGCCCAGGATGGTGCTTTTAGGCGCGGCCGGGCAGTTTGGCATTTTCGGCACCCTGATCCTGGCGACCATGCTGGGCTTCCCGTTGAATGAGGCGGCCTCGATCGGTGTGATCGGCGCCATAGATGGTCCGACCTCGATCTTTGTGGCCACCCGGTTGGCGCCTCGTCTGCTGGCGCCGATCGCCGTCGCGGCTTATTCTTACATGAGTCTGGTGCCGATTATCCAACCTCCGCTGATGCGCTTGTTGACCACGAAAGCCGAGCGTTCCATCCGCATGGAATACGCACCTCGTCCGATCACCCAACGCGCTCGTATTTTGTTTCCGATCGTCGTCACCCTGGTTGTCGGTTTGCTGGTGCCCGATGCCACCCCCCTGATCAGCATGCTCATGCTCGGGAACCTGTTGCGAGAAAGCTGCGTCGTCGATCGCCTCAGCAAATCCGCCCAGAATGAGATCGCCAATATCGCCACTTTGTTCCTGGGGGTGACCATCGGCTCGACCATGGGCGCAGCCAGCTTTCTGAATCTGGATACCCTGGGGATCCTTGTGCTCGGATTGATTGCCTTCGCCCTCGACACGATCGCCGGGCTGCTTTTTGGCAAGCTGATGGCATTCCTAAGTCGCGGAAAGATCAACCCCCTGATCGGCGCCGCCGGCATCAGCGCTTTCCCAATGGCTGGCCGCCTGGCCTCCCAAATCGCCCAGCAAGAAGACTTCGAAAATTTCATCCTCATGCATGCCATGGGCGCCAACACCGCCGGTCAGCTCGGCAGCGTCATGGCCGGTGGTGTGCTCCTTGCGCTGGTCAGCGGTGTGGTTTGACCTCTATCCCCAGTCGCGACCTTGTACCGGCATCTTTTTACGGCTATAATCTCTGTGATGAAACTCATCCGCCTGTTCTTGCCGCTTCTGCTTCTCCTGATCTGGAGTGGATGCATGCCATCATCGGCTCCTGGCGAGGCCACATCCCAAGCACCTGCTCGCACTATCGAAAATAAAGGCTCCGACACGATCGTCAACCTGGCCCTGGCCTGGGCTGAGAAATATCAAGACCTGCACCAGGAAGTACGCATTTCTGTAACCGGCGGTGGTTCCGGCACCGGTATCGCTGCCCTGATCAATGGCACCGTCGACATTGCCAACGCCTCACGCCAGATCAAACCCGAGGAAATAAAAGCTGCCGAAGCGAACGGGACGGAGCCGGTCGAATTCGTTGTCGCACGGGATGCGATCGCTGTCATCGTTAATCCCGAAAACCCGGTTAACCATCTGACTTTGCAGCAGATTTCAGACATTTACAGCGGTAAGATCGATAACTGGCTTGGGGTCGGCGGTGAAGACCGGCCAATCGTCAAGCTTTCGCGCGAAACTAACTCCGGTACACACGTTTATTTCCTTGAAGAAGTCTTGCGCCTGGGAGATAAGGATAACAAAACCCTGTTCTCCGCGGACACACTCCTGCTGCCATCCTCAGAAGGCATTACCGCTGAAATTCGAGACAATATCAACGCTATCGGGTACGATGGCCTGGGTTACGTAACCCCGGAGGTTAAAGTAGTTGCAGTATCAGGCGTGGACGGCGGAAATTTCGTTTTGCCATCTGCCACGAGCGTCAATAATAGCACTTACCCTATCGCCCGCGACCTTTACATGTATACCAATGGTGAGCCAGGCGGTGTTATAAAGGAATACATGGATTGGATCCATACCCCCGAAGCTCAGGAAATTGTCAACGAGCTCGGCTTCGTACCCATTCTTTCACAATGAGGTTCACGCACTCCCTAAGCAGGCTCGCATGAATACTTCTTTGTCCAGGACTGAATTCATTATCACTCGCTTGATCAAAGTCTCGGGGTATTCTGCCATCATCTTTGTCGGGATGATTTTTTATTTTTTGATAAGCGAAGGCTTGCCAACCCTGGGTGAAGTCAAGTTAACGGCCCTATTGAGCACCCGCTGGTATCCAATTGAAGATTATTTTGGTATTCTTCCGCTCTTAGCTGGCTCACTGATCGTCACATTGGGGGCTGCCTTAATCGCCGTTCCGGTTGGCATCGGTACGGCCGTCTATATATCCGAGATTGCCCCTCGTTGGGCGCGCGAGATTCTCAAGCCCCTGGTCGAGGTGCTCGGAGGCCTGCCCTCAGTCGTCCTGGGTTTCCTGGGCATCCTGATCCTGGCGCCTTACCTGCATCGCATCTTAAATCTTCCTACCGGGCTGACGGCTTTAGCCGGATCGATCCTCCTGGGTGGCATCGCTATACCGACCATCGTATCGGTCGCTGAAGATGCCCTCGATGCTGTGCCGCGTTCTTATCGGGATGCCTCCCTGGCATTAGGTGCAACCGAGTGGCAGACCATCTGGGGGGTGACGCTGCCGGCGGCCCGCTCAGGCGTGTTAACGGCCGTCATGCTGGGAATCGGGCGCGCAATCGGGGAGACCATGACAGTCATGATGGTCACCGGCAACGCGCCCGTGATGCCTTCCAGCCTTGGGGCGCTTTTTGCTCCGGCACGCACGATGACGGCCACGATTGCAGCCGAGATGGGTGAAGTCGCCAATGGCAGTGTTCATTATCACGTGCTCTTCTTCATTGGGATTGTCCTATTTTTGATCTCATTGATCGTCAATGTGACCGCTTCCGCGGTGGTCTTCCGCCAGGCCAGGCGGGTGGAGCGCTTGCTTTCATGAATTCGCTTTCCCGTACATCCACTACCAGGCGCCGGGTCCAGCGATTTGGATTCGGCCTGCTCTCGGCAATCGCTATGTTCACCGTTATCCCCATCCTGGCAGTCGTAATCTATATTGTCATCAAAGGCGCCCCGGCGATTTCGCTCGAATTTATCACCGGTTTTCCGAGGGAGGGCATGCGTGCCGGAGGTATCCTACCGGCAATCGTGGGCACGTTCTATCTCACCCTGGGAACAGCCATTTTCTCCGTACCATTAGGGATCGGTGCAGCCATTTACCTGTCAGAATATGCCACTGAAAACCGCTGGACGCGCACGATCCGCATTGCCATCATCAATTTGGCCGGTATCCCATCCGTTGTTTATGGCTTGTTTGGGTTGGGATTGTTCGTGCTCTTCTTGAATTTTGGCACCAGTCTGTTGGCCGGCTCTCTGACGCTTTCGATCATGACCCTACCGGTAATCATCAGCACATCTGAAGAGGCGCTGCGAGCCGTGCCAAATTCCTTTCGTGTCGTCAGCATTTCGGTAGGAGGCACGCGCTGGCAAACCATCCGCCGCATTGTCTTACCTCAATCCTTGCCCGGCATTCTCACCGGGGTGATCTTGGGTTTAGAGCGCGCGGCTGGCGAAACGGCTCCGATCTTGTTTACCGTCGCCGCATTCTTCTTACCGCGTTTGCCTCACTCCCCTCTGGATGCATCCATGGCGCTGCCGTATCATCTTTTCGTCATCTCTACCCAGGTGCCGGGTATGCCCATCCAGATCCAGTACGGTACGGCATTGGTTTTGCTCGTTTTTGTATTGGGCATGAATTTATTAGCTACTGTTATCCGCAGCCGGGCCCGTGCCCGCCGCCAGTGGTGAAATCAGTCAGCATGGATAAAATTAAGATCGAACATTTCCATTTACAGTATTCCGATGGGAATGAATCATTGCGCGATATCAACCTGGTCATCCCGGTCAATGCAATTACCGTCTTATTTGGCCCCGCTGGGGGCGGGAAATCATCCCTGCTGCGCGCCATCAATCGCTTGAATGACCTGGCAGATGTGAGCAAAATCTCCGGCAGCATCCTGCTGGCAGAAAAAATGGCGGATGGCGAAACAGAACCCGCTTATATCGATGTCCTCGATCCTGGCACGGATGTCATTGCACTCCGCCGGCGTGTCAGCATGGTCTTTGCCCAACCAATCGTGCTGCCCCTTTCTATCCGTGCCAATCTCACTTACGGGCTCGAATTGGCGGGCATCCGTGATAAACACAGGTTGGAAGGTGCAGTCGAAACCAGCTTGAAGAAAGCCGCCCTTTGGGAGGAAGTCCACCACCGCCTGGACGACTCCGCGTTTGCACTCTCCGGCGGGCAGCAGCAGCGCCTTTGCCTGGCCCGCTGCCTGGCTCTGGAGCCAGAAGTAATACTTCTGGACGAACCGACCTCCGGACTGGACCCGATTTCTACCAATAAGGTCGAGGCTTCATTGCAAGAATTAAAAGAGCAGTACACAATTATCCTGGTTCCACATTCCATCCAGCAGGCTGCACGGACAGCCGATTATTGTGCATTTTTCCTGCAAGGTGAACTGGTAGAATACCTGCCTGGGAAGAATATTTTTACCAATCCGCGCGATAAACGTACAGAAGATTACGTTGAAGGTCGCTTTGGATAACCCGGCAGCAAAATCTTTCTTTGTTGGGGAGTTATATGAGTGAAAAAATCCTGGTCGTTGAAGACGAACCCACACTTCAGGAAACCCTGGCTTACAATCTGACCCGCCAGGGTTACGCAGTAGAGACGGCCTCCGATGGTCAGGCGGCCCTGGATAAAGCGCGCCAATCCCAGCCTGATCTGATCGTCCTGGATATTATGCTGCCGGTTTTGGATGGTTTTGAAGTCTGCCGCGTCCTGCGCCAGGAGATGAACACGCCGATTCTGATGCTCACCGCGCGTGACGACGAGATCGACCGGGTCATAGGCCTGGAATTGGGGGCTGATGACTATATTACCAAGCCTTTTAGCATGCGCGAATTCCTGGCGCGCGTCAAAGCCCAGCTTCGTCGTGTGCGCCTGATCCGCGAAGAGATCGATACGGAGACCGCACAGCCCCGCGAAACCCTGAATTTTGGAAACCTGACTCTCGATCTGACCCGCCGCGAAGTCCTTTTGGATAATCAACCTGTCGCTGTTAAACCTAAAGAATTCGATCTGCTGCTCTTCCTGGCCAGGCATCGTGGCCAGGTGCTCACCCGGGAGCTGATCCTTGAGCGCGTCTGGGGTTGGGAGTTCAGCGGCGGAAGTCGCACAGTTGACGTTCACGTGCGCTGGCTGCGTGAGAAAATCGAGAAGAATCCGGCACTCCCCGAGCGTATCGTCACGGTGCGCGGCGCAGGCTACCGCTTCGAAGGCTAGAAGGGATTTCTCTTATCGTGTTCCACAGCATCCGCTGGCGCATTGCCATCCCCTATGTGATCTTGATCCTGCTCATTATGCTGGCATCTGGGGTCTATCTCTCCAATTTCATGCGTCAAACTTATAAGAACGAGCTGAAAAGCGAGTTAATCGCCGAAGCACGCCTGGTGGCGGACGATCTCATCCCCCCCCTGCAAAGCGGCAGTCTCACCCCGGCGCAGTTGAACGCCCTGGCCAGCCATTGGTCCGAGCTTCTCAACCGCCGGGTGACCATCATCGCCGCGAATGGCACCGTTTTGGGTGATTCTTCTGAAAATCCGGCCAATATGGAAAATCACCTCAATCGTCCTGAGATTCAGCAGGCGCTCTCGCAAGGCGAGGGGAACAGCGCGCGTTACAGCCAGACCGTTGGTTACGAGATGATGTATGCTGCGGTTGTTGTTCGCAATGCTGGAAAAACGCTCGGGTTTGCCCGTATTTCTGTCCCACTGCGCCAGGTCGATGCCTACATCACTCAGCTGCAAAGCACGCTGGTAGGGATTGGTGCCGGGACTCTGCTGCTGATAATCTTACTGGCTACCTGGATAGCCGGGCGTACCACGCGGCCACTGCGCGAGCTGACTGGCGCTGCTGGAGCAATCGCGCGTGGAGATCTGGAAAGCCATCTCATCCCGGAGACATCCGATGAGGTCGGTAAGCTCACACAGGCATTCAACCTCATGGCTGAGAGGCTGCATGCCCAGATCGATGCTCTGGAAACGGAGCGCAGCAAGATGGCCGCCGTGCTCCAGCAGATGACTGATGGCGTCATCATCGTCGATGGTGGCGGCTTAATCCAGTTGTTCAATCCCGCCGCCGAAAGCTTATTCGCCGTAACCGGCTCGGATGCCTTGGGGCATTCCCTGGTGGAGGCGCTGCGCAATCACCAGGTGGTCGATCTCTGGCAAAACTGCCTGGAGACCGGAGAGACCCAGGTCACCACATTGGAGATCTCTACCAAGCGGCTGTACTTGCAGTCGGTCGCTACACCGCTCGGACAGGCGCTGCCCGGGAGTACTCTTCTGCTCTTCCAGAACCTGACGCGCGTGCGCCAGTTAGAGACGATCCGGCGCGATTTCATCAGTAATATCTCTCATGAGCTGCGCACCCCATTGGCCTCCCTGAAAGCACTGACAGAGACGCTGCAAGAAGGTGCACTGGATGACCCTCCCGCGGCGCGTCGTTTCTTACAACGCATGGAAACAGAGGTTGATTCCTTGAGCCTGATGGTCTCAGAACTCCTTGAGCTTGCCCGTATCGAATCGGGTCGCGTCCCGCTTCAGCTCAGCCCCAGCCGCCCATTGGCGATCATCAGCGATGCCGTCGATCGGCTGGGTTTGCAGGCTGAGCGTGCCGGCTTGGAAATGCAAATCGATTGTCCGGAAGACTTGCCCTCTGTTCTGGCGGATCCCGTCCGCCTGGAACAGGTGCTTGTCAACTTGATGCACAACGCTATAAAATTCACCCCCTCCGGAGGGAAGATATTAATCAGTGCCAGGACGATGGATGGACAGATAATATTCTTCGTCAAGGATACCGGTGTAGGCATCCCTTCTACCGACCTGCCGCGCATCTTCGAGCGTTTTTACAAAGCCGACCGCGCTCGCTCCTCCGGCGGCACCGGTTTAGGATTGGCCATCTCTCGCCACCTGGTCGAAGCCCATGGCGGCAGGATCTGGGCGGAGAGTACAGAAGGCCAGGGCAGTACATTCTATTTTTCTATTCCTCAGGCCTAAGGCTGCGACATCGGATTCTTATTTGCCCAATCGTCGCCCAAGATGATCTGGACATCCACCGGGCTGTTCGGATCATTCTTGAAATGCAGGTGGTATTGGTTGATTTTCATTAAATCATTCAAGTATTTAATCGTGTACGGCTTCCCGCTATAAAAGGTGATATCCGTATAGGGCGTGACCGTTTGCGCATTATCTACGCTGGTGATATTCAACCCTAAGGACTTCAAATAATCTCCGGTTCTGCCCGCCAGGTTCGGTGTATAGGTGCCGTTCAATACGGAGATTTTAGCGTTCTCGGATTTCGCCAGCTCGAGTGTATTGGTTATCGTTACTCCCGGGCCGATCGCTCCCGTATCCGTGAAAATATCGTCGCGCAGCAAGCGAATTTTATCCGTAATTGGTTTGAGCACTTGCTGAGCGCCATCTTTGGTGTTGATCGTAGCGAAGTTCACCATATCGGGAGGTGCAATCGCACCTTTCTTGATCTTATCATCGGGGATCTGGATCCCCAACCAGGCCAATCGAATGACCTGGTCCAGGGTCAGGTTGGTATGGATACCGGATGACAATTCCTGGTATAAAGCGCCGGACCTGGAAACGAGCTGCGGCAGCATATTGAAATCCAGAATGCGATCCCGGATTCCCATGATCACCTGCTGTTGGCGTTGTGAACGGCCGAAATCATCGCCGGCATTTTTCCGCACCCGGACATAAGCCAGCGCCAGCTCACCGGTCAATACTTGCCGGCCCGGTTTGAGCGTCTTGGTATTGTTGTCTCCCAACGGGTCTACCTGGATTTTCTCAGGGACGTCGATTTTCACGCCGCCGATCTCATCGATGAAGCGCTCGAAGGCGTTGAATTCGACCACCGCGTAATAATCGACCGGCACGCCCAGCAGTTCCTCGACGGTCTTCATCGCCAGACCAGGACCGCCGTCCGGTAATTTGTTGGCTTCACCCAGCAGATAGGCTGTATTGATACGCTCATAGCCAAAGCCGCCCGGAATATTCACCCACAAGTCACGCGGGATCGACAGCATCCCGGCCGTTTTCGACACGGGGTCAATCGTCAACAGGATCATCGTGTCGGTGCGCGGCGGACCTTCTCCCGCCAGCCAATCCCGGTAATCCAATCCCATCACCAGAACGGTCACCCGGCTGGCACCATCCCAGGGTAGCGGCTCAGGCTCATTGGAGGATTGCACCAATACCGGATCTGGTGTGCTGGCCGGAGTATTCCCGGAAGGGTCGGTCGTCGCGGTCGGCTGCCTGATCGTTATCCCTGGCAAGCCGGTGATTTCCCAGGCCTTGACGAAGTTGACTGTATAGTTGAAGACCAGGTAAGCCAGCAGACCGGCTGCGGCAATATAGACCACCAACAGCACAATTTTCCAGGGTTTGCCTTTCTTTACAGGTGTTTTATCCATATAAGACGTGGTTTTTCCTTTTAATCGATTTGCAAGCCAATATTCTACTACAACTACCTATCATAAAACAAAAACTCGATTATTACCAATATAGAATTTATTTTGGTATAAAATTAGACTTTAGGTTTTACACTCTTCACCCTGTTATCGCTCTATCTGGGCTGAACGAGAATCCGATCCGATGGTGAACCGTGACACAAACATATAATATCGTCAAGATCGATACCTCCAATACGCATCAGGTTCGCCAATTTCTCGAACTGCCATTTCAACTTTATCGCGATAACCGCCAGTGGGTGCCGCCGATTGCACCGGATGCGCGGCGTATGCTTAATCGCCGTAAACATCCTTTCTACCAGCATGGCGAGGCGGAATTTTTGCTGGCGATCAATGACCAGGACCAGGTTGTAGGAAGATTGTCGGTATTGGAAAATAAAAACTACAATGCTTTCAATCACGAGCATGCAGCCTTCTTTTATAATTTTGAAAGTGAAAATGATGCCGTTGCTGCACGGGCGCTTTTCGAAACAGCCTTTGATTGGGCTCGCCAGCGGGGTCTGGATGCGATGATCGGCCCGAAGGGCTTTACCGTCTTTGATGGCATTGGCATGTTGATCAAAGGCTTCGATCACCGACCGGCTTTCGGTCAGCCGTATAACCCGGCCTACTATCCCGAGTTGATCAGCGCACTCGGGTTCGAGGGCAAACGTGACATGGTTTCCGGTTACCTTTCTGAGAGTAAACAGTTCCCTGAGACAATTCACCAGCTATCAGAACGCCTCCAGCGCCGCCGGGGTCTGCAGGTCACACCTTTTAAAACTCGCGCTGAGCTGCTCGCCATCGCCCCACATCTGAAAGATCTATACAATAGTTCCCTGGCTGGTGTGAATGAAAACCCGCCCCTCACCGACCAGGATGTGAAGGTGCTGGCGAACCAGCTCATCCGCTTTTCTGATCCGAACCTGATCAAGATCATCAGGAAAGGCGACCAGCTCGTTGGTTTTTTGTTCGCATACCCGGATATCTCCGCTGCCTTGCAGCGCACGCGTGGACGACTGTTCCCTTTAGGCTGGATCAATTTACTTTTGGAGCTTCGCCGCACCCGTTGGATCAATATCAACGGTGCTGGCATGGTTGAAGCTTACCGCGGCCTGGGTGGTATGGCCTTGCTGTTCAGTGAAATGTACAAATCCGTCGTTGAAAGCGGGCGTTACCGCTACGCAGATCTGGTGCAGATTTCCACAGACAACGACAAGATGCAGCTTGAACTTCGCAAGCTGGGCATCGACTTTTATAAGACCCACCGGGTATACCAGCGGAGCCTATGAAATGAACACGGAAGACGAAATTAAACCGATCAATGACCAGCAGTACCTCAAGGAAAAACAATATAAAACCCCGGATAACCTGCAAGCCCGTATCAATCTGCACGTTAAATTCGGAACCAACCCCTATC
>Ga0315542_1002028_pt1 | contig 12485 bp, 11 predicted proteins | sample SalMarSW160120MG_FD_202541 | JGI IMG/M metagenome (GOLD analysis project Ga0315542, IMG submission 202541) | Salt marsh sediment microbial communities from the Plum Island Ecosystem LTER, Massachusetts, United States - Salt Marsh Sediment SW1601-20 ... | reverse complement strand
GTCGTCGTTCCCGGTCGGAAATGTGGCAGTGGTGGCTGCGCCGGAGATCGGGGCTCTACCGCTGTGGGCCGAGGGCAACGGCGTGGAACCGCCGGCGGAGGGGATGGAAATCCACCCCGCGGTGACCCGGATGGTGCCGATTGGCCAGCAGGACCAGGGTCGGCGCCCCGGCGGGGTCGGCCCACACCGAGGTGCCGGTGAAGCCCACATGCCCGAAGGCGGCACCGCTCAGGGAAGGGCCGGCGGAGCACCCGGGAGAGGCGGCCAACTGCCATCCCAGACCGCGGACGCCACCCGCGTCAGCGACCCCGGGGCGCGTCGCCAGGACGGCCTCGTCCGGTCGCAGCAGCTCTCCCCCACCGGGCAGGTACTCCCTGGTCAGGCGATAGACGCCCACCGCACTCCCGAACAGCCCAGCGTTCCCGGCGACCCCGCCCAGGAAGCGGGCATTCCCATCATCGGGCCGCCCCGGCGCCGCCGGTGGCACCTTTTCCGGGTCCTCACCCAGGGCCGCCGTCAGCTCGCGCTCCACGGAGGCAAACGCCGCTCCCCCGGCCACGCGCCGCTCCGGGCCCGGAACGAACCCCAGCTCGTCCTCGAGGCCGAGAGGCTCGACGACCCCCTCGACGAACAGCCGGTCGAGGCTCGCGCCACCGACCCTCTCCAGGGCGATTCCCAGGAGGATGAAGCCCAGGCAGGAGTAGCGCACGGGAGGCTGCCCATGCGCCTCGAGGGGACGTGCGGCCAACACGGCAGCCACCTCCCGGGGATTGGAGGTGAGCGCGTACAGGGGCAGCCAGTCGGGAAGGCCGGCGGTGTGGGTCAAAAGCTCCGCCACCGTCACCCGGCCCAGGGCCCTGCCCCTGGTCTCCTCGAGGAGGTCCTGCAGTGGCACGTCCAGATCAAGCTCGCCACGCCTGCGGGCCAGGAGGCAGAGGGTGGTCACCACCAGGGGCTTGGTGAGCGAGGCGAGGTCGTACCACGAGGAGCGGGGATCGCCTGCAGGAGCCTCCCCCACCGCGGTGCGCCCCACCCCCACCACCTCGGGACTGGACCCCCGACCCCAGGCCGCCACGGCGCCGGGCGTCAATCCAGCCCCCACCGCCCGGCCGAGGAGCGCATTGACCGCCTCGACTCCGGACGCGGAGCGGCCCGCCACGGCTCACACCTGGATCAGGGGACGATCACCGACCGGGCGCAGGGCCTTCGGCCGCCGGTTGCCGTCCACGTTCACGTAGGTGATCTCGGCCTCGGTGACCTTGACGACCTCTGCCCGGGCCTCGGAGCGCGCCGCCCGGACATCGACCCGCACCGTCACGGAGGTGTTCCCGATCCCCACGAGCTCGGTGTAGAACGAGACCAGGTCCCCGACGAAGACCGGCTCGTGGAAGACCACCTCTTTCATGGCGACCGTCACCACGTGCAGCGCACCGTGCAGGCGCGCCTCCTCCGCTCCCGCCTGGTCCATGTGGGAGAGAATGACGCCGCCGAAGATGGTGCCGTGCTGGTTGGTGTCCCGCGGCATCATGAGCACGCGAATGGCGGGGATGCGATGCTCGTCGTCCACCCTGACCTCCCCTCGAAGCCGGCCGCCAACCTCCGCGACCGCGGCCCGGTCAACGCGCAGTATATCCGGAGGCGGCTTTGACGGTGACGCGGACCGCCCCCATACTGCCGTGATGGGACTGGGCCGATACCTCCCCGCCGTCGTGCGCAGACGGCCCGATCGCAGCCTCCGGATCCAGTACCGGACCTTGTCGCAGACCCTTCCCACGGACGCCCCACGGATCATCGCGGAAGCCCTCCGGGCCTCCGGGCTGCACGAGGCCCGCGCCACGGACGGGCGCTGGCAGGCATTTCTGGAGTGGCGGACCCTGGTCTACGGGCTCATCCGCCGCGACGTCGAGGAGACGGTCTCTCTCGACCTCCATGTTCTCGAGACTGGGTGGGAGCTGGCGGTCGAGTGCGTGCCCGTGGAGACCCACTCGGCGCACGCCGCCGGGGTCGGAGGGGTGCTGGCGTTGGCTGCCACCGTGTGGTTGGCCGTGGGATGGACCGCCGGGGTCCTGCCTGGGCTCACCACCCTCGTGGCCGGTGGGCTGTGGGTCGACGTCACGCGCGTGATGGCTCTGGGCGCACTGGAGCGACGGGTCCGCTCCCTCGCCGCCGATGTCGGCAGCGCGCTCTGGCCAAGCGCACCGGCCGAGATCCTGCCCCCTCCGCCCAGCTTCTCTTCCAGATGATGAGGAATGTGTGCCGGCCCCCTCGCTTGCGGACGCTACCAGGAACGAGCTCCTCGACATCCGACGCGTCTCAACATGAAGACCAATTGTGGCCAAGATTTATATCGTAATTGAGAAAACTATTGTATTACATATACTATTCTGGAGAACACACTGGCGCCGGTGGCGAGCCGTGTCCGAAGCGTCCAGGCCTTCTCCCCCACACCCCCACGTGCTCCGGGCTAGTTGGCGATCCCGCCCCTCTCCTCCCCCATCAGCTCCTCCGGATCGGGCAGGTCCTCCGCCCGGTCGAGACCGAAGTGCACCAGGAACTCCTTGCTCGTCCGGTACAGGAAGGGCTTGCCCACCACCGCCTTGCGTCCCGCGAGCCGGATGAGGCGGCGCTCGAGCAGCGTCCGCACCACGCCGCCGGAGCCGACGCCGCGCAGAAAGCTGATCTCGGGCAGGGTGATGGGCTGCCGGTGCGCGATGATGGCGAGGACCTCCAGCGCCGCCTGGGAGAGACGCTGACGCGCCGCCACCCCGTGGTACGCGCGCAGGTAGGGATCCAGCTCCGGGGGCGTGGCGGCCCTCCAGCCCCCCGCCACCCGCTCCAGGCGCATGCCGCTCCCGGGTTCGCTCCACCGATCGCCCAGCTCGGCGAGCACCGCCTCCACCGCGGCCTCGTCCACGTCTGCCTGGTCCACCGCTTCGGCGATGGCGCCCGCGCGCACCGGTCCGCCGGCGGTCAGGACGATGGCCGCCACCGCCGCTCGGAGCTCGTCAGGCGCCACGTGCCTCCTCCTCGAGGGACAGGCGCCCCTCGTCCAGCGGCTTGCTCCCAGGGCGGAGGTAGATCTCGGCGAAGGGCCGACGCTGGTCCACGCACACGGCCCCGAGGCGCACCAGCTCGAGGGTCGCCACCACCAGCACCACGACCTCCTCACTGTCGGCCCGGCTGTGCAGATCGCGCAGAAGCGCCATCGAGCCCTCCCGCGACACCGTGCCGTACACGCGGCGCATGGTGTCGCGAAGACGGAAACGGAGCGGTGCGACGGTCAGGGGCGGCGGATGGGCGGCGCGGAAGCGCTGCATCGCGTCCAGGTAGGTGCGGGCGAGCAGGCGCAGGTCCACATCCTCCCAGTCCACCTCGGTCTCCTGGGGCACGAACGTGGCGGCCACCGCCGGGGACCAGAGCAGGCGTCGGACCACATCGCGGTCGTGGAGCATCGCCGCCAGGACCTTGACGCGCCGGTAGGCCAGGAGCCGCTCCACGAGCTCCTCGCGCGGATCCTCCTCCCCCTCCCTGACCCGAGGGAGCAGCATCTTCGACTTGAGCTGCAGGAGCCATGCCGCCATCCACAGGTACTCTCCGGCCACCTCGAGGTCGAGCTCCTCCATGGCCTCCACGTGATCGTGGAACTGGTCGCACACCAGCGCGATGGGGATGTCGTAGATGGACACGTCGTTCTTCTGCACGAGGTACAGCAGGAGGTCCAGTGGGCCCGTGAACCCGGGCAGCTCCACCGGTGGTCCCGTGCCCCGTTGCATGTCGGCGACAGCGTCTACGGCCATGGCCAGAGTATAGCCGCCCACCCGCCCGCCCCGTGAGGGCCGCCCGACAACCCGGCGCGTTAGGAGTAAGAAGTTAGAGGTTAGGAGTCAGAGGTTAGAAGTGAGAAGTGAGAAGCGAGAGGTGCCCGCACCCCCCACCGACGCTCCCAGCTGACGCCTGACTTCCCACTCCCATCTGCTGACTTCTGCCTTCTAACCCTCTCACCCCTAACCCCTAACCGATCACGCCGATGCGGCGTGGTACACTCCGCCCACCGCCCGTACCCCACGCGTCGGAGGTGATTCCCTTGGAGCTCTGGGACGGTCAGATGGGCCTGTTCGAGGACAACCCGCGCCGCGAGGTGGCGCCGAATCGCAGGGTCGTCGTCTTCGACCTGGAGACGCAGCGGTCCTTCGACGAGGTGGGAGGACGCAGTCAGCTCCATCGCCTCGGTGTGTCGGCGGGAGTGGCCTACCGCTACGAGCGGGACGACTACCTGGTGGTCACCGAGGACACCGTCGGCGAGCTGGTGACCTGCCTGACCGAAGCCGACCTGGTGGTCGGCTACAACATCCGCGGCTTCGACTACCACGTGCTCAGGGCGTACACGGACCGCGACCTGGACGCGTTGCCCACCCTGGACCTGATGCAGGAGCTGGAGAGCCGGCTCGGGTTCCGCCCCAAGCTGGAGAGCGTGGCCGTGCCGACCCTCGGGGAGGGGAAGTCGGCCGATGGGCTGCAGGCCCTCGAGTGGTGGCGCCGGGGGGAGCTCGACAAGATCATCGAGTACTGCCGGGAGGATGTCCGCGTCACCCGGGAGCTCTACGACTTCGGCAAGCGCAACCGCTGCGTGCTGGTGGCCCGTTTCGGCGGCAAGCCCCGGCGCGTCGACGTCGACTGGTAGCGCCCGTGAGGACGTGAGGACGTGAGGACGTGAGGGCGTTAGGGCGTTAGGGCGTGAGGACGTGAGGACGTGAGGGCGTGAGAAGTGCCCCCACCCGCCCGACATGCGCTCCTCTTCGGCTTTTCACGTCGAGCGTTTGACTCCTAACGGGTTGGGTGCGTGGGCGGCCTCACGGGGTGGTCGGGTGGGCGGGCCTCACCCCTCACGAGGCTGGGTGGGTGACGGCCTCACCCCTCCCCTACTCCCCGCCGAGCTCGCGGATGAGGGTCACCAGCCCGGCGCCGTCGATTCCGTCTTTGGCCAGGTAGGCATCCGCGCCGGCCTCCAGGCCGGCCTGCCGGTCGCCGGCTTCATCGCGGGTGGACACCATCACCACCGGCAGGTCGTGCCAGCGCTCGTCGGCGCGGATCGTACGGGTGAGCTCCAGCCCGTTCATGCCGGGCATTTCGACGTCCGTCACCAGGCAGTCCACCTCGTGCGTGTCGAGGAACTCCAGCCCTTCCGCGGCGCTGGAGACCGCAGTAACCCGGACCCCGGCGTCACCGAGCACCCGTTGCAGCATGTCACGGCTGGTGGTGGAGTCGTCCACCACGAGCACCCTCAGGTCCCCCGCCCACGACAGGCCGGCCCCCGGACCGTCCCCCACCGCATCCTGGGCCAACAGCCGTTGGGGGGACAGCACCGGGACTGGCCGACCGTTGGCCAGCAGCGCGATGCCTTCGAACGCCCGTGGCGCCCCCGCGCGCGGCGGCATGGGGCGCAGGAAGACCTCTTCCTCCCCCACCACCGCCTCCACGGCCAGACCCAGATGGACGCCGCCGATGACGCTCACGATCACCGTGCCGTTCTCGCTCTCGGGCAGACCCAGGACATCGGCCAGGCTGCGCAGGCGAATCAGATCGCCGCCCTCCATCAGGAACTGCCTCCCGCCGTCGTCGGTGACCGTGGCCGGCTCCAGCCTGCGGAACGAGCGCACCGGTGACTTCGGGTAGGCCACCAACGCCTGCCCCACCTGGAGGATGAGGGCGCGCTCTCCGCGTCGCGCCAGCGGCACCTCGACGAGGACGGTGGTCCCTCGGCCCCGCTCGGAGTTGATGCGCAGGTCGCCGCCGACCTCCCGGACCGCCGCCGCCACCGCATCCAGACCGATGCCCCGGCCCGACGTCTCCGACGCCTCCTCGCGGGTGGAGAATCCCGGCAGGTAGAGGAGGTTCAGGACCTCCTCGTCGGATAGCACGGCTGCCGCCTCGACGCCCATGTGACCCCGCCGCACAGCCGTCGCCGCCACCTCCTCGGTATCGATTCCGCGGCCGTCGTCGGCAACCGCGATGCGCACCCTGTCGCCCTCCGCCGAGGCCCGCAGCTGCACGCTTCCACGGCGGGGCTTGCCCACGGCCACGCGCTCGTCCGGGCTCTCGATGCCGTGGTCGACGGCGTTGCGGACCACGTGGAGGAAGGCCTCCCGCAGCGCCTCGATGATCCGGCGATCGAGGTGCGTTTCGCCCGCGTCCACGGTCACCCTCACTTCTTTGCCGAGACCCCGCGCCAGCTCCCGGGCGTGTCGCGCCAGCGTCAGCAACACCGGCCGGAGGGGCTGGACCTGGAGATGAAGGAGGGTCTCGAGGAGCCCGGACGCGAGGCGCTGGACGCGGCGCTGCCCCGCTTCGAGCTCGACGGCGAGCTGGTCCAGGGCCACCGCGAGGGTCGTCAGCGCCTGGCGCGGAGACGGCTCCCGCCCGGAGCGGTCGGCGAGCCGGGCGAGACGGTAGAGGCGCTTCACCAGAAGGCCCGCGGCCACCGACAGCACCCGGAGCCGGGCTCCGCGGTCGGTCAGGCCGTCCAGCACGTCTGCGCGCACGCGCAGCTCTGCGGGCACGGGCTCCCCCGCCGTCTGGCCGCCCCTCGTGGGCACCTCCGGGGCGCTCTCCGCCGGCCCCGTCGGCAGCTCACCCTCGCTCCCCATCGGGAGCTCCTCCATCAGGGCGCTGAGGCGGTCGAGCAGCGGGATGAGCTCACGGACCGCCCCCGGGGAGGGGTCGGCCATGAGCCCTTCCGCCCGATGGCAGAGCTCGGCGATCTCCGCCAGCCCCATCATCCGGCTCGCCCCTTTCAGCGCGTGCAGCTCCCGTCGCGCCCGCACGGCCGCTTCGCTGTCGTGCTGCACGTCCTCCAGCAGGCCGGCGATGCGCTCCAACCGGTCCCGCGCTTCGCTGCGGTACATGACGAGCAGGTCCTGGTGCGAGGACGCCACCGACATCACCTCAGATGCGGGTCCAGTTGCGGGCGTTCACGTCCATGCCCAGGATGCCCCTCAGGGAGGCCTCCTGGACCGCGGCCGCGATGGTGAAGCACTGCTGTCCCGTCAGCAGCGACTCGTACAGTGAGGTCACCACCGGGCGACCCTCCCGCGCCACCGCCTGGAACCACGGCCGGTCGGCGTACATCTTCCCCGCCTGCATGGCCTCGCCGAGGTCGCGATCCCCCACCAGGTCCCGGTTCGCAGCCACCGCGACCATGGCGCCGCTGGCCTCCACGAAGTAGGCGGCCTCCACGTAGGGGAGCTCCCGCAGGAGGTCGGAGAGCATCACCTCCACCGCTTCCTGGTTGCCCACGTGGTTCACCAGCCGCCGCGCCCACCGCGACGCCAGGTGCTTGAGGGAGTGTCGCGACTCCAGTCGGAAGGACTGGCTGAGGAGCTGGATGGACAGGGCGAGCTGATTCAGCTTCGCCGCGGCCCCCTGGAAGCGCTGGAGGCCGTCCGCTGTGCGCTGGACCACACCGCGCACGGCGCGCAGCGTCACCACCACCTGGTCCGAGGAGCCCCGTTGCTCCTCGGTCGCCAGGGAGATGTCCCGGGCCGCCCGAGCCGTGTCCGCCAGGGCCTCCCGGAGCTGGGCGATGGCCCCCTGGGTGGAGCGGCTTCGGACCAGCACGTCGTCCGCCGCCCTGCTCCCCTCCTGGGTGGCCACGTCCACCGCCCGGATGGCGCCGCTGAACTCGTCCAGCAGGGACCGCACCTCGTCCACCGACTCCCGGGACCGCTCCGCCAGGCGACGGACCTCCTCGGCCACGGCCGAGAAGCGCTCCCCGTGTCCGCCCGCTGCGGCGGCTTCGATGGCGGCGTTCAGGGAGAGGATGTGGGTCTCCCGGGCAATCTCGGTGATCAGGTCGAGCACGCGGTAGATCTCCCGGGCCCTCCCCCCCAGGGAGTCGGCGCGCTCCGCGATGACGCCGATCCTCTGCAGCACCGCCTCGGACCCGGCCACCGCCGCGTCCAGGGCGGCCACGCCCGCGTCGCCGCCTTCCTCCGCCCGCGCCGCCAGGTCGGCCTGGCGGGCGGCGTTGCCCGCGATCTCCCCCGCGCTGTGGGCGAGCCGTTCCATGGACGCGGTGATGTCCACCACCGCGGAAGCCTGCTGGGACGACCCGGTCGCCAGGTCGGCCGAGGTCTCGCGGACGCCGTTGGCGGAGGTCGCCACCTCCACGGAGGCCATCTGGATCTGCTCGATCAGGGAACCGAGGGCCCCCGTCGCGACCTCCACCACCCGCCGCATGTCCGGATCGAGGGCGCTCAGCGGCGCGGTGGCTTCCACCAGGTCGCCGTGGTGGAGCTCGCTGAGGGCCGCGGTGAGGGCGCCGCACTCCCGCGCGTGACGACGCTCGAGGTTGGCCAGCTCCACCGCCGATCGCCGCCAGGGCAGCTCCACCAGCAGCAGGTGCCCGGCCGCCCCGGCGATCCCGAGCCCCGCGAAGGCGGCCGTAGCCCACCACTCCCAGGGTGCGTCCGCGCTCGCACCCAGCAGCACGAGGCCCACCAGACCCACGCCCACCAGGATCGCGAGGCCGGCGTACTGCCGGACGTTCCCCAGAGGGGGGCCCGCGCTCCCCGATCCCCCGTTCGTGTCTCGTCGCTCTACCACCATGTGGTCCATCCCTTCCCGCCGGTGGGCACCTCAGCCTCCGGTGCGACAGTCCGCCTCGAAGAGGCTCTCGATGTTCAGGACCTGAACGCCCGACTGGCACTCAGGGGTGGAGGGTGCTTCCGCCCCACCCTCTCCCAGCTGATCCAGTCCCACGACCTGCTCCGCATCCTCCACCGCGAGCCCCACGGTGAGATCGTTTGCCAGGCTGAGCACCAGCACCACCTCCCGGCCGGGAGATGCGGATCCCTCTGTCGCGGCAAGGATCGCGAGGTCCAGAACGGCCAGGGGCTCCCCCCCATACTGGATGAGACCCAGCAGCTGCGGCTCCGCACCCGGTACCGGCCACAGCTCGGGCGCACGGATCACCCGACGAACGCACCGTGTCGGAAGGGCGTACCGCGTTCCGCCGGCCCGCACCACCAGGTGCTGCCGACTCCCGAGCGGCCCCGGTCCCACCTCTGCCACGCCCGGCAGGATACCATCCCAGGACAGCTATCTCCCCAAACTGGCACGACTTCAAGGTGACGTCATCAGCCCGGGAGACCGCGATGCCCGCCCCCGGAGTGTCGGCCTCGGCCTTTGCCGCCGCGAATCACCTAGGGGGAGACGTCGGTGGGCGCCGCCGGCGCTGCGTCCGCGCGGGCCGACCAGTCGATCTCCGATCCCCCGAGGGAGTGTGGGATCAGGAACACCGCCATCATCACCAGCCAGCCCGCGACCGCTGCGGTCGTGACCCGACGCCTGGAAAGGGCCAGGACCGTGGCAGGGAGCCAGGCGATGACGGCCAGAAGGGTCTTGTTGTCGGTCAGGTCCGTGCCCAGGGGCCACCCGGTCCACCAGGCCCCGAAGGCGTGCCACTGCACCGCCGGCCCCAAGATCAACCCGCCCACCACGAGGGTGGCCATGGCCGAAAGGATGCGGCCGCGCGCCGGCCGCTCCCGGTCGAACAGGAGGACCAGCACCGCGGAGGTGGCGAGAAGCATGCTCGCGAACATGATCAGGATGTGAGGAATCAGCACCCTCGCGGGCACGTCGCCGCGGAACCGCGCCACGACCGTCCCGGCGGCGGGCACGAGGCGCGGTCCCGCCGGGGCGTCCAGCTCCAGGTGGTACTCCACCTTGCCGGCGGGGGGTTGGTGCGGAATCACGGCCTCGAGCCCCCGCTCCCCCGGGCGCAGGGCCTCGGTCCGCCACGGCTCCGCCGTGGGGAAGCGGCGCCAGAGCACGCGGCCCCCGGACACCTCCCCGTGACTGGGCACGACGATGCGCAGCCCTCCGGCTCCCCCGTGGGTGCGCGGCAGGGCGAGCTCCAGAGAGCCCGCGCCCACCGGCACCTCCACCGACCGCGGGTAGGTCGGGCCGGTCATGCGCTGAAAGACGCCCAGGGTCACCGCGATCACGAACGCCGCGCCCCACAGCAGGATGGACCGACCGGTCCGGGTCACGATCGCGAGACGACCGCCTCGACCATCTTCTCCATCACCCCGGGCTCGACCTCCTCGAGCTCGTAGGTCACCCCTGCGATGGGCTTGTTGACCGAGATGATGCGGGACAGGTCGATGGGAGTTCCCTCCACCACCGCGTCCGCGGGGGTGGCGTTGATGGTCGCCTCCAGGTCATGGGTCTGCTCGGGTCCATAGCCCATGGCCGGGAGAATGTGGCGGGGGCTGGGGTAGCGCTCGTAGGTCCCCTTGAGGCTGCCCACGGCGTGTGGGCGGGGGTCGGCGATCTCCGCCGCGCCCGCCTGGCGGGCGGCCAGCCACCCGGCGCCGTACGTCATGCCGCCATGGGTCAGGGTCGGTCCGTCCTCGACCACCAGCACCCGCTTGCCCTCGATCAGCTCCGGCTTGTCCACCGTGATCACCGAGCGGCACTTGATGAGCTTGGCACCGGGGTTGGCGGCGCGGCAGTTGTCCACCACCTCCTCGACCTTGACCGGGTCGGCGGTGTCCACCTTGGCGACGATCAAGAGGTGTGCCATGCGCAGGTTGGTCTCGCCGGGGTAGTAGGTGAGCTCATGACCCGCGCGATGGGGATCCACCAGGGTGATGTGGAGGTCCGGCCGGATGAAGGGAGTGTCGTTGTTGCCGCCGTCCCAGAGCACGACGTCGGCCTCCTTCTCGGCCTCGCGGAGGATCCGCTCGTAGTCCACGCCGGCGTAGACCACGAACCCGTTGTCGATGTGGGGCTCGTACTCCTCCCGCTCTTCGATGGTGCACTGATGACGGTCCAGGTCCTCGTAGGTTTCGAAGCGCTGGCATGCCTGCTTCGCCAGGTCGCCGTAGGGCATGGGGTGGCGGACGGCCACCACCCGCTTGCCGAGACCCTTCAGGATCCGCGACACGTAGCGGGTGGTCTGGGACTTGCCCACGCCCGTCCTGACCGCGGTGATGGCGATTGTGGGCTTGGTGGAATGGAGCATGGTCCTGGTGGCCGAGCAGAGGCTGAACTGGGGACCCCACCCGATCACCTTGCTGGCGACGTTCATGACGTAGACGTGGGAGACGTCGGAGTAGCAGAACCACACCTCGTCGACGTCGTGCTTGCGAACCACGCTCTCCAGCTCCTCCTCGGGGAGGATGGGAACCCCGTTCGGGTAGAGCGACCCCGCCAGCTCTGCGGGATAGAGCCGCCCCTCGATGTCCGGGATCTGGGTGGCGGTGAACGCCACCACCTCGTAGTCTTCGTTGTCCCGGCAGAGACAGTTGAAGTTGTGGAAGTCGCGGCCGGCCGCACCCATGATGACAACTTTTCTGCGCGCCATGTGCATCACTCCTCGAGCGCCCCCGGGGGCGCAGAACCGCCGGGTAAAAGGCTGAACCGGCGGCGCGCGGCATGATACCACTCCGCGGGAGGACGTGAGGCCGACCACCCGTCCTCCCTCGTGAGAGCGTGAGGACGTAAGGGGTTAGGGGTTAAGGGTTAGGGGTGAGGACGTGAGGACGTTAGAAGTCACGAGTTAGAGGTCAGAAGGGAGCACGTTCAGGTCGGGTGGGGGCACTTCTAACTTCTAACTCCTAACTCCTAACGGGGTGGGTGGTCGGGTGGGCCTAACGGGTTGGGTGGGCGGGCGGCCTCACCCCTAACGGGGTGGCAGGGTGGGTGGGCCTAACGGGCGGAAGGGTGGGCGGCTACTCCCACTCGATGGTGCCGGGTGGCTTCGAGGTCACGTCGTACACGACGCGGTTGATCCCGGCGACCTCGTTGACGATCCGGCGCGCGATCCGATCCAGCACCTCCGGAGGGAAGCGGTACCAGTCCGCGGTCATGAAGTCGTTGGTTGTGACCGCCCGGACGGCGAGCACCTCCTCGTAGGTGCGCTGGTCCCCCATGACGCCCACCGTGCGCACCGGCAGCAGCACGCACAGGGCCTGGGAGATCTCGTCGTACAGCCCCGCAGCGCGGATCTCGCCCATGGCGATGGCGTCCGCCTCCTGCAACGTCCGCACACGAGCGGGGCTCACGGGGCCGAGGATGCGGACCGCCAGGCCGGGCCCCGGGAAGGGGTGCCGCCAGACGAACTCGTGGGCCAGCCCCAGCTCTTCACCTACGCGTCGTACTTCGTCCTTGAACAGGTCGCGAAGGGGCTCCACGAGCTCCAGGCCGAGACGGTCGGGGAGGCCGCCCACGTTGTGATGGGTCTTGATCACCGCCGCCGTCCCGCGCACTCCCGAGGACTCGATCACATCGGGGTAGAGGGTGCCCTGGGCAAGGTACCGCGCTTCGGGGATGGTCGCCGCCTCGGACTCGAAGACCTCCACGAACTCCCGCCCGATGATGCGCCGTTTCTCCTCCGGGTCGGAGACGCCGGCCAGCCCGGCCAGGAAGCGCTCCGTCGCGTCCACGTGCCGCAGCGACACGCCGATCGAGCGGAACCGCTC
>Ga0315542_1002026_pt1 | contig 12496 bp, 12 predicted proteins | sample SalMarSW160120MG_FD_202541 | JGI IMG/M metagenome (GOLD analysis project Ga0315542, IMG submission 202541) | Salt marsh sediment microbial communities from the Plum Island Ecosystem LTER, Massachusetts, United States - Salt Marsh Sediment SW1601-20 ... | reverse complement strand
CAGGGCGCCGGCACGGACGGTGCCGGCACCGGAGGCAACTCCGGGGCCGCCCTCGCCAACGCAAGGCGCGCGGCGGATCCGGCCTATCGCTCGGTGGTGGTGGGCTGGACGCGCACGGTGCTCGCGACGCTCGCACCCTCGCGAGGAGCGGCGGTGCCTCTCGCAGCCGCCACGGGCGCGCCCTTCGTGTTGCCGGCCGCTACCGGCGGCACCGGCCCGGTGGTGTCCGCAGGTGGCAGCACGACGGCTACGGGCCCCGCTGCCGATCCCACGCTGCTGCTGCCCGGCACGAGCGACCGCCCGTCGCCCTGGTATGCCAGCCCGTGGGTGCAGCTCGGGGCGGTGGTGTTCTTCTTGATCGCGTTCGGCGAGGGGCTGGTGGTGAGCGTGCTACCGCTCGGGCGGCGCAGCCCCGGCGCGAGCTGGGGGGCCGGCGCCGAGCGGGCGCCCTCGGACGACGTCGCCGCCGCTCGAGCGGCGAGCCGGGCGGCGCAGCTCTTGCGCCTCGCCCAAGCCCTGGTCAGCCTGGTCGACCTGGCGCTGCTGGCAGGGACGGCCGTAGCCATAGCCTTCCTGCTCGGGCTCTACCGGCCGGCGGGTCTGGCCCTGACTCCGCTGGCCCACAGCCTACGGGCGCTCTCGGCCGTGAGCGGGGTGCTCGCCGTCGCCCTGGCGCTGCTCGTCCTCGCGTCGCGGCGTTCCGCCGCCCGCCCGCCCCGCACCGCCATCGCGGTGGTCGTGGCCGTGGCAGCCGCCCTGTTCCTGCCCTTCCTGGTCTACTGGCACGTGCCGTTCCTTGCCGGGTAGGGCCGTCGCCGCACGATGTGCCGTGCGGCGCAGGCGTGGATCCGCGCCCGGATGCTCCGGCGGCCACGCCCGGTCGGCGCGCGAGCGGGGTTACGGGATGAGGAGGACCTTGAGCGCCTCGCCGCGGGCGCCCGCCACCCGGAAGGCTTCGGCGACCTGCTCGAGCGGGAAGCGGTGGGTCACGATGGCCCCCGGATCGACGCGGCCCTCCGCCAGCAACCGGATGGCGTCACGCACGTCCGACGTCACGTACATCAGGCTCCCCTGCAGACGCAGCTCGCGATCCTGAACCAGACCCGCCTGCACGGTCGGGTCCGAGCCGTAGACCCCGGCCACCACCACCGTGCCGCCCTTGGCGCAGGCGTCCACGCTGGCCCGGAGCGCTCCCTCGGTGCCGACACATTCGAACACGACGTCGCAGCTTCCCGGTTCGAGGCCGGCGCCCGCGCCCAGCCCGAGCCTCTCGGCAACCTGCCGGCGCGACGGCAGCAGGTCGGCTACGGTCACGCTCGCCGCGCCGTAGGCCGTGGCCGCTACGGCGGTCAGAAGCCCGATGGTCCCGCCACCGACCACGCCGACCCGGAGGGCCGCGAGCGGTCCCGGAAGGCGCGCCGCGTGGACGGCCACGGCCATGGGCTCGACCAGGGCGCCGCCCTCCACCGACAACGTGTCCGGGAGAGGATGAAGGCGGTCGGCGGCCACCACGAAGGTCTCCGTCATCGCGCCGGGCGCCTGGAAGCCGAGCACCCGCAGGTTCTCGCAGATGTTGTAGCGGCCCTCCCGGCAGGTCCGGCAGTGGCCGCACGGAAGCGACGGCTCGAGCGCCACCCGCATCCCGATCAAGGCGCGATCCGCGGCCGTCCCGACCTCCTCGACCACGCCCACCAGCTCGTGACCCGGCCAGACCGGATAGCTCACGAAGGGGTGCTCCCCATGGAAGGTGTGGAGGTCCGATCCGCAGATGCCGATCGCCTCGACATGCACGCGCGCCTCGTCAGGGGCGTACGCCAGCGCGTCCGCCTCGACCGTGTGGACCAGGCCCGGCCGTGGGATCTCGACTCGAAGCACGGTTCGCCGTCCTCTCCCGCAGGCGACACCCGGAGGCGTCGCCTGCGGCGCTCACCAGGACGTGTAGCCCCCGTCGATGAGCAAGTTGGTGCCGGTCGCGAAGCTGGCTGCGTCCGACGCCAGGAACCATACCGCCTGGGCGATCTCGCGGGGCTCCCCGACGCGGCCCATGGGCGTCATGTCGAGCCACATACGGTACCAGTCGGTGTTGCTCATGCCGAGCTTGGTCATCTCCGTGCCGATGTAGCCGGGCGACACGGCATTGACCCGCACCCCGCGCTTGGCCCACTCGCCCGCGAGCGATTTGGTCAGCAGGATGACGCCCGCCTTGGAGGCGTTGTAGTGGCTCTGCGGCTGCGGCGCGTTGGAGATGACGCCGGACATCGAGGCCATGTTGACGATCGAGCCCGAGCCCCGCTCGAGCATGTGCCGCCCCACCTCGCGGCAACACCAGAAGGTGCCGTTGAGGTTGACGTTCATGACCTCCATCCACTCGGCGTCCGTGACGTCCTCGGAGGGTGTGTTGGTGGCGACCCCGGCGTTGTTGACCAGCACGTCGATGTGACCGAAGCGCTCGAGCGCCGCGGCGGTCATGGCGCGGACGCTGTCGGGGTCGCGAACGTCCACCGGGAGGTAGGCACACTCGATCCCCTCGGCGGTCAGCTCCTCGACCGCCCGCCGGCCGCTCTCTTCGACGTGCTCGGCGATGCCGATGGCCGCTCCCGCTTCTCCCAGGGTGGACGCGATCGCCCGGCCGATGCCGCGGCCGGCGCCGGTGACCACGGCGACGCGACCGGATAGATCGAAGGGGTTGGACTCAGCCATGGGTACCTCCTATGGGTTGCGCGCAGGGACCTCCCGCGCACGGGCCGCGCACGCGCGACCAGGTTCTCGCGTCACCGCTCTCACTTCACTGCTCTCACTTCACTGCTCTCACTTCACTGCGCCGAAGGTCAGCCCGCGCACCAGCTGGCGCTGCGCCATCCATCCGAACACCAGGATGGGAGCGACGGCCAGGGCCGAAGCCGCCGACATCTTCGCCCAGAACAGACCCTCGGCCGTCTTGAAGCTCGCGATGAACACCGGCAAGGTCGCCGCAGCGGTGTTGGTCAGGTTGATGCTCCAGAAGGCCTCGTTCCACGCCAGGATGATGGCCAGCAGGCAGGTGGAGGCGAGGCCGGGGATGGCGACGGGCAGGACCACGCGCGCCATCACCTGCGCCGTATTGGCGCCGTCGACCTGGGCCGCCTCGTGCATCTCGGCCGGGATCTCCTTGAAGTAGGAATAGATCATCCACACCATGATGGGGAGGTTCATCGCCGTGTAGACGAGGATCAGTCCCCAGATGTTGTCGAGCAGGGAGAGGTCCTTGTAGATCAGGAAGATGGGGATGAGCACCCCGACGGCCGGGATGAACTTGGTGCTGATCATCCACAGCAGGGTGCCGTCGGTACCCCGCGTCGGATAGAAGGCCATGGCGTAGGCCGCCGGCACGGCCAGCAGCACGCCCAGGCCGGTCGAGACCAGCGAGGAGACGAGCGAGTTGAGGGCGTAGTGAAGGTAGTCGCCGCGCGCCAGGGCCTCGCCGAAACTCGCCAGCGTGGGGTGGAAGAAGAAGCGCGGCGGCACCGTGAACGCCGCGGTCTCGGTCTTGAAGGCCGTCAACAGCATCCACAGGATCGGGAAGAAGAAGATCAGGGCCACGACGTACGCCAACAGGGTCAGCAGCCACTTGCGACGCAAGCGACGGCGCGTGGACCGGTCGCGCGAGAAGGTCGCCGTCATGCCTGGGCTCCTTCGGCGAGGTTACGCGCCACGAAGCGGACCAGGAAGATCGCCACGATGTTGGCCAGGATGACCGCGAAGATGGCGATGGCCGACGCCGTGCCGATGTCGTACTGGAAGAACGACTCGAGGAAGATCAGATAGGGGAGGTTGGTGGTCGCCATGCCGGGACCTCCCGAGGTCGTCGCGTAGATCTCTGCGAACTTGGTGAGGAAGAAGATGCTCTCGAGCATGATCACCACGTAGATCGTCTGCCCCAGGTGCGGGACCGTGATGAAACGGAACTTCTGCCAGCCGTTGGCGCCGTCGAGCGACGCTGCCTCCATCTCCTCATTGGGCAGCGACTGGAGGCCGGTGAGCAGGACCAGGAGCGCGAACGGCACCCACTCCCAACTGATCATCGCGATGATCGACGGCATCGGGTAGGCGGCGAGCCAGTCGACGGGTTTGAGACCGAGCGCCTTGTAGAGCGCCGCGAAGAGGCCGTAGACGGGGTGCATCAGCATGTTCTTCCAGATCAGCGCGGTGACGACCGGCATCACGAAGAACGGTGAGATCACCAGGGTCCGCGCCACCCCGCGGCCGAAGAACTCGTTGTCGAACAGGAGCGCGAGCGCCAGCCCGACGACCACCGTGAGGACGAGGCACGCCGCGACCAGCACGATGGTGTTGTAGAGCGACGTCCAGAAGCTCCCGCTGCTGAGGAGGTTGGCGTACTGGTGGAAGCCGACGAAGCCTCGGCGCGCCGGCATCAACAGGTTGTAGCGCCGGAGCGAGAAGTACAGCGTCAGCGCCAGGGGAACGATCATCCACAGGAGCAGGAAGATGACGGACGGCCCCAGTAGCAGCGCCGTATTGGGTCCCCGCCGGCTCCTCGCGCGCCGCCACAGGCGCAGCCCTCGCTGAGCAGTTGCCGTCGACATCTCCGCCTCCTCTCCGGCGCCCCGGCGGCCGAACGCCTCCATGCCGCCCGGGCGTGCGCTCGCGCCCGCCGCGGAGCGCGCGACCGGGGCGGGAGGCCGGCAGCTGCCGGCCTCCCGCCCCGCGCCGTGCTACTTGATGTAGCCCGCGTCCTTCATGGTCTTCGTCACGTAGTCCTGGGCCTGCTTCAGGCCGTCCGCGACGCTGGTCTTGTTGGCGGCGATGGCCGCCAGGATCTGGCCGACCCGGGTCCCGAGGGCCTGGAACTCCGGGATGCCGACGAACTGGACGCCGGTGTAGGGCACGGGGTCCATGGTCGGATGGGTGGGATCGGCCGTCTGGATGCTCTGCTCCACGATGCTGGCGAACGGCGCAGCGGCCTGGTAGTTCGGGTTCTTGTACGTCGAATCACGCGTTCCGGGCGGGACCGAGCCCCAGCCGTTCTTCTGCGCGACGAGCTCGATGTACTGCTTCGAGGTCGCCCACTCGACGAAGGTCTTGGCGGCGGCCTCCTTCTTGGTGGACTTGGGGATGGCGAGCGACCACGACCACAGCCAGTGGGAACCGTTGCTGGTGACCTGGTGCGGGGCGAAGGCGAAACCCACCTGGTCGGCAACCTTGGAGTTGGCGGGGTTGCTGAGGTAGCCGGCCGCGACGGTGGCATCGACCCACATGGCGCACTGGCCGTTGGCGAACAGCGTCTCGTTCTCGGTGAAGCCGTTGGAGGTGACGCCGGGAGGCCCGTAGTTGGTGACGAGGTCCTTGTAGAAGGTGGCGGCATTGGTCCATGCGTCGCTGGTGAGCTGCGGCTGCCAGCTCATGTCGAACCAGCGACCGCCGAAGGCGTTGACCATGGTGTCGAACACGGCCATGTTCTCGCCCCAGCCGGGAAGGCCGCGCAGGCAGATGCCGTAGGTGTTGTTGGCAGGGTCGTTGAGCTTGGTCGCGAAGCTCTTGATCTGGTCCCAGGTCGGCTTCTCGGGCATGGTGAGGCCGGCCTTCTGGAAGAGATCCTTGCGGTAGTACGTCATCGACGACTCGGCATAGAAGGGCACGGCGTAGAGCGTGCCGTCGTAGGAAAGGCCGTCTCGCACCGGCTTCAACAGGTCCTGTACGTCGTAGCTGGCGGGCAGGTCGTTGAAGGGCCGGAGCCAGCCGTTCTTGGCCCAGATGGGCACCTCATAGGTGCCGATCGTCAGGACGTCGTACGCCCCGGCGTTGGTCGCGATGTCGGTCGTCACCTTCTGCCGCAGCTCGTTCTCCGGCAACACCACCCAGTTGAGCTTGATGTCGGGGTGCGATTGCTCGAACTCCGGCGTGAGCTTCTGCATCACGACCATGTCCGGGTTGTTCACCGTCGCGATGGTGATGGTCGTCGCCGCCATCGCAGCGCTCGCGGCCGACAACAGGAGCGTCCACAGAATCAAACGTCGCATGCCGATCCTCCCCTTTCGATGTCCTCAACGCGGTACGGATGGATGGCCACGTGGCCATTTGTGCTTCTGTTCACAACACCTCCCAGCGCCTGCGCTGAAACGAGATCCGCCGTTCCTGACAGCGCCAACGGGGTCACGACGCCGCGCCTAGACCCCCAACAAGAAGAAATGGACTCGTGGCCATGACGATAGGGCATCGAGGGGCCGGCTGTCAAGTCCCGGGTGCTAGCATTGGACTCGTGGCCACGATCAAGGACGTCGCCCGCCGGGCGAACGTCTCCCCCACCACCGCGAAACGCGCGATCCGGGAGCCCGAGCTGCTGGCAGCAGACACGCTGGCCCGGGTTCGGCAGGCGATCGACGAGCTGGGCTACGTGCCGGACGCCGTGGCGGGGGCCCTGCGACGGGGACGCACCCAGACGATCGGACTGATCGTCGGGAACGTCCTCGAACCGTTCTTCACGCAGTTGACCCGCACCATCTCCAAGCAGCTCCACCACGCCGGCTACAGCCTCCTGGTCGCCGACAACGAGTACCGCACCGACCTCGAGCTCGATGCGCTCCAGATGCTTCACAGTCAGCGCGCGGCCGGCATCATCCTCCGGTCGGGCTACGGAGAGCCCAACCTCGGCTACCTGCAACGTCTCCGCGCGAACGGCACCGCGATCGTCGAAGTCGACTACCACTACCCCAACAGCCCGTTCAGCTGGGTCATGCTCGACAATGCCGGAGCCGTCGACCAAGGGGTGCGCCACCTGGCGTCGCTGGGACATCGACGGATCGCCGCGCTGGGCGCCTACGACCCCGAGCGGAATCCCGAGGACCGCTCCTTGAGCTTCGAGCGCGCCCTGGCGGACGTCGGGCTGCGGCCGCGACCGGCGTACCGCCGGGTCATCGCGCTCACCGAGGCGGAGGCGTACGACCTGACGCGCCACCTGCTCGCGCTGCCCGAGCCACCGACCGCCATCCTGGCTTTCACGGGCGGCCAGGGCGCAGGCGCCTTCCGAGCCGTCCGCGAGGCGGGGCTCGAGGTGCCGCGCGACGTCTCGCTCGTCACCTTCGACAACTACTCCTGGACGCAGCTCGTCGAACCCCAGGTCGACGTGATCGAGCAGCCGGTCGAGGCCATGGCGCTCGCCTGTGTCGAGATCCTGCTCGACCGCATCGACCGTGCCGACCCGCACGGGCCGCCGGCGCGTCGCGTATTCCAGGCCCGGCTCCTGGTGCGCGGCAGCTCGGCACCCCCTCCGCTCGACTGAACACGCCGCGCATCCGCCGCATCGACGCCGTTCTCGAGTCGCCGATCCCCTCGCCGTGAAGCGCCCCGCCGACTCGCGTGGTCGCGGCGGCGGGGCGTCGGCTCGTGGCGCCGGATTCGGCGCCGGCGAACGCTAGGGGGAGGTCAGGCGGTGGGCCGGCGGCGTTCGGGGAGGTGCACGGGGCGTTCGTTGATCGCGGCCCACAGCGAGGCCACGACGATCACCGCGCCCACGATCCAGGCGTCGAGCCGGGCGGCACGCTCCGAGAGGAAGCCGAGCGCCCACGGCGCGATGAACACCAGAGCGCCTAGGAACGCTCCGAAGACCTCGGGGTTCCGCGCCAGCCGTGCCGCCAGGGCCCACAGGGCCGTCAGGACCACTGCGGCGCCGAGGATGTACGAGCTCCAGGCCACCACCGCAACGCCCGTGTAGCCCAGGATCCACGGCGAAACGAAGAGCCATGCCCCCGCAACCAGGCTCACCCACACCTGCCATCGTCTCGTGAAGCGCATGGCCGTGCTCCCTTCGGTCCCCATGTGGAGACGGTAGGCCAGCGACGCGGTTGTGAGGGGGGACCTACATCCAATGTAAGGGGCGGCCCGCGTGGCGTCGTGGGCGCGCGACACAACCTGGCGCCCCGCCAGGACGGCCGCACGCCGCCCAAGGGCACGACGAACGAGACCCTCCGTGCCGGCTCACGCGCACGAAGGCCACGCCAGGTGCCACTAGGGCACCGCGAAGTAGAACGCCAGGCCCAGGACCAGGTAGACGGCCACGAGCAGCACACCCTCGAACCAGGTGGTCTCGCCGTCGCTCGCGATGGCATTGACGATGAAGCTGACGCCCGCGATGGCGACGAGCTCGAGCGGGTTCGCGAACACCAGGTCCATCGGCCGCCCCATCAGGAACGAGACCAGCACCAGCACGGGCGCCACCAGCAGGGCCACCTGGATGCTGGAACCGACGGTGATCGAGAGCACCAGGCCCATCCGATCCCGGCGCGCGAAGTAGGCGGCCGAGATGTACTCGGCGGCGTTGCCCACGACGGCGAGCACGGTGATGCCGAGGAAGAACGGGGTGAGGCCGAGCCCCGCCGCGGTGGCCCCGAGCGCTCCCGACACGAGCTCGGCTTCCAGCGCCGTCACCACCGTCGCGCCGAGCAGCACGACGAGGGCCTGCCCGAGCGACCATTCGGCGTCGACGCCGTCCTCGTGCAACGAGAAGACATCGCGGTGCGTCACCAGCGTGTAGACGAGGTTGCCCAGGTAGACGAGGATCAGCACGACCGCGACGCCCAGGCTCAGGCGCTCGTCGAGCGCGGCCACGTCGGGGGCCCCGACGCCCCGCTCGGTGACGTCGAACAGAGCGGGCACGAGCAGGCCGAGCACGGACATGACGAGGAGGCTCGAGAGCAGCCCGGCGCGGTCGCGGCTGAACGTCTGCCGGTCTCGGCCCCAGCTTCCCACGAGGACCGCCAGGCCGAAGCCCAGCAGGCAGTTCCCGATGATGGAGCCCGTGATCTGCGCCTTCACCACATCGGTGTGCCCGGCCTGCAACACGAACAGGGCGAGGACCAGCTCGGCGGTATTGCCGAACGTGACGTTGAGCAGGCCGCCGACGGCGGGGCCGGTGAGCCGAGCGAGCTGCTCGGTGGCGCGGCGGATCCACTCCGCCAACGGCACGATGGCGAGGATGCCGAGCAGGAAGACCCACGGGGCGGGCAGGTGGAGAAGGTAGCGAGCGGCGAGCGACGCCGGCACGAGGAGGAGCGCCCAGACGAAGGTCAACCCCAGGCTCCCCTCGCGAGCCGCCGCAGCGCCCGCCACCCGGTCACCGTCTCCGATCCCACGATCAAGGCGCCGCCAGCTCCTGCACCGTGCGCGCCGAGCCCGGCCGGGCGAGCGGGCCGCGCGACAAGCGGTCGAGCCAGGCCTGCAGGGCAGCCTTCGGAGCCGGCCCGACCGCGCTCAACGTGAACCGGCCCACCCGACGGCTGGCCAGGCGTTGGCCCGCGCCGGCCGGGAGCGCCGCCTGCCGGCGATAGACGAGCAGCACCAGCGCGTCGAGCCCGTCGAAGAAGGTGACGCGGAGGGCCGGGATGCCGGCCCGGCCGATCTTCGTCCGCGTGGCACCCACCGGCACGTACCCCGCCGGGACGTTGGCCGGGTCCAGGAGCCGCTGCAGGCGCTTGGCCTCCAGCGTCGCGCCGGGTGACGGCAGCGCTCGCGGCGTGGTCCGCGCCCGCACCGCCGTGACGCGGTCGTAACGGCCCTCGGCCACCACGTGTCCCGCGGAGTCGGTGACCCGGTAGGCGAGGCGCGCGCCGGTGACCCCGTCCACCCAGAAGGTCCAGTCGGGGACCAGGGGATCGAGGCCGTGCAGCTCCAACACCTGCACCCTGCGCCCGGCGACCTCCGTGGGCGCGCCGAGGCGGAGGCTGAAGGCTTTCGCCACCTGCTCCGGCGCGGCCGCCACGGGCAACACGAAGCGCTGGTGGGCGGGATCCGGCCGGACCCCGGGAAGGTCGATGCGCTCGGTGGTGGTGCCCACCACCTCGAGCGTTTGCGCGGCGGTGAGCATGCGCCGCAGAAGGGCCACCGCTGGACCCTGCTGGGACGCGCGCGCCGCCACGGGCGTGACCGCACCCTGCGCCACGGCGGCGCCCGCGAGCCCGGCAGCGAGCAGGGCCAGGCCGACGACGAGCGCGCGGGTCCGGCGCGGCGCCCACCACCGGCGGAGACGGCCGTCGCCGCCGCGGCGAGCGCGGCCGGCAGGGAGGTCGATGGCGGGGGCGGTCATGGCTGTCCTCCGCCGAGCTCATCCAGCGCAAGCGCATACTGCTCGGCCACCGCCTGGACGTGGACGCGCGGCTGGGTGGGCGCCAGCGGGCCGGCGGTGTACAGGGCCACGAGGGCCACCGCGGCCAGCGCGGCAGCGGCCGGAAGCCACCACCAGCGCATGGCCGACCGCCCAGCCCGGACGGACGGCCGGCGCAGGCGCTCCCGCACGGCCGACCGGATGCCGTGGGCCGCTCGGACGTCGACATCCTCCACGCTCATGCCCTTGGAAACGCGCCGCATCTTCTCCAGGGCGGCGCGGAGAGCGTCATCGCGCTCCAGCTCTCGCTCGACGTCGGCAATCTCGGCCGCCGACAGCTCGCCGTCGAGGTAGGCGTTCAGGCGTTCCCAGGCCGACCGCGAGATCGAGCCCGTCATGGCCGCACCCCCCTACGCTCCAGCTCGTCCCTCATGAGCCCGCGCGCCCGCGCGATGCGGCTGCGCACCGTGCCCAACGGAACACCCGTCGCGGAGGCGATCTCCTCGTAGCTGAGGCCGGCGAACTCCCGCAGCGCCAGCGACTCGCGGTAGCGCAACGGTAGTGTCGCAAGGGCCGCTTCGATGCGCGCCCGCGTGTCGCTGGCCACCGCGTGCGCCTCGGGCCCGGGCTCGGGGCTCGCCTCGGCGGCGAGGGCATCGAACGGTGCGGCGGACCGGCGCCAGCGGGGGGCCACGCGCCGGCAACGGTTGACGACGATGCCGTGCAGGTAGGAGCCGAAGCTGGCTTCACCGCGGAAGCGACGCAGGCTCCGGAACGCGGCCAGCAGGCTGTCCTGAACGACATCACTGGCCAGGTCATTCCCCACCAGGCGGCGGGCGACGGCATGGAGCGCGGCCGCGTGCCCCGCCACCAGCCGGTCGAAGGCGTCGGGGTCGCCGTACATGGCGGCGGCCACCAACCGTGTCTCGAGATCCTCGCCGGACTGCGTCACGGCCGGCTCGGCCGGGCCGTCGAGCAGGCCCGCCAGCATCGACCTCAACGCCCACCGGGCACGTCGAAGCGCGAGCCCGTCCACGAGCCCCCGCGCCGCGGGCGGGAACGGAACCCGCCCGCGGGGGGCCGGAAGGGCGAGCGACAGAGCGTCCACCACGCAGCCTCAATCGCCGGCAGCCAGGTTCACGAGCACCGGCTGCAGCGTGAAGGTGTACGGTTCGTCGAAGCTCCCTGCGGTCTGGCTCATATCGATGGTGCGAGTGTAGTCGAGCGCGGTGATGAACGCCAGGTGGGTCCCCACCCGCGGCGACGAGCCCACCCACACGAAGCCGCTGTAGACGTCATCGCCGGCCACGGCGTCGGGCGGCACGCCGTTGTCGGCCAGCACGCCGTGCGGCGCCATGTAGCGGCCACGCGCCACCACCAGGAAGGCATCGACCGTGTCGGGCTCGCTGAGGGCCACAGTGACGACGTTGTCGCTGCGGCCGATCCGGAGCGGGTCGGGAGCGAAGCTCACGCTGCCGACGGAGGCCGCGTACGCGCCCTGGCTGAGCCCGTCGCTCGCCACATCGACGAGGCGCCAGCCGTCGGCCCCCTTGGCGAGATCGAGCGTCAGCGTGCCCTCGAGGTCGATGGGCTTGCTACCGAGCAGCGTCCTGGGGGAGCCGCTCGCCGGGTAGACCTGCCAGATCTGCGCCGTGCCGGTGATCTTGACCCAGACCTCGGCCTCGGCCTTCGTCGGGTCCGGCTGGGTGTCGAAGACCAGGCTCACGAGCCGGCGCTGGCGCCGCATGTCCGTGCGGCGCACGACCAGGAAGGGCTGTACCGACTGCGTCGTCGTCCCGGACACGGCGGAGGCGAGCACGGAGGCGGGCGCCAGGTCGGTGCCGTCGACGGCGGACGCGCCGGTGAACGCGTCGTCGACGGCGGACAGGGCGACCTGACCGGCCGTCGCCGAGGCGGCGGCAGACGGCGCGGTGGTGCTGCAGCCCGCCAGGACCATGGCGAGGGCGGCCGTGCCCAGCAGAGCGAGGGCGACGGGGAGCCTACGGGGGATGCGGTGGGAGTGATGCACGGTGGGCCTCCAAGGGGCTCGAGCCCGCGCTTGCGGGTCTCTACTTCGTTGGAGTCGCTCGCCCACCGAAAAGTTCCCGCGGCTGCGGAGGCCGCCTCCAGGGACTTGACCCTGACGTAACGGCAGGGTCTAGGCTACGGGCCGGACAGGAGGCCCGAAGCCGTGAGCCGCAGCTGCGAGAGCGACGCCCGAGCCGGGAGCCACGAAGCGGCCCGGGACGATCCGACGTCCACGGAAGACCGCGCCGACGAGGCCCGCTACGCGATCGGCGAGGTAGCGAGGCTGGCCCGCGTGAGCGTCCGGACGCTGCATCACTACGACGCCATCGGGCCGCTTCGCCCCGAGGAACGCCGCCAGAACGGCTACCGCCGCTA
>Ga0315542_1002025_pt1 | contig 12507 bp, 6 predicted proteins | sample SalMarSW160120MG_FD_202541 | JGI IMG/M metagenome (GOLD analysis project Ga0315542, IMG submission 202541) | Salt marsh sediment microbial communities from the Plum Island Ecosystem LTER, Massachusetts, United States - Salt Marsh Sediment SW1601-20 ... | reverse complement strand
CGATGCGGGCCTCGGCCTCCGGACGCGACAACAGCGGCAGGAGGCTATCGGCCCGGGCCGGGTCGTCCAGCACGCCCGGGACGTTCGTCAAGAACACGCACCCTGCGCCGAGCGCACCCGCCACGGCGCCGGCGACGTCGTCGGCGTTCACATTGAGGAGCGATCCCTTGTCATCCAGGGCCAGGCAGGCCAGCACCGGGACAACGTGGGCGCCGAGGAGCGCGCGCAGGGCGTCGGCGTTCACGCCCACCACGCGCCCGACGCGGCCGAGCGCGGGGTCGAGCAGCTCGGCGCGGAGCAGGGTGGCGTCGCGCCCGCTCAAGCCGACCGCCGGGCCGATGTCCTGCGCCAGGCGCTTGCCGAGCAGGGTGAGCACGCGTTCGACCAGCTCGAGGCTCTCGGGGGTGGTGACGCGGAGCCCCCGCACGAAGCGGTGCTCCAACCCGGCGTTGTCGAGAGCGGCGTTGATGAACGGTCCGCCGCCGTGCACGACCACCGGGTGCCGGCCGGACTCGAACAGCGCGCGGATCTCGGACGCCACGGCGAGGCGGGTGGCGTCGTCGGTCATGGCGTTGCCGCCGTACTTGACGACCACAGGCATGGATCAGTGTAGCCTCCGGCTGTCGGTGACTCGGCCCGCGCACGGTGCACGAGCGCGTCCCGGACGGCGCTCGTGGTAGATTCGGACCCGCCCCGAAGGCTCGCGCGATCCCCGTGTCATTCCGCGCCCGCCGGGGGAGAGGAGCCGAGGTGGACGTAGCCGAACCCCTGGTCTTCGGTACCGACGGCTGGCGCGATGTCATCGCCGAGCGCTTCACGGTGGCCAACGTCCGCCGCGCGGCGCGCGCCTATGCCGAGCACCTGCTCGAGCGCGGGGCGCGGCTGGTCCTGGTCGGCCATGACACCCGGTTCGGTGGCGAGCGCTTCGCCCTGGCAGCCGGGCGGGAGCTCGCATCGCACGGCTTGGAGGTGTGGCTCTCGGACGGATACCTGCCCACCCCGGCGTTGTCGTTCGCTGTGAAGCACTACGGCGCCGGCGGCGGCGTGATGCTCACGGCCTCGCACAATCCACCCGACTACCACGGGTTCAAGCTCAAGGGCTCCTACGGCGGTACCGCCACGGACGACATCTATCGCGACGTCGCGCGCAGGCTGTCGCCCGAGCCGGTGCCCGCGCTTCGCGAGGGCGACGCACGCGTCGAGCGATTCGACGTGCGCAGCGCCTACTACGACGCGCTCGAACAGTTGCTGGACATGAACGTGCTGGCCTCGGCCAGGGGGCGATTGGTCCATGACGCGATGGGGGGCGCCGCCTGCGGCTGGCTGAAGGGGTTCGTGACCTCGCGCGGGCTGCCCCTCGCGATCGAGGAGGTCCGCGGCGAGCCCCACCCCCTGTTCTACGGTGTGAATCCGGAGCCCATCGCCGTCAACCTGGCCGACACCCGTCGCCGCATGATGGACTCCGATGCCTTCTTCGCGGCCGCGACCGACGGCGACGGCGATCGACTCGGGGTGGTGCTCCCTGGGGGCGCTTTCTTCAACGCGCACCAGCTCTTCGCGGTCCTGCTCGACGAGCTGGCCGGCGAGGGCCCGCGTGGCGCCGTCGTCAAGACGTTCACCGTGTCGCGCATCGTGGAGCGGTTGGCGGCGCTGCGGGGCCGCGAGGTGGTGGAGACGCCGGTCGGCTTCAAGTACATCGTCGACGCCATGCTCGCGGGCGACGTGCTGATCGGCGGCGAGGAGTCCGGCGGGTTCGGGGTGGCCGGCCATCTGCCCGAGCGTGACGGCATCGCCAACGCGCTCCTCCTGCTGCAGGGGGTGTTGCGCAGCGGGCAGTCGCTGGCGGAGCGCTTCGCGTCCCTGGAACGAGAGACCGGGTGGCGCCACGCCTACGATCGCGTCGACCTCGAGCTGTCCGGCAACGCCCTCAAGGAGCGCGTGATGGCCGTGCTCCAAGACCCGCCGCCCCGCGTAGGGGAGCGCGAGGTGCGATCGGTGGAGCGACGCGACGGCGTCAAGCTCAACCTCGACGACGACGCCTGGCTGCTCTATCGTGCCAGCGGTACCGAGCCGGTCCTGCGGATCTACTGCGAGGCGCCCACGGCCGCCGACGTTGCCGCGCTGCTCGACGCGGCGCGGACCTGGATCGACACGCTGGCCTGACGCGGGCGGCTCAGGCCTGGTGGAAAGCCTTCGGGCTCTTGGACAACACCTCGCAACCGTCGGACGTGACGATCGCGAGGTCCTCGATTCGTACGCCGCCGAAACCCGGCAGGTAGACGCCGGGCTCGATCGTCACGGACATGCCGGGTGCCAGGAGGTCGTCGGATCGTGTGGAGAGGCGCGGCCCCTCGTGGATCTCCAACCCCGTGCCGTGCCCCAGCGAGTGCGAGAACGCTTCGGCAAGATCGTGCCGGGCCAGGATGTCGCGCGCTACAGCGTCGAGATCACGGCCCGTCCGCCCGGGAGCCACCGCTGCCAACGCCGCTTCCTGCGCCTCCAGAACGGCGTCGAACAGGCGCCGCAACTCGGGCCGGATGGCGCCCACCGCCACAGCCCGGGTCATGTCGGCGTGGTAGCCCTGGTAGACGGCGCCGAAGTCGATGGTGACGAGGTCACCCTCTTCGATGGCCTTGCTCGATGCCACCCCGTGCGGCATCGCGCTGCGGGTCCCGCTGGCGACGATGATGTGGAAGCCCGAGCCACCGGCGCCGGCCAGCTGCATGTGGCGCTCGAGCTCGAGAGCCACTTCGATCTCGCGCATGCCCGGCCGCAGCATCGGCACGACGTTCTCGAAGGCTTCGTCGGTGATGCGGGCGGCCTCGCGGAGCTTGGCGATCTCGTCGTCCGACTTGATCAGGCGGAACGGGGCCAGGAACCCTTCGGTCGCCAGAGGCTCGCTTCCCAGCCGCTCGTGGATGCTCCGGAAGCGTTGCAGGCTCAGGTGCTCGCTCTCGACCGCGAGTCGACGGCCGCCCACCACCTTCGAGAGGTGCTCCTCCCAGCTGGGCGTGATGACGACCTCGAGGCGCGACTCCTCGCCGGCCTGGGCCGTGTAACGGCCGTCGGTGAGCAGCAAGGCGCGCTCGTCGGTGACGACCACGACGCCGTCCTCCGGGCTGGTGAAGCCGGAGAGGTAGCGCACGTTGGCCGGCGCCGTCACGAGCAGGGCCTCGGCACCGATGCCGGCGAGCTTGTCGCGGACGTCCTGCAGAACGCTCACCGTCCGGCCTCGACGATGGCGACGAGCTGGTCGATGTCCAGGCTCGCCCCACCGATGAGGCCGCCGTTGACGTCCTCGCGGGCGAGCAGCTCGGTGGCATTGGCGGGCTTCATGCTGCCCCCGTAGAGCAGCCGCATCCCGCGGCCGACGTCCCCGTAGCGGGCAACGACTTCCTCGCGGATGGCGGCCCCCATCTCCTGGGCGTCGTCCGACGTTGCGGTGCGTCCGGTGCCGATGGCCCAGACCGGCTCGTAGGCGATCACGAGACCCTCGGCACTGCCCGGCTCGATTCCGCTCAGATCGCCCTCGAGCTGCTCGAGGACGACATCGCGGGCGCGTCCGTCGAGCCGCTCCTCCTCCTTCTCGCCCACGCAGAGGATGGGCACCAATCCGCCCTCGAGTGCGCGCTGCAGCTTGGCATTCACGAGCGCGTCGTCCTCATCGTGGTAGGCGCGCCGTTCGGAGTGGCCGACGACGACGTAGCGCGCCCCGGCGTCACGCACCATGGCGGCCGAGACCTCGCCGGTGAAGGCGCCTTCGGCGTGCGCGCTCACGTCCTGCGCACCGAGCGCCACCGCGGTGCCCCGCGCCAGCTCCGCCATGGGCGCGAGGTGCGTGAACGGGACGTTCAGCAGCAGGTCGCAGTGATCGTGGGGGCTCGCGTCCAGGCGCTCCAGGAAGGTGTGCAACCAGGCGGTCGCCTCACTGGGCACCTTGTGCATCTTCCAGTTGCCGGCGATGAGGGGGCGGATGCGGGGGTGCGGCGTTGGCATGCGTCAGGATACCGTAGCCTTCCCACGTCCTCCGGCCCGGGCCGTACGGCAAGCGAGTGGGGCCGCGGCGGCGTGCCACGGCCCCGAACACGGTCGAGCCTCGGTGCGAAGGGTCGGGCTCAGGCCTGGACGCCAGCTTCGCGCTTGCTGCTGCGCCGGCGGGTGCGCTTGCGTCCGCCGCCGTTCGTGCCGCGCCGCTCCAACGACTCGACGCCGCCCACCAGGGCCAGGTCCAGGACGCCGTCGAGGTCGGCGACTTCGTGGAGCTGAAGGCTCTTGGTGAGGTGCGTGGCGATGTCCTTCATGTCGGCGCTGTTGCGATCGGGGAAGATGATGTGCTTGATGCCGGCCCGCTTGGCCCCCAGAATCTTCTCCTTGAGCCCGCCGATGGGCAACACCCGGCCACGCAGCGTGATCTCGCCGGTCATGGCCACGTCCTTGCGCACGGGCAAGCCGGTGAGCGCGCTGATCAGCGAGGTAGCGAGCGCCACGCCGGCGCTCGGCCCCTCCTTCGGCGTCGCTCCGGCAGGCACGTGGATGTGGATCTCGCTCTCGTCGAGCGTCTCCCTGGCGATGCCGAAGCGCTCCGCGTTCGACTTGGCATAGGTCAGTGCCGCACGCGCCGACTCCTTCATCACGTCGCCGAGCTGCCCGGTGAGCACGAGGCCCCCCTTGCCCGGCGTAATGGAGGTCTCCACGAAGAGGATGTCGCCGCCGACCGGGGTGTAGTACATGCCCGTCGCCACGCCCACGAGGTTCTCCTCGGCCTCGGACTCCGGCGTGAAGCGGTGTGCACCCAGGTAGCCCTCCAGGCTCCGTTCGGTGATGCGCACGCGCTTGGCCTCGCCTTCGGCGATCCGGCGCGCGGCCTTGCGGCACACCGTGCCGACGATGCGCTCCAGGTTGCGCACCCCGGCCTCGCGCGTGTAGGCGGTGATGACGCTGCTGATCGCGCCGTCGGACATGTTCAGCTGGTTCGGCTTGAGGCCGTTCTCCTCGATCTGGCGCGGCAGCAGGTAGCGCTTGGCGATCTCGAGCTTCTCCTGCTCGATGTAGCTGGAGAACTCGATCATCTCCATGCGGTCAGCGAGCGCTTCGGGGATCTGCTGAGCGTAGTTGGCGGTTGCGATGAACAGCACCTCGGAGAGGTCGAACGGCACGCCGAGGTAATGATCGACGAAGTTGTTGTTCTGGGCGGGATCGAGCACCTCGAGCAGGGCCGAGGACGGGTCACCCTGGTACGAGGCCCCGAGCTTGTCCACCTCGTCCAGGAGGAAGACCGGGTTCTTGGTGCCTGCCTGCCGGATGCCCTGGATGATGCGGCCCGGCATCGAGCCGATGTAGGTGCGCCGGTGTCCGCGGATGTCGGACTCGTCGCGGGCGCCACCGAGCGAGATGCGCACGTACTCGCGCCCGAGTGCCTTCCCGATCGACTTGGCGATGCTGGTCTTGCCGACGCCGGGCGGCCCCACGAACAGCAGGATCGGGCCCTTGTTGACCTCGAAGGCGTCGAGCTCGCCCTTTTGAGCCCGCTCCTCCTTCAGCTTCCGTACGGCAAGGTACTCGAGCACACGGTCCTTGACCTTCTCGAGGCCGTAGTGGTCCTCCTCGAGGATCTTGCCGGCCATGCCGATGTCGAGCCGGTCCTCGCTGCGCTTGTTCCACGGCAGCTCGGTGATGGTCGTCAGGTAGGTCCGGATGACGGAGGCCTCGGCCGAGTCGGGGTGCATGCGCGACAGGCGGTTCAGCTCGCGCTGCGCCTCCTTCATCACGACCTCGGGAAGCTCCAGCGCCTCCAGCTTCTCGCGGAACGACTCCACCTCGTCCTCGTCTTCGTCGCTGCCGGACAGCTCCTTCTGGAGCGCCTTGATCTGCTCCCGCAAGAAGAACTCGCGCTGGTTGCGGTCGATCTCCTCCTTGACCTCGCGCTGGAGCCGGCGCTGGGTCTCCTGCAGCTCGAGTTCCGTATCGATCAGGAGCAACACCTTGCGCAGGCGCTCCTCGACCGTGGGTGCCTCGAGCACGCTCTGCTTGTCGGGCAGCTTGAAGTCCAGATGGTAGGCGACGTAGTCGGCGAACTGGCCGGCATCCTCGAGGTTCATCACGAACTGCGCGACCTCGTGCTGGACCTGGCGGCTGCCGTTCTCGACCAGATCGGCGAACTTCTCCTTCAACTCGCGGAAGGTCGCCTGCACCATGACCTGATCGCCTTCGGGGACGTCGATGGGGCTGACGTCGGCCTCGATGAGACCGGTCGAGCCGTGGTAGTGATCGATACGCACGCGTGCGAACGCCCGCACCAGCATCTGGATGCTGCCGTCGGGGTTCTTCTTCATGCGCATGATGTTGCAGGCGGTGCCGACCTCGTAGAGGTCTTCGGGCTTCGGTTCCTCCACGTCGCGATCGCGCTGACTTGCGATCACGATGGTGCGGTCGCGGTCGAGCGCGGCGTTGATGGCCCGGATCGAGATCCCGCGGCCGGCGTCGATCGGCATCACCATGGTGGGATAGAGCACGCTGCCGCGCACCGGGCACACCGGGATCGGGGCGCTGAAGTCGGTGGGGGTGGGAGTCTCGGCCATGGGCCCTCCTAGCCTACGGTAAGCGCGGAGCGATGGGGGCGGACGGGGATTGGGCGGAGTGCGCCTGGGGCGCACGAGGCGGTCGGCGAAACCTGAGTGAACACGTATCAAGTTTACTGCAGCCGCAGGGCTCAGCTGGAAGGTGGCTTACCATTGCCGACACGCCACGCTCCCCGAGCCCTGCGTTCCCCCTGGCCCCGCCCGGGCCCAACGCGTCGCGCCAGTTCGGACAGTATAAACCCCCCGCCCGGGGGCGGCGCACGCCGCTGCGAACGCGGCTCGAAGGTGCCTGACGGGGTCGAAGGTCGCTGTGGTAGCGTGAGCGCGCCATGGCCGACGTGACCTACGCCCTGCGAGATGCTGTCCGGGCCGCGCTTGCGCGGCTCGGCGTGGAGGATGCCGAGAGCGTCGAGCTCTCCATCCAGGAGGTGCCGGCGGACAAGCCCGGCGACTACGGTACCCCCGTCGCCTTCACGCTGGCGCGCGCCCTGCGTCGGAACCCGGCCGCGATCGCGCAGGACCTGGTCGAGGCGCTGGTCTTGCCCGACGGCGTCGAGTATGCCGAGGCGGTCGGCCCCTACATCAACTTCCGGCTCGAGCCCGGCCCCTTCGTGGCCCAGGTGGTGAACGAGCCGCCGCGCCCGGCGCCTGGTGGCCCGAAGGTCGTGCTGGAGCACACGTCGGTGAACCCCAACAAGGAGGCGCACGTCGGCCACTTGCGCAACATCGTGCTGGGTGACGCCTGCGGCCGTATCCTCCGCGCGGCGGGGCATGAGGTCGAGATCCAGAACTACATCGACGACACCGGCCGGCAGGCGGCCGAGAGCCTGTTCGCGGCCGAGTACTTCGAGGAGCGTTACGGGGGGGAGCAGAAGTACGATCACTGGCTGGGCGCGCTGTACGTGCGGCTGGGGGTTGCCAAGGACGACGACGGCGAGCGGATCGAGCAGGGCGTGTCGGAGGTGATGCACCGGCTCGAGCGTGGCGAGCTGCGCGAGGCGGTCGAACGGGTCGTCGCGGCCCAGCTCGAAACGTTCCACGCCCTGGGCGCCGAGTACGACTTGCTGGTGTGGGAATCGGACGTGGTCCACGGCGGGTTCCTGCGGCGCGGCCTCGAGGTGCTCGAGGCGAGCCCCTACGTCTCCCGCCCGGACGAGGGAAAGTTCGCGGGCGCCCTCGTGATGGACGTCTCGGAGTTCCTGCCGGGACTCGAGGAGACCCGCGTCGTGCTGGTTCGTAGCGATGGCAACGCCATGTACGTCGCCAAGGACATCGGCTACCAGTACTGGAAGGCGGGCATCTTCGAGGGGCTGCGCTTCCGCCGCTTCGAGGACCAGCCCTCCGGGAAGCCGCTCTACACCAGCGCGCCCGAAGGGGAGACGCACCCCGACGGCCGCACCTTCGCGCACGGCCAGGAGATCATCAACGTCATCGACGTCCGCCAGAGCCACCCACAGACGCTGGTGCGCACGTCCCTGGCCCTGTCCGGGACCGAGGCGGGCGAACGGGCCTATCGCAACTCGCACCACCTCGCGTATGAGGTCGTGACGCTCGAGGGACAGGCCATGAGCGGCCGCAAGGGGTTGACGCTCTCCATCGACGAGGTGCTGGCCGAGGCCACGCGCCGGGCTCGCGCCGTGGTCGAGGAGAAGAACCCGGGGCTGGCCGGCAGCGATGAGGTCGCGCGGCAGGTCGGGGTCGGTGCCCTGCGTTTTGGCATGCTCAAGAGCGAAGCGCGCAAGGTGATCGACTTCCGCTGGGAGCAGGCCCTCTCCCTGCAGGGCGACAGCGCCCCCTACGTTCAGTACGCGCACGCGCGTGCCTGCAGCATCCTGCGGGCGGCAGAGGCCGCGGGGCGGACGGCGGAAGGCGCCGACTTCGCGTCGCTGGGATCGCTGGAGGTCGGGTTGGCGCAGCTCCTGCTGCGCTTCCCGGGCGTGGTGGAGGCGGCCGCGCGGGACCTCGCCCCTCACCTGGTGGCCCAGTACGCGCTCGATCTGGCGACGGCCTGGAACGGCTACTACAACCACAAGGGGGCCGACGGCCGGCCCGATACGCAGGTGCTCAAGGCCGAAGAGGGACTGCGGGAGGCGCGCCTTGCCCTCGTCGATCGTGTGCGAGCCACGCTTGCCGAGGTGCTGGCGCTCCTCGGGATCGAGGCTCCGCAGGAGATGTAGGACACACCTGCCGGGGACAGAGGGCCCGGCGGCTGCCGATGTGGGCGTATGGGATGACGTGCCCAGATGGCGTGGACGCCGCCGGAGCGGCTGGGGACGGGCGTGGGTGGAGGCGGCCGGAACCGACACCAAGGCACGCAGCCTTCGCAGCCCGGATCAGCGCGTCGGCTTGAGGGCGTCGGCCATGACCTCGGTCAGGTGCCTGGGCCTCCGGTCGGTGCCGTCCTCCACCTGATGGCGGCAGCTGAAGCCGCAGGCGACGGTGTCGCCCTCGTGCTCCCGCACCGCCGGGAAGAGGCGCTGCTCGCCGATCGCCATGGACAGATCGTGGTGCGCGTAGCCGAACGCACCGGCCATGCCGCAACAGCCCGAGTCGACCTCGCGCACGCGTTCCGACACCCACTCGAGCACCGCTCTGGTCGAGGCGGTACCGAGCACGGCCTTCTGCTGACAGTGACCATGCAGCATCGTCTCGCCCGGGCGCTTATCGAACACCGACGAAGGGTCGATCTCGCCGCGGGTCCAGGCTCTGGCGAGGAACTGGTCGATCATCGATACGTTGTCGGCGACCGCGTCGGTGCGTGCGCCGGGGAGCAGGCGGCGGTAGTCGTCGGCGAGCGCGGTCACGCACGAGGGCTCGAGCCCGACCACCGGCACTCCGCGTTCTACGTACGGGTGAAGCCGTTCGACGTTGTGGCGGGCCATCGTCCTGGCCTCGCGGAGCAAGCCCTTCGAGAGCTGCGGCCGACCGCAACAGCCGTACGGCACCAGCTCGACCGCGTACCCGAGGGCGTCCAGCACCTGCACGGCCGCGCGGCCGGGGCCGGTTTCGTTGAACATCGTCCAGGTATCGGCGAAGAGCGCGACACGCGGCGCGTCGGGCCCGGTGGAGGGCGTCGGCCGCGCGCGTTCGTACCAGTGCCGGAAGCTCTCGTCGGCGTAGCGCGGCAGCACGCGTCGATGATCGACGTCGACCAGCTTCTCGAGCGCCCAGCGCACCGGCGCACTCGGCAGCAGGGCGTTGGCGAGCGGCGCCAGGCGCTGGCCGAGCGGCGCCAGCCGGGCCACGTTGCCGATGGCCCGCACCGCCAGAGGCGTGCCGTGGTCGTCGTAGTAGTGCTGCAGGAATTCGTACTTGATGCTCGCCATGTCCACCTGGCTGGGGCACTCGGCTTTGCAGGCCTTGCACTCCAGGCACAGGTCGAGCACGTCGTAGACCTCACGGCTGGTGAGGCCGCCGGGAAAGCGGCCGTTCAGGGCATCGCGAAGGACGTTGGCGCGACCGCGCGTGGTGTGGTCCTCGTCGCGGGTCGCCATGTAGCTGGGGCACATCGTGCCGGTGCCGACCTTGCGGCACGCTCCCACGCCGTTGCAGTTCTCGATGGCGCCGAGGTAGCCCCCGTCGGCGGAGAAGTCGAGGAACGTCGGCAGGTCGACCTCGGGGTAGTCGGCGCCGTAGCGCAGGTCCGAGGTCATCGCGGGCGCGTCCACCACCTTGCCGGGGTTGAGGAGGCCGGCGGGGTCGAAGGCCCGCTTGATGGCGCGGAAGTCCTCGTAGAGTACCGGTCCGAACATCGCCGGATTCTGGTAGGAGCGGATCAGCCCGTCGCCGTGCTCCCCGCTCCAGGAGCCGCCGTACTTCTTCACCAGCTCGAACACCTCGCGGCTGATGGCCTCGAAGGTGTGCACGCCCTCTTCCGTCTTGAGGTCGAGGTGGGGGCGCAGGTGGATCACGCCGACCGAGGCGTGTGCGTAGAACACCACGTGCACGCCGTGGCGGCGGCACACCTCCGCCACGTCTGCGATGTAGCGGGGCAGGTTCTCCACCGGCACCGAACTGTCCTCCACGAACGGCGTCGGCTTGCTCCGTCCCTTGACGGTCGAGTAGATGCCCAGACCGTCGCGGCGGAACTGGAGGATCTGCGCTTGCTGCTCGTTCGACGTGGCCAGGGTGCTGGCGTAGGCCAGGCCGGCGACCTTCGGGTCCGCCTCCATGCCGGCCAGCCCCGCGCGCATCTCCTCCTCGGAGGTGCCGTCGAACTCCACCATCAACACGGCACCCGGATCCCCCTGGAGCCAGCCCAGCAGCGGCGCCAGGGCCGGGTTCTGGCGCCCGAGCACGAAGATGTCGCGATCCATCAGCTCGACCGCGGAGGGCTTGTGCCGGTTGACGTGCTGCACCGCGGTCAGCGCCTGCTCGAGGGTTTCGAAGTGGAGCATGGCCAGCAGGCGGTGGGTGGGCACGGGATCGAGGTGGATGGTGACCTCGAGGATGAACGCCAGCGTGCCCTCGCTGCCGCACACCAGCTTGGCTAGGTTGAACGGCCGGCCCGGGGCGAACTCGTCCAGGTTGTAGCCGCCGACCCGACGCATGATCTTCGGGTAGCGCGCGTCGATCTCCGCGGCGTGGTCCGTCACGATGTGGTGGACGGTCCGGTACAGCTCGCCTTCGCGATCCTGCTGGGCGAGCTTGGCTCGCAGCGTGGCCTCGTCGACAGGGCCCAGCTCCAACTCGGTGCCGTCCATCAGCAGCACGCGCATGGTGAGCACCTGGTCGACGGTCTTGCCGTACTTGATGCTGCGGGTGCCGGCCGAGTTGTTGGCGACCATGCCGCCGATGTTCGCCCGGCTGGTCGTGGAGATGTCCGGCGTGAACTGCAGGCCGTGCGGCGCGAGGATCGCGTTGAGCTGGTCGCGCACGACCCCTGGCTCGACCCGTGCCCAGCGCTCCTCCACGTTCACCTCGAGCACGCGGGTGAGGTACTTCGAAACGTCCACGACCAGCGCTCTGCCCACCGTCTGGCCGGCAAGGCTGGTGCCGCCGCCGCGAGGCAGGACCGGCACGCCGAGCCGGTTGGCCACCGCCACGGTCGCACGTACGTCGTCCAGCGAGCGGGGCAGCACCACGCCGAGGGGTCGGATCTCATAGGGACTGGCGTCGGTCGCGTAGAGCGTACGCGCCGTCTCATCGAAGCGCACCTCACCGCCGACACGCGCTTTCAGCTCACGCTCCAGGGACGTGACGGTCGTGGGGTCCACGGGCGGCATCGAGGCGGCGGTGCTCGTCATGATGTCAGTATCGCACGGCCCTCACGCGTCTCGCGAAGCGGAAACGGGTCGTCGAAGCGCGAAGGACGCCGCGGGCGGCCGCGGCTCAGCTGGGCCGGGGGGCCGTGGGCGCATGCTCCGCGGGGTCCGGATCGGCCGACGTTGCCGCGGAGGTCGCGCGTGTCTCGCCGCGGTCGGCGGGCCCGAAGAGGGTCGTCACGCTGCGGGCGAAGCCATCGTCGTCGAGGAATCGATAGGCGGTGACGAAGCGCAGGAGCAGGTGACGGTGGACGAGCCCGTCGAGCAGCGTGTCCGAGGCGTAGGGGTCGCGCTTCTCGCCGCTCAGGACGTGCCCGGCTCCGTCCACGAGCTCGAGCTCCTCGAGGACGGTACGCGTTCGCTCCGCCTTGCGCCCCTCGAAGGGCGGCCGGAGCCCGCGACGAAGGGCCACGAAGCCGCGGCGAACGTCGTCGAGCGTGGGGAACTGGAACGCCTGGGCTTGAAGGGTGGACAGTGCGCCGTCGTCGAGATCGAGCCCCACCGCAGAGGCCTGCGCGAGGACGACCCGGAGCGCCTGCACGGCGTCGTCGGGCGGCAAGGCTCGGAGCCACAGTGCGTCGCTCTGGGCGAGCGCTTCCCGGAGGCCCGCGAGGTCGGTGGGCGCCAGCCGTTGGGCCCGGGCCAGGGCGCCGCGCACTACACGC
>Ga0315542_1002024_pt1 | contig 12510 bp, 12 predicted proteins | sample SalMarSW160120MG_FD_202541 | JGI IMG/M metagenome (GOLD analysis project Ga0315542, IMG submission 202541) | Salt marsh sediment microbial communities from the Plum Island Ecosystem LTER, Massachusetts, United States - Salt Marsh Sediment SW1601-20 ... | reverse complement strand
TTCGTCTCACCTTTACAATGAGATCCTCAGCTCGAGAGCGGCGGTGATAATTTCGTGCATTGCCGCTGATCTCTACAAATGTCTACGCAAAATAAAACAGGATGTTGCAGGTTTTACCTGGAACATCCTGTCGCTGAATCGGGGGAGGTTTTCGATTAGCCGGCTTGTGCTTTGTTCACCACCGCTGTGAAAGCTTTTGGATCGCGCACAGCCATATCTGCCAGCATCTTGCGGTTGAGGGCAATGTGGCCTTCCTTCATGTTGTGGATCAGGCGGCTGTAGGTTGTGCCATTTTGACGAGCTGCCGCGTTGATGCGTGCGATCCACAAGCGGCGCAGGTCGCGTTTGCGAGTGCGCCGATCGCGGTACGAATACCACAGGCTTTTCAGCATGGCCTCATTGGCCCGCCGGAATAAGCGATGGCGGGTTCCGAATTGGCCCTTGGTGAGCTTGAGAACTTTCTTGTGATGCTGGCGACGGACGGTGCCAGTTTTTACACGAGGCATATTTTTCTCTCCTGCGAACCCCTGGGCGCCGGTAGCCTAGATATCTACCTGTTGCTTACACCCAACGGCCGCAACAAAATTGGTCAGGATATGAATGACAAAAACGTCAATCGATTTCATTGAGATACGGGGCCAGGCGGCGCACGGTTTTCTTAATGCCGCGCCCCTTGACGGGCAGCATCTCGTCAAACAAGCGCTTGGTGCGCTTGGAGGTGCGGCGTCGAAAGTGGCTTTTACCACCTTTCGTACGGACCAGCATCCCCGACCCGGTCAGGCGGAATCGCTTTGCAGTCGCCTTATGGGTCTTTAGCTTGTACTTACTGTCTTTCTTCTTACGTGGCATTATCGAACTCCTCTCACACAAAATTCCGCGGATTGTGATTACATCCGCGGATGTCAACAAACCTATAGAACTCGAGAATTATAACAGCGTTGAGTGTTACTTTTTCTTTGCCGATTTTCCTGGCGCCAAAACCATCAGCATGGTACGGCCCTCGAGGCCAGGAGCCTGTTCCACGATCGCTATATCGGATAGGTCTTCAGCGATCTCTTTCAAGTCATTCAGTGCGATCTCTGGGTAGCTGATTTCTCGCCCGCGGAAGCGGATACGCACTTTTACTTTCATGCCATCTTCAAGCCAACGGCGGGCGTCGCGCACTTTTAAATTGCGATGGTGCTCGTTGGTCTTCGGGCGAAGACGGATCTCTTTGACTTCAATTTTCGTTTGGGCCCTACGTGCCTCGCGTTCTTTTTTCGTTCGTTCGTAGATGAACTTTCCAAAATCCATCACCCGGCAAACGGGCGGATTGGAGTTTGGGGCCACCTCAACCAAGTCAAGCTCTGCGTCACGCGCCACTCGCTTGGCTTCATCGATAGATACAACGCCCACATTTTCGCCTTTAGGGCCGATCAGGCGTACCTGTGGGACGCGAATGGCGTCATTAACACGATAGTTTGCTGCGCTGATGTTTCAACTCCTCTCAAACTGCTTTCGCTATAATTCTAATTAAGGCCATGGGGCCATTTTCAGGCATGATACCAAAGAAAAAGCGAATCGTCAACTACCCAACAAAATGATTTGGCAAATGCTTATGTATGGCCAGGAATAGTTCAATCACCTCGCTCGATCTCTTCTTTTGCCCGAGCAAGGAACGTATCTACCGGCATCGGGCCTGGATTCTCGCCGGACCGCAGGCGCAGGGCGACTTCTCCGTTCTCCAGCTCCTTATCACCCACGACCAGCATATAGGGGATCTTTTGCTTTTGGGCATCACGGATTTTGGCATTCATGCGGTCGCCACGCTCGTCAACTTCGGCGCGCAACCCGGCTGCTTTGAGTTGTTCGGCAACATGGTGCGCGTAGGGCAGGTGGCGGTCGGCGATAGGGATCAGTACCGCTTGAATGGGGGCCAGCCAGACCGGGAAGGCCCCGGCGAAATGCTCGATGATCACGCCCAGGAAGCGCTCCGTCGAGCCCGTGACGGCGCGATGCAGAACGACCGGCGTGTGTTCCTGGCCATCCTCACCGATATAGGACAGCCCCAGGCGGGCAGGTTGGATAAAATCCACCTGGATCGTCGAAAGCTGCCATTCACGCCCCAGAACGTCGCGTGCCAGGAAATCTGCTTTCGGCCCATAGAAGGCGGCTTCTCCTGTGGCTTCGAAATAGTCCACGTCGTTGGCATCCAGGGCTGCTCGCAGAGCTGCTTCTGCGCGCCCCCATTTCTCGTCATCCTTGACATATTTGCCTTGTTCGCCGCGCAGCGATAGGCGTACCTTGTAATCCGAGAAGCGGTAGCGATCGAGTACTTCCTGGATGAGCTGCAGAGCCAGGGAAAACTCGCTCTCGATTTGCTCCGGCGTACAGAAAATGTGACAGTCGTCTTGCGTCAGGGCGCGCACGCGCGTCAGCCCCGTCAGCTCGCCTGTTTTCTCATAACGATAGAGCGTGGCGAATTCGGCGAAGCGCATCGGCAATTCCCGGTAGGAATGGCGTCCCATTTCCTTATACAGCGTCATATGGCTGGGGCAGTTCATCGGTTTGAGACGGAAGATCACGTTCTCATCGATCATGGGCGGGAACATCGCGTCTTTATAATTGTCGTAATGCCCGGAGCGATGATAAAGATCCTCTTTGACCAGGTGACCCGTCCACACGTGCTGGTAGCCATAACGCGTCTGCAGCTCACGCACGTAGGATTCCATCAGGTAACGCAGGATCTCGCCTTTGGGCGTAAAAAGCGGCAGCCCAGGCCCGACATCCTCGGAGAAGTAGAACAGCCCCAGCTCTCTTCCCAGTTTACGGTGATCGCGTTTTCTGGCCTCTTCAAGCCGCCAGAGATAATCTTTCAATTCTTTGGGGTTGTGCCAGGCTGTGCCGTAGATGCGCTGCAGCATAGGCTTGTGTTCGTCGCCGCGCCAGTAGGCGCCGGCCACGTTCATCAACTTAACGGCTGAGGGGTTGATTTTGCCCGTGTTCTCGACGTGCGGGCCGCGGCACAAATCGACGAAGGTGTCGTCCTTATAGATCGAGATTTCGGGCTTTTCCTTTAACGGATTCCCGTATTCATCTTGCCCGCCTTTTTCCAATCCCTCGATCAATTCCTGCTTATAAGGTTGATCACGAAACAACTGGCGCGCTTCTTCAGCCGAGATGACTTCTTTTTCAAAAGGATGCTTCCCACTGATGATCTGGCGCATGCGTTTTTCGATCACTTCCAGATCTTCAGGTGTCAACGGGCGCGGCAGGTCGAAATCGTAGTAAAAGCCGTCCTCAATGGGCGGTCCAATGGCGATCTTACCCTCCGGGAACATTTCCAGTACGGCCTGCGCCATGATGTGCGCTGCCGAGTGACGGATTCGGTACAGATCGCTGTCTTCATAACGTTCTTGTTGTTTTTCAGCCATTTATTTCTCCTTCAACTGCTAATCAGTGCCATTGCTACTGACTAACCTTATCATAGTTAAACAAAAACTCTCGCCCGAACTGGGGCGAGAGTTAATTTCACGCGGTTCCACCCAGATTAAGCCGGCAAAGCCCGCTCATCTCTTTGGGCTGCTAACGGGGCCTACCGTTTACCATACTTGGCCTGTAATGCTTCGGCCGTTCCGGGTCAAGCTCATGGGTGGTTTTCGCCGTTTGGATTCCGCAGGAGACTCTCAGTCGCTGATCTCCATTCCCTGTTGGGTCCGCGAGCGGCTACTCGTCCCAATCGTCGCATTGATCATATATTGAATTGATTATACCCTGCGGGTTTCGAAATAGCAATAGTGGCAGGGCCGATTTGTACTACTTTTGTCTGAATAGGACGCGATCAGGGGCACTCGAGGGTCAGTTGAGAGCCTTTGTGAACGTACCAGGTGCGGGTCTTATAGGTTCCGCAGGCATAATACTTCAGATCGTACTCGCCTCTGACGATAGTGAAATCTTTAGATTCGCCCTTCTTGAAAGAGAAGACATAAGTAGATGGTCCGGTCAGGATCATGATCATATTCGTGTTCGAATCGTTCTCTAAGGTGACCGGGACGACCTTGACAAATTGGGAAAGATCGACTTTGGTAACCTTCTGGGCAGTCGGACCGGCATTGCCTCCGCAGATCGGCATGACCAGGGTCTTCTGCCTGGAAAGGTCGATATCGTTATCCCTTGTGGTCGCGCCGCAAGCGTAAACTGTGGAAGTGTACTCACCACGTTCCACGGTGAATACTGCGGTCGATTCTGCATCAACTGTGAAATAATAATATCCTGGCCCTTCGAGCTTTAAGGAAACGGGACTGGAATTCTTATTTTTGATCGTCAGCCTGATCAAATCCTGGTTCGCAGCTGACACAAACTGTGCCGGAAGCGGCGCAGCCGCGGTCAGCAGCAGCGTGGCAATGATCCCAAACAAAACGACGATCTGTAACGACCGGTGCTTTTTCATATCCATTATCTCCTCATTTTCATTTCTTTTTTATCTGAGCGGGTCAAGCGAGGCTCGAGTGACCTCATGGTAGCAAACAAGCCCGAGGATGTCAAGCGGCATCAGTTTTGGATCAAACGTTACCAATTCGAGGGTTGGGAAGTTTGATCAGGTTTGCCCTTTGAAGCTCGTCGGGTTGAATAAAACAGACCACCGTTCGAGACTGGTGGTCTTTGAGGTGGGCGGGATAGGACTCGAACCTACGGCCTTTGCGATGTCAACGCAATGCTCTAACCAACTGAGCTACCCGCCCGTGCGCCCAAGATTATACCCATACCTGGGGGATTAGGCAAGTACGAAATTGGATGAATTTAAACAAATGCGAGCTTCCCGGTGAGCCTGTTCATGGATTTAGACTTTATCGCCTAGGTATAAGTGATGCCATCCAGGAAGCTGAGCAAGGCAGATGCAACTGCCTGGGGCCGTTCCAACATGACCATATGCCCGGCATTGGGGATAATTTCCAGCCGCGCATTGGGGATGGTAGCGGCCAGGAATTGAGCGTTGCGCACTGGTGTCATTTTGTCTTCAGCGCCTGTTATCACCAGCGCCGGCTTGCTGATTTCTACGATGTGCTCTGTTTCATCAAATTCATTGCAGGCCAGGAAGTCGCTGTGCAGAACGGTTGGGCGCGTTTCGGCCATTCGCCGGGCAGCTAATTCGGTTAATTGAGACGGGGTCTGTGGGCCGAATGACCACGCAACCAGCGTCTCAACAACGCTATGGAAAGTAGTTGGACTGGCTGAGTTTTCCAGCAACGTTGGGTTGACGTTCAAACGCGCACCCGCACCAACCAATCCCAATCCCAATACGTGTTGCGGATTCTTCAGCGCCAGGGTAATCGCGATTGCGCTGCCCATTGAATGACCGACGAAGACGGCGCTATGCAATCCGGCTGCTTGCAGCCAGTTCAGCACGGAGTGAGCGTAAGTCGCTATGGACTGTTGGCCTCGCCCGCTGGATTTTCCATGTCCTGGCAGATCCAATGCAAAGACCCGGTATCCAGGCAGACGGCGCAGCTCGGAAGGCCAGTACAGATGCGTGCCACCGGCTCCATGGATCAATACAACCGGCGGTCTTTCCCCCTCCTCTGCCCCCTCATAAGCGTGATAATAAATGTCTGCAGCAATAGGCATAGGAGGATATTTTTAGCGAATGGATGATTTTATTTCGAGAAGCAAAGCAATAGCAAGTTGTGCGCTGTATCTTATTTGATGCGAGGCTGAGAATCGTTTTGCGTGGCCCACACAGTGCGGCAAACCTTATTGTGGACGAGCACGCAGCCAGATTCCGGTCCCCAGGCCGATCAAAAAGCCGGCTGCACTCCATAGCGGCGTGAGCCGCAGCACGCTGATCACCTGATCGGGTGGAAAATCCGGGCTTCCATGCCCGTGCAAGCCGCTTTTAAAAGCCATCAGTAGCAGGGAAACCAGGGTTACAGCTGCCCCGGCGATCATCCCGCTGAGCGGATAGAGCAGCCAGCGCCTGCTGCCGGGCTGAATTTGCAGCGGCAACAATATTCGCACGACAGCCAGGCTGCAGATCGCGATGGCGAAGGCAGTGACCAGACTCGCGTTCAGATCCTCGATCGGGAGCCAGAAAAACAGCACGCCCCCCAAAACCAGGGACAAGATTCGCCAGCGCCGAAAAGCAGTATCCATTCTTACCTGGATAGTTGTTACGCTCTGCGGCGGATGCGTTCGTAGGCTTCCTCTGTGAGGGGGATAGCGACCTGAATGTGGGTTCCGTGACCCTGTGACGATTTGATGTGCAGAACGCCGTTCACCAGCTCTGCCCGCTCGCGCATGTTGACCATACCAAGGCTGCCGCGGTTCTCATAGGTAGAGTCTACCGCATTAAGATTAAAGCCAACACCATCGTCCTCGATCTCCAACAAGGCCAGATCAGCTTTGAGCGGTTTTAAGCGCACCCAGATATGGGCTGCTTGGGCGTGCTTGCGGGCGTTATTAACCGCTTCTTCGACGATATAAAAAACCACCGCCTGCTTACCCATTTCCAATTGGGAAACCAAATCGGGGTCGGCCTGGATGATGACATTCTGACTGTAGGTCTCGCGCATTTTGGCGGCCATCGATTCAAGGGCGGCGATCAGTCCTTGCGACTCGAGCACCAGGGGGCGCAGTGTAAAGAGCATATGCCGAATTTCTTTTGTGGTTCGGCGGGCAAGTTCTTCGATTTTATACAATTCTTGTGCCGTAGCCTTGGGATCGCGTTCGATCAATCGGCGGGCAAAATTAATCCGCATGGCGATCGCCGATACAGATTGAGTGGGTCCATCGTGTAAATCGCGCGCCATTTTCTTGCGCGCTTCCTCCTGGATCTCCATCATGCGCTCTTTTTCTTGTTCCAGATCCTGATAGAGACGGGCATTCTCGATCGCGATAGTCGCCTGGGTGCCGATGATATCCAGAATCTCGCGGCGTTCAGGTGTGAAGAAATTGGGTTTGGGGTAGGCGAACAGTAATACACCGCAGGTATCCAGCCCGGTGCGCAATGGGATGCAGTAGACCTCTTTGCAATCTCGCAGCGCAAAGATCTGTCCCAATTCGGGGTCTTTGATAACTTCTCTGCTGAGCTGAGATACACCTTCATCGATAGTATGACCGATTAGCCCATGGGTGCCGGGCAGTGTGACGCGCATGTCAGAGCTGGAAAAACCGCGCGCCGAGCCCACGACAAGCTCGGTCTCGTTGGAATCATTTTCCGAGAACAGCAGAACTGAGCTGATGAGACCGTCTGCCGAGGTGTTGGAATTCGAGAGCACTGTGCTGCTTAAATCCAGGGCCGTTTCCAGCACTCGCTCGTAATTCAATGTGGCGCTTAAAGCAGAAATGAGTTTGTAAATGACCCGGCGGTGTTCATCTTCGAGTTGTTCGGCCCTTTGGCGCCTGTTACTTTCCTTCTTTTGAGTGGACATCAGGATTCCATCCATCCGCCCTTTTAGGAAAAGGAATACGAAACTCAATCCAAGGTATAGCGGCAGCATAGTCCCGATAAAAATCCCTACTGCTACCGGTGAGTTGGTAGTCAGCGCCATAACCCCTTGAATGATCAGGTTGATTACGGTGACGAACAGGGCGCCCCTCAACTGGAAGTAAATGGTAGCGGAGATCAATGGAAGAATGCCCGCCCAGCCCAGGCCACCGCCAAGCAATCCACTTGCGAAAAAGAGCCCGTATGCGATCGCCATATCGCTGGTCACGCTCAGAAGGTGATGCGCGCTGAAGCGCTGATTGAGCACTGCCAGGGCAGTCAGTAGAAAATTCCATAGCGCCGCAACCAGTAGGGTCCCAATCATAGGTAGCGATAATGGAGACCGGAACGCCAGAGAGATCGTCACGCTTAACAAGGTCAGCCAACGCAGCGAGACGATGATCCAATCGATCAGCGGATCCAGATCGGGATTTCGCATACCATATAATATAACCGAAAATGGCAAAACAGAAAAGATTTATTGCAAATTTGTCAAGAATTCAAGGAGAATTGGCGTGGCAGCTCGAATCGCCCGGGCGCGATGGCTGATGCGGTTCTTTTCCACCATAGGCAGTTCTGCCATTGTGCGCCTGAGTTCGGGAAGCAGGAATACCGGGTCGTAGCCAAAACCGTTTTGACCGCGTTCTTCAGGGATGATCTCACCCGGACAAATGCCTTCCGCATAATGGATCTTGCTTTCCTCGGTTCCACCATCAGGATAGAATAGCGCCACGGTGCAGTGGAAGCGGGCTGTCCAGGGGCGTGGCTGTCCTTGAAGCCGTTTTAGTAAATAGGCTCTGCGGTCGGCGTCGGTAGCACCAGGTTGTGGCGCAAATCGGGCAGAACGGATACCAGGCAGACTACCTAATGCGTCTACTTCCAGCCCGGAATCATCTGCCAGGGTTAGCAAACCGGAGGCCTGCGCGAAGGCAACGGCTTTGCGAGCTGCATTCTCGGCGTATGTATCACCATCTTCTTCTACTTTTAAGTGCAAACCAATCTGTTCGGGGGTGACCAGCGAAGCATTGAGATTCAGGTCTTTCAGCAGTGCCTGGATTTCGACCAGTTTGCCCTGGTTATTTGTGGCCAAGAGTAATTTTGACATAATATTACCTTGCTATGTTATAATCACTTCCATTAAGGAAGATATCGTTCAGTTTTACCATTCAGTATAGCCTTTGTGACTACATTGTAAACCAAAGCGGAGTGAACGATCTTTCACAAACCTTTTTTTATCGATTTGGCCTGAGATGCCGGGACCCTGATCGGAGCAAAGCTTTTCGGAAGAAGTGAGGGGTAAGAAACGGCTATGATCAGGCCTCTTTAACTCAACTTCCAGTGACTACAAATACTCGTGACTTCCTCCGACTGAATGTCGGTTTTATCATTCACCAAACTGTCGGCTACCACCGCGATTTCTCTCTGGATATCCCATCCATCCATTTGCCGCCGGATTTGGATCTTGATTCGCTGTCTGGGACGGTACGAGTTACTCGCACGGCTCAGGGATTATTGGTTCAGATAAAAATGACTGCCAAGATAACTTGTGAGTGCGTGCGTTGCCTCACGGATTTTCAACAGCCATTGGAGATCGATTTCTCTGAATTGTACGCTTTCCGCCCCGATTCGGTTACCGAATCTGGTCTGTTTGTACCTGAAGATGGTCGTCTTAACCTGACCCCATTGATTCGTGAAGAAATGTTGTTAGCGATACCGATCAGCCCAATCTGTATGCCAGATTGTAAAGGGTTGTGCCCGATTTGTGGTGAGAATCTGAACGAAACTACTTGCAACCACGAGGATGAAGTTGGCGATCCTCGTTTAGCGGTATTAAAATCTCTGCTGAACAAACGGGGATAGATTTCTCCATTATCCCTGTTTTATTCAAGTTTACCTCCTATCTACACCCTAATACCTTTCATTCTGAGGAGGGTCGTGCATGGCGTATCCGGGCAATCGATTTCAGAACGACAAGGTATTCGGCGTGCTTGTTGAAAAGGCAGATCTACAGGGGTATCTCACCCCGGAAGATATCTTGGAATTCCTCCCAGATGTAAATGAGAACGCGGCATTGCTCAACCGGCTGATGGTTGCTTTGCGGAATCAGGGGGTCACGATAATGGATGATGAAGAAGTCTCAGATGACATTGAAGAAGCGGATATACTGTTACCAGAAAAGATAACTGTCTCCGGCATCGAACATGTCTCAAGCGACGATACAGTGAGTCTTTATTTGAGAGAGATGTCCCTGACTCCTTTGCTAACCGTAGATGAAGAAATCAATCTGGCAAAGAGGGTCGAACGGGCAGCCCTGGCCAGGAGCGAACTGGCAAACCTCAACGGGCAAAGTAGCACACGCCGCCAGGAACTCGAAATTTTAATGAAGGACGGCGAATTAGCACGTGAATATTTGATCAAGGCCAATACGCGCCTTGTGGTCAGTATAGCTCGCCGGTATATGGGGCGCGGCGTTCCCTTTCTAGACCTCATTCAAGAGGGTAACCTGGGTCTGATGAAAGCCGTGGAAAAATTCGAATACCAGCGCGGTTTTCGGTTTTCAACCTATGCTACCTGGTGGATACGCCAGGGGATTACACGCGCAATTGCCGACCAAAGCCGTACGATTCGTGTGCCCGTGCATATGACCGATCGTCTGCGCCAGCTTTATAAAGTGTCCCAGGAGATGGAGCAAGTCTTAGGACGGGTACCAACACCGCAAGAATTGGCGATAAAAATGGATCTTGACAGTTCGAAGGTCCGTTGGATGATGCAGGTAGCTCAGACGCCAATCTCCCTGGAGACCCCGGTAGGGGATGAGGATGAAAACGAATTAGGGATGTATGTTGAGGATGATTCGTCTCCCAGCCCGGCACAGCTCACTTATCAAAACATGCTTCGAGAGCGCCTCGAAGAGGTGCTGGCGACACTTTCCCCGCGTGAGGCGCGCGTGCTGCGTCTGCGTTTCGGTCTTGGACAGGATCGAGCTTATACGCTGGAGGAAGTTGGCCAGAAATTTGGCCTGACGCGCGAAAGGATCCGCCAGATCGAGGGCAAAGCACTCAGGCGTTTGCGCCAACCCTCACGGGCCCGTCTGTTGCGTGATTATATCTGAACAAAAATACCGGTCTGCGCTGCGGTTAGAGTCTTGACAAATCTCTGGAGCCGCTTTAAACTTAATGCAATTCTTATTGGAAAGGGAAATGGAAATGGCAAAGTTTGCAATCTTGAGCGGCTCGCTTATTGAATTGATGCCCATGTCCTCCATGCTCATGTCTCGCCGCGCCTGGCGTTGGGCAGCCATTTTCGTGGGAGAAGGTCGCTAAGTCTCCCGTTCGATGAATTGATGGGCTGTCCAACTCAGGGCAGCCCTTTTATTTTGTTATCTACTCTTAAGCACTCGTAAAATTCCTGTTATCATCTTTCTCGGAGGTCCTCTATGTCTGATCACATTCTAGTTGCCGTAGCCTGGCCCTACGCCAACTCCCTGATCCATGTTGGCAATATCACCGGATCACATCTGCCGGCCGATATTTTCGCCCGCTATCATCGTCTGAAAGGTAACCAGGTTGCCATGGTTTCGGGCTCTGATGCCCACGGTACCCCGGTTTCGTTGCGGGCCGACGCAGAAGGCACCACACCGCTCCAGGTGTATAAAAAATTCCACGCCGGTTTCCTGGACCTGTTTCAGAAGCTGGGAATCTCGTACGATCTTTTCACAAGTACACATACGCAAAACCATTTCAAAGTCTCCCAATCTATTTTCCTGGCGCTCAAGCACGAGGGTTATCTGTATGTGGAGAGCCAGCAGCAGTGGTACGCTCCCTCACAGGATCGATTTCTGCCGGATCGCTATGTGGAAGGGACCTGCTATGTTTGTGGTTATCCCAACGCGCGCGGCGACCAATGTGACAATTGTGGCACGTTATTGGATGCTACCCAGCTCATCGATCCGCGCTCCAAGATCGATGGCACCACGCCAGAACTGCGCGAGACTGAGCACTTTTACCTGGACCTGGGCAAACTACAGCCTGCAATTGTGGATTTCCTGCGCCAGCGAGAAGGCTACTGGCGTCCGAACGTCTTGCGCCAATCCCTGGGACAGATCCTGGCGGATGGGCTGCATGGCAGGGCTATCACTCGTGACCTTGATTGGGGCATTCCCGTTCCGGTGGATGACTGGCAGGGCAAGTGCCTGTATGTCTGGTTTGAAGCCGTAATCGGCTATTTGTCCGCGACCATCGAATTGGCCCAGTCGGCCGATCAACCGCAGGCCTGGCATGATTGGTGGACGACCCCGGCTGCGAAGAGCTTTTACTTCATCGGCAAGGATAATATCCCCTTCCATGCTGTCATCTGGCCGGCGCAACTGGTGGGCGCGGGGGAGTGGTTTGGCAAAATCTTTGAGAACAAAGAGGGCACCCACCTGGTGCTGCCTTATGATGTCCCGGCGAACGAGTTCATGAACCTGGAAGGTCAGAAAATCTCTGGCAGCCGTAACTGGGCCGTTTGGGGATTGGATTTTCTCAGCCGCTTCGATCCCGACCCGCTACGTTACTACCTGACGACCAATATGCCGGAGAGCAAGGATACTGACTGGGATTGGAACGGCTTCGTGCATCGTAATAACGATGAATTGGTCGCCACCTGGGGCAACCTGGCAAACCGTGTGCTCTCTTTTGCCTATAAACATTGGGAAGGGCATGTGCCCACGCCTGGTGAACTGCGCCCGGCAGATAAGGAGATTCTGGCGACGATCGAGGCGGGCTTCCAGAATTTGGGTGAGCAGATCGAAGAAGTCCATCTGCGAGCGGCATTGAGTGAAGCCATGCGCCTGGCGACCGAAGTGAATAAATACCTGGATCAGGCAGCCCCCTGGTTCGAGATCAAGAGCGACAGGCAGGCAGCCGCCACCAGTGTATACACTGCTTTACGAGCAATTGATTCGCTCAAGATCTTGTTCGCGCCTTTCCTGCCCTTCACCAGCGAACGGCTGAATAATTACTTAGGCTACCAGCAGCCACTGTTTGGGAAACAATTTGTCCAGACGC
>Ga0315542_1002023_pt1 | contig 12513 bp, 9 predicted proteins | sample SalMarSW160120MG_FD_202541 | JGI IMG/M metagenome (GOLD analysis project Ga0315542, IMG submission 202541) | Salt marsh sediment microbial communities from the Plum Island Ecosystem LTER, Massachusetts, United States - Salt Marsh Sediment SW1601-20 ... | reverse complement strand
AAGGGGACTCCGAATTCTCGATAGGTCCCAGCAACTGCCTGCAGATTTTCCATCGAGACCGGCTGCCCGCCTCCGGCATTATTGGTAATGGTGATCATCCCAAAAGGCACATTTTCGACCCCAACCAATTTGATAAAATCGCGCAGTTTTTGAATGTCCATATTGCCCTTGAAGGGATGGCGATTTTTAGGTTCGAAGGCCTCATCAATCACCAGGTTGGTTGGGCGACCACCACGGGCGCGAATATTTGCTTCTGTGGTATCGAAATGCATATTCGAAGGCACATACTGGCCCGGTTTAACCAGCAGGGCACTGAGAATATTTTCTGCCGCCCGGCCCTGGTGGGTAGGAACAAAAAAACGGAAGCCTGTGATCTCTTTCATAGCTTCCGATAATCTGTAAAATGACTGGGCGCCGGCGTACGATTCATCGCCCTGCATCAAAGCCGCCCATTGGTGCTGACTCATCGCACCGGTGCCCGAATCCGTCAGCAGATCAATAAATACGTCTTCGGCGCGCAGTCCAAAAACGTTGTAGCCGGCTTTTTCAAGGGCGCTCTCACGCGCCTCGCGGTCAATTCGCCGAATTGGTTCTACAACTTTGATCCGAAACGGTTCGGGGGGATAATTTGCCATACTTTGCCTCCATATTTTTTGATTTGAACTGTCATGTTCAGTGCATGCGCTGCAGTTCTATGAGCTTTTCCCAGTGTAGCACTATTTAACCATAAAACCAAGGTTGGAAAATCAAGTCTTCCAACTGACTCACTTCCTGACTAATGTATAATTGCCTCATGCTGAACCCAAGAGCGCGGCGCTTAATTGGTTTGTTGATCCTGCTGATTTCGTTGGGAATGCTCGCCTGGGGCTTATGGCCCTTGGGGGAGGTGACGCGCAGCTTTCAGATCCTCCCGACGCAAATGCAGCTTCCCACACCGGTTGGTGCCATATTCTTTTGGGGCTGGTTCATTTGAGAGATTTCTGCATAGATCCTCTGCACGATGAGAAACCTTACCCATCCCGTGTTGATCATATCGCTGGCCTTCCTGCTGCTGATGCTTGGGCTGGCCGGTTGTGGAGCGCCGCCTGAAGCCGGCAACCCTGCTCCCGCCGGTACGGAGGCATCAGAACCCTCAGAGCCGGTCGTTCTACCTACGCCCACGGCTAAACCCGTCCAACCGGCGATCCTTGAAGCTCGCCGCTTGACTTTAGAGTGGCCTCCGAAGATCCGTGCCGGAGATTCCGATCGCATATACCTCACACTCGATGTAGATGCACAGGGAAATCTGACACCTACGGTTTGGGAGCAAGGCCACAAGACAAGTGGTGAGACGGTTTATGTGCCCGATCTTTATGATACCCATGATGTGATCGCTGAAGCTCGCCTGGATATGGCAGGCGTCGAGGTTTCTCCTCAGGGAAGTATCGATGAACCAATGCGACCTGGGAGGGCAGTCACCTTTACCTGGAGCGTCAGCCCGCAAAAGATCGGCACCTATAAAGGGACGATCTGGCTGCATTTACGTTTTTTGCCGCATGATGGCGGAGCGGAAACACGCATGCCGCTCTCCGTTCAACTGGTGGAGATCCAGGCAGCTAATTTTCTGGGCTTGAGCGGCTCGGCCGCGCGCTTGTTTGGAGGGGTGGGAGTCCTGCTCGGTTCTATCCTGGGGTTGGATAATCTGTTGTCTTGGTTCTGGAAGCTGTTGTTAAAGCTCAGGTCCGGCAGGAAGGCTTCGTAGCCTTTCCAGGGCTTGAACGTACCCGTTAATGGGTCTTAATAGATCACCTGGAAGGTGTTCTTCTCCTTAGCTGTTCAATTTTAAAACCTATGCTCAAAATCATCACACTTACACTTGGACCTGTCCAAACGAATGCTTACCTGGTCGCTGATCCGGAAAGTGGTGAAGCGGCTGTGATCGACCCGGCCTGGAATGGAGAATTGATCGTGCAGCATGCCCAAAGCCAGGGTTGGCGGATCGGCAATATCTGGCTGACGCACGCTCATTTCGATCACCTTGCAGGAGCCGCCGGGGTCGCCGATAACAGCAGCCCGCCGCCGCCGGTCGCACTGCACCCGGACGACTACCTTCTCTGGCGCGCACAGGGCGGGGCGCCGCTGTTTGGGATGCACATCGATCCCGGACCTGAGCCGACCATTGATCTGGTTCAAGGTCAGATTTTACGGGTGGGTGGCAATCGCCTGGAAGTGCGTCACGCGCCGGGCCATACGCGCGGACACGTGGTCTTATATTGCCAGACGGAGGGGGTTTGCTTTTGCGGGGACGTTATATTCCAGGGCAGCATTGGGCGCACTGACCTGCCGGGTGGTGATTTCGAGACCCTGATGCAGAGCATCCATACGCAGATCCTGACTTTACCGGATGAAACCCGTTTGCTTTCCGGGCATGGCCCGGAAACGTCCGTCGGCGCCGAGCGCAAGAGCAATCCTTTCCTGGTTTAAATAAAAGAAAAGACCTGCGTGGGTGGATTGCCACACGCAGATCTGGGGTTTCTCATCCGGAGGAAAAATTCGAATTCTTGGCGATTAAACTTCCCTATTTGGCATAATCTACAGCGCGAGTCTCGCGAATCACGGTTACTTTAATCTGACCGGGATACTGCATGGTCTCTTCGATCTTCTTGGCGACATCGCGCGCCAGGCGAATGGATTCCAGGTCATCGATATCTTCCGGGCGCACAAAGATGCGCACTTCGCGGCCGGCCTGCAGCGCGTAGCTTTGGGTGACGCCTTTGTGTGAATTGGCGATCTCCTCGAGGGCGCGTACTCGCTTGATGTACTGTTCGAGGCTCTCCCGCCTTGCCCCGGGACGCGCACCGGAGATCGCATCTGCGGCTTCGACAATGGCAGCTTCAACGGTCTCCTGATCGATCTCGTGGTGGTGAGAGGCAATCGCGTTGACAACCTTGGCGTTGACCCCGTAGCGTTTGGCGAATTCCGCGCCGATACTGGCATGGGTGCCTTCCACGTTATGGTCCATGGCCTTGCCCAGGTCGTGCAGCAGCGCGCCGGCCTTAGCGACTTCTACATCGGCGTCCAGTTCGGCTGCGATCACCGCTGCCAACTGCGCTGTTTCAACGGCATGGGAAAGCTGGTTTTGACCATAAGATGTGCGGTATTTCAAGCGCCCGAGCATCTTGAGAATTTCCGGGTGTAGACCCCCTACCCCGGCATCGTAAGCAGCCTGTTCCCCAGCCTCGACAATCGCTCGATCGACCTCTTTTTGCTCGTTTTTAAGCACTTTCTCGATGTGGGCTGGATGGATGCGGCCGTCCAGGATCAACTTCGCCAGGGCGCGGCGAGCAACTTCACGACGAACGGCATCGAAGCACGAGATGGTGACCGCCTCCGGGGTATCATCGACGATGACGTCCACCCCCGCTGCCTGCTCGAAGGCATGGATATTACGCCCATTGCGCCCGATGATGCGCCCCTTCATTTCGTCGGATGGCAATGGGACGACGGAAGTAGTCACTTCCGAGACGTGATCCGAAGCGACGCGTTGGATTGCCGCAGCGATGAGCTTACGGGCCCGGTTTTCGCCTTCCTCCTGGGCTTCGGTCTCAATCTGGCGGATGATGCGGGCCATGTCCATACGGGCATCCTTTTCAACTTCTGCCAGCAGGATGCCGCGCGCCTCATCGATCGTCATCTGAGAGATGCGTTGAAGTTCTTCCATCTCATCTGCATGAAGTTTTTCGACCTCATTGGCCCTTTTATCCAGGGCACTTTGTCGCCGGTTGATGTTCTGTTCGCGCCGCTCGAGGCGATCGATGCGGTTGTCCAGCTCTTCACGCCGTTTTTGCAGGCGATCTTCTTCCCGACTGAGTTCATTGCGCCTGCGATTGTTCTCGGTTTCCGCCTTCTGAAGAATCTCCAGCGCCTGATCCCGGGCCTGAATCTCCATTTCGCGGACTTTTTCTTTTGTCTCTTCCAAAATGCGGTTGGCTTCATCTCGTTGGGTTTGCTGGATCTTCTCCACCTGGCTTTGCTTAACGAGATAGCCAATTACCGCACCCAGAACCAGGGCGATGGGTATCAAGAGTATCAATACCCAAAGGAATATACCGTTCATGAGTTAACCTCTTCATTATTAGATAAAATATCGTCAGTTTGTTGACGAGAATGATCACGGGCCCAAACGCGCGCTGTTGCTTGCGAACTCACTTCATAATTAAAACCGCGCCGGGCTAAAAAGCCGTACATTTTACGGCGAAAATCAATCCATTCCAGGTTTTTATATTTACGTGCTTGTTTTAAGGCGGCTTGATATGCCAGCTCTTCATCATCGATCTCTTCGAGCGTTTGCTCGATGACCTGGGGATCAATGCCGCGTTGTTTAAGCTCGAAAGACAGCGCGCGGCGACTGCGCGGGCGCAGCTCACTGCGGTTCTCCACCCAATTCTCTGCGAAGTGCTGGTCGTTGATCAGACCCGCCTGCTGCAGGCGATCCAAAACGTATACAATGATTTCTTCGGGGATATCGTGCTTTTGAAGGTTTTGGCGGATTTCCAGCAGGGTGCGCGGGCGGTAATTTAAGAATTTGATTGCGCGCTGATAGGCGACTTCACGCTCATCCTCGTGTTTAAGTTGAGCGATCTTTTCGTCATCAATCTCTTGCCCCACAGACAACCAGGCTACGACGATACGCGCCAGGCCAAAAGCATACTCACCATCCAGGTAAACATTCACTCGCTGGCGGTTGCGTTTTTGTAATTTGAGGGCAGTAATCTTATAATTCATGTCTCTGATGTCTTGCAGCCCTGAGGGGCAAACAAGACCTGAAAATATACAGCCGTGATCCTGCCTCAGCAGTCCACGGCTGTGTGCCAGTTTGGTTTCAATCTCAGTTGTGGGTCATCGGTATCGGGTGGATTTGATCAGACAAGCCGGCTGTATTCAGACTCCGAAGATACACCCTTACCATATATTTTTACCACTGATTGATCGTGGCGATTATGTCATTGGGTTCATCATGGATAGATTTTCCCGATGTCAGCCTGGGCCGTTCAAAGTGCAGGCGGATTTCTACACCATTACAATCATTATTCTGAGATCAATACTGTCTGAGCGCTGCTCAGGCATGCCGTGGCCGCGCAAATAAATAAAAAAAATAAAACAACGCGGCAGGAAATATTTTTACGTCATCTCATGGCAGGCAATAGGTTATTGGTTCGCCTGCAAATCGCTAACGGTTCAATGTGTTCATGTTCAACCAAATGAGGAGCAGACGGCAGCAGTTTCTGCCGGACCGCCCGTTCCAATGCCTCCGATAAGAGAGGTGAATGGCTCAGATAATTAATGACATTCGCGCGGCTTTCACCCATCTCCAGGCTCTGGTAGGTATAGTGCGAGCCTTGTTTTGTGATGATTTTTAATTGATGTGCCATATCGAAAATGTCGCCAATCTTGTATATACCTTCATTATACAATATATCTAGTTCCGCTGTGTGAGGATTTAGGGTCAATTTATTCTTGACCACCCGCGCCCGGACGTGAATTCCGTAGGCTTCTCCCTGTAATTTGAGCAAGCGGATGGCTTTCAGCTCAAGGCGCACACAGGCATGCAATTTTAAGGCTAGGTCCGCAGTGCTCGTCGCAGCAGATTGATACAGTTTGCCAAAGCGGTGGCGCAGTTGGTTGGTCAGGATCAGTGCTGCACCGCTTTGCCGACAGGCATTATTGAGTTTGTACAACGCCTGAGAGATCAAACGAACTCGTTCCTGGATCGATGGATCTCCCAGATTGCCTCTCAACTCAGACCTGGGCAGCAGCGCCGTCATCGAGTCGATCACGATTGCCTCTACACTGCCCGATCTGGCCAGAGTCTCCGCGACCTCCAGGGCCTCTTCGGCGGTTTCAGGCTCACAGATATATAGCCGGTCCACATCGATGCCGCAGCGGGCTGCATAGATAGGGTCCAGAGCGTGATCCGCATCGATGTATGCGCACACGCCGCCTGACTTTTGAGCTTCGGCTAAAATATGCTGGCAAAGGGTGGATTTCCCTGTAGATACCGATCCGTAGATCTCAGTGATGTGGCTGCGAGGTATTCCCCCAATGCCAAGGGCGAAGTCCAGGTTCAGGGACCCGCTGGGGATCACGGCGGGAACTGCAATGGAGTTCGGAAGATAAGGGCGGGTATCAAATGCCTGAGAGCCGGTAGATCCAGATGATCCTGGCGTGCGAGGGATCTGTTTACGGCCCGACCTTTTCTCATTTACCATTAACGCTCCTATATTAACGTTTTAAGAGTTTACTGTAATCTTTGAATTGTGACAAGGCTTTTTGGAAACCTCAGGCAGCCAGGGCCATTGAGGGTTTTCATGAATCCTGCTGTGCTAATGCTAAAATTGGTGTAGACGAATGCAGGTTATCCCCTTAGAAAGGTGACAAAAGCTACTTTCTCAACTAAATTTCGTGCGCGAAGATAGGAGTACAATTTGTCACACCCTCGTTCCGGTTCGCTTGGATAAGATTGGGTGTGGGATACAAAAGGTTATGCGAACAGATATCCAGTTCTTCAATTGATTCGGGGTCGGCGTATATAGGGATCCAACGCCGCGACCCATTTATTCAATTTAGAAAAAGGAGCAAAAAATGAGCAAAATTACCCGCGAAGATGCCCTTGAATATCATCATTTGGGAGGAAAACCGGGAAAAGTCTCGGTTATGCCAACCAAGCCCATGGCTACTCAGCGTGACCTGGGATTGGCCTACACGCCAGGTGTAGCGGTGCCGGTGCTGGAGATCGAAAAGGATTCCCAACTGGCTTACGAATACACCTCCAAGGGGAACCTGGTCGCTGTAGTATCGAATGGCACCGCGATCCTTGGCCTTGGCGATCGGGGCGCGTTGGCATCCAAACCTGTGATGGAAGGCAAAGGGGTGTTATTTAAAAAGTTCGCGGATGTCGATGTGTTCGATATCGAAGTCAACAGCCACGATCCCGATGCCATCATCCAGGTCGTAGCTGCAATTTCACCAACCTTCGGTGGCATCAACCTTGAAGATATCAAGGCACCGGAATGTTTCTATATCGAGGAAAAACTTAAGGAGATGCTGGACATCCCGGTTTTCCATGATGACCAGCATGGGACGGCGATCATCTCAGGAGCGGCTTTGGTAAACGGGTTGGAAGTCATTGGCAAGCCAATCGGAGATGTAAAGATAACGATTTCAGGCGCAGGCGCTTCGGCGATTTCCTGCGCCGAATTGATGGTGCGCCTGGGTGTCACGCGTGACAACATCACCTTGGTGGACTCGCGTGGTGTGGTGTACCAGGGTCGTACAGAGGGCATGAATAAATATAAGCAACGCTTTGCCCATGAAACGGATGCTCGCACGCTGGCAGATGCAGTCCGCGGCGCGGATGTGTTCTACGGGCTTTCGGTCGCGGACATCCTGAAGGTTGAGATGGTCAAGACCATGGCCGAGCGCCCCTTGATCTTTGCCATGGCGAATCCCGATCCCGAGATTCGCTATGAAGTAGCCTGTGAGGCGCGGCCGGATGCCATCGTGGCGACCGGGCGCTCGGATTACCCGAACCAGATCAACAACGTATTGGGCTTTCCTTTCATCTTCCGCGGGGCGCTGGATGTGCGCGCGCGGGCCATCAATGAGGAGATGAAGGTCGCGGCTTCACGCGCCCTGGCCGCATTAACCAAGGAAGATGTGCCTGACAGCGTGCTGCGAGCCTACGGGCTGGACAGCCTGAAATTTGGCGAAGATTACATCATCCCCAAGCCGCTGGACCCGCGCGTCCTGCTCTGGGAATCGCCCGCGGTTGCAAAAGCAGCCATGGAGACCGGGGTTGCCCGTAAACAGATTGACCTGGAAACCTACCGTGAGCAGCTCGCATTTCGCCAGGGTGTGGGCGAGCAGGTGCGCTACTTCATTATGAATAAAGCTAAGACCTGCACCCCCAATAAACGCATCGTTTTCGCCGAGGGTGAGGAGACCAAGGTGATCCGCGCCTCGGCCCAGATCACCGATGAGGGCATTGGCACGCCGATCCTTATCGGTCGCCCGGAAATCATCCAGGCCAAGATCGATTTGCTGGGCTTGAACTGCTGCCCGGATGTCGTCGACCCTGAAAAGCTTGAGCGCCTCGATGAATATGCCCGGGCCTATTATGAGCTGCGCCAGCGCAAGGGCGTGACGCTTCAAGATGCTTTCAAGGTGGTTCGCGAACCGAACGTCCTGGGACCGATGATGGTGAAGATGGGCGAAGCGGACGCTTTCGTCTCCGGCCTGACGTATGATTATCCGGAGGTCTTGCGACCGGCGCTGGAAATCCACCACACCCACGAGGGCGCCCGGCGAGCAGCCGGTGCCTATATCATGGTCATCGGCGGGCGGACTTACCTGTTCACGGATGCCACCGTCAATATCGACCCCACCGCAGAGGACCTGGCGGAGATCGCCTGCCTGTCCGCCGACTTTGCCCGCCAGTTGGGCATGGAACCGCGCGTCGCGCTGTTGTCCTTCTCTAACTTTGGCAGCACACCGCACCCGCTGTCCGACAAGGTGCATAAGGCGGTTGAGATCATCAAGAGTAAATGCCCGGATTTCATCGTGGATGGTGAAATGCAGGCAGATACAGCCGTGGTGCCCGAGATTATCGAAGAGCGCTATCCCTTCAGCCAGGTGAGGGATGCCAATGTACTGGTCTTCCCTTCATTGGAGGCGGCTAATATCGCTTACAAGCTGCTGGCCCGCCTGGGGAATGCCCAGGCAATCGGTCCCATCTTGCTGGGCATGGGCGCTCCGATCCACGTGATGCAGACCGGCGATGAAGTGCGTGACATCGTCAATATCGCCGCGGTGGCGGTGATGGATGCCATGAGCCGAGACGGAAAATAAGGCAATCGCTGGCGGTTAAGGCCTTTCTCGATCAGCCAACAACCTGATTAATTACAGGACACCCGGTTTGTAAAGCGAAAAACAAGCCGGGTGTCATTTATATTTGGACAAAACCTGACACTTCCGTTAGGGGGTCTAAAAAGGGACTTGAAATACTAGGTTATTGGTACTAATTTGCCAAAAACCACTTGCGCTCCCGTTGAATTTCGTATATACTTTGGGTACTCTGTGGGAGAAAGTGGGAGAAAGTGGAGCGCCGGACGTGGCCGGCGTTCTGTCGTTAATGGACAAGGTAGAACTTATGTTCTTGGGCCAGTATCATCATAACCTCGACGACAAAGGACGGCTGACCATACCGGCGCGCTTTCGCGATTTGCTGGCAGCGGAAGGCGCCTACGTTTTGCAAGGTTTTGATCATAATCTGATGGTCCTGACGGCCTCCACTTTCGAAGCGATCTCTCGGCGGGTGAATCGGATGAGCATCACAGACCCAACGGCTCGATTACTCAAACGCCTGATCTTTTCTACGGCGAATTTTGTAGAAGTAGACCGGGCGGGGCGTATCTTGCTACCTCAATTCTTGCGCCAGGGCGCCGCGCTGGATAGCGAAGTTGTCATTGTTGGCGCGGGCGATTTTTTTGAGATCTGGTCTCCTGAGATTTGGGAGAATCAGATCGTACAGTTGCAAGATGTCGAGACAAACGCCCAGCGCTTTATTTCGTTGGAGCTGGCTTCCGATTAGCATTCTCTGGTGTAACCTGATTACGTTCACCTGCCAATAGGATCGCATCGTTCAACCACGGTATCTATAAGCTCCAACGCGAACGATTTCTGTTCATATTTTAACCCAAAATGATCGGATGCATTATGGGAGATGTGTCGCCTCACCTTTCTGTTCTTTACCATGAAGTTTTAGACGCATTGCAGCCACGGAAGGGTGGGCGATATGTGGATGGGACCTTGGGCGCCGGGGGACATGCCGCCGGCATTCTGGAGGCCAGCTCACCGGATGGCCTGCTGCTGGGGCTGGACGTGGACCCACAGGCTCTCAGCCTGGCCCGCCAGCGCTTGAGTGAGTACGGCTCGCGTGCAAATATCGTGCAGGCTTCATACATCAGCCTGGGTGAACAACTGGCAGCCATCCGATGGTCCGATGTAGAGGGCATCTTGCTCGACCTGGGAGCCTCGTCTATGCAATTCGATACGCCCGAACGGGGTTTCTCGTTTCAGGTGGATGCGCCCCTGGACATGCGTTTCGATCCCCAAAACCCAATCCGGGCAGCAGACCTGGTCAACAACCTGCCCGAAAAAGAACTGGCTGATTTGATCTTCCAGTACGGGGAGGAGCGCCATGCCCGCCAGGTAGCCAGGGCGATTGTCAGTGCCCGCCCGCTGTACACAACCGGCCAGTTGGCCGAAGTTGTTGCTGCAGCCGTTACCCGGGGCCGTGGGAAAAGCCGCGATCATCTGCACCCGGCGACGCGCACTTTTCAGGCATTAAGGATTGTTGTTAACAAGGAGCTGGAAGCGTTACAGGCCTGTTTGCCTCAGGCCGTGTCCGCTCTGTCTCCAGGGGGGCGTTTGGCGATTATCGCCTTTCATTCGCTGGAGGATCGGATTGTGAAGCAGTACTTTCGTAGAGAAAGCCGGGATTGTATCTGCCCACCTGATCAGCCAGTTTGCACTTGCGGACACCGGGCGATTTTGAAAGAGATCACCCGCCGTCCGGTTCGACCGCAGGATGAGGAAATTGAACGCAACCCCCGCTCGCGCAGCGCACGTCTGCGAGTGGCGGAAAAACTTATTTGATCAATTGAATATCAGATCATGATTACAGCAGTTGCTGTTGGCAAGCTGGCATGATATTTGCAAGCCTGTAGGTACCAGTTCGCGTCCTGTAATCCCTTAACAGTGTTTTCTTGCTTTCTCCGGCAGGAGGAGAAAATGGATCAAGTATACAATCTTACGCAAGCTTATTCTCAAGCTCCCTGGCGAAAACAACTGCAGATTATCGGTCTGTTTTTGCTGGCCCTGGTATTCATTGCCTTGGTCGCAGGGATCTATCTGAATGTCACAGCCCGGGCCGCCAGTGTCGGTCGCGATATCCAGGGCATGCAACGGAATATCGATGAGATGCAAGATGCTAATGCCGATCTGCAATCCAGGCTGGCATTTATGACCTCCACCAGTGAGATGCAAAGGCGGGCGCGCGATCTGGGCTTTAAGTCGATCGAAACGGATCAAACCCTGTTTCTTTCAGTGCCTGGCTATATCGACCGCCAGCCGGTGGTCCTGGCCCCGGCCCCAGGCCCGATCGCCATCGGCGCGCCAACCGTTCCAGCGGAGTACACCGAGTCAATATTCGAATGGCTGCGTAAAGAGTTGTTAAGTTCATCCTTCCTGATGTTTGAGGTGCGGCAATGAAGAAAGAAAATTCCTCCCGCTATACATTTCTCGGATTGCTAATCTCATTGCTGCCAATCGCGATTGTTTTTCAGATGCTGCGTATTCAGACCAACCCGGAGGATGTGAAGAAATTCCTGGATCAGGGGGCCTCTTACTCAGGCATGGTCAAGGTAGTGGAACCGGTGCGCGGCCAGATCTATGACCGCTACGGTCACCTGTTAGCCGGAAACAAAACCGTTTATGAGGTGGGCGTCGAATTGAGCCAGGTGACGAACCCGGATACAATCGCGCTCACACTTAAAGTCGTTCTCAACCTGGATTACGCCACTGTGTTCGCCGCCGCCAGCCAGCCGGCCTCCGAAAACGCCGTTTATGCCAAGCTGACCGATTACGTCACCCAGGATCAAGTCAATGAGCTGAAAAACCTGGATGAGAAGATGAAGCAGACTTATGGGCAGGGCAAAAAAGCGCCCAGCCTGAATGGCCTGGTTTACACGCCGCACCTGGCGCGCAGCTATCCGGAGAAAGACCTGGCCTCGAATATCCTGGGGTTTGTGAGCGGCGAAGGAAAGGGTTATTTCGGTGTGGAGGAGAAATTCAATAATTTGCTGGCGGGCAAATCCAAGTCCGTATATGTCTCCTTTGATCCTAACCTGGTCAATGATGCGCCGGATGTGCCCGAGGGTGCCAGCCTGATCCTGACGATCGATCGTTCAATCCAGGACAGCGTAGAAAAGATTCTGGACTCTTCTCTGACGGAAACTGGTGCGGAATCCGGCACGATCGTCGTGATTGTCCCAAAGACTGGCGAAGTGCTGGCCATGGCGACCACGCCGCGGCTGGATCTAAATGAATATGCCAAGTACCTGGATCGCTTCAATAACGATACGCCCTTCAACCCCGGCGTCAGCCAGGCTTACGAGCCGGGGTCAGTGTACAAAGTCCTGACTATGGCAGCCGGCCTGGACAGCGGCGCAGTCAAGCCAGAAACAACCTTCCTGGATACCGGCGTCTTCGAGATCGGTGGCACCTATATTTACAACTGGAACTCGGGAGCCTGGGGTCCACAGGATATGCAAGGTTGTATGCAGCATTCCTTGAATGTCTGCCTGGCCTGGATCGCTTCGCAGACCGGGGCCAAGAATTTTTACCATTATATGCAGGCCTTCGGGATCGGCCATTTGACCGGCATTGACTTGGCCGGCGAGGTCCCCGGAAGGC
>Ga0315542_1002022_pt1 | contig 12515 bp, 11 predicted proteins | sample SalMarSW160120MG_FD_202541 | JGI IMG/M metagenome (GOLD analysis project Ga0315542, IMG submission 202541) | Salt marsh sediment microbial communities from the Plum Island Ecosystem LTER, Massachusetts, United States - Salt Marsh Sediment SW1601-20 ... | reverse complement strand
ACATTTGCACACTATTTTGCTTTAAAAAGAAAATAACATAAAAAACTGGAATGATTTCTTTCAAAAAAGATTAGTGAAAGAAGGACTGTAGGATTGTGTCCTACTATATTAATCACTTAAGTTACTCCTAATGGTTTGGTAACTTTAAGGAAGAATATATTCAAAAGAATGAAAATATAATTACGATTTAATTAAGTTATAATAATTAAATTCAATAATCATAATTTTAAAATACATAATATTTAATATTAACAAATTTATTACTGGAGGATATTTAAAGTGAAAGTTTTAATAGTCTATGCTACGAAGTATGGAAATACTGAAAAAGTAGCTAATTTAATAGCAGAAGGAATCAGCTCTGTTAATGGTAATGAAGCAATAGTTACTAAAGTAAAAGATGTGAATCTTAAAAAAGAAGCATCATACGATTTGATTTTAATAGGATCCCCAAATCATTTTGGGCGTCATATCGGCTCAATAAAGAAATTTATCAATAAGCTCCCAAAATCCCAATTAAAAGTTAACGCGTATGCGGTATTTGATACTTATATTACCGCTGATTTTGAAAAAGCTGTAAAAAAGATGGAGGAGCAGATAAGTGAAGTGATGCCGGATCTAGCAAAAGCATCTCCCGGATTGTCAATTAAAGTTGAGGGAACAGGCCCTTCAAAAGGACCTATAGTAGATAGAGAGCTTCCTAAATGCAAAGATTTTGGAATTAAATTAGTAAAATAAGATAAATCCAAGAAGAGTTATAAAACTCTCAAGATATATGCTGTTGGAATATTTCGGGAGAATTTTAGTTCTACTTTTTGTTTTAGATAACAATGAAATTTCATTGCTTTAAGATTTTTAATCTTACTGATCTCGTTTATTCATTTGTTCAATCCAATTTAGAATCACATCGAGAGCTAGCTTGTAGTTATCCATTTGACAATGGCTTCCTGCATGTTCTTTTTCGGTAAACAATCTAGCGGTAAGAGATTTTACATTTTTTAATGCTTCTATTTGTTTATAAAACATTTCTAAAGGAACAAAATGGTCTTTGGTTCCAGTCATTAGTAAAACATCTTGGGTTATTTTTTCAGAGATTTCTGCCGTAGAATATAATCGCACTTTTTCAATGTATTCAAACGGGGAATGCACACCAAATACATACATCCCATGATTCACACCCCAATTAACAAGCAAGTTGGTTTCCATCCTTTTTTGCATTATTTTATTGAAAACATCAACTTGATTACTATCTAAAAGTTTTTCCGCTAATTCACGAATTTTAGGTCCCCCTGCATATAAAAGAACTTGAAAGAAATCATAAATAGTTCCAAAAGCGACCACCCTTGAAATTCTAGGTTCGAAAGCGGCAGCTCGTAAACTTAAATATCCACCTAATGAAACACCTATTAATGTTATGTCTTTTAAGCCAAAATGGTCAAGAACTGCCTTAACCGGTCTTTCCCATTCATGGGTCATTACTAATTTATTTTTTTTAAGTGCAGCACCTTGCCCAGGACCCTCAAATGCTATTACTTCATAATCTGCATCTCTGATATAAGAGCATAAATTATACAATTCTTCAATGAATCCATCATAACCGCTAAAAACTACAACAGTTCCTTTACTTTTTTCACATTTAAAATGGTATCCTGGAAGATATGAAGCTTCATAGGGAATCTTAACTCTGATTTTAGGCAAATCATCATAAACCTTTTTTATTAACTCAATGAATTTTTCATAAAGAATGTCTTTATCAGGATCATGGGGAGACACAAAAAATTCAGCAGCTCTATAATACACCGCTGAATTTAACAAACGATTTTCATTTAAAGCCTTTTCTGCTAAAGCAACTAATTCTCGTTTCCAATCATCAAAATCTTCTATCTTTTTTGCTACTTCTCTTACTTCTTCTAACTTTCCTCCGTTATTAACTAATCTTATAAATTGAAAATTTAAATTAGGATGTTTGTGAAACTCATAATATCCAATTGGAAAATTATGTTCAGTTTTTAAATTAATATTCAATTCACCTTTTTTACAAAAGTCTAATTGAGTATATGGCAAAAAAATATATTAATGAAATGTTTTTAAATATTTAAACAGAAATAAATAGCAGTAATTATTGGGAAAAACTAAAACCTATGAGTGAAGGAGAGAAGAAAAAAGATATTTTAGGAGAAATAAAAGAGATCTTTTTGTTTCTAACTGAAGGGGAACCGTCTCCAGATGATGAGATAGATGCAAGAGAATTAATGATAGGAAAATTTAAAGAGTTATTAGAAGATGGCCTTGTTTCAGAACATAAGGATCAGATTAATAAAATTTTAAAAAAACTTGAAGAATGGGATACTTTAGATCTCTGGTTCTTAGAAACGTCTATTCCTGGGGATATTGAGCAATTATTGAATATATCAAGTAAAGCTCCCATAAAAACTCAAGAAATTAGTGAATCATCTCCTTCAGTGGAAGAGAAACCAAAAACAGAAAATAATGATATTAATATTGGTGAAATTGTGGATAAAGTTTCTCAACAGTTTAAGGGAGAAATAGATGTTTTAAAAGACACTATTGAAAACTTGAAAAAGGAGATAGATAAGAAAGATGAGGCAATAAAAGAAGCATCTCATAAAAAGAAAGTTCAAAAAATCACTCCTAAGAAAAATGTAAGGCTTCCACCACCAAAGATCAAAATTCCAATTATTAAAAAAACAGTTCTTAAAACTAAGGAACAAATAGAAGATTCAATACCTCCTATCCCTCCAGAACCTCCAGTGAAACAAAAATCTCAAACGCAAAAGGTATCAGCACAAAAACTGCAATCTCTTACTCCAATTCCATCGAAACCAATTGAATTAGAGAAAAAAGAGGCAAATGGAAATTTATTAACTCCCATTCCTGTTATAAAACCAGAAGGTAAGTCTAAAAAACCTGAGATTACAACAACTGTAATTGAAGAAAGCAAAGATAAGCCAATTATCTCTGAAAAAATAAAAGTGACCACTATTGTTGAAGAAAAGGAAGAAAAGTTATCTGATGATAATAATTCTAAGGAGAATGAGGCTTTTTTTGTAGAAAAACCAAAGATAAGTAGTGTTCGTATCGAGGAGAAAGAAACAGAATCTATTAAAACAAGTGGTTTAGATTTATTTGATGTTTTATCCTCTGTAGGTGAAGATATTCGTCCTAAAGGTGAACAGAAATCTAAACAAGTTATAGAAGAGCAAAAGAAAGATAACACGTTAAAAACAATCGTAAATGAACCTATAACGAGCAAATCTTCAGAAAAGAGTCAAGCGACTTCATTCATAGATTTTAATAGTAAGATTGAGCCAATAAAGTCTCAAGCTCAAGAAAAAAGTTCCGAGGAACTATCTAGTGACAAGGACACTCTCTATCAAGAGCTTATTGCCCTGGAAGGGAGTCGCTATGCTATAGAAAAAAGATTTAAAGAATTAGAAAACAGCTATAATAAGGGTTCGATATCAGATATACAGTATAAGAGTAGTAATGAAGAAGTAAAAGAAAAGATGCAAGAGATTACTACTCGAATAAATACAATTAGAAAAATAATTTCTAGTTTATAATATTTCTATTTCAAACATGGGAGGCATTTTCAGTTTATGCTCTGCTAATTTCATCATATTTTTAACCTTTTCAACCGCACTATCCTCCAATCCATTAAAACTTAAATCATAATCAATTCGATATAAAATTTCATCCATTATATCATAGCTAACTCCTATTTCTCCTTCATCAGTTTGACCTTTCCACAAACCAGGAGAAGGTGCTTTTTTGATGACGGGTACAGGAATGTTTAAGATTCGTGCCAATTTCCTCACTTCATTTTTATACAACATTCCTAACGGCTCAAAATCGACTCCTCCATCACCATATTTAGTGAAATATCCTATTTGTAATTCTACTCTATTTCCCGTACCAGCAACTAAACAATTTTGTAATGATTGAGCTAAATAGTACAAAACCATCATGCGCAGTCTAGGTTTCAAATTTGCGTTGGCAACCTTATTTGATGATACCTCTATAGACTCTAAAAATTGGTCATACACAGGAGTTAATTCAATTACTTCAAATCTAATTCCTAAATTCGAAGCAACTAATCGAGCATCTTTGAGATCTTCAGGGATTGAATTACATGGGAGTGCATAGGCGTAAATATTATTTTTTCCTAAAGCATTTGCACACAATGCTGCTGTAACAGCACTGTCTATCCCTCCACTTAATCCCACTACCACTTTTGCTGCTCCTGTGGAATTTACATAGTTCATTATCCAGCTTTCAATATCATAACTTAGTTTGTGATAATCAAGCGCTCTCATGATAAAAAATTAATTAATTCTTATTGAAAATACACTTAAGTAAGGAAATCATAATATTAAAATAACAATTTTTTGATTATTATTTTGTCATTGTAATTTAATATCTCTAATGAAAAAATTAATTAATTTTTATTATATTGATTAGATATGAGTGAAGAGTTTAAAGCAATCGTCGATGCTTCATACAATAATGGTACGCCAATTTGGCTCTATACGGATGATTATATTTTTGGTATGGTTCCTGTTAATACCGACGGAACACGTTGGACTGAAGTTTCTTATACCTTTGAAGACCCAGATCAACCATTGGTTAAAAATGAGAGAGGTGCTGATTTATCATTTCAATTTCTCTTAGAAGAAGTAGAAAAAGGTGTCTCTTTTTATGTGAAAGATCTAAATGTAATTTCAATCAAAGAATTCGCTAAAAATTTAGATGATAAATCTGGACCAGAAAAAATGTCTATTTTTGTTTCAGAATTGATAAATAATTCTGAAAAATATTCCTCTAATTTGCCTATAATAAAAAATAAAGAAGATCTAAGTATACTAAAGCAAAAATTATAATCTCTACTATTCTTTTTTGATCTATAAGGAGATTTATTTAAATATATAAATTTTTACGTTGAGGATGTTTTTTAGTAAATTCTTCATCAATCCTTCTTGCGAGACCGTAATTAAGATTTGGATTTTGTTCATGGATTATTTTCTTTAAATATTCACCATGCGACTGAGAATGCTTCTCTATTCCAGAGGCGATGATTGATTGATCGTTTTTAATTGGCACGATCATTCCGAACAATCTGAGCATTTCATCTGGTGATAATTGTTTATTTTGACCCACACTTTCTTCGATTTCTTTGTCGATATTTCTGACTATAGAGCCCATGCTTAAGGATGAATATGGACTAAGTGCTTTAGATTTTAACCAATAAGTATTGGGTTTTTTAGTAATGAAGGTATCAGTATTTCCATCCGTATCACTAGAACCAATTAAACCCCATCCTTCAGGATCTTTGTCAAAATCCTTCTTCATTTTCTTAACAATGGGTCTTATAGGAGCGACTCCGTGATAATCTTCATCTTCTAATTTATCAGTCATTCTCTATTATATAAAGTTAATAAAAATATAAAAAGATAAAGAATTAGTTCAAATAGCTGAAAATTTATAAAATTCATAATAAGAGAAATTAAATGTATCAGTATTGAGTCTAAATTGTTATGGTAAGAACCAAAGAAGAAGATAATATTGTTCTTTTGTATGATTCAGTCCGTTTGGCAATAGAATCTAATAATAAAGAATCATTATTAGAAAAATTAAGCGAAGTTAAGGATATTGAAGAAAATTTCCTTCATAATTACACTAATCGAAAAGAAGAGGGAGTCTATTTTACTCAAAAATATATTTCTGATTTTATAGTCTCACAAACACTTTTAGAATTTTTTCGAGATAGAGGACTTGAAGAAATGAGCTTAGATGAGATAAAACCGGGAAATGAACTTATACTTAAGAAAATTTCTGAAATAACGTTTTGTGATCCCGCTTGTGGATCCGGTATTTTTTTGTTAAGCTTAATAGACATTTTATTTAACTTGATTAATAAGGATCCTTTATCTACTGATAACAAAAAAGTAAAAGATAGAATTATTAAAAGTATAAGTGGTTTTGATATAAATCCAATTTCTGTCAAACTCACAATTCTAAAATTATTAAAAAGGATATTGAGAGATAATACTTCAGATTTAAAACATTACTTTAAAGTTTTAGAAAATAATATTTCTATAAAAAACGTGATTAAGCATCCTCCTTCGAGAAAGTTCGATGTGATTGTAGGAAATCCTCCTTATGGAAATATCTTAGATCAAGAATTGAAGAATTTTTTAAAAGAGAAGAAATTTTTTACCAAAGATATTTATTGTGTCTTTTTATCTTTTGCACTCCGGTGGAGCAATGGTATTATTGGATTTCTTATCCCAAAAAGTTTTCTCTTACGACAAAGTTATCTAAATTTTAGGGATAGTCTTCTCTCAAAAGCAAATCTCTTAAAAATAATTGATATAGGACCAAATATTTTTAAAGGTGCTACTAATGAGGTTCAAGTATTAATTTATGAGAGCCGAGTAAGCGGTAAAAAGAGTTTAAAAGTCTCTAGCTTTCCAAATGAGGAGATTATAATATATAATGAACAAATTTTTGACGATTTAAAAATTTGTAATAATTCAAAATGTTTAATGACTGATAGGGTAAAGAAGATATATCCTTATACCAAATTGGATAATTGCCCTTTTTGTCATACTAAAACAGTCCCTCTTAATCGAATTAGAATTAAATCAAATAGGAATATTCTCGAATTAGCTAATAAACTTGAATCGAATGGTGATGTAAATTATATTAATATCAAAGATTTTCCTAAATTTATTCGAGGAGAGGAATACAAAGGTTTAAAGGCTGTAAAGGAGATTTTAACAACCAAATTGAATCATTCATGTTATTTTATCAATGCAAAAGATGATTTTGATTATTATTTAATGAGAAAAAATAAATCATTTGATATTGAAACAATAAATCCTAGTAGCTTAAAGGGTAATGCCTATGAATTTTATAAAAATAAAAAATTGCTCATAAAGCACAATAACGTTTTTCCACAAGCTCTCTACAGCGAAGAGAGTGTGTGCTTCACTTCCTCAATATATTCCTTACTTCATAAAGATCCCGTTGAACTGAAATTTTTATGTGGTGTTATTAATTCTGCTATAATTCAATTCTATTGCTTATATGCTATTAATAATCAAACAGACACGACTATCAATTTAAATCAATACATGATTAGACATTTTCCAATAGTTAACGCTGAAAGAACTGTTAAGGAAGAAATTTCTGAGAAAGTAGACTTTATTATGAAGTATTTAGAGCATAACAAAGAATTGGATGAAACTATTTATTATTGTATCAGAGAGATTGATAAAATTCTCTTTGACCTCTATTCTCTCACAGATTTAGAACAAAATCAAATAATATCATCTATAATTGATAAAATTGATTTTTATAAAAAAGTATATGAAAACGATTATGATTTTATTTTTGAACGAGAATGGACTAAAATAAAGCGAGCACCTAATTTTTGAAATTTATCTTTCTAATTTGAAGAGAAAGTCACAACTATTATCACCTAAACCTATAAATCTGGTTCTTTTTAGTTTAATATTTGGATTAAATTGCTTTATTACTGGTTCAAGATAACCAACACACATTATCATACAAATAGATTCTATTCTTTTATGTCTTTCTGGATTTCTTAGCATTGATTCAACGTAAGGGCATTTTATACCTTCTATTAGAACTTCTTTGTCATTTTGTCTAGTAATCTGGGGACTGTTTCCTTCGCAACTCCATATAAAATATAAAATAACGGTTAAATCATCGAGTGAATCTCCTTGGATTGACAGATATTTTTTAACTCTTCGAAAAACTATTTCATATAACCTCTGCCAAACAATGAGATCGATTTCTAGTGCAGATTCAAAATCTATTTGCTCCTCTATTTCAATTACCCAGAGACCATCAAGAGTTCTAAAATTGCGCTCAAAATAAAACAGTTTGTCTTCATCCTGAATTGTATTTTTAGTGTAAATAAGGTTTTCTTCTAATTCATCCATATCCTTATTATTTTGGATACTAAAAGTAAAATCACAAAGATCGTCTCCTAAGCCCATAAAACTTTCTCGATTCACTTTAATCTCTGAATTGAAATTACTTACTATATCTTTGTAAAAAGGCCTACACATATTATTACATATCAATGGAATTTTATCATGTCTTTCTGGATTTCGATCCATTGCAGACTTATAGGGACATTTTCTGATTTCGATGTGAATCTCATTCTTTTTTAAGTTCTCAATGGTATAATCCCAACCTTCCGCAGCCCATCTAAAGGTTAGAATCTTTACCAAGTCACCTAACGTGTTTCCGTCAACTTTTAGATATTTCTTTATTCGTCGAAAAATGATTTTTAATAATTTTTTCCATACATTCAGATCTATTTCTAAAGCAGTGTCCCAATCAAGTTTGTTTTCTGTCTCAATCATCCAAAGTCCATCTAAGGTAAAAAAATGTCTTTCAAAAAAAAATAGCTTATCTTGGGTGGTTAAATCTCTCATAGGGCTCCTTAATATTAGAGTATTTTCTTATAAGCAACGTACATTAATGGGATTTATAAATACTCCCGCATTAAAGTACACGTTGATTTATTAAAATGATTTTCAATATTTATAATTAATCATACACATTTTATCTACTGTACCTAAAGTTATATTTCTTTATTTAAAATAGTCAAATGATAGATAAGTTATATTAAACCATTTATCTAATAATTCTCGGCTTAAATAATTACGGATTATCCATTACATAAGGTTTATATAATATTAAAATTATAGAATAATTAGGATAATCTAAATCTATACTATAATAATAATAAAAGGACTATCTATAGATGCTAAACCTTAAGAAAGATATATGTTTTGGTGAAAATTGAATGGCAGATTATCTGTTCGCTCTTTTTCTGAGCTTTTTAGCAGGATTAGCAACCACTATTGGTAGTTTAATCGCTTTTTTTATCAAAAAACCTAATCCCCGATTTATTTCATTTATTATGGGGTTCTCAGCTGGAGTTATGATACTAATTTCATTTTTAGAACTACTCCAACAGAGTATCCAATCAGTTGGTTTATTATGGGGCTTGATTTTTTTCTTCATTGGTATGTTAGTAATGCTAGTTATTGACGTTGTGGTCTCTCATGAATATGAATTTGAGGATTCAATTGAAATGTTAATGAATGGTGATGGAAGTTGTAAACCACATATTCATCATGGTCATATAGATCATGGACGTCGTAAGCAACATCGCCGATATCATAATGAAATAAAGGAAATTCCTGAAGGGTCTAAAAATAACTTGTATAAAACATCCATTTTTATTTTTTTTGGCGTATTTATTCACAACTTCCCTGAGGGTGTTGCGACTTTTGTTGGGACTGTTACTGAAGTCGAATTAGGATTTCTTATATTCGTTGCGATTACCCTGCATAATATTCCTGAAGGGATTGCGGTCGCCGTTCCGATCTACATTTGTACTCAAAGTAGAAAAAAAGCATTTAAATGGTCATTCTTATCTGGAATGAGTGAACCTATGGGTGCTTTGATCACGTGGATCATCCTTTACCCATTCATAAATGAGTTTTTATTAAGTGCAATGTTGGCTATTGTAGGAGGTATAATGGTATATATTTCATTGGATGAATTATTACCTACATCTCGCTCATTAGGTAAAGAGCACATCTCGATTTTAGGAATTATAGCAGGTATGTTTGTAATGGGACTTAGCTTATTGATTCTATGATGAAAATATATTGAAATTAATTTAATTTAAAGGTTTTTTTTGCATTCTGATAAAAGATTTTCTCATAAACCTTGCGATCTAGATCTAAATCAAGTAATCCTTGGATTGATGACTCATATTCATATGGAATGTTCGGGAAATCGCTACCATAAAGGATTCTGTCTTGATATGAAACAATTAATTCTTTCTCAGGGTGTTTTAAATTAAATTTCCATTTTTTAAACAAATCTAGAGGAATAAATACCATCGCGGTATCTAAAAATACATTATCATATCTGTCTAATAACTTAAAGAATTTTTCATATTCATACGCTCCTAAATGAGCAATGATAATCTTAATATCTGGAAACTTTTCAATCATCTTGACAAAGTTCTTGAATCCAACAAACTCATTAGAATACGGGGCTGTTCCACAATGCATGGTGATCCATTTTCCATAATCAATTACTAGTTTATATACTTCAAACATCCTCTCATCAAAAGGGTAAAAATCTTGAACTAATAATTGTAATTTCAAACCTTTTAACTGAAATTCGTCAAAAGCTTTAGTTATATAATCTATTTTATTCTTATCAGAGGGAAAGCACGTCCCAAATCCTATTGCATCTTTATGCTTCATAGTAAAGTTATAAGTCCATTCATTGAGACCCTCTGAGATACCTTCTTTATGAGCATAGTTTAACGTTGTATAATGTAAAATATTTAGTTCTTTTAATAAGGAAACTAATTGTTCATTTCCTAATTTGTAATGAATTTCCCAACCTCTTGGGTTTCCATCATCTCCAGGAATTTCAAAGTAGTTCCAGATTGCCTTGAAAAGATTAGGAGGAAAAAAATGTGTATGAATATCGATATACTTAAAATCACTTATTGCAAATACCATTATCTAAAAAAATGAGTTACGGTATAAAAAGATGGAAGTTAAATATTTAAGAAATTTATGAAAAGAAACACAGCAAGGAAACCTAATAAAATTGAAGCAGACCTGCGATACATATATTTCCGTTTTGATAAGATTTTATAACCAAAAATCAACCCTACTAGCAATATCCAATTATAGAATAATAATAGGTTGGAGTTATAGTGAATTATAATGATACCACTAATTCCAAATGTAAAACATAAATTCCATATTATTTTTCCTATCATCCCTCCTAATCCGATGGCTAAGGATTTCTTTTTTATTGACTTAAAAACAAGCGTTAATTCTTCAACATTAGTAAGAAAGCTAATTATCACAAACCCAAAGAATGTTTCAGAAATTCTTGATAATTTCATCAAGTTTTCGGCAGAAATTATTAAAAATTCTCCCCCAATAATAATAAGAAATAGACTCAAGAAGATATATATTATCAATTGAATTGAAGTCTTTTGCTTTTCAGTTACTTTAAAGATATCAAGTGTTTCACTTAGATTTGCTTTCTCATCAGCTCTTATTTCTTTTAGCGAGACTTTTAAATAAATCAAATATAGGAAAATAGAAGCAATACCAAAAACCATAATGAGATTACTGAAAAAGATCCCGAGTAAAATGCTCAATAAACTTAAAAAAATGATAATAAAATAAGAATTTGTCACAGATTTGAGATTAATTTTATGAAAGAAAGCAGGAAGGGCGAAACACAGCGTCAAAGACAATATAGAATTACCTATAACATTCCCTAATGCTATGTAGGGCAATTTATTTATTGACGCAACGATACTAGTAATTGATTCTTCAGGATCAATTCCAAGAATTAATAAACCTAAAACAAATGGTGAAAACTCATATTTTACTCCGAATTCTTTTAAATTATCAATAAAAAAATCTGCAGAAAAGTAAATTAATAAAAAACTCCCCGTAAAAATTATAATCCAGATTACTATTACAATCATTTTAGTGCTATTTTGAAACCCCAAGGTAAAGAGTGAAGGAATTGAGTTTCATTTATCTTTTTATACAAATTATAAAAAAGATAAAATTAAAAAATTATTCTTTTCGCAAGATAGTGCTGAGTTCAGTTTTTAGTAAGTCTCGAATTGCTACTCGAATTACTTCAGAACGATTGGGATATAAATTCATGTTAACAAGTTCCTCAATACCGCTGAGATATGCTTCTGGAATGTGGCATGTAATTAATTTAATTAAAATTCACCTTGATTAATAATCTAATTGAATATTTTAATATTTAGGAGCGAAATTAAAATAAAATATCAATGTAATACATCGATAATATTTAGAAGAAATACTCTACGTTGCCCAAACTATTGGTAATATTTCACGAAGAGAACTTTCTATTTTGAAATTTTTTTTACTTTACTGCGCTTATAAAGAGACGTTTCATCTCAACTTCTAAACGATTTTCGTTGAAATTTAAATAAATTTTTCTAAAATCTCTCACGAATTCATCTTTTAACTCATCCGGTAAAATGGTTAGAAAAGGTACTAGTGCTGCTGATTTAAAGTAATTTAGCATATCTAGTTCTGTATCATATTTCACAAGATGATTATACTCTTGAATATTTATATCAGTAAAGCAAACAGAATGTAATAATTGATCGGTTTCTTCAATCGTTAAATGCCGCCATGGACTTTTAAAATCAATCAGAGCATCTTGATATTTTTTTAAACTAATCAATTTGTAAATTGTTTTAACTAACGAATTCGTGCTTCGCAAACCTGTCTGGATCATAACTCGCCCATTCTGTTTGAGAGCATTATACATTTTTTCATACATTAATTCAAGATTTTTTATCCAATGAATCGCTGAATTTGAATAAATTGCATCAAATTCATTATTAAAGTAAA
>Ga0315542_1002021_pt1 | contig 12516 bp, 11 predicted proteins | sample SalMarSW160120MG_FD_202541 | JGI IMG/M metagenome (GOLD analysis project Ga0315542, IMG submission 202541) | Salt marsh sediment microbial communities from the Plum Island Ecosystem LTER, Massachusetts, United States - Salt Marsh Sediment SW1601-20 ... | reverse complement strand
GTCGCCCAGCAGACCCACGACCTGGAGGACGGGCTGCGCGCCGCCGCGGTGCGCCTGGAGGAGGTGGAGGAGCTGGCCGTCGCCCGTCGCGTCATGGCCGAGATCGGCCCGAGCTATGGGGCGGACACGCGCCGCTGGCACCGCCAGAGTCTGCTCATCAGGGGGCTCATCCGCCTCCTGGTGACCGACGTGGTGACCGCCGCCGCCGCACGGTTGAAGCGTTTCTCCGCCCGTCGCGGCGTGACCGGTCGCACGAGCTTCCGGACCCACGAGCGCGAGGTCTCCCAGACCACGATCTGGTTCGGCAAGACCGTGGGCGACGAGTTCGCCGAGCTCAAGGCCTTCATCTACCGCTTCATCATCAACCAGGCCGTGGTCAACCGCCAGGATTGGCGCGCCCGCAAGGTGATCACGGCGCTCTTCCGAGCGTTCTGGTCCAACCCCCTGACCCTTCCCTCCTACGTCCTGCTGCGCGCCCGCGACGAGCTGGGCTTCCCCTACCTCAGGGACATCCCCCTGGCCACGGTTGCGGGGGAGGTGGCCGCCCGCTACCATGGCTCGGCCGGGTTCGCGCGCCTGGTGGCGGACCACATCGCCGGGATGAGCGACCGGTTCGCCCTCGAGGAGTACGCCTCGCTGGAGCAACCCAGCCCACAGCAGACCTTCTACGGGGAGCCACGATGATCGTCCTCGCCTCCGACCACGCCGGCGTCGCCCTGAAGGCGCGCCTGCTGCGCCTGCTGGACGAGCGCGGCCTGGAGCACGAGGATCTGGGGCCGGCCGACGAAACGTCGGTGGACTACCCGGACTTCGCCCATCTCGTGGCGTCCCGGGTGGCTTCGGGAGACGCCCGGACCGGGATCCTCATCTGCGGCACCGGCATCGGCATGAGCATGGCCGCCAACCGCCACCCGGGAGTGCGGGCGGCGCTCTGTCACGATGCCTACACGGCCGAGATGGCCCGCCGCCACAACGACGCCAACGTGCTCTGCCTGGGGGCGCGGGTCCTCGGCGAAGGGGTCGCGATGCAGGTCGTGGAGGTGTTCCTGGGCACCGCCTTCGAGGGGGACCGGCATCGGCGCCGGGTGGACAAGATCGAGTGGGAGGAGCCATGAGCGAGAGATGGCCGGGTGACGGAGGCGAGAGGCTGCGCGAGCAGCTCTTCGAGGTGCACGACGCCCTCATCAGGGCCGCTGATCCGGAGGTGGCGGAGGCGCTCGCCGAGGAGCGTCGGCGCCAGAACCAGGGCCTGGAGCTGATCGCATCGGAGAACTTCGCCTCCCCGGCGATCCTGGCGGCCATGGGCTCGGTCATGACCAACAAGTACGCCGAGGGCTACCCCGGGCGCCGCTACTACGGTGGCTGCCAGTGGGTGGACGTGGCCGAGGAGCTGGCCATCGCCAGGGCCAAGGAGCTCTTCGGCGCCGAGCACGCCAACGTGCAGCCCCACTCGGGGGCCCAGGCGAACATGGCGGTGTACCTGGCGGTGCTGTCACCGGGCGACACCATGCTCGGCATGGACCTCACCCACGGCGGCCATCTCACCCACGGCCACCCCCTCAACTACTCCGGCAAGGAGTTCGAGGTCTTCTCCTACGGCGTGGACAGGAAGACCGAGACCATCGACTACGAGCGCATCCGGGAGCTTGCTCTCGAGCACAAACCCAAGCTGATCGTGTGCGGTGCCTCCGCCTATCCCAGGGTCATCGACTTCGCCCGTCTGCGCGCCATCGCCGATGAGGCGGGGACCCTGCTCATGGCCGACATCGCCCACATCGCGGGCATGGTGGCGGCGGGGCTGCACCCGTCGCCGGTGCCCCACTGCCAGTTCGTGACCACCACCACCCACAAGACCCTGCGCGGCCCGCGCGGGGGCATGATCCTGTGCACCGCCGACTGGGCGGAGGCCATCGACAAGGCGGTCTTCCCAGGAGTCCAGGGTGGACCCCTCATGCACGTCATCGCGGCCAAGGCCGTGGCCTTCGCCGAGGCCCTGCAGCCCCCGTGGAAGACGTACCAGCAGCGGATCCTGGACAACGCCGCCGTCCTCTGCGACGAGGTCAAACGCCTGGGTTGGCGGATCGTCTCCGGCGGCACTGACAACCACCTCTTCCTGGTCGACCTCGGCCCCGACTTCATCTCGGGCAAGAAGGCCGAGCGCTGGCTGGGGCTGGCCGACATCACCGTCAACAAGAACACCGTTCCCTTCGACACCAGGAAGCCCTACATCGCCTCCGGCCTGCGCATCGGCACGCCGGCCCTGACCACCCGCGGCATGGGGGCCGAGGAGATGCGCACCATCGCCGGGCTCATCGACCGCGTGCTGCGTCTCGACGAGGACAAGGACGACCCCAGGAAGATGGCGATCTTCGAGAGCAACATCGCCGCCGTCAAGGCCGAGGTGCACGCCCTCACGGCCCGCTTCCCGCTCTACTGACCCGGCCGCCCGCGGGCCGGGGCGCTCAACGGTCGTGCAGCCAGGCCTCGAAGGCCTCGGTCTGCCCAGCGTTGAGGATCCGCCGCCTCGGGATGCCGGCCTTGGCCGCGATGGCGCAGGCGTAGGCGTCGAACTCCAGGTGACGAACGGCGTGGGCGTCGGAGGCGAGCACGAACTCACAGCCGGCGGCCTCCGCCAGACGGGCCAGCTCCCAGTCCAGGTCCTGGCGGCGCGGGAAGCCGTTGATCTCCACCGCCACCGAGGCCTCGGCGCAGGCTGAGAACACCAGCTCCCAGCGCGCGCGCAGGCCGGGTCGCTGCTGAAAGTGACGCCCTCGTGGGTGGGCCAGGATGTGCACGCCGGGAGTGCCGACCGCCCGCAAGAGGCGCTCGGTCTGGTCGCGGTCGGGGTCGAAGCGGCGGTGTACCGCCGCGACGATGCACTCCACCTCGTGACGCTCCTGGGAGGGCACGTCCACACCGCCGTCCTCCAGGATCTCCACCTCCAGGCCGTGCAGCACGCGCAGCTCGTCGCCGTGGTGCGCATTCCAGCGATCGACGGCTCGCCGCTGCAGGCGCACTCCTTCGGGGTCGAGGCCGGAGGCCACATCCAGACCCTTGGAGTGGTCGGTGACCACGGCCCAGGAGGCGCCGCGGGCGCGGCAGGCGCGAGCCATCGCCTCCAGGGTCGCGGTGCCGTCGGAGGAGCGGGTGTGCCAGTGGAAGGCGCCGCGCAGGCGCTCGGGTCGGAGGTCGGCGGGCGCCTCTGCGAGCACCTGGGCGACCTCGGCGCGGGTCAGGAAGCGGTCCCGCGTGCCGCGACGACGCGGTGCGCGGTCACCGGCGAGGCGTTGGACCGCCGCCTCCAGCGCCCCCTCGCCGGGGCAGGCGGCGAGGGTCTCCACGACGGGCCGCAGCCACGCTGGTGCGACCTCGAGGGCCGCGGGGCGACCGCGACCCACGGTGTCGAACGCGGCGTAGCCGGCCTTCAGGAAGGCGAGGCGGCGATCGCCCGGGGGCTCCCGCTCGGCAAGGGCGAACAGCGCCTCGGCGAGCGCTCCGTTGGAGGGGCCGGTAGGGCGTCTGGCGGTCGGCGTGGTGCTGGGCGTCATGGTCCGCAGGGGGCGTCCGAGGCGTGCTCATGGGCGCCGCGTCCCTCAGGCTAGCAGGTCGGCTCGGGCTCAGGCCACCCGGCGGATGTCGGCGAGCAGCTTGTCTCGGTAGCGCCGGACCGCTGCGGGGTCGGCCATCACCATGTCGAGCTGTCGCGTGTGCATGACAAGGTATCCCACCACCCGCAGGCGGGACTCCATGGCCTCGGCGCTCATGGCGGAGATGCGTGCGGTGGCGGCGTCCTCGATCACCTTCACGGAGAAGCCCTGCCCTTCCAAGACGTCGGCCAGCAGTCCCACTCTCGCTCGGCGCCGCTCCAGGTCCGCCGCCCCGCCTTTGAAGGAGAAGCTCAGGTAGTTCTCCGGGTCCCGTTCACCGACGAGCGCCTCCACCGTCGAGAAGTGGAAGCCGAAGCGCGACTGCAGGTTCATGAAGCTCGACGAGATCATGAAGTAGTTGCGTTGTGCATAGGGGGACCGGAACGGCGTGGCCAGGGCGGGGTTGGCGGTGGCTTCGAAGAGCACGGACGCAAAGCCGCGACCGGTCATGGCGGGCGGACCCTCCCACGGGATCGCCGTCATCCCCTCCCAGAGGGCGAGCATGGGGCGGCTGGTGATGTCGTCCAGGCGCACGTACGGCCCGGGCACCTCGTGGGCGAAGCCGTCGTCGAGGTCGAGCACCCACCACTGCATGGGCACCTCGTGGTAGAGCTGCTTGCTGGCGTGGCGAGGGAAGGGGTGACGACGCGCGAAGGAGAACATCTCCCGCACCGCCTGCTCGTGACAGAAGCGGGTGACGTCGTGCAGGGTGCGGCAGTGGCGCGGCTTGAAGTCCGGACCGTCCGGATCGAGGAGGCGCAGGGGTGAGATGTGGGTGAGGGCGGTGGTCAGCGCGGTGTGCACCGGGGTGCCCATCAGGTGGGGTGAGCGCGGGGATGCCGCGGCGACGAGCCCGGGGATGCGCCCTTCGTACACGGCGCGCCCGTCGGCGTCCACGGTCACCTCCATCCCCTGGCGGAGGCGGTCCAGACCCTTCACCCCGAACAGGGCCGGCACGCCGAACTCCCGCGCCACCGTGGCCAGGTGACCGGCGATGGCACCCTCGCCGGCGATCACCGCCGCCGTGCGTCCGAGCAGCGCGGCCCAGCGCGGCAGTGGGTGCTCCAGGACGAGCACCCCGCCCTCGGGGAAGGCGAGGGCATCGCTGTCCCGGCGGAGGAGGTGGACGGGACCGGCGGCCGCCCCGGGACTCGCGCACACCTCGCCGCGCAGCAGGGCCGTGCCGGGCGCGACAGACTCGGGGATCTCCTCGGCGGCGGCGCCTTGGCGCAGGGGGCGGCACTGCAGCAGGAGGAGCCGACCGTCGTCGGTGAACGCCCACTCCACGTCCTGGGGGCAGCCGAAGTGTGCCTCCAGGGTCAGGGCCATGGCGGCCACCCGGTGTGCACTGTGGTCGTCGAGGGACGAGGCTTCTGCGAGCTCGTCCGGCACCGGACGACGCACCACACCCTCCCCGGGGTCGCAGGCCAGGGCCGTGGGTTTGCCGACGACCCGACGATCCAGGACCGCGTGTCCGTCGTCCCGGCCGAGCACGAACAGGTCGGAGGGGGCGCTGCCATCCACCACCGCCCTGGGGAGACCCCACACCGCGTTGACGAACACGCGGCGATCCGATGGGTCGGCGGGGTTCGATGTGTAGGCCACGCCCCCGCAGCGGGCGTCCACCATGGCCAGGCAGCCGACGGCCATGAGCGTGTCCTCGTCGCGGAGCCCCCGCTGGAGCCGGTAGTGCATGGCCTGGGGGGTGTAGGTGCTGGCCGCCACCTCGAGGTAGGCGGTGAGGAGGTGCTCCGGGCGGACGTTGAGCTCGGACCGGTACTGGCCGGCGAAGGAGGCGTGGACCGAGTCCTCGCCCAGGGCGCTCGAGCGCACGGCCAGGCGGGGTGCGACGCTCCCCGGGGAGGGGGCCAGCTCGGCCTGCCGCCGTGCCACCTCGTCCGCCACCGCCGGCGGCACGTCGGCCGAGATGATGAGCTGCTGGAGCCGGGAGCTGAGGGCGAAGAGCTCGTCGGGCCGCTCCTGCTCAGACGACTGGATGAGGCTCGCGAGGTCCGCGGAGAGCTGGTTGTGCTCGAGGAGGAGCTGGAAGGCGCGGGCGGTGATGGCGAAGCCGGGGGGCGTCTCGAGCCCGAGCGCGTTGCGAGCTTCACCGAGGTTGGCCATCTTGGTGCCCACTGCAGCTGCCGCACGCCCGTCGATCTCGTCGAGGGGGAGGGTCAGGCGCTGCCCCGCGGTGTCGGGACCAGGGAGCTCGAGCGCCGCGCGGATGTGCTCCTGCATGTCGCGGAGATGGGCGAAGAGATCGCGGTAGCGGCCGGGAGCGAGCTCGTCGAGATGGCGGACCATCTGGTAGACGGCAACCGAGAGTGCGGTGCAGTGCGAGCGCACAAACGCCATGCCGAAGGGCTCGCCCCCACCGCCGGCGGCCCGCTCCAGCTCCGCCATCAGCTCCAGCGCCCGGTTGTTGGCCGCGAGCAGGAGGCGCAGGCTGTGGTAGCGCGCAGCGAACAGCGTACCGGGCTCGCCGGCGGCGGGGGTGCGTCGGCGTCGTCGCCACCAGCCGAGCACGCGTTCGCCGAGCACCCCTCAGGCTCCCCCGGCGGGCGAGGACCGGCGCGCACCCATCGCTCACTCCGGGCCTGGTCCCGTGGTACCCGCCTGCTCCGCGAGGCGGCGGATCTTGTCCTCCTGCAGGGTCTTCTTCTGATGGGCGTCCTCGATCTTGAACATCAGCTCGTCGATGGCCACGGGCTTGAGGAGGTAGTCGAAGGCGCCCAGGGACATGCCTTCCAGGGACGCTTCGAGGCTGGCGTGACCGGTCAGCAGGATCACCTCCACCAGGGGGTACGTCTCGCGGATGGCCCTGGTGGTGGCGATGCCGTCCATGTCCGGCATGCGCACGTCCAGCACCACCACGTCCACCGCTCGCTCGGCGAGCACCCGCAGGGCCTCCGCTGCGGAGAAGGCGGTGAGCACCTGCAGCCGCCTGAGGGCCAGACGCTTGCTCAGGGTCTCCACGAAGGTTCTCTCGTCGTCCACGAGCAGGACCGTGATGGCCATGGCCGCCAACCTCCTCCCTACTATAGGGCCATGTGCGGCGGCCGCGCCCGTGAGGTCCGCCCGACCGTGGATCCCGGACGGCGGAGGGGTGGAGGAGCCATGGTTACAGGAGCCGGGACCCTCCCTGGGCGGAGCCCGTTCTGGCCGAGTTCCACCAGCCCTCCCGTCTTTTTCAACCGCCCCCCCGAGGAGCCAAACGACCCATGTGGAAGCCACGCCGGCGGCGGGGTTTGGGCTCGGCATCCTCGGCGTGACCGATGCGCATCCCCAGACCCTCGAACAGGAACATGACGGCATAGCCGTACCAGACGGTGTAGACCACGTAGAAGGCGAGTGACGCCAGGACCACCACCCAGCGATCGCCGATGTGCTGGGCTTCGATGCCGTGATAGTTGTATGCGGGCTCGACGATGCGGAGGTTGACGGTTCGCACCAGCTCGGCACCGGCGAACAGCCTCTGGCGGGTGAGCTCGCGCTCGAGCTCCCGCAGCGTCCTCCACCACGCGTACACCACGGCCCTGCCCTCCAACCCGTAGCGCGCGTTGATCGCCTGACCCCGGTTCTCGTAGAGCTCGCCGGCGTCCTGCAGACAGCTCGAGAGGACGCGGCCGAGATCGAAGGTGGCATCGACCCCGGTACCGACGGCGGCGACCGCGGCACCCGCCTCCTCGAGCAGGAGGGCCGTCCGCGATGCGAGTGTGGGGTCCGGCAGCGTGAGAGCCAGCGAGACCGTCTGCGCGGGATGCTCCTGGATCCTGGCGCCCACGTGGGCACGATAGTCCGCGGAGCCCTTGGAGATGGAGTTGTAGAGCCCGTCCAGGTAGTTGAAGGCGTTCTGGCCGTCGACGATGGGCGCGAACATGAGCACGAGCACGATGAGGAAGCCGGCCATCAGGAGCACGCCCACGGCGAGCCTTCCGACGTGGATGGATGTCATGGCATCACCTCCTTGCCCCGCAGCACGGGCATATTGCGCAGGAACGTCCCGATGACCCAGACCGCGAAGGCCCCGATCACGGCGAAGAAGGCCCACACACCGATGGCGTCGAAGACCGCGGTCACGCTCCTGGAGAGGGCGATCACCTCCAGGTCGGCGAGCTTGCCGGGAAGGGCGAACAGCCGGTTCACGAACCCGGCCAGCACCGCCAGGGCGTAGAACCCGCGAATGGTGATGCCCGGCACCACCTTGGTCACCAGTGCCCCCACCTGGACCCCGACCAGGGAGCCGATGAGCATGCCCATGGCCAGCGTGTAGAAGATGAACCCGTAGATGGCGTACTGGCTGATGGCGGCGTAACCCGCCGTGAACACGATCTGGAAGATGTCGGTCCCCACGGTGGTCATGGAGGATACGCCGAGGGTGTAGACGAAGATCGGGAAGGTCAGGAAGCCGCCGCCGACCCCCATGATGGCTGCGGCCAGGCCGACCACGAAGCCGCTGGCGATGAGGAACCAGGCCGAGATGCGGCGTCCCCCGGGGACCAGGTTGGCGTCGAAGGTGATCATGGGCGGCACCTTGATGGCCTGTAGGGCGCGGGGCAGGGAACCCAGGTCGGCCCCCTCGGTGCGGGCGCCGGGCGCGGTGGTCGGCGCGATGCCACGGGAAATGCGACGGGACCGCAGGTAGTCATGGAGCGCATAGCTGCCGAGCCCGCCCAGGATGAGGGCGTAGATGATGGTGATGAACGCGTCGGAGAGCACGGGGTTGATCTCGTACAGATGGCGGTTGATCATGCCGCCGACGGTGGCGCCACCCACCGAGCCGATGAGGAAGCTCACCGCCAGGGGCACCGAGACGTTGCCCAGCTTGCGGTGGATGACGCTCCCCATGATGGCCTTGGCGAAGATGTGGAAGAGATCGGTTCCCACCGCCAGGATGCCCTTCACACCTGCCGACATGAGGGCGGGCGTGATGATGAAGCCGCCGCCGGCGCCGATGCAGCCGGTGATGAGCCCGGCGCAGAGACCGATGAGGATCGAGGCGGCGAAGATGCCGTTGCTGTAGAAGGCGGGGCTGTAGGCCTCTTTGCCGCCGATGAAGTGGGGCAGCGACTCGGCGAGCCCTCCCCCGGCCCCCGCCTGGGCGGCCACCTGGGGACCCCAGAGCAGGATGGGCAGGATGAGCGCGACGAGCAGGCAGATCCTCCTCGGGTCGCCCAGGATCCGGCGCGACACCTCGAGCTCCCAGGCCGCGTGTGCTCGCGCGGCTGCGGACATGACGTCGGTCAGCTGTCGGAACACGGTCACCTCCTCCTCCGTGATGTGCGTCCGGCGCCCCCGGCACGGGGCTCGTGCCCGGGACCGGCTCTCCGGTTCACGCGGTCCGTTTCGCGGCTCACTGGTTGCCCTCTCCGAACGCCGTCCGGATGCACCTCACCAGCTCCTCCAGCTCGATGGGTTTCGTGAGGTAGTCGGACGCGCCCTGCGCCAGCCCGTCCCTGGCGGCCCTCTCGGAGCCGTGGCCGGTGAGCATGATGACCTTCAGCTCGGGCAGGATCTGCCTGAGGATGCGCAGCAGCTCGATGCCGTCCATCCCCTCCATCTTCAGATCGAGGACCGCCACGTCCGCATCGTGGTGGCGAAGGAGGCGGATCGCCTCCGCTCCGGAGCGCGCCGTCAGGACCTCGAAGCCGCGCCGCGCCAGGCGCTTGCTGAGCACCTCCAGGTAGCCGACCTCGTCGTCCACCAGCAGCAGTCGGATCTTCGGGGTGGCGGCATCCATGGCTCAGTCGCCTCGGCGGAGGGCGATGAGGGTGGCGCGGGCTTCCAGGATCTTGGTCTCGTGGGCCCGCTTCGTGCTCGCCGCATGGTCCAGCTTGGTGATCAGGACGTCCATGTCGCAGGGCTTCATGAGGTAGTCGAAGGCCCCCCACTTCATGCCCTCGATGGCGGATTCCACCGTGGCGTGGCCGGTGAGCATCACCACCTCCACCAGGGGGTGGCGCTCCCGGATGGCGCGCAGGGTGGCGATGCCGTCCATGCCCGGCATCTTCACGTCCAGGATGACCACGTCCACGGCGGTGGCTCCCCCTTCGTCCAGGATGGAGAGGGCCGCGGGGCCACTGGTGGCGGTCTTGACCCGCAGACCCCGCTTGCGCAGCCTGCGGGCGAGGGCATCGACGAAGGCCTCCTCGTCGTCCACGAGCAGCACGGATGGTTCGATCATGGTGCGTCTCCTCCACCGGCCGGCGGCTGTGAGGGTCCATGCTCCACCGCCGCTTCATCGGGGGGAGCGGTGGTCAGCGTGACGGTGAAGGTCGTGCCCACCCCGACCTCGCTGTCCACGGTGATGTTGCCGCCCAGCTTGTCGACGATGCCGTAGCAGATGGAGAGCCCCAACCCCGTGCCGTGACCCACCGGCTTGGTGGTGAAGAAGGGGTCGAAGATGCGGCCCAGGTTGGCGGCCGGGATGCCGTCGCCGTCGTCCGCGACCTTCAGCACCACGACTCCGTCCCCAGCCTCGGTGGCCACCGTCACGCGACCTCCAGCTTGTGGGATGGCGTCCACCGCGTTGTTGACCAGGTTGAGGAGCACCTGCTGCATCTCCGACGGCGAGGCGTAGATCGCCGGCAGGTCGTCGGCCAGACGCGTGTCGATGACGACGTTGCCGTAGCGGGCCTTCTGGCCGGTCACGCTCACCACCTCGTCCACGAGATGGTTGAGATCGAGGGGGCGGACCGTGGGATCGGTCTTGCGGGCGAAGCTCAGGAGCTTGTGGGTGATGGTCTTGCAGCGCTCGCCCTGGGTGCGGATCTGCTGCACGGCCCGGGCCATCTCGCCCAGGGTTTCCTGTGACAGCGGCTCACCCAGCAGATCGTCGATCCAGCCGGCCTCCTCCACCATGATGGCCACCGGGTTGTTGATCTCGTGGGCGATGCCCGCTGCGAGCTCGCCGATGGAGGCCAGGCGTCCGGTCTCCATGACCTTGTCGGTGATCAGTCGCCGCCTCTGGTCCGAATCCTCGAGCCGGAGGGCGAGCTGGCGGGCCACCACCCAGGCGAGGAGGACGGTGGCCACGACGGCCACCGCGAACACGGTCAGCGCCACCGCCTCCACGTGGCGCAGCTCGGCGTAGGCATCGGTGGTGGTCTGCTGGTAGCAGAGGATCCACCGCCCCTGCTTGAGGGGCGCGAAGGCGAAGAGTGTGGGACGTCCCATGACGTCCGTGCCCTCCAGGATCGACACCCGGTCGTCGGCCACCTCCCCCTCCGAGAGCGCGCTGTACGGCGGCCGGTCCAGGGCCACGGTCATCCGGGGTGTGGTCTGGAACTGTCCGTCGAGGTTGAAGATGAAGGCGAAGCCAGTGGCGCCCATGCGGATGCTCTCGACGAGCTGGTTGAAGGCTTCGAAGTCGATGGTGGCCTTCAGGAGATAGAGCTGGCCGTCGATGGAGCGGCTTGCGGCGACGATGAAGTGGGGAGTGCCCCTGAGGCCCGCGAAGACATCGCTGATGTAGTACTCGCGCCCCCGAGCTTCAGTGAACCAGCGGGCTCGGGCGTAGTCGGCGAGGGCGAGGTTGAACGGGCCGGCGTAGGTGGTCTGGATGCCGTCGCCCCGCACCAGGCCGAGGTCCACGAAGTCGCCGTGGTACTCCTCCCTCAGGACGTTGAGCATGGTTCGGAGCGCCTGAGGGTCGGAGAGACGCTCCAGGGACTGGGTGCGGGCGACGACCCGCAGATCGCTGAGGCGGTTCTCCAGGAAGGTGTCGACGGCCTGGCTGTGCCGCTGGACCATGAGCTCCAGGTGGTCGTGGAGGTTGGCCTCATAGGAGCGCCGGAACTGCCTGAGGTTGACCAAGCCGGTGATGATGAGGGGGCCGAGGGCGATGATGGTGAGCACCGCCACCGTCTCTGAGATGCGGAGGCGGCGTCGGGCGCGGACGGTGGGGTGGCCCAGGGACGTCATGGTCGTCGACTCGGCAAGGAGCACGTTGCGTGCCACCACGGCCTGTTTTTGCTGCGGCCCTTGTGGCCGCTTCGAAGTGGTTCATATACAGCAGTTAATTGACGTGGTGTACGAAGTGGAGCAAATCTCTTGCCGAGGGCTCGCGTCAAGTTTCTTGCCGCCGCCGACCGTTCTCTTTACAGCGCCGGGTCCTCCGGCAGAACGGTGACGTGGCCCGAGGCGAGGCCGTACACGGCGCCCACGACGCGGAGCTCGCCCGCCGCCACCTTCGCGCTCAGGCTGGGCGACGACGACTGGAAGAGGGCCACCTGGCGGCGGACGTTGGCGTACACCCGCTCTCGCACGGGATCGGCCACGGTGGGCTCGACTTCGGCGAAGCTCTCGGCGACGCGGTTCGCGAGCTCGCGGACGGCGCCGTCATGGACCTCGGGCCCGGCCATGGCCGCCTGCACGGCCCCGCAGCCCTCGTGACCGAGGACCACCAGCAGGCGGCAGCCGAGCTCGGCCACGGCCAGCTCGACGCTGCCGAGGACGGCCGGCATGGCCAGGTTGCCGGCCACCCGGACCACGAACAGCTCGCCGAGGCCGACATCGAAGAGGAGCTCGGGAGGCACCCGGGAGTCGGCGCAGCTCACCACCATGGCCCACGGCTCCTGGCCCGCGACCAGCGAGCGGCGGTGTTCTGGGTCCCGGTTCGGTCCCTCAGCGGCGCCGGCAGCGAAGCGAGCATTGCCGTCGATGAGTCGTTCGAGCGCCTGGTCGGGATGCACCGCAACCTCCCCTGGATCAGCGGGCGGCCGGCGTGAGGACGTTCATACCCATCAGGGGCCACACGACGAGCACGAACACCGCCATGACCGCCATCAGGAGCAGGCTGGCCGGGATGCCGGCCTTGAAGAACTCTCCCGAGGTGAACTGCTTGCTCTCGTACGCGATGGCGTTG
>Ga0315542_1002017_pt1 | contig 12526 bp, 10 predicted proteins | sample SalMarSW160120MG_FD_202541 | JGI IMG/M metagenome (GOLD analysis project Ga0315542, IMG submission 202541) | Salt marsh sediment microbial communities from the Plum Island Ecosystem LTER, Massachusetts, United States - Salt Marsh Sediment SW1601-20 ... | reverse complement strand
TGGTAATGTTCGCGCGTTACCACCAGCCAATCCTCGAAAGCTGGCGTATCCGGGAGTAGGAAGTCGGCCAGGAAATCACCGCGGTAAAGTGCGATGGTCGTCTCAAGCAAGGCGGGATCGTCAGGATTGTTTTCCAGCCCTTGTTCGAACAGATGCACATCGATCTGACTGTTCGACGCCAGGGCTACGGTGTTATCATCCACCAGCAGACTCGTCCCTAGATCCTTGCGCAGGCCATGCAGGGTGGTGCGCAGCGTTTGCAAGGCTGTGGCACGTTCATTGTCGACCCAAAAAACATTCAGCAGATGCTCGCGCTGAACAGGTCCATCTTGGGCGGCGACGTAGTAAATCAGCGCCCGGCTTTTGCGGCGCGTGACTTCCAGATGTTGCCCATCCCGTAGGATTTGTGGAGACCCAAACAGCTTAACCGTTAACATTACATCAAGTATAATCGAATTGCCTACCCTTCAATGGACAATAATTTACCGTGATTACTACCCATGCATTGCTGCTCGTTGTGATCTTCCTGGCTGTCTTTACGCAAAGCCTGGCCGGTTTTGGAGTTGCCCTGGTCGCCATGGCCTTGTTGCCAGACCTGATCGGCATTCAGCGTGCCACGCCCCTGGTTGCGCTGGTGGGGTTGACTCTCGAGTTCTTCCTGCTGCTGCGCTATCGCGAGGCTCTCAATATAAATGCCATCTGGCGCGTGGCACTGGCTTCCATCATCGGTATCCCCCTGGGAATATGGGTTTTGAAATCCGTGAGTGACCGGCTCGTCCTGCTAGGATTGGGAGTGGTGATTGCCGGTTATGCCCTTTACGCCCTGCTGGACTTACATCTTCCCAGCCTGGAGAAATCTGCCTGGGCGTATGGCTTCGGCCTGGTGGCAGGGATTCTCGGCGGTGCTTATAATACTTCTGGACCCCCGGTGATTATTTATGGGAACTGCCGTCGCTGGCTTCCCGCTGAATTCAAGAGCAACTTGCAGGGCTTCTTTATGCTTAACAGCATCCTGGTTGTGATTGGGCATGTTATTAATCAGACCCTCACCCCTGTGGTCTGGGAAGATTTCTTATGGGTATTGCCGGCTGTGGGGTTGGGGATTATTACGGGGATCAGCCTGGACCGCTATCTTGACCCGCTGCGATTTCGCAAGGTAGTTCTCTGGCTACTGGTGGCCATGGGTTTACGCTTGATTTTCTGATTCATGGTGCCGGTCTTTGACGGGCTTTGCGTTGAGCCAGGAGTTTGCGAATTCGGGCGTGCTTTTCGCGCGTCAGGGGGTAAAAATAGGCGATTACAATCGCACTGATCAGCAATACGGCGCCGGTCGGGCCGGTCAGCCAGCGGATGGCATCCAGCGTCAATGGCTGCTGGCTGAATTGAATGGCGTCTTTTGGGGGGGATTGGTATCCAAACCAACCCAATACCTGCAAGGCTGAGAAAATCGCCACTGCGCCGGTCAGTTTGCGAACGAAATTCTTAGCTCCGTAATAGACCCCTTCCTGGCGGCGGCGGGTGCGCAGCTCGTCCCATTCGATCACGTCCGGGAAGATGGCCTCCGGGAGCACGTGAGCGGTGGATACACTCAATCCTGCCAGGACTGCCAGGATCAGGATCAGGTTAATTTGCTGCGGCTGTACCAGGAAGATCAGCGTTTGCACGAAGGCCCAGAAGCTCATGCCGATGATATACGCGCTGCGTTTGCTCAAGCGGTGTGCCAGCCACATCCAAAAGGGCAGCGCCACCACCGCGGTGATCAGAAGCACACCCAGCACGACCGATTCCAAGGCAATCTGTTGGCCGAATACCTCCACGGAAGCCAGCAAATTACCCTGGGCGACCCAATACACCAGAAAATAGGGCAGCATCAGGGCTACCAGGTCGAAAGTGATCCAATTGAGCATATACAGGCCGGTAGCGAAACGGAAAGGAATATTACCCCAGGCCGTGCGTACTGTTTCTTTTAATGGTGGCGTTGGTTTGGAAGCCTCATCTTTATCATATTGCTCTCGCACCACCAGGAAGATCAGCAGAAAAGGTAAGGCTGCCAGTCCGCCGAACAGTGCCGCTACGGTCATATAGCCCTGCTGCTGTGTGGCTCCTGCGCGGACCACGCTGTCGACGATAATCGGTGCTGCCACAGCGGTGCTCAGGGAAGCTAGCAAGTTGAAGAACATGCGATACCCAGTCAATGTGGTGCGCTCATCATAATCGGGTGTAATTTCGGGGGTCAGGGCGAAGAACGGCACGGTTATCAGGGTTTGCAAGGAATCACTGATCATGAAAGCCAGTGTGACCGTGATCATTATAGCGATCTGGCTTTGCCAGGGAGGTGCCCACCATAACAGCAGGAAGCCCAATCCGAAAGGGATTGAGAAGAAGAGCAGGAAGGGCCTGCGCCGGCCCCAGCGGGTGTGAACACGATCGCTGATCATACCGACGATCGGGTCATTGATCGCATCCCAGATGATCCCCAGCAGTGCCGCCACTGAGGCTAGGCGTGCATCCAGTCCGACCACATCCGTCAAGAAGATAGCGTAGAAAATCTGGCGCAAGGTTCCAAAACTTGCCATCCCCCAGTCTCCCGAGCCATAAACAACTTTGGTCAATAAGGAGAGTCTACCGCTCCGGGCTTCTTCAGGCGGAAGGGCAGCAGGTTTGGGGCTCGCTGGGATTATTGTCGTCATCTATCATCTCCTCATAGCCCATCCAGGTCGCCGGGCTGCTCATCCTCCCGAGAAGCGACGGTCATGCGATCTAAAAGATCCAACACAAGCTGGTTGATATCACCACGATTGGGCAATGTGCCAATCATGCCATACATCGCGGCAGAGCGTTCCGGCAGGCCGGTGCCTTTGCCACCGATCAGGCCAGAAACGCGTTGGGTCAGCCACCCGATCCATTTCTCCGGCAGGATTGTTGCTGCGCCATTCGCCAGCTTGACGATTAGCGCATTCCCTGTTTTTTGCAGGCTTGGTTTTTTGACGATGTTCACAGAGGCGCGTAAATCACGCAAGAAATCCTCAACAACTCCAGCATGCGCATAGTTAACCGTGACGTGCAGGCTGGGGGGGAATTGCTGCCGGTCGAGGTGCCAGTTACGCACGCCCATCTCGTCCCCAATCTCGTAAATATTGTACTTGTTGGAGGCGATTGCAAAAATGCTCATCTCAGGATTGCCGAGCACATCCAGCCCTGCGATAGCCTCGACACCCTGGCGCAGCCTGTGTGTGGTTTGCATTACGCAATCCGCGATTCTCAGGTAACCATCATTGCCAAGGTAATTCATGATCGCCCAGGCAGCCGCGATGGCCCCTCCTGGGCGGGTGCCGGTCATTGTAGGGGAAGCGTAAATGCCTCCGGACCAGTCTGTATGGACAAAGAACTGGTGTCGACGCAAGGCCCTATCCCGGTAGAGGATGACCGAGGCGCCTTTGGCTGCATAGCCATATTTATGCAAGTCAGCGGATATCGACGTCACACCCGGAACTCCAAAATCGAAATCCGGAACCTTATAACCCAGTTGGCGCACGAAAGGCAGCATGAACCCGCCGACGCAGGCATCTACATGCATCAGGATACCATGTTCCTTGGCAATCGCTGCCAATCCCGAGATCGGATCGACTACCCCCTGTGGGTAGGATGGCGCAGATCCCACCAGCAGGATCGTCTGCGATGTTATGGCAGCCTGTGTAGCATTGAGGTCGGCGCGAAAATCTTCCCGAACGGGGATGAGCACAGGTTTTACCCCGAAATAATGAGCGGCCTTCTCGAAAGCCGGGTGCACACTGGCTGGCAGAATCATCTCGGGCCGTGAGATCTCGGGTTTCGTCGTACGCGCCCATTCGCGCGCTGTTTTAACTGCCATCAAGATACTCTCGGTCCCCCCGGAAGTCATGCTGCCCGATGTATTCGCATCACCGCCGAGCAGGCTGGCGCTCATGGCAACCACCTCGCTCTCGAATTTTCTCAAGCTGGGAAATGCTGCCGGGTTGAGACCATTTTCAGAGAAGAACATCGCATACGCTTCTTTGAGCACATCGGTGACCTCTTCTCCGGCATGAAACACAAGGCTGAAGGCTTTTCCCTGTTGCCAGTTGATATCTTTCTGGCGAACGAGGCGCATTTTCTCCAGGATTGTTTCTTTCGTTTGGCCTTTTTGAGGAAGTTGGACGGCAATTTCTGACATAGCAGTCTGCCTCCGATATTTTGTGGGGGTTTAATCCGAGTTTAGTACAAAGGAGAAGCGAAGTCAATTCATTGGTGGGTAACTTTGATGGATTATTTATGTTCGGGCTGTTGTTCGCCAGAGTCCAGCAGGTCATATGCATCCCACCACGAAATTCTTTATACCTGTATTCACTCCTGCGATTTCCCATCCCCAAAGGTACCGGCTGGAACGATGGCATCTCTGCTTTCTATGATCTCAGATTGCAACATGCCATTCGAAAGTTCCGCCAATGACGCCTGAAATGGAGCAAACCGTTCGACACTGAAGCGAACCGTCAGGGTCACATCGGCTGCGAAGCTCTCATCCAGGATCTGGCCTCCATAGTCATTAACCAGGATACGGGCACGCTCGAAGAAAGAATACGGCAGCGCCAGCATAACGGTGTGAGTGGGGACTTTCTCGGCGCGCGGTAGAACAGATAAAACAGAACGCACCGCGTTGCCATATGCCCGCACCAACCCTCCTTTGCCCAGCTTCGTGCCTCCAAAATAGCGCGTCACCACCACCACTGCATCTCCGAGCCCACTGCCGGTCAAAACAGCCAGGGCAGGCCTCCCGGCTGTACCAGCCGGCTCGCCGTCGTCGCTGGCGTGGGTGATCACCGATGCGCCGTGGCCAATGATAAAGGCGGGCACGTTGTGAGTCGCATCGCTGAACTCGGATCGTACTTCCCCGATGAATTCCCTGGCCTGTTCCACACTGAAGGCCGGCGCAATCGTAGCGATGAAGCGTGAGTTTACCACCAGAATTTCATTGCGGGTACGCTCAGCGGGGATCTGATAGCGTTTCATCGACGGAGGTGCTCCAAACTACTCGGCAGACTCGTAGATGTAATTGATCAATTATCCCTACGAGTCTGATGTGATTTAGTTCATGCGTGAATGACATATCAGCAAAGATTTTACTCTATCTGTTTGCATAGTTTCTAAGGGTAAAATAAATTCAATACATTGCGGAATTTTTAAGTCTGTTTTTGAGTCCTACAGAAAAGGTGGCGATAATGAAAATTCTGATCCTCGGGGGAACGGTTTTTCTGGGGCGTGCGCTGGTTGAGACAGCCCTCTCACATGGTCACCAGGTAACCCTTTTCAACCGCGGCCACAGTAACCCAAACCTCTTCCCCCAGGTTGAGAAACTGGTTGGCGATCGAGATGGGGGTTTACAGGTCCTGGCTGGGCGTCGCTGGGATGCCGTGCTGGATACCAGCGGCTTTGTGCCGCGTATTGTGCGCCAATCAGCCCAGGCACTTTCTACTGTCGTGGACCATTACACCTACATTTCGTCCCTTTCGGTATATGCGGACACCAGTCAGCGGGGTATCGCGGAAGACGCTCCGCTGGCGACTATTCCTGACCCGAGCGTGGAGGAAATCACTGGCGATACTTATGGAGCGCTCAAAGCACTTTGCGAGCAGGTTGTCCCCGAGACCCTTCCCGGGCGTAGCCTCATTTTACGGCCAGGTTTAATCGTTGGCCCACATGATCGCTCGGATCGGTTTACTTATTGGCCTCACCGTGTCGCACAGGGTGGACAGGTGCTGGCCCCTGGAAGCCCGGGACGACTGCTTCAGTTCATCGATGTGCGTGACCTGGCAGAATGGAATATCCGCCTGGTGGAGGCTGGAAAAACCGGTATCTATAATGCCAACGGCCCCAAACAGCCGATGCCGATGGGCGAGCTGCTCGAGGTTTGCCGTACAGTCAGCGGCAGCGCTGCCGATTTTACCTGGGTGGATGAAAAGTTCTTGCTGGATCAGGGGGTTGAGCCCTGGATAGGTTTGCCGCTCTGGATTCCCGAGTCAGACCCGGAAGCAGCAGGCTTTTTCGCTTTCGATATTAGCAAGGCCCTTTTAGATGGACTTGCTTTCAGACCGCTTACTGAAACCGTGCGCGATACTTTAGCCTGGGATGTATCCCGTCCTCCGGATCATGATTGGCGAGCGGGTTTGGCTTCTGAACGCGAATCTGAACTGCTAAACCTCTGGCAACAGCAGGTGTCGTCATAGGCTCTTGACCTGGTTATTTGGCAACTTGATTGGGAATATATACCAGTTCGAATTTCCATCCCTCGTCGCCGGTTGCCCGACTGGCGCGCATGGCACCGGCTGGTGGTAATGGGTTTTGGTAATCGTAATGCCTGAGTTCCTTGATTTCAGCATCCGGCATGCCTAATTCAGATAAAAGGTAAACGATGGGACTACCATGCGTGAATAAGGCCACCGGCCCAGATTCCCGGCTGCTGTGGAATGCCTCTTGCAGGACGGGGCGCAGGCGCTGCAGCACATCTGCACGCTTCTCTTCTGGCAGTTGCTCGGATAAGCCCTCCAGGATTTTCATAAGAGAGCCTGTAATTTCTGCAGCAATCTGGGCACTTTGCAAGCAGCGCTTCAACGGGCTGGTATAGATCTTCTGGATACCCGCTTCCTTAAGGAAGGTCCCCAGCGCTTGTGCTTCCTGCAATCCCTGCTGACTCAATGGGGGCCCGGGTGGTTTTTGATAGTCGGGATCAGGGCGGATCCATTCAGGGGTTGCGTGGCGGATGAGGAAAATTGTATTCATTATGGATTGTTTTTCCAGGTTCTGCATGTTATCAATTTCATGAATCCCCATAGCATTCTATCACAGCCAGAGAATCGTTGTGGCGCTGGAACGCATTTCTCGGTTTTGAAATGCTTTCCAGCGCCACGTCAGACGCCCTCCCCTGTGAGGCTGATCGCTAAACGATCATTGCGCTATACGTTTAATTTATACCGGTTTATATGTCTCCCGTCTTTATGAGAATCTAAAGGGAAGTTAAAGGGGACATTAATTTCTTCCAAATCAAAAGCACGAGGCTGGTTTTCTCTGCTCAGCCTTGCAAAGGTTTCCTACAATCATTTTGCTTTTAGAAGGCTCAATCATCTCCATCGCTATTGTGTTTCTTGTGGCATAACAGCCTGCCCTTCAGTCTTTGACTGATCAGTTTTTCCAGACAACGGCTTTAAGGTTTTATTAAGCCTACTTTTAACCAGATGTAAAGACAAAGCGCATCATTTCGGTTATAGTAAAGCGAAATGATCCGAATTAGATTGGATCATAAAGTTTGGCTCGCTTATTGAGCCTGGCGGAATGGTGCAAGGTTGGTATTTTCAAGGAGAGAAGAATAATGGACACTACAAAAGATATGCATGGTAGAGGTAATTCAGTACAGGTTTTCTCTGATCCTCCAATAGCAAGAGCGCTGTTTGGAGATGTGCGTTTATCCTGGATCTGGTTGGTATTACGAATTTATGTTGGTTGGGAGTGGTTGTCCGCTGGCTGGGGTAAGCTACACAATGCAGCCTGGACCGGGGCGCAGTCTGGAACTGCCCTGAGCGGGTTTATAAATGGCGCCCTGTCGAAAGCAACAGGTGATCACCCTGCTGTTCAGGGCTGGTATGCCGGCTTTCTGCAAAATGCTGTGCTTCCCAATGTCAGCACCTGGAGCTATTTGGTGGCCTGGGGTGAGTTCCTGGTTGGCATTGCCTTGATCCTGGGAATTTTCACCGGAATAGCCGCTTTCTTCGGCAGCTTTATGAACGTCAATTACCTCATGGCGGGCACTGTGAGTACCAACCCGATTTTATTTGTGATCGCTACCTGGTTGGTTCTGGCCTGGAAGACCGCCGGTTGGATTGGCTTGGATCGCTGGATCTTGCCGGCCTTGGGTACACCCTGGCGGCCCGGATATATATTCCAACGTGGTGGCCAGGAAGGGGCACCACAGGAGATGGGGGAATCCAGTAAAATTTGAAGGTTAGAAACATTGTATGATTGACTGGAAATAATCCGGGGAAATTCAATTAATTTTCAGCAATAATTGTCTGTGGGTAAGGGCAACGCTGCTCTTACCCACAAATCTTGTCTAGAGGTTATTCGTTGTCACCACTGCTCGCATTGATTTACTCATTCTTGTTCGGCCTGCTGCATGGTATCCTACCGGACGAGCATACCTGGCCGATTACGTTCAGCTATGCTATCGGTGGCGCGAGTGGGAAGGAAGGCATGAAAGCTGGCCTGTTCTTTTCGGCTGCTTTCACCCTGCAGCGCACATTGCTGTCTGAACTCTCTTACCTGGCTCTGGCGCCGTTTCTACTCAATACCAGCATCAACGGGTTTGTTTATATAATCGTCGGTCTGGCGATGTCCATTGCCGGTGCAATTGTTATCCGCAGAAATCGCTACGTGCATTTGCATTTGCTCGGTCATCATCACGCAGACGATCAGGAAATGGAAACTTCATCTCATGTGTTCGCGAAGGATCACGCTGAACCGGTGCATGATCAGCCAGCCTCGACCCCGATTCGCTGGACGCTTATCCATGGTTTTATCGCTGGATTTGGGATTGGTGGTTTTTCGTTGTTTATCAATACGGTGGCTGCACCAGCCATGCCCGGCCCTTGGGTGGGTTTTCTCCCTGGACTGCTTTTTGGACTGGGCACAACGCTGATGCTGGTGCTGATCGGATCCCTGTTCGGTGCTTCCCTGCGTTGGACACATAAATTGACTGAAGCGGAGGTGAAGAAAATTGGTGCGCAAACGGGAGGCAGAACGCTTTTCTTCGGTGGCGGACTATTCATCGTTGCTGGAGTGCTCACTTTATTTGGTCTGGATCGATCCCTGCCCATCGATGCTGGTTATGCAATGATTGGCCTGTTCATGCTCATCGTAGCGGTGCCTGCATTCATTTATTCCTGGCGAGAAGTTGTCCGCTCAAGAGAGCTGCCGCATGGTACACCAACGGGTGGCCCCTCACGTAATTGAGAAAGGATTTAGCCTATTAAGGAAATTTGGGTACAATAGAACGAGAAGTCAGGGGATGCAGGCAGTTGGATTTTGAGGTTGGGGCTATTCGGTGAGCTGGTACCGGGAACGATCACGGGGTAATGGATGAATTACTCTAGCATTGAGCGCCTGGATGGATCTGCCTGGGAAACAAGGAAGAGACTTTGCTAGGGTATTCTGGTAGAGATGCGTTTTCATCAGGATACGGAAGAGAGGAGATATTTTGATCAACCAAATTGCAGATCGAATCGGAATCAACCGGACCGTATTAGCGCTCTCAATGGCGCGCCTTGGGGATGCTATCGGCAACAGCATCCTGTTCATCGTGATCCCTCTTTACGTAGCCAAACTGCCTGCCCCGTTTATTCCGCTTCCCGAATCGGTGCGGGTGGGAATTCTGATTTCGCTATATGGTTTGGTTAACTCCGCTCTCCAGCCTTTAATGGGAGCGATCAGCGACCACCTTGGCCGTCGCAAGCCCTTGATCCAGATTGGGTTGATTATCATGGGTGTTGGAACGCTGGCGTTTTCATTAGTTGGCAGATTCACGGATATGCTCTTGCTGCGCGGCTTGCAGGGCGTTGGTGTAGCCTTGACGATTCCGGCTTCGATGGCCTTGATGGCGAATGCCACCCAGCAGCGCACGCGTGGCGGGTCGATGGGAATTTATTCTGCCATGCGGATGCTCGGTTTCGCAGTGGGGCCTCTCTTGGGCGGTTACCTTTTCGATTATTTCGGTTTCAACGCTGCCTTCTACGCCGGTGGAGCATTTATTTTATTCGGTATGCTCCTGGTCCAGATCTGGGTGAAGGATACACCGGTGAAAGCAGATCACAAGGCCACTCGTCCGGCGTTCAAGGTAATGGATCGTTCGCTGCTGTCGGCGGGAATTGTTGGCGCTGCCATTGCCTCTCTGGTTATGGCAAGCGATTTCTCCATGATCTCGGCTTTGGAAAACCAGTTCAACGCACGACTGAACCAGACAGCCTTTGGTTTTGGGGTTGCTTTCAGTGCCATGATGGTCAGCCGCCTGATCTTTCAGATTCCTCTGGGGCGTTGGTCGGATAAGATCGGGCGTAAACCCTTGATTATCGGCGGATTGATCTTGATGGCGCCTGTTACGACATTTTTGGGAGCGATCACCACTACATTCCAGTTTATTGGTCTGCGATTTTTCCAGGGGATCGGTTCGGCAGCAGTTGCCGCGCCTGCTTTTGCCTTGGGGGCGGACCTTTCAAAGGCGGGTGGGGAGGGCCGCCAGATGAGCCTGATCACAATGGGGTTTGGGCTGGGCATAGCCTTGGGACCTTTGATGGCAGGAGTGTTGGCTGTCTATTCCTTCCTGCTACCTTTTCTGGTTGCCGGAGTGCTCTCATTGCTTGGAGCCTGGGTGGTTTTTCACTTTGTGCCCGAAACGATTGCTGGGGGATGGATGAGTGGACCGGAGATTGATGCTTCTGAGAGCCGATCGCAAATTGAGAAATTAAAACCATCCCATGAGGCTCATGCGATGAAAGAATCAATGCAATATGGAACGGAAAATAAAAATAAAGAGGAGAGCAATCAGCGCCATCAGCGGGAGTTTGCCGACGGCGACTGATCCTCCTGATCGAGGTTTTATGGTGCGGGGCAAACAATTAAAAAAGAATAAACCGATCTCAGGGCTCAGCATGGCTTTGCTTTCTGTGCTCATCGGTATTGTTGCCGGGCTGGGCGCGGTTGTTTTTCGGGCTCTGATCGCTTTTTTCCACAATCTTCTTTTCCTGGGAAAATTTTCACTGGTCTATGATGCCAATGTTCATACAGGTATGAATCCCTGGGGAATTTTAATCATCCTGGTTCCGGTATTGGGGGCTTTCGGGGTTGCGTTTTTGGTGAAGAACTTTGCCCCGGAAGCCAAAGGTCATGGCGTCCCGGAAGTGATGGATGCCGTTTATTACAAACGTGGCATCATCCGCCCGGTGGTAGCGCTGATCAAATCTTTGGCTTCAGCAATTTCCATCGGTAGTGGCGGAGCGATCGGGCGTGAAGGCCCGATCATTCAGATTGGTTCTTCCTTCGGTTCGACCATTGGGCAGATACGTCCCATGCCAGCCTGGCAGCGCATCACTTTGATTGCTGCTGGTGCTGGAGGGGGGATTGCAGCAACCTTCAATACGCCAGTCGGTGGGGTACTTTTTGCCGTGGAGATCATCCTGCACGAGGTCAGCGCTCGCACGCTTGTTCCGGTGGCGATCTCAACTGCGACGGCAACTTATATCGGCAGGCTCTTCTTCGGGGCCCACCCTTCCTTCGTTATCCCCAAATTCGAAATTTCGTTCTTCCATTTGACTCAGCCATTGGTATTATTGTCTTATGTGGGTTTAGGTTTGTTAATGGGGGCGGTATCAACGCTGTTCATCAAAGCCATTTATGGTATGGAAGATTTTTTCGATAAGCGCATTCCAGGGAATTACTACACTCGCCACATGTTGGGTATGCTTCTCGTCGGCATAATGATGTATCTGCTGCTTCGCTTTACAGGGCATTATTATATTGAAGGGGTCGGTTATGCCACAGTCCAGGACATCTTAATGGGAGTGCTCTCTAACCCATTTCTCTTGCTGATCTTGTTCGTGTTGAAATTATTGGCCACTTCTTTGACCCTCGGATCTGGCGCTTCCGGAGGGATATTCTCGCCCGCACTTTACCTGGGAGCCACGTTGGGAGGTTTGTACGGCGTCATCCTTAATATGCTGTTCCCTGCCTTGCAGGTCACCCCGCCTGCTTTTGCCGTAGCCGGGATGGCTGGTGTGGTGGGCGGGGCGACTGGCGCCGCGATGGCCGCCATCGTGATGATTTTCGAGATGACCCTGGATTACAATGTCATTCTTCCACTAACGATAACGGTAGCGATCAGCTATGGGCTGCGGAAATTCCTCTCACCGGAAAGCATCTACACATTGAAGCTTGTTCGCCGTGGCCATTATATGCCGGAAGCCATGCGCAAGAGTTCTGAAGATTTGAAACGCGCCAGGCAGCTTATGCTCACTCCGGTCATCACCCTGCCTGCCAGCATGACCCTGGTCGATTTCGCACGCAATGTCGCTACTAGTGAATCGACGTCCTATTTTCTTGTTAGAGAAAACAACAAAGTTTGCGGTGTAGTCTCCAAGCAGGAGGCGCTGCGCTCGCTCCACCAGCGCGAGAAACGTAAAACCCTGGGGGAGATTGCCAGTAAAAGCTTTACCACCGTATCAGAAGATGCAACTTTTCTGGATATCCTCAATCATCTATATGCCAATCAAGCCCCTGTCGCCCTGGTATTGGATAATAAGGCCCTCACGAACGGTGATTTGGATCATGTGAAAGGCCTGATCACCAAAGAGGAACTAACTCACTTGAGTGGCGACACAGTGGAGTTATTTACTGATATTTGAAGTATCTCTATATTGTTTTATTGGCAACGTAACATTTCAGCTTAATAATCAAAATTTTCGATCAATTGGGA
>Ga0315542_1002015_pt1 | contig 12548 bp, 8 predicted proteins | sample SalMarSW160120MG_FD_202541 | JGI IMG/M metagenome (GOLD analysis project Ga0315542, IMG submission 202541) | Salt marsh sediment microbial communities from the Plum Island Ecosystem LTER, Massachusetts, United States - Salt Marsh Sediment SW1601-20 ... | reverse complement strand
GCCATTGATTAGTCCGTCCACCTTTAATTCCAGGCAGTCATTTCGAAAGAAATTAGCAGTATTCACTACTGATATTGTATCATCCATTATCTCTGCATAGAGATAAAGCCATGTCGGATCCCAGGCGCCCCAAATCTTGGCAGATAAATCAGCATCACCATGAGGGATACCAATGGCGTCGAATGCATATGATTTTATCTGAATATACCCGTCATCCGGTCCGCTCAGAAGATGATAAAAAGGATCCGCTATACCATCCACGACGATTCCAGTCGGAACAGTTCCATCGTAGGGAAGTGTGTTGGTGACACCGGTCATATTGTTTGTGGGAATGAACTTGAGTTTGTTGTCCGCCAAAAATTCAACCGTGCCGCAATACTTCGGTGTGTTCCAAACTCTATCCGTCAAGAAGGCTGCCCACTGTATGCTGGCATCACGTGCGCCTGATGCATTGTCATTGTCATGGTTCTGGACGGCACAACCGAATACATTCCCCACACCAACATCGACAGATTCAATTGTAGTTTTAAGAGTATCCCATGGAATGGCTGCTTCAAGGACATATCCGTCAGCAGTTGTTTTCCGGAATGAATTCGGCAGATCTAAAGCGCCTGTAACACCGCCGGTGGAATCCAAAGCTGTCATTCCAAGAGCAACAATAGAATTGGCAACACTGTCTGTCGCTTGGGGATCGACCTTGATTTCGAAACCGTCGTTGTTGTATGTATTGGCACTCGACATCGAAATAATGTCGTCTTTCACCTCTTCATAGAAATAGAGGTAGTCATCATCCCACGCAAACCACATCTTGCAAGATAGATCCGCATCACCATCTGGATATCCATTATCATTACCGGTAAAAGCCCGCAACTGTAGATATCCGTCATCGGGACCAGTCAATGTCTCATAGAAAGCATCTTTCTGACCGTCGACAACAATGAGCTGCGCAGATAGGAACGGCACGAACACAAGGAATGCCAATGCAATCCCAAAAATAATTTTCTTCATTTTCCCCTCCATGTTCTTTTTAAATCCTGTTTAGTTTTAAAGTGAAAACTGATATTCCTCCTCCAATGTCAACTTACTACGATGCATTATCCCTAATAAGCTGACTGATTCTGCCTCCTTTCCGGTTATAAATGAAAAATTATACGATTGACAATCTCTATTTCTGGAATATATCTGTTTATAAAGACAGAACACCAAATATATACATGAATTGCATAAATGGAAACCAATCCTTATACGCATAGTAAAAATGTACGTCTTCTACCATCATATCAGGAAAATATATTTATGGAAGTGCTTTGAAAATACTTACATATATATAAAAATAAATTGAATTTGTCAAGACTTTTAATATAAAACTTCCCGTACCGATCTATCGAATAAATCATAAAAGAAATCCCTGTTTTTGATCATTCGATGACTGGTTATTTTGGTTTCTGTACCCAATTGTCTTCTTCGGGCGTCGCGCCTGTTGTACGATCCACTTTGACTCTCGGGTCTAGTTTTGCATTCACTGTTTTTTTATTGTCAAAAGCGACCCGCGTCAATTTCTGCCACTTTGTGTGGACGGGTTCAGTGGTGGTAAGTTCAGGTACGTTATAAGTTATCAGATACGTGTCGTAAAAGGAAGGATCTTTCTGCGGAAGGATAAATGGTTTGTGGAATTCTCCGTCTTTATCAATATAGGCAATATAAGGCCTTGCACAAAAACCGTTGTCCCGTTTACTGCTGAAAACGACCCATCGGCTGTTGCTGGACCAGGAATGATAAGTATCAGAAGCATGATCACTATTGATTCCTGGTTTGCTGACTTTTCCCGTTTGAATATCCATCACATAAAGATCACAATCGGCTATATAAATGGGAAAGTTACTGTAGCTGGCCATGCAAAAAAGTAGATATTTCCCGTCCGGTGAAACACGCGGCATTGTGATGCTTTTATGGGTTTGACTGGACGAGAGTACGGTTTCCAGCTTTCCGAAGCGTTCCGTTTGGGCATCATAAGGGATACGCATCAAATCATATTTGATTTGCTTATAAGACAAGTCCCCGTCTTCTTTGTAGAACGACTCGAATTTCGGCGCGCTGCAAAAATAGAGAGCCTTCCCGTCCGGAGCCCAGCTTGGAAATGTTTCCAATCGTTCGGGATCTGAAATCATCGGACAGGTTGTAACCGTATTCGTACCAATCTGATAGATAATCAAATCGGATGCCCTGTCCAAAACATCCCGGCTCTCCCCCTTTGCATGAAAAAATTGCTGGAGTTTGTTCACAGAGAATGCAATAAGCTGTCCGTTCGGATGCCACGAAGCATAGGCACCTGCTTTATTGAAATCTGTGGATGTATTGATTTTTTGGACCTTTCCGTTCTGTATCAGCATGGTTCCCGACGCAGGGCCGCCTCTCATGTGAAAAATCATCTTGTCGGTTTGATTCTGATAAAACGTGTGACAATTCATACAGTTGCCCGCAGTGACCTGGTTGTTCAGGAAACACTTTTCACTGAAATCTTCAAGGTCCCTTTGATAAAGACCCATTTTGTTATAGTATTTATACTGCGGTTCGATCAAGCGATAGGATAAAAAAGAATCGATTTTTTCATTTGCGATTTGAATGGAAATAGGGTTGAAACGACTCCATTCATTTTTGTCATGTTCAACATAGACATCAAAAACAATCGGCTGTCCCGGATTACCACTCAGCATTTTCTTCCATTGAGATAACGGTATTCTGATTTGAGTATTTTTCGAAAATACAGTGATCGGTTTCCCGTGGGTCGAATGGATACTTACTAAATACCGGAGTCCGGGTTCAAGAACCATAAAATTCAACGGCGCAATATTCGGAGGAATCACCGTGTCAGAATAATCGGGATGCATTCGAGGTGTATGCCCTATTTCTTTATACTTTTCCGGAAGTCTATCTTTCCTTGAAAATGAAACACATGCAACCAGTGCAATGATAAAAATAGTACCCATTCCAAATATTTTATGATGTCGCCGCATGCTCATCCAGCTTCTGTTTTGGGTTTATTATACATGAGATAGTACCAGAACGTATCTCCGTGGTTTTTTTGTAAATCCTTTTGAGCTGCGTTCTTATTGCCTTTATGGTCACTTAATATTTTTTCAAATTCTTTGTACCTGTTGACTGTCGCAAGACTTAAAACATAACCGGGTAAATCGATTTTTCTTTTACCCGTTATTACCATATAAATGAGCAGGGCTTCTTCATAATGGCTCGGAAGAAAATGGTAATTAAAATCTCTGATTCGTATGATATTTTCAATGAATGAATCTAATTTACCCTCCAATAGAGAATAAGCCATGAGATATTCAAAAGCCATTTTATTCTTCTTGCCCAGAAGAAGATTTTTTAAATCCATGTCCAATCTTTTGGGAACAGCGACAAAATCAAAGTCGGTCATCAGGGAATGTATATGCTCAAGCTGCGGATTCTTTCGCAGCAAAGAATCATTGTCAACGTATTGTTTGATATTTTTGGACCAGTTTTTATAAAACAGGGTTTTGCTCAATTTGGATAAATACATCATTGCCGCGCTTTTCTCACCCTTTAAAAGATTGGTAATCGCAAGACGTTGAAGAATGCGGGGTTTTGCTCCTTTCTGGGACAACCCCTCGTGGGCCATGTGTTGGGCCTCGTTGACATATCCAAGCTCGAAAAAGAGATCGCTCTTGAACATCGGCTGTTTGAAATTATACTCTTCAGTTAAAGACAATCCCCATGTCCCCCATTTCTGTGGAAAAGAGAACATTCTGCTCGATAATTGTCCGGTGTGATACAATGCCCTGTTTGTAAAATAGGCCATTCTAATGTCATCCATCGGAGAATGTCTGGCGATTGTAAGAATATCTTCCCATCTGCCGCCCTGAGAGAATTGATCCATTCGTAACAATGTATTCGTATTTTTATCAAATGAAATAAAAACCAGCACCAAAACAATCAATAGCAGTGCTACTGCCTGAACGAGCACGCTCAATGTAATCTTTAAAAACCGGGTTCCCTTATTTAAAAAACCGAATACTTTCTGCAGTCTTTGCGATGCGGCTTTCCAGTGTGCTGATGCAAATATTAGTATAAGGGGAAAGACAGCATAAAGAAGATACGGTGCAACAGACGGTTTATAGAGATTGTTAAACGGCAGCGCATAACTGTAACTAAATTTTAAAGTGATCATGAACAGAAGCTGTACAGATAGATAGGGAATGGCGACCGGAATCAGGAAATAAAAAAGAAGTGACCATATCCTTTCTTTTAACGGATGTTTTGTATATAAAAATTCATGGAGAACACACATCAGTGCAAAAAGAAAGAGATGTCCTGCCGTTAAAAAATAAAGCAGTCCTGCGACGAGCGTATAAATAATGAAGCGGAACACAGCCTTTTGGGAAGAGATTTGAATTGATAGAATAAAAAAGCCAAGTACGAGCAACAACCCCAGATCGGCAGAAAGAGTGTGTTCATAACTGCTGTGAAGAACAAGTATTAAAAGAACGGGGATAAAAGAAATAAAAAAAATATTCGCAGAATCACTCACCAGGCTTATCATCCTGGATGTCAGGAAATACAAACAGCCTGCAAGCCAAGTAATAATCAAAGCCCCAAGCCACGGATAGATGAAGAACTGGGACAGAAACGCAGATGCATAATCAGCTAAACCGCCGGGATATTGCATAAACTGATTAAAAAATGCCGAATCGGATAAAAAGAGAGTATCTTGAGATTGATTGACCAGACCGGGATCAATTCTCAACCAGACATAGAGATAAAAGAGGATAAAGAAAAAAAATGTAAACATCCCCTTGAAAAGATTTTGCGTTGGCTGTTTCACACTTTGTTGCGAATTCATGGCACTTTATACACTTTATCAATTTTAATAATACAGAGATAAAGTAATATATGAATGAATAAATGTCAATCTTTTTTTATTTGTTATTGAGAAAGGAAATTTTCATTTTTTTATATCCGCCAAACCTGTAGTATGATACTTAAAAACAGTTTTATATTATGATCACAGTATATTACTTCAATATTTTTTTGGCACAGGAAATACGATACGATATTTGGTTCCATTCCTTCTCGAATGCTGAATAACGCCGTCAATCTGCTGGACCAGAATATTTACCAATTTAAGACCAAGGGATTTGTTTTCTTTAAATGCATCACTCGGGAATCCTATACCATTGTCTTGTACGATCAATTCATAAAATTCATCTTTCAACTTTCGGGAAACAATCGTTATCAATCCCTCCCTTTTCCGGGGAAATGCATGTTTGATGGCATTGGTGACCAATTCATTAAGAATCAATCCGCAGGGAATCGCAATATCAATACTGAAAGTAACATCTGAAATGGAAGTATTGATAATGATTCGTTCATTAATTTGATAGGCACTTTTCAATTTATGTATCAAAGACTGAACGTATTGTTTTATGCGAATACTTGAGAACTCGCCGGATTGATACAATTGCTCATGGACCAGAGCCATTGTATAAATTCTGTTTTTGCTTTGCTTGAAAGCAACAAGCGAATCTTTATCCTGTATATGTTCGGATTGAAGATTGAGCAAGCTGATGATAATCTGTAAATTGTTTTTTACACGATGATGAATTTCTTTTAAAAGAATATCTTTTTCCTGCAAAGCTTTTTTAATTTGTTCTTCCGCATATTTACGGTTTGATATATCACGGACAAAAACCAATATCATCGGCTGTTCTTTAAAAATGATTTTGACAAGACGAATTTCAGCAATATAAGTGCTGCCGTTCTTACGTTTGTGAATACCCTCGATTGTTTTATATTCACCAGGTTTTAGTTTTTCCCAATGCATTTTTCTGTGTTTTTGAGTGACTATTGCAGCATCAATTTCCGCAACATTCATTTTTAATAGTTCTTCCTTTGAATATCCCGTGAATTGACTAGTGAGATTATTCGCAAGCAAAATATTTCCCTTAAGATCATGGATAACGATGGAATCCGCTGCTTTTTCAATAAATGTTCCTAATCGTTCTTCGCTCTCGCGCAATGCATCTTCGATATATTTTCGATCTGTAATGTCATGGATAAAAATCGTTTGCATTCCCGAAGATGAAAAGTTGGAAACAAACTGACAGGTCCGTTTTTCTCCATCTTTGCGTGTGATTAAAGCCTCGATTTGATAGGATTGCTTATCCTGAGTTGTTGTATCCATTTTTTTAAACATTGCTTTTCTATATTCAGCATCAGGATAAACTTTTTCAAACCATGTTTGAACATCTGGTATCTCATTCCTGGAGTAGCCGGAAATCTTTTCTAACTCTCTATTAAAAATCAGAATTTCCCCATTTTTATCATAAACACCGATTCCGCAGGGAGCAATTTCAAGAAAATCGTGATTCGGTGCTTTAACTTTTGTTTTAGAATTTTCTTCAATCCCATGCTTTTTTTCTGATTGTTCCAATTCCGAAACACGCTGCCTGAGCTGCGCAATTTCATTGATCAAATCTTTTTTGGTCATGTTTTTATCAGACATTCAAATACCATTACATATAAGATTTGTATACTGTTTAAGAAACCAATCGCCATCCACTTCCAGGCTTATTTCAATTAAAAGAAATAATAACCCCTTAATAGAAACAGGGAATATCTGCTCATGTCAAACAGACAGACTTGATTTATTAAAATTTGACCGGCGAGATTCAGAAATTTGGTAACAGGTATCTTTATTCAAGCGCGTGCAAAAGTTGTATCATTTATCGATAGAAGAATCCGCAAGATATGTCACAAATAGCATTAATCTGTTTCAACATACTGTTGCAATACTGGTATTAAAGTACAGTAAGAATAAATCAAATAAATCAAAAAATCAAGTGAATTTTTTGACCAATCCGTTAAACCGTCAATAAATTATTTTGATAAAAATTAAAATTAGGCAATAAAAAATAATACCGTTCACAGTCCGTATTTATACATATGAAAAAATCCCGGCATTTTATTGCCAGGGTTGAATTGTTTCCATTTTTATCTTTAATTGTTCATTTTAAAATTTATATTGAGAAAATCATGATTCGATAAATTCATTCCCCACTTTTCGAGCACGTTCAGGCTTATCCAGATCAATACCAATCGCCAGACCGATCTCAACAAGAAGATTCCATCCGGCACTCAGAAAAATATATGGATTCATCTCTCCTGTATCGGGAACACGAATGGTTGTAAAAGGTGTTTCTCTGGCAGCAATGGCAATCACTTTCAAACCCACACCCCTAACCAACACTTCCTCGAATTTTTCAATCTCTTCTTCAATGGGGTCTATCACAAAAACCACGTCTTCTTTTTCCATCACCTCTTCAATGCCGTGCACGGCATACGTCCCTTCGAGAAAATCGGATTTCTTACGGGTAATCTCATTGGTTTTAAGCGTTAACTCCTCAGCCACACCATCATTCAATCCGGCAAAATAGATCGTTGGAGCTTTCACTGCGATTTGAACAATTTCGCTGGCAATGGGCAAGGTCAGCGCGGTCCGCACTGCATCGGATAAACCGGAACAAACGGGTGACATATCCTTGTTTCTGAGATGCCAGAGAATGGACTCAAAAAACAAGGCCTGCTCAATCACACTTTTTGTTGCAGCTACGGCCTGCTCCCATCCACATTGAAGTACAAAGGTTTGCCGGCAGTCTTCTTCAAGAAGTGTACCTTTATTAGCCGATAAACCATAACAGTGTTGATGTCCCTCCTTTTTCAACCGCTGGGCCAGGAGCACAACCTCCTTGGTCCTGCCGGAATTGGACGCACAGAACACAGCGAATTTCGATAGATCGTACTGGTTGGATTGCCGCGAACCATCGGTCGTAATATTAAGATCCACTCCCAATGTCATTGCCTTCCGGATGGCATTCTTAGCCGGAAAGATACGGCTCGAACCTTCTCCGGTCAATAAAAGCCTGCCCACAGAATCAATGGATCCGGCGACTTCCCCGGTCTGGGAAGGATTAAAATTTTTCACTACTTCTACGGTGTCCATCATTTCCTGAACCAGTGCGAACCGGGCATAGCGGTTGTCATCCAAGTCCATTCAAATACTCCTTTTTTTAATAACGGGATTTTAATTTTTTGAGGAATTACATTATCTTTTTTATAGCCGAGACAACCTTTTTAAATTGAACAGTCTCTTCTTTCACCTGTTTGACAAAGTCGTTGTTTTCCGCTGTCCCCACTACCGCTTTCATTTCATCCGAATTCCTGTAAGTAATCTGCCGGAAAGGATTGTTAAAATCTTTTTCCCGGGATGCAACCACCTGATCGCAGATATAATTCTGAATTTCCACAGCCCTGTCCAGAGCCTTGTGCCACAAATCGTTGGTAAGTTTGTTGATATTGAGAATACAAAGCAGTGCAGCATAGGCATGGCGTTGTTTGGTAAGAGGATAGGCTTTGTTAAAAGCATCGTATTTTTTATGGATCGCCTCCCATGTGGTGAGACGGCCCGAACCAATACCGGTACGCAAACGATTCACTTCACGTCCGGGAATGAGCTGCCCGCCAAGATTGACCCATTCTTTTTCCCGCTTACCTCGGAGCGCTCTGTGCATACTCTCAAGAGAGGCTTCCGGATGATCTTTCAAATAATCCAGGAGATTTTTAATTGCATAATAGTGAAGCATTTGGCCGTAGGCATGATACGCTTCGTATGCTTTCAGTATAACAACTTTTCGCCGGGATTTCTCCATGTTCTCACCCAGGATTTCCAGATCGTTTATCTGATTAATAGAACCCTGGAGGATATTTCTACCCGATTCGATCAATGCGGCTTCATCCATCGAAACAGTGGTGTTTTGATTTTTACGCTCATTTGCTTTGCCGGTCCACAATTCCAGTAAACCGCGGGCGTGGAAAATTTCCTCGACGGTATCCGGTGCCAGCGCATCAAATTCGATGTACTGAATTTTGTTCTGACGCTTATCACGCACCCTGAATTTACCTGCGTTTCTGGCCAGCGCATACATATTATAAAGCCACCAGAAAGCAGGAAGAACTTCCAGACAGTTTTGAGATACATTGTTATTTAGCAGAGAAAATGGCAGAGGGATATCCATTTCTGCCGGATAATCAGCTTTGGATAAAAGAACAAAGGAGGCAAACCGGCACGAATGTTTCACACTTGTGCAGAGACCTGGCCAGAAGCCGCGTCCCGCTTCGATTTCATTGTCATTGGACCGGCTGTTGTGATTCGAACCGATCGTAGCGCCTGCAGCAAGATTGCTCTGTCCCTTAACCACGGAAGCGATCAAAAAGGAATTGTTATGATGCTGTTCGTGAGCCGGGAAAATGAGGTTGTTCAACACTTCACAGCAGGAGATAGTGGAATTGTCGCCAAGGAAAGAGTTGATCAGTCGTGCACCGTATTTGAGATTGGCATGGCTTCCCAGTATAAAACGGACCGCTTTGCAGCCATAAAAAATATGACAACCGGGACCGACAATCCCGTTTACCATCTCGACACCCTCCCCGATTTGCGTCGTTTCTAATTCTGTGGAGTGGATCGTCAGATTCTTTAGTTTGTTTGCTCCCTTGATGTAACAATGGTCGCCGACTTTCACATCTTTGATAATCCGTGAATGCTTGATCACGCATTGTATACCCACGGTCCCGTAATATCCGCGGCGGGCATCGAAGCGGTTTTGTGTGATTTCTTTTAATTGTTTTTGCAGGGGAATATCGTCTCTGTATTTGGCCCACAGGGTTGCATCAGCAGGGATCATGCCGTCGAAAGGAAGGACGCGCCGGCCTCCGGCTTCATTCATCAAATCCAGCCAGACACGCACCTTTTCCTGTTCACCTTCCTTAAGAATTCCGTTTCCGAATTTGGCGTGATTGGTCGTATGCATTTCGCCAATGTTGGCAAGAAGACACCTTTCTCCGATAATATAATGGGCCAGGTATCGGACATCGTGAATACCGACATCATCACCGATATCACAGGCCACAATCCGGCTGTTGGTAATTCCTGCTAACATCTGGAGATCGTGATGTTCGAGAATGACATTCCGAAGTTTACCAAGACGGACCAATCCAAAGAATTCAGTGTTTCTAATTAAAGCCGGATTAAAAGGATCGGAAACCCGAACATCTTCCCAGCTGCTTGCGGTATTCCCGTTTTCAGTAAGTATTTTAATTTCATCTGCTTTTAAATGCCGGAAAGTATTTTGAGGCCGGTTCAATTGGCGGTTGCGAAGGTAGTACTCATTTTTCCCTTTGGGAAGAAAATCCCCGGCAATAAAGTGAACACCCATTTTACCAGCAGGTCGAATCGAAATCGCATCCATAGGATCACCCTTTGAGTTAATCGCGAGTGCATTCTCAAGCCGCCACTATTTTAAGTGTTTGATAAAGCACCGTCTCCGCTTGTGCTGTCTCCGCGGGAAATATTTCCACTGCGCCTGCACCAGATGGTTCGTTTCCAATTCCGGATTGGATTCGGCCTTTTTAATGCCCAGCTTTTTATAGACAAGATTCATCTCGTTGATCATGACGGCATTGATCCCCTTGCCCTGATAATCGGGATGCACTGCGACAAGATAGAGATCCGCCCGGTCGTTCTTCTTTAATGCATTAAGAAGATGGAAAAATCCAAAAGGAAGGATTCTGCCCCGGCATTTCTGCAGGGCTTTTGAAAGCGACGGCATGGTCACGCCGAATGCAACCATCTTCCCTTTTTCATCGAGAATGACGGGCACAAATTCGGGTTTCACGAAACCGAAATACTGCTTCACATACGCATTGACCTGTTTTTCAGTGAGCGGTACCACGCCGTATAAATTTGAGTAGGCCACATCGATCAGATCGAATAAATCTTTTGCGTATTTAAGGAGTTCTTTTTTATTCCGGGCATTGAGCAAACGAAGTTTATTCCTCCTCAGTGCAATTTCAGCAACACGGGCAATTTTTTCATTGGGTTCTTCGGGCACGGGAAGTTCGTATTCCATCCAGTCCGTGTCTTTTTTATATCCCAATTGCGTTATATGTTCCGGATAGTAGGGATAATTATAGATGGTAGCCAGCGTACCCAGTTCATCAAAACCCTCTATGAGCATACCCTCATAATCCAGATCAGTAAATCCGAGCGGGCCGTGTACGGCCGTCATCCCCTTTTCTTTTGCCCAATTTTCAGCGGTTTCCAGAAGTGCTTTCGATACTTCTTTGTCATCGATAAAATCAATCCAGCCGAAACGGGCAAATTTGTTTTTCCATTTATCAATGTACAGTTGGTTGATAATTGCGGCAATACGTCCCACGATCCGCTTGTTTTTATACGCCAGCCAGTACTTCGCCTCGCAATGTTCAAAAGCGGGATTTTTGTCTTTGCGCAGCGTGTTCATCTCATCCATGAAAAGGGGCGGAACCCAATACGGATGGTTTTTATACAGCTTATACGGGAAGCCGATAAATTTTTTCAGATCTCCCAATGTTTTGACTTCTCTCATTTCAATAGACATGGGTTGCTCCTATGTATTTTTTGATAAAGTGTAGACGCAGGAGATGCATTCTCTGGATCGAACATGGATCTTATTTACCGATATAAAAAAGGCTCTTATCTATATCCTGGACAAACAGAATACAAATCTTAAGGAAAATACTTGGGGAGCCTCTTCCTAAAATCGACAGTGAATGCATAAAATTACCGACTATTTCCTTAATTGTCAAGAATATTTTCCCGATAGTTGAAGACCAATATTTCGAGAGAATCATTAGTGATTGAAGAATTTGTAAAGACAATCCGCTTTATGATATGAAACTTCTGAAATATTGCATAAAAATCTGAGTGTTTTCGTTTAGAAATGATAACGACTTGCATCCACTATAAAAAGGTATACAATATTATCTCCTCCTTTTTTCAAAGGGGGAGATTAAGAGGGGGTTAAAAATATTAGTAATTTTCAAGTTGTTTTGATTTAAGGCATCACTCTTCTTCTGTGATCATATCATAAAATTTGACGATGTTGCCCTGATCTTCACCAGCGTTAAACTTTATGGCAGCTCTCGGATGCTGATTCAAAAAGCCCGTAATCATATAGGGTATATCCGGCCCCCACATGAGAGTTTTGCGCAGCGGTTCGATATGATTCTGAATACATTCCAAAATGGGCCTGAGCTTGAATTTCGGATTGTGCAGAAATCCGAGGAGCAGTTCCGTGGAACAGTTCCCCGCCCCGCGGCCAAGTCCGGCGATACTGCCGTCTAACATGTTCGCGCCGACAACAATGGCTTCGATGGTGTTGGCATAAGCCAGCTGCTGATTGTTGTGTGCGTGCATACCCACAGTTTTGCCGTTGGGCTCTGCATACTGGAGATATTTTCTCAATAAATAATGCACCTGCTCACTGTACAAAGCGCCAAAACTGTCCACGAGATAAATAACCTCCGCTTCGGAACTGGCCAGCAATTCGAGGGCTTCATCCAATTCGGATTCTTGAACCGTCGAAATGGCCATGAGATTCACCGTGGTTTCATACCCTTTGTCGTGCGCATCTTTG
>Ga0315542_1002014_pt1 | contig 12556 bp, 12 predicted proteins | sample SalMarSW160120MG_FD_202541 | JGI IMG/M metagenome (GOLD analysis project Ga0315542, IMG submission 202541) | Salt marsh sediment microbial communities from the Plum Island Ecosystem LTER, Massachusetts, United States - Salt Marsh Sediment SW1601-20 ... | reverse complement strand
CTCGCGACGCACCCGTGGGTGAGCCCTGACGCACCACTAGTGATTGGTGAAGAACCCGTGAAGTGACTCGCTGACCAGGTCGGGCGTCTCGATCGGAGGCAGGTGGCCGGCGCCGGGAACGACGCTGAGTGTCGCATCCGAGATGCGGGCGGCCATCGACACCGCCCCGGCCGGCGGGGTGACCGTATCCGATGCACCGACAAGCACCATCGTTGGCACACTGATCGTCGATAAGACGTGTGTCCTGTCGGGCCGATTCGCCATGCCCATTGTTGCCGCGATGGCGGTTTCGTTGGGGGTCGCCTCGATCATCCTGGTGAGACGCTGCTTCGCTCTCACAGTGGCCTCCTGGGCGAGGAGCGATGTCAGCATCCCAGGAACGAGTGCTGCAACACCCTCCCGTGCGATGGTGGCAGCCGTGGTCACCCTGCCTTCCCTCGCTGCCGGGGTGTCTGCAGTTGCCTTTGTGTCCAGAAGAGCAAGCGAACGCACCAGCTCGGGATGACGTTCCCACAAGGCAAACGTCACATAGCCTCCCATCGACAGAGAGACGACATCGACCGGGACCGACCCGATGAATGCGGCCAGGGCGTCAGCCACGTTGTCCATCGTGAATTCATCGAGCGGTGCGGACGACCCGAAGCCGGGCAGATCGGGGGCGATGCAGTGCCGGACCTCTGCCAGTTCTTCGAGTTGATCGAGCCACATCCGGTGATCGAGAGGGAAACCATGGATGAAGAGGGCAGGCGTCCCGGATCCCGACTCCACGAAGGAGAGCGAATCTGTCATTCACCCACGATACAGTCGCTCTCGACACAACCGCCATGAAGCATCTCATCCTCACCATCCTGCTCGTTCTCATCGCGACATCCTGTGCCCAGGCAGCGCCTTCATCGAACGCGGTCGTACAGAGAGTCATCGACGGAGACACGATCGTCGTATCGCTGAACGGTGCAGACGAGAGGGTACGGTTGATCGGCATCAACGCTCCCGAGCGAGACGAGTGCTTCGGAACCGAGGCGACCGAGCAGCTCAGGGTTCTCCTTGACCACACCCAGGTGACGCTCCAGACCGATGTCGACGTGTACGACGACTACGGACGACTGCTCGCCTATGTCTACTCCGATGACAGCCTCATCAATCGGGAACTCGTATCGGGTGGCTTTGCCCTCGCCCAGCCGTACCCTCCGAACACCCTCCACCAATCAGAACTGGACGATGCGATGACCACGGCGAAACAGCAGGAAGTCGGATTGTGGGCGGTCGGAGCATGCGGTGAAGCAGTTGGAGATGTGGTCACAATCGAGTCCATCAACGAGAACCCGCCTGGCCCCGACGAAGCCTCGCTCAACGACGAGAGCATCACGCTCATCGCCAACGACCATGTCGACCTGTCGGGCTGGGTGGTGCGTGATGGTTCCAGCAGCAACCGGTACGTGGTCCCTGATGGCATCACACTCTATGCCGGCGACCGGGTGATCCTTCATTCGGGTTGTGGAAACAACTCGATTCATGACCTCTACTGGTGTTCCGACACGCCGATCTGGAACAACGATGGCGACACGGTGATGATCTATGACGAATCAGGTGCACTCGTCGACGCGGTCACGTATCCTGCGGACTGACAAAGGAGTGGCAATGGGTTTCATGGATTCGTTGAAGAAGATGTTTGGTTCGGCCAAGGAGATGGCAGACGATCTCGGTGAGAAGGCTGCGCCGATGATGGACAAGGCCAAGGAGATGGCCGGTGACCTGGGCGAAAAGGCGAAAGACATGGCGGATGACCTGGGTGAGAAGGCTGCGCCGATGATGGACAAGGCCAAGGAGGCCGCTTCGGAGGCCTTCGAGAAGGCCAAGGACGTCGCCGAAGACTTCCGCTCGAAGGCCGAAGGTGGTGGCAACGAAGCAGCCAGTGTCGCCGAGGAAGCCGTCGAGAAGGCCACCGGCGAGGAGTAGACCGGTCGGAATGGAAGGGGGGCGCCTCACGCGCCCCCCTTCTTTGTTTTAGAGCCAGCGTTCCGCGACGGTCTTCATTTCCATGAAGAGCCGCAGATAGTCGGGGCCGCCGGCCTTCGCATTCGAACCGGACATGTTGAACCCGCCGAAGGGTTGCACGCCGACGAGCGCCCCAGTGATCTTTCGGTTGATGTACAGGTTTCCAACATGAAACTCCTGCCGTGCTCGTTCGATCCGGTCTCGCCTCGACGAGAACAGCCCTCCCGTCAGTCCGTACTGGGTTCCGTTGAATATCTCCACCGCGTTGTCGAAGTCTCGGGCGCGTAGCACCGACACCACCGGGCCGAAGATCTCATGCTGCGCGATGTACGCGTCCGGTCCGACATCACCGAAGACCGTCGGTTGGATGTAGTACCCGCCATCGAGATCCACAGCCTCGCCGCCGACGAGCAGCTTCGCCTCACCCCTGCCTCGATCGATATCCGACAGAATCGAATGTTGCTGCGACGCGGTGATCACTGCGTTCACACGGACGTTGTCTTCGGCCGGGCCGACGGGAAGCGCCTCGGTCAGTGCAACCACCCGTTCCAGCACCTCGTCATAGACGTCGTCGACGAGGATCAGCCTGGACATCGCCGAGCACTTCTGTCCCTGGAATCCGAACGCACCGACGACTGCGGCGGCGGCGGCGGCCTCGAGGTCGGCGGTTTCGTCCACGACCAGGGCGTCCTTGCCGCCCATCTCCATGTAGGCCCTCTTCAGCCAAGGTTGCCCATCATGGACGACGGATGCGCGCTGGGCGATCCGCAGCCCGACCTCCATTGAACCGGTGAAGTTCACGAATCTCGTTCTTGGATGGTCAACCAGGAAGTCCCCGACTTCGCTCCCGGCGCCAGGCAGGAAGTTGATCACACCAGGAGGGAAGCCTGCGGCCTCGACAGCCTTCATGAACTCGGCGGCGATCACCGGCGTCGCCGAGGCAGGCTTCACGACGACCGTGTTTCCGGCGGCGACGGGCCCAACGGTCATACCGACGAGGATCGCGAGCGGAAAGTTCCACGGTGGAATGACGATGCCGGCGCCAATCGGAACCAGATGCGATTCGTTGTCCTCGCCTGGATACGGGTACACGGGCAGAGGTTCCGACACCTCGACAGCTTGACGGGCGTAGTACTCGCAGAAGTCGATGGCTTCCGCAACGTCCGCTTCCGCCTCCAGGTAGTTCTTCGAGGCCTCGATGGTCTCCCATGCGGAGAGTTCGTACTTGCGGGCCCGCAGAATGGCTGCGAGCTTCACGAGGTGGCGGGCTCTGGCGACTCCGTCGACCCGTGACCACGCCGGGAACGCCGCCCACGCGGCATCCAACGCCCGCTGAGCTGCCCCCTGGTCCGCGAGTGACACGGTCCCAACGATCTCTGCCGGACGGGCAGGGTTGATGCTCTCGAGCTCTCGGCCCGTCTCTACCGGTTCTCCTCCGATGATGAGGGGATACTGCGTGAACCTGGACCTCACGTCGGCGATGGCGGCCCGGTAGGCGTCAGCGTTCCGCGTGTCGGTGAAGTCCGAGTACGGCTCGTTCACATACGGCTCGAACAATGTTCCTCCTTGTGCGCGAGTTCAGCCTATCGGAGGCGCAGCTCGCTTCGCTCGCCGCAGCGACCAGCGACAGGAGCTATCTCGGCCCGTAGTCGTCACGCAACGGTGACCGCGGTCGTGGCCGGCCGCTGGAGACTGGCGGCCGGATGCCAGCTAGCTTGGCTTCATGAATGACCCGATGGCGGTGCTGGCGGACGCCTTCCGCAACGAGTGGGCCGATCCGCTCAGTTCCGCCGCCGTGGTGGTGGAAGCCCTGCGGTCGCTGGCGCGTTCGGATTGGGATGTCGCACTCCCCCAAGTCCAGCGGTTCCGTAGGGAACGTGCCGACAGCGCGCTGCTGTTGTCGGTGACCGATCCAGCCGTGGATCCCGAAGTCGGCCGGGTCCTCGAGGGACTCGACGATGTTGAACGCAGGTTGCTCGACTCGACCTGGATTCGGCGGGTCGCTCGCAGGCTCGAGGACGCCCAAACGGTAGGAGTTGTCTCGCTGGGAGATTTCACACTCACCGTGTTGGAGCTTGCGCTCCTGAGCGGCGATCCCGATCTCGTCACCGACAAGCTGGCAGTCGCTCGGGGGCTTGGGTATCTGAACGCAAACATCGAGATCGGGCCTCCGGAGACGGCCGAGGTCGTTCTGGTTCCTGCGGCAGCCCGATTCGGTACTCGCATCTGGACGACAACCCGGATTGCGCACATTGTCGACGCAGCAGGACAAGGGGCCACGCATATCGTCCCCTTGATCCACCCTCTCTACGTGCTGTCGCCTCTGGCGCGGGGCGTGTATCGACCGGCACACATCCTGATCGACGTTGAGCTGCCTCAGAGTCGGTCGACGACGTAGTCGAGCGACGCTATCAGCCGCTCCACATCCTCTGGGTCGGTCGCCGGCCAGACGCCGATGCGAAGCTGGTTGCGTCCAAGTTTCCGATATGGCTCCGTGTCGACGATGCCGTTGGCTCTGAACACAGCCGCCACGGCCGCAGCATCGACCGTGAGATCGATCGTGACCGTCACGGGCGAACGCATCTCGGGATCGACAACGAACGGATTGCCGGCATCGCGTCGTTCCGCCCAGTCGTAGAGCATCGAGGACATCGTGGCACACCGATCCGCGGCCCACCGAATCCCGCCATTGGAGTTGATCCACTCCAGTTGTCGTCCGAGGAGGAAGAGGGTGACGAGCGACGGTGTGTTGAGTGTCTGGGACTGGCGTGAATTCTGCACGGCCGAGTGCAGACTCGAGAAGGGCGGGATGAACCTTCCTGAGGTGTGGATCTTGTCGATCCGCTCGATCGCCGCCGGTGACAGGAGGGCAACCCACAAACCTCCCTCGGCACCGAACGCCTTCTGCGTGGAGAAGTAGTAGGCGTCAACCTCCTCCGGGTCGAAACGGATCGCTCCAGCCGCCGACGTGCCATCGACGGCAACAATCCCGTCCGCTGGCCTGCCCGGTGGCATCACGACACCTGTAGAGGTCTCGTTGTGTGTCAACGCGTAGAGATCGACATCCGGGTTCGCGATGGCGACCGGTCGTGTTCCCGGTTCGGACTCGATCACCTGCGGCTCATCCAAGTGGGGGAACCGGGAGACAACCGACGCGAACCGGGCACTGAACGCACCGAACGAGAGATGTTGGCTGCGGCGCTCGATCAAACCGAACGACGCCATGTCCCAGAATGCGGTTGCTCCCCCGTTTCCCAACGCCACTTCGTATCCGTCGGGCAGTGCGAAGAGTTCGGCCAGTCCTGATCGGATCTCGGCCACCAGCGTCTTGATCGGTGCCTGCCGATGCGACGTTCCGAGCGCACGCCAGGTGGCGAGCTCGGCCACCCACTCGGGCCGGACCTTTGTGGGACCCGATCCGAACCGGCCGTCGCGGGGAAGAATCTCTTCTGGGATCCTGATTGTTTCTCTCATCGTCACTAGGGTTTCTCGGAGTCAACAAAGCTACCGGATCATGGCCAGGATCTCACAACGAATCGCATCAATCTCCGAATCACCAACCCTCGCCGTCACCGCGAAGGCCAGAGCTCTCAGGGGCGCCGGTCACGACGTGATCGGCTTCGGCGCTGGTGAACCCGACTTCCCAACTCCCGAGTACATCGTCGCGGCAGCGGCCGAAGCGTGCGCCAACCCCGTCTATCACAAATACTCGCCCGCCGCGGGTCTGCCGGAGCTACGCAGCGCAGTAGCCGAGAAGACGACCAGGGATTCGGGATTCCCTGTCGCCCCCGGGCAGGTGCTCATCACAAACGGCGGGAAGCACTCGGTGTTCGCAGCATTCGCAACCCTCGTCGATGACGGTGATGAAGTGCTGCTGCCGGCCCCCTACTGGGTGACATACCCGGAGGCAATCCGCCTGGCAGGAGGAACGCCGGTTGTCGTGAACGCCGGCGTCGATCAGGGATTCAGAGTCACCGTCGAGGATCTGGACGCAGCCTGGACCCCCCGTACGAAGCTCCTGGTCTTCGTCTCCCCATCGAATCCGAGCGGTGCCGTATACCCGCCGGACGAGATCGAGGCGATAGGCAGATGGGCAGCGGAAAAGGGAATCTGGGTACTCAGCGACGAGATCTACGAGTACTTGGTGTACGGAGACTCTGTGTTCACCTCGATGGCCACCGTGGTCCCAGAGCTTCGGGACCGCTTCGTGATCGTCAACGGCGTCGCCAAGTCGCATGCCATGACCGGATGGAGGGTCGGCTGGATGGTCGCGCCCGAAGACGTGATCAAAGGAGCCTCGAATCTTCAGTCACACTCCACGTCGAACGTCAACAACGTCGCTCAGGTAGCCACCATCGCCGCACTTCGCGGCAGCATGGAAACTGTCGAGTCCATGCGACAAGCGTTTGACCGCAGGCGGCAACTGATGTTTCGGATGCTCGAGGGAATCGAAGGCGTACGCGTGTCGGAACCACAAGGCGCCTTCTATGCGTTCCCATCACTCGAAGCGTTCCTCAACCGGCCTCTTCACGGGAAGATCGCTTCGAGCACAACCGAACTCGCCGAATCGGTGCTCGAGGAGGCCCTCGTGGCGTTCGTTCCCGGAGAAGCATTCGGAGCACCCGGGTATGCAAGGTTCTCGTATGCCCTCGCCGACGAACAGATCGAAACCGGCATCAATCGCCTCGCGGAGTTCCTCACCGGCTGACGCCTTTCTCTGCACGTATACACTCGCCGTGCAAGGAGGGGACCGTGTCGACGGCGAAAGCGATGCTGCTGGTAGAGCCACAGCGTTTCACTGCAACCAGTTTCGCGCTCCCTCCCGTCGAGATGGGCGGCTGGTTGGCGATCGAAGCCACCGCCATCGGCGGTCTTGACGTGCAGGTCTGGCAGGGCACCAACCGCTACATTCGCTACCCGCTGATCCCGGGAAGGGAGATCGTCGGACGAATCGCGTCGGTCATCGACGGCGCGTTCGACATTCCGATCGGAACTCGCGTTCTCGTCGAACCATCGATCCGCTGTGGAGCCTGTCGCCGGTGCCTCAGCCACCTTCACACATGTGCATTTCGCCGTCCGATCAACTCGTACGGACTGCTCCCGTCCACCGAACCGCCGGCGCTTTGGGGCGGTTTCGCCGAGTACCTGTACCTGGATCCGGGAGCTCGCCTTCACCCGATCACCGACGATGTGCAGGCTCCCGTCGCCACAATCGGCCATGCGCTCGCCGACGCGTTCACATGGACCGTGGAAATCCCCGGACTGAGAACCGGTGACTCGGTCCTGATTCTTGGACCCGGACCTCGCGGCCTTGCGGCTCTCATCGCCGCACAACAGGCGGGCGCAGGGTGGGTCGGAGTTGCGGGCCTCACAGAAGACCAAGATCGGCTCGTCATGGCACGCGAACTCGGAGCGGACATGGTGGTGGACACGCGGAAAGTGGACGTCGCGGGGGCGGTGGCCGACAGCCTCGGATCGAGACCCGAGGTTGTGCTCGACGTGACGAAGGATGACCCGGACGCTATCCACGTTGCACTCGACATGGTCCGCGCCGGCGGAACCGTTGTTGTCGCTTCCCTCAAGGGGACACGTTCGGTCAATCAGCTGTTCTCCGACCTCATCGTGCTCAAAGAGATCACTGTCCGAGGAGGTCTCGGTGCCAGCAGCGCCGCCTATCACTGGGCTGCACGCCACCTCGAAGCCGATCCGAGGCTGGATGCACTCGTGAGCCACGAGTTCCCCCTCGATGAGGCCGAGCGAGCCCTGGAGGCTGCGGCCGGTCTCCTCGGCCACGATGAGCTGATCTCCGTCGCGATTACGTTCTGACCGCTCCGCCACGGCTACAGTCGCCGGTCATGGGTCCTTGGATTCCAACGAGACGAAGCACGGTGTCCTGGGTGCTCTACGACCTGGCGAACACGATCTTCGCGTTGGCAGTCGGGAGCCGCTACTTCTCGGTGTGGGTCGTGAAAGTCGAAGGTGGAACGGACGCCGACTTCGGGTTTGCGACGGCAATCGCGATGGCGATTGTGATCGTCCTCGCACCGTGGGTCGGTACCCGTTCCGACTACGCGGGCACACGACGCCCAGCGCTCGTCGTCACGACGCTCATCACCGTCGCAGCCACGGCCCTGCTGGCGACGTGGGGGCTGTATCCGTCGCTCGCCCTGTACGTTGTCGGTCAGATCGGATTCACGCTCGGAAGCGTCGTCTACGACGCGATGCTGCCCGATGTGAGCACCGAATCGACCCGGGGATCTGTGTCGGGAGTTGGCGTCGGGGTCGGCTATCTCGGTTCGCTGATCGCCATCGGAACCGGGCTCCTCATGCTGGATCGCTATGGATACGCGCCCCTGTTCAGAACGTTGGCGCTGCTGTTCCTTCTCTTCGCGTTGCCGGCGTTCATCTTCATCTCGGAGCCCCCACGTGAGAAGAGCACCGATCGTCCGCCCCGCCTCATCGACGCGCTCGGGCACCTCGCCGATTCGTGGCGACACGCTCAACGCTTCGACGGCGTCACCCGTTTCCTCATTGGACGATTCCTCTACGCCGACGCTGCCAACACGGCGTTCCTGTTCGTCGCGATCTTCGCCGTGACAGAAATGGGCTTCTCGGATCACCAGACGGACATGCTCGCAATCATCGCGATCGCGTCCGCCGTCCTTGGTTCCTTCGTGGTTGGCCGCCTGGTCGACCGCCTCGGCCCCAGAAAGACACTCAACGGAGCCCTGTACCTGTGGATGGCGGCGGTGGCTGTCGCTGTCATTGCCGCTCTCTCGGATCTGACCAGCCTGGGATGGCTGGTGGGTCTGCTCGGTGGGACCGCGGCCGGCACCACGTGGACATCCGACCGCGTCTACATGATCCGGCTGTCACCACCGGAGCACTACGGCGAGTTCTATGGGTTGTACGCGACGGTCGGGCGGTTCGCGACGCTCCTGGGGCCTCTCGTGTGGTCGTTCGTGTCCGTCACCCTCGGCTGGGGACGAGTCGCCGCTATCGCCTCACTCCTGCTGTTCTTCGTGGGCGCTCGAGTCATCCTTGCCGGCGTGACCGACATGCCGATTCGTTCCGAATCGGTATGACTGTCCAGTCTCCAGTCGCCGGTGAGACCGCACCCAGAGAAGGTTCGAGGCTACGGGACTGCCTACGCCTGCCGGAGACCGGCTGCTGGAGGCTGCGAGCGAGTGGAACTCGCTCGCCGAGCTACCTCTCGACGATCGTGTCGGTCGCCAGTTCGTAGTTGAGAACCTCTTCGACCGCGTACGGGTCGGGAAGATCATCGACGTACGCGTGCTGTCGTGCGAGACGGCGTCCCACCTCGGCAAACCAGAGGTCGTTCGGCACTGGCCACGGCCAGCGGTGAAGGCCGCTGTGCGCCCCGACGATCGCCCCAACGAGCGGGGCCACTACCTCGGCGTGGTCGAAGATGCCGGCGGCGTCACGCACCACAATCGATGCTTCATCGAACGGACGTGCCGCGATAGCGATCGTGATCGCTGCGGCCTCGACTTCCGGGTCGTCGAGTTCCCATGACATCACTTCTGCGGACACGTCTTTGGCACCGAGTTCAACAAGGGCCCGGGTTCGTTCTAGAACGTCAGGAACTCCCGTGGATGTTCCCACTCGGGTCTCGGATTGACGGCCGATCTCGATGGCCCCATTCACCAAGTCCCTTCCCGACTGCCCGTACCCCGCCGCCGCCACCGCGCCGGCGATCATACAGCCGACGACCGATGACTCGGGACGGCTGTGGGTGGCTTGGATCGTCTCGATGGTGCCATCGACGAGTGCTGCGGGGTCCTTCCGAAACCAGACCCCCACGGGCACAGCTCGGATCGCGGCGCCCGCGTTCACGAACGGCAAAGGAGTCGGCGGTGCGAGCTTCGCCTCCTCGATGAACACGTTGAGCCACGCCCCCGGCGTTCGAAAGACATTCATCCGTCCGTCTTCAGGTGCCGCGTACTCGAGTAGATTCGCTGCCGTCGTGTAGCGCTCGATCGGCAGTGAGCGAAGGAACTGATATGCAGTGAACACCATTTGCTGGACGGCCGAACCGTATGCGCCACGTGTCCCTGAAACCAACATGTCCCCGGCCGCCGCTCCAAGCAGTGCCCCTTCGCCGCCGGCTTCGAACGTGGCGGCATGCCGCGAATTGCTCATACCTACCAGTATCGGAGTTGAGCGATCGGTCCTTGAGCGGCGACGGTACTCTTTGAGCGTGCGCTCCCTGCTTCTTGTTGCAAACCCGGCTGCGTCCCGCTTCACCGGCGGCCTGCACCGGTCTGTCGTCGCCCGACTGTCTCGCGCCTATGACGTGGCCACGGTCTGGCCGACGAGCGCGCCTGGCGCCGAGGCCCTTGCCCTTCAGGCCGCTCAGGACGGTATCGACATCGTGGTCGCGATGGGAGGGGACGGAGTCGTCCATCACGTCGTCAACGGAATCGCCGGTTCCGACACGACCCTCGGAATCATCCCTGCGGGCACCACGAACGTGCTTGCTCGTATCCTCGGAATCCCTCGGCGACCGGCTCGGGCCGCCTCCTATCTGGCGTCGCTTCCACCCGCCGTGAAGACGGCACTGGTTCGTATCTCGATGGAGTCTGATGACCATGCGACGGTCCGGTATGGGACGTTTGCAACCGGGCTCGGATTCGACGCCGAGGTCGTTCGGCGCTCGAATCTGGAGCCATACCGCAAGTACTGGTTTGGCGGCGTTCACTATGCACGAACGGCGGCCTCGGTGGTGCTGTCCCCGTCCGGCAGGCGCCGGCCCACGATGCGCGTCGAGGTCGGCGATCGAACCGCAGATGCGGCCGCCGTCCTTGTCCAGGTACACGATCCCTACACCTACTTCGGACGCATCGCGCTTCGCGTCAGCGGGTCGCCTCACGGCGGGCTCGCGGCACTGGTAATCGATCGGCTCACCCTGGTGAACATCCCAAGGATCTTCGCACGGGTTCTCTCCGGAAGAGACCTGTCGTCGATCAAGGGCGTTCAGGTGTGGCCGGATATCGACGAGATGCGGGTGATCTCGGATCCGCCATCCCCCCTGCAAGCCGACGGCGAGTCGCTCGGGCAACCCGCCGAAGTGACATTCACATCCCTCCCGCACGGGCTGAAGGTCGTGGCCCCAATCGGCGACTAGTGCACCGTTGACGGCTCAGGCCAGCTGTGGCGCTACGGGACGTTCGATAGAGAGGCCGGCGACATCATCGATAGACAGCATCCCTATGTCGGAAACGATCCCGGTGAACTGGTCCAGTCCCACGCCTTCCGACAGGGACTTCCTCCAACTGAGATTCGACGTGATCCGGAACAGCCCTGCGGGCAGGATCTTGTCCCTCCCTGCGGTCAGATACCTGTCGACGCCCGCGATCACCGCGGCGGACGCCAACCGGCGGATGCCCGCCTTGCTCACCGCGCTGTTCGGTCCGATCGCATCGGCGCCGGAGAGGAGGAGGTCGACACCTGGCAGGAACTCGACCGCCGAATCATCGTCGACTACCTCCACATCGAACCCGGCCGTCGTGAGTTCGGCCGCCATCTCGAGTCCTTCGCCACCCGGCATGGCTTCGGTACAGCACACCTGAAACGCAGTCTGCTGGTGTGCTGCGTCGAGTACCGCTCGAACCGAGCGCGACGACCCGTGAACAAGCACCGTCATGCCGTCGGAAAGCAAGTTGGCGCCGACCGAACCGATACGCGCTGTCGACGCTGCCAACCTCTCCGAAACCGTTCGGGCGACCTCCACGACCTGTTCCGGTCCATCTTCGAGTACGAGATACACCTCATTACACAGCGCGAGCACCGGGGCGCGCACCGCTTGACGATCGATGAGTAGTTCGAGAGCGTCCTCGATCGCCTCGGGATACGACTCAGGGGCGTAGTCGGCGACGCTTCCGGCAAGCTGTTGGATGGCCGCAGCCGCCTCGACACCCACCGCAGCGGCGCTGGACACCGCGTCGAGAGAGACGGCCGTTACTTGGCGCCATGCCTGCCACTCTCGCCACTCGGTCATAGTCCCCTTCCGGATCGGATGAACTGTAGCGACTACTCGTCGGGCGTCGGGTCGGAACCATGGGGCAAATGCACGGTCATCTGTGGGAACGGAATCTCGATGCCTTCACGATCGAACCGCAGCTTGATTCGCCGGAGCGCTTCCCGCTTGATGGTCCAGCGCGCCGTCGGGGCGACGTTCATCGTCGCCCGTAGGGACACGGACGAATTTCCGAGCTCCTGCACCCCGAGCACGGTGGGTTCTTCGAGCACGTCCGCCGAATGCTCGGAGGCGATCGCGCCCAGTTCGTCGCGCATGATCTCCAGCGCCTTGTCGATATCGCTCGAATAGGAGATGCCGACGTCGACTACCACCGTCGCGAAGGCGCTCGTGTAGTTGGAAGCAACCCCGATCAGCCCATTTGGGATGTAGTGGACGTAGCCGTTGAGATCTCGGAGAACGGTCACGCGAAGGCGCATCTCCTGAACCGCACCGGCGACACCGGCGACGTTCACGACGTCACCGATCGCGAACTGGTTCTCGGCGAGAATCAAGAACCCG
>Ga0315542_1002012_pt1 | contig 12558 bp, 9 predicted proteins | sample SalMarSW160120MG_FD_202541 | JGI IMG/M metagenome (GOLD analysis project Ga0315542, IMG submission 202541) | Salt marsh sediment microbial communities from the Plum Island Ecosystem LTER, Massachusetts, United States - Salt Marsh Sediment SW1601-20 ... | reverse complement strand
CGGCGAGCTCGCGGGCATCGCCCTGACGCAGATCTACCCGGCGCTCATCAGCGATGCTCCGACCTGCCGGCTGGTCGTGATCGTTGTAGCGGAGCAGACGCGACGGCGCGGAGTCGGGCGGGAGCTCCTGCTGGCTTCGGAAGACGGGGCTCGGCGTTCGGGCTGCGACCAGATCGTGCTCGAATCCGGTGTCTGGCGCGACGAAGCGCACGATTTCTACAGCGCTCTCGGTTTTGAGAGCGTCGCGCTCGGCTTCCAGAAGAGGCTCTAGGCCGAGTTGCCGGGTATCGCCGTCGGTCGCAGAGCGGCGTAGGGCGGACCGAGCATGAAGCCGACGCGGGCGTTCTCTCCCACCGACCCGGCCGCCAGCTCCAGAGCGTGCCCGACCCCGTGCGACGGGATGAAGCCGAGCTGACGCGCCGCGGAGGCATCGCGACAGCCGGCGACGACTACGCTCCCGGCCCGCTCGATCGCGGGACGGCAGGCCTCCCAATCGGCAAAGGGAAGCAGCGGATGACAGCTCTGACCCTGTGAGTAAAGAGCCAGCGCACGCGCGTCGGTTCTCGCCTCACGGGCGGCCTGAGCAAGGATCTCGGGCTCGCGTCCAAAGCGCGCGGCCGAGAAAAAGGCTCGATAGGGCTGCTGGCCCGGGTGGGCGAAGTGACGCCCGAAGCCGTGCACCAACACGATCGCTCCACCGTCGCTGAGCGGGGGACGGTCGCGCCAGCGCCTGTAGGCATAACCGAGCCCGAATGCGGCCGCAGCCAGCGGATTTGGTCGCTCGCGCGGCAGCATCAGCGTCGTGTCGGGAACGGGGATGCAGAGCACGTCGAACTCGTCCTCGATCTCTGTTGTACGCGTCGCGAGTGTCGCCAGCAGCGCCTCGGCGTGGGCGACCGAGGGCGGGCCTGCGAAGGCGGCGGTGGCCACGATCTCGACCGGTGACGCAACCAGCAATCGCCAGCGAAGCGCACGCGGTGCGAAAGCGAGCGCCCGGCGCAGATTCGAGTGCGCGATACGGCCGATGGCGCGTGCGTCGTAGGGATATCCGCTGGCGAGACCGCCAATCCTGGGCGGAGCGAGCGATAGAGAGACGCCGATCAGAGGCACCTCGCGCCCGAGCGCCCGCTCGAGGGCCAGCGCCAGCCGCCAACCGTGCGATCCGCCGGTCTCGAGCAGTGAGGGGGAGTACTGTGCGGCCTGCAGCGATTCTGCCGCCCCAGCTGCGAGAAGAAGGTTGGGGCCGCCGTGTAGAACGCTTTCGGCGGCGCTCAGGGTGACGACCAGATCCGTCTCTGTGAGCGCTCGATCGACCAAGAGAGGAGCTTCGCTCGCCCCGGCGAGCGTCGCGAGATCGGGAGCCTCGACATCGTGAACAACGACCAGACCATGAAAACGCCGTCTGAACTCCGGCGTCACTAGCGCGGTCAGCTCCCGGCGCCCGGGTTTTCGGGCCAATCCGGCGGCGACCAGAATCGTCTGATGCCGGCTCGGTATGCCGGCCGTCTCGAGCTCGTCGGAGGTGGCGACCAATGCCTCGAGACGCGGATCGCGCAGGCTGCCTGGAACGGGAAGCGCGGGCGGCTCGACCACGATCGTCGCGCGCCGCTTTCCGCGGGCGAGGTCCACCAGCGAGGCTCCGTCGAGGGGAAAGCGCAGCGCGTCGCGGATGGCGGCGGTGACGTCGACGATGAGTTCCTTGCTTGGCGGCGGCGGCGGAAGCGCGGTGCCGTTTTCTGGCATGTCGAGGGCAATCGGACGGGAACCGGCGAGAAGCGCTATTCGGAGCATCGAGGTAAACCCTAAGCCGCGGAAGCCGAGGGGGGAGAAAGAGGTGCGACTTCGCGCTGATTTCGACTCAAAAGAGCGCGATATTCTGCGTTAGGCTCGAATCGGGGATGGGAGGCGGGGAACCCGCCTCTACCTACGCCGCGACCTCCCGTCGGGCAAGCACTCAACGGGCGCGTCTCAGGACGATCGCATCCATCGGCGCCAGCACGACCCTCTTCGCGATCGATCCGTCGTTGTAGCGAGCCTTCGAGCGCAGGTAGAGCGCATCGGCCGCGCAGGCGCGCGAGCCCGCGCAGACCAGGCGCACGACGGTGTGTTTCCCGGCGGGAAGGCGGAGCCTGGCGACGCGGTGCCAGCGATCGCCACCCCTACTCTGGTTGAGCTTGCGCGAAGCGACTCTCTTCCCATCGACGAGGACCTCGTAGCGCGCTGTCCGGCTCCAGCCCTTCGCCGCCGGCGCCGCCGGCCACCAGGCGTCGATCGAGTAGACGTTCGCGCCCGGGATGGTCAGTCGCCAGCTCGCGCTCGATCGCGCCGGAAGAAGGTGAATCGTTCGCTTCCAGCTGTGGAAGAACGGCCCGCTCGCAGCCCTGTAGCCACTGTTCAAGGCCTCGACCTTCGCCTTCTTCGAGGCCGTGAAGCCAGCCTGCGAGTCGTCGGCCATCAGCTCCCAGCGCGGCGCTTGCGAACCCTTCAGGCGGCGCCAGCCCCTGCCGGTCGCGATCCGCTGCGCCTGCCGGTTCGGATTCAACAGGACGAGGCCACGGCTGAACTCGCGCCGGTAGACCACCTTGCGGTGCGGGAAGAAGCGCACGTCGTCGATCCAGACCGAGCCGGTCGTCGCGCCGGCCATGAACTCGACCCGCGCCTTGCTGTCCGTGCCGCTCGACTCGAAGGAGACGCGGTAGCGCTTCCAGTGCGGGGTCAGGTTGAACGAGTACGACTCGCCGTACTGGCGCCAGTCAGGCGAGCCCTTCTGGATCATGACCGAGAGCGGGCGCGCCTCGCTCGCACGAGCCCTGAAGGTGATGTCGTAGCTCTTTTTCTTCTTCACCGAGGCGCTGTCCGAGTAGAGGGCAACCCGCCAGTCCACGCCCGCGGCGGCGCTCACGTCGACCCGAGCCGAGGCCTTGCCGGCGCCGGGGCTGGTGCGGTCGATTCGCGCGCTTGCCCGGTAGCCGTTCTCACTGTCTGTCCAGAAGCCCCAACTCGCCTGTTCGAGCTTGCCGCGCTCGAATGCGCCGCCGGGAAGAAGTTTCTCTTTCACTCGCGGGCCAACCTTGATCGCCCGCGCCGCGCCGCGTGGCCGGCCAAGGTTGAAGTCGAGCTCGTCGTACCACCAGTCGTTTCCGTGCCAGTTGTCGCCGAACTCGTAGGAGAAGTAGCCGTCGCCAAGCAGCGTCAGCCCCAGCCCGAAGCGCATATAAGGATAGAGCGTGCGGGCGAACTCGAGCGTTGAGCGCGGCGTGCTCTTCCAGGGTAGGTAGCCGTAGCCGTAGGCGATCTGGTCGGGCGGAGAGGCCTCGAACATGGTGACGCGCGGCGTGAGCGACTCGCTCATCCAACCGCGGTACTCCTCGAGCAGGGAGTCGAAGCTCAGCTCGTGCTCGAGCACGTCAGCTGTGCGAAAACCGATCGAAAGGCCGTTGAAGAGCTTGGCGATGCCGGGCTCGGCGATGTTCATGCTGTGCCCGCTGACGATGGCATGCGGCATCAGGCGGCGGAACTCGCGAATCTCTCTGAACACGCCGGCCTTCCAGGCCGCGTCGAAAGCGGTTGGGTCGTCCTTGACGCCGTCCTCGTTGGCGTCCACCTGGAAGGGATTGCCGTAGATGTCCTTGTCCTGCCAGGACTGCGTCGTCATCACGTTGTCGAAGAACATCCCATCGCAGATCAGGTGGTTCTTCAGCAGCAGGTTGTAGGCCGTGTGGGCCTGATAGTCGGCGACGTAGGGCTTGGTCAGGTTGAGCCGGTAGGAACCGGGCCAGACCTCGATCTTCTTGCCGTGGATGTCGTGCAGGTAGTAGTCCTCGGGCAGCCCGTAGGCCTCGACGGCGTTGATCGAGTTCAAGATCAGCACGTTCGGGTTCAGCTTGCGCAGCTTTCGCACCCGCTGCTCGTTCACGTCGCCGTAGGCAACCCAGAGGTCGGTGCGGGCAAGGTGGGCGAGACTCTTGTTCCAGAAGTCGCCCCAACCCCAGAGGCTGCCCGTGCGTGGGAAGGAGGGATTGACCCTGCCCAGGCCGCGGTACTCGAGCGCGAGCGCGAAGCTCGGATTCGAAGCGCAACGCACGTAGACGTGGTTCAAAACAGCCGGGCTCGGGTCGAGCCCGGTCACACGCGTGTTGTGGCTGACGCTTCCCGCACCGCTCGAAAACGGAGTCATCTGCGCGTACGCCTTCGCCGTCCCGATCGACCAGGCGCAATCGGTCGCTGTGGCGCTTGCGACCGAGAGATCGAGCGCGGTCGTGCCCGGCGCGAGCAGGGTGCTGGCGGGTTGCGGGTTACCGACCGGGTCGGTCGCGGCCGCCGCCTCGCGGGCGAGCACCGAGTCCGGGAGCCGCGCCGAGGTCGAGCAGAACGCGACGAGCGCAAGTGCAACAGGAAGAAAGAGCCCTTTCCTCATCGCTCGCAGTATGGTCGAGCACGCGCCGGTGCGTCCATCGCCGACGACAGCGTCCCAGCCCTCCCACAACCGCCGGAGCTTCTAGACTCGAAGGCGATGTCGCCGAAGGACCTGAGCGGAGCGGAGCTGGTGCTGGACGACGCGCCCGCGCGCACGAGCGAGCTTTTCCTGGTCGACGGCAACAACCTCGCCTACCGCGCCTTCTACGCCCTGCCCGAAGACATCGCCACCAGCGACGGCTTCCATACCAACGCCCTCTACGGCTTCACCAGCATGCTGCTCAAGCTGCTCGGCGACTACAAGCCGCGTGGGGTTGCGGTGGCCTGGGACACGCGCCCGGTGCACCGCGAGAAGATCCTCGAGGCCTACAAGGGCACGCGCAAGCCCACGCCCGACCTGCTGCGCGAGCAGTTCCCGCACTTCCGCCCGCTGGTCGAGGCCTTCGGCTACACGAACGTCGAGTACGAGGGCTGGGAGGCCGACGACGTGATCGCCACCCTGGCCACGCGCGCCGAACAGGCCGGCGTTCCCACCTGCATCGTCTCGACCGACCGCGACGCCTTCCAGCTCGTCTCCGACACGGTCTGCCTGATGATGACGCCGCGCGGAGTCACAGACGTGCAGGTCTACACGCCCGAGCGGGTAACGGCCCGCTACGGCATCACGCCGGCGCAGATCCCCGACTTCATCGGGCTCAAGGGCGACACCTCCGACAACATCCCAGGTGTCCCGGGTATCGGCGAGAAGACCGGCGCCGAGCTGATCATTCGCTACGGCTCGCTCGAGGAGGTGCTGGCGCACGCCTCCGAGCAGACGCCGGCCCGGCGCAAGAAGCTGGAGGAGTTCGCCCAGCAGGCGCGCGACTCGAAGCTGCTCGCAACCGTCCGCCGCGACCTCGAGATCGACTTCGACGCTGCCCGGCTGGTCTCGGCGCCGCCCGATCGCTCGCGGCTCAAGGAGGAGTTCCGGCGCTTCGAGTTTCGCTCGATGCTGGGGCGGCTGGAGACGCTTGACGAGGCCTTGCCGGCGAGCGAGGAGGAGCGGGCGGCGGCCGACCGGGTGCGCTGGCGCGAGGGCGAGCTTCCCGACCAAGGCGAGGGCGTACTGGCGGTGGCAGAGGGCCGCTACGCCTTCGCGGCCGGGGGAGAGGTGCTCGTCGGCGAGTGGCAAGACGAGCTCGCGACAAGGCTACGGCCGGGCGCGATCGCCGCTCACGACTTCAAGGCGCTGCCCACGGCGCTGGTCGAAGGTGTCGGCCCGGCCGCCGACGACACGCTGATCGCCGCCTACCTACTCGATCCTGGCCGGAGTGGCTACGAGCTCGACGAGCTGGCGCGCGAGCAGGGAGTTGAGCTGGAAGCCGTCCCGGCCGCCGAGGAGGAGACGGCCGCACTCGTCCGCCATGCCGAGGCGGCTCGTCGCCTAGCGCCGCTCTATGCCGAGCGACTGCGCGCGCTCGGGCTGGAGCGCCTCTACCGCGACGTCGAGTTGCCACTGACGGTCGTGCTGGCGGCGATGGAAAAGACCGGTGTCAAGATCGACACGTACCGCATGGGCGAGATCACAGCGCGGCTGAGCGAGCGTACGAGCGAGCTCGAGGCGCGCGCTTGGGAGTTGGCCGGCGAAGAGTTCGCACTCGGCTCGCCGCAGCAGCTCGGTCGCATCCTGTTCGAGAAGCTGGGCCTGACGCCCGGGCGCAAGGGCAAGACCGGTTACTCGACCGACACCCGCGTCCTGCGCTCGATTCGAGAAGAACACGAGATCGTTGCGGTGATCGAGGAGTGGCGCGAGCTGACCAAGCTCGTCAACACCTACCTGGGGCCGTTGCCGCTTTTGATCTCCGAGACCGACGGGCGCCTGCACACGACCATCAATCAGACCGTCGCGCCTACAGGCCGACTCTCCACCTCCAACCCGAACCTGCAGGCGATACCCGTTCGCTCGAAGCTCGGGCGCGAGATCCGCTCGGCCTTCGTGGCCGAGGAGGGCCGCGTGCTTCTCTCGGCCGACTACTCGCAGGCCGAGTTGCGCATCCTCGCCCACGCCTCGGGCGAGGAGAAGCTGATCGAAGCCTTCAAGCGTGGCGAGGACATTCATGCGCGCACGGCCGCCGAGGTGCTCGGCAAGGACCCCGACTCGCTCACGAAAGAGGAACGAAACCGAGCCAAGGCGGTCAACTTCGGGATCATCTACGGCATCTCGGCCTTTGGATTGTCCGAGCAACTCGGCATTCCGCGCGAGGAGGCCGGCGCCTACATCGACACCTACCTGGCCCGCTTCCCGCGCGTGCAGGAGTTCATCGCCCGCACCATCGCCGAGGCGACGATAGCCGGCTGCGTGACGACGCTACTCGGTCGCCGCCGCCCCATCCCGGAGCTCCGCTCCTCGAACCGTCAGATGCGCTCGCTCGGTGAGCGGCTGGCGGTCAACACGATCATGCAGGGCACCGCCGCTGATGTGATCAAGGTTGCGATGATCGCAGTTCAACGCCGTCTGGGCGAAGAGGGCTTCGCGGCCAAGCTGGTGCTGCAGATCCACGACGAGCTTCTACTCGAGCTACCCGAGCGCGAAGTGGAGCGCTGCCGCGAGCTGGTTCTGCACGAGATGGAGGCGGCGTACCCGTTCGACCCGCCGCTCACGGCCGAGGCCGGGGTCGGCGCGAGCTGGGCCGAGGCCAAGTAGCGTTTCGGTTATGAGCTCCGAGAGCCGGACACTCCTGATCGAGGCCGGTCGCGGCGAAGGCGTTCTCGAGATCGCGGCCGCTGTAGATCATCGCGATCCCGCGTACTTCACGGCGAGACTGTCCGTCGAGGACCTCGAGGCGAGCGTCCGTTTCTACGAACCTCGGGGGTTTCTGCTCGGTCTCGGGGATTACTTCGCCTCCGTTGAGCAGGATTGGCGCGGCTGGAAGGGAGAAAAGACCTGGGAATCGGTCGAAGGGGAGCTCTCATTGACAGCGATTCACGATGGGCTGGGACACATCACTCTCACAGCCGAGCTGCGCAATCGCTTCAATCCACCGTCGCGGCAGTGGCTGGCCCGCGGTGCCCTCTCTCTGGAGGCAGGAGCTCTCGGCCCGCTGGCACAAGCCGCGGCTCGGTTCGAGCGAGCCAGCCTCACCTAGCGCCAGCACCAGCACGCTGATCGAACTGGCCGAAAGCGAGATCGTTAGCGCCGAGATGTCGGCCGCCTACGCCGCTGCCAAGTAGTCATGTGCAACTCGTCTCCGTACGGGCGCCGCGACCCGTGCCTGGCACCGAGACATGGCCTGAACGGACCTGCCGGTTCAGGAAACATCGTGCTCAGGACGGATTCTGGCGGTTTCGTGCCGATTGTGTGCCGATTCCCCGGACAGTCTTGCGGGGACACCGGTGCGGCGGAAGTATTCCTGCAAACGCGGCGTTGTCAGGGCCACTAGAGACATCGCAGGCGCGGACATGTCCCGGGGCCAGGCATGGGATCGGTGCCGCGCGGACCGGTTCGGCGCGACCTGGTCGAAGCGAAACGCGCCGGCTCGCCCTCTTTCCCGGCGGGAGAGCTGAAGGCGGCACCACTAGTGGGGATCGGACCTGCGCCGCGCAGCTATACTCCGCCGACGCATGGCCGAAACGCTTGACAAGATCAAGGCTGAGCCCGGCGTCTGGGTCGAAGGCCCGGACGGAAAGCTGATCCCCGACTACGAGTCCACCTTCCCGACGATCAAGGAAGGCGAGGTCGTCCACGGCACGATCGTCAGGGTCGACAAGGACGAGGTCCTGGTCGACATCGGCTACAAGTCCGAGGGAGTCATCCCGGTTTCCGAGCTCTCGATCCGGCGCTCGATCGATCCCTCCACGGAGGTAACGCTCGGCGACGAGATCGACGCGCTCGTCCTCACTAAGGAAGACGCGGATGGACGCTTGATTCTGTCCAAGAAGCGCGCCCGTTTCGAGCTGGCCTGGAAGTCGATCGAAGACAAGGCGCAGACCGGCGAGCCGATCGAGGGCCGCGTGATCGAGGTCGTCAAGGGCGGCCTGATCATCGACCTCGGCGTGCGCGGCTTCCTGCCTGCCTCGCTGGTCGACATCCGCCGCGTTCAGGATCTGGACGAGTTCATGGGCACCGAGCTCCGCTGCAAGGTGATCGAGCTCAACCGCTCGCGCAACAACGTAGTTCTCTCGCGCCGCGCCGTGCTCGAAGACGAGCGCAAGGAGATGCGCCAGGCGATCCTCGACCGGCTCAACCCCGGCGACGTGATCGAGGGTCAGATCTCGAACATCGTCGATTTCGGCGCCTTCGTCGACCTCGACGGTATGGACGGGCTGATCCACATCTCGGAGCTTTCCTGGAGCCACGTCAACCACCCCTCCGAGATACTCGAAGTGGGGCAGACGGTGAAGGTCAAGGTGCTCGACATCGACCGCGACCGCCAGCGCATCTCGCTCGGGCTCAAGCAGACCCAATCGGATCCCTGGCAGCAGGTGATCGACGCCTACGGCGACGGCGACGAGGTCGAAGGCAGGGTGACCAAGGTCGTCACCTTCGGCGCGTTCGTCGAGATCGTTCCGGGCGTCGAAGGGCTGGTGCACATCTCCGAGCTGGCTCAGCACCACGTCGAAAACCCGCGCGAGGTCGTCTCGCAGGGCGATCTGGTGCGCGTGGTCGTGCTCGAGATCGACGGCGAGCGTAGAAGGCTTTCTCTTTCCATGAAGCGCGTCGAAGGCGGCCCCGTGGTTGTCGAGGCGGCGCCCAGGGTAGCCGAGCCCGTGAGCGAGGAAGAGGCCGAGGCCGAGGCTGAGTCCGCAAGCGAGGAAGAAGTCGAAGCGGAGCCCGAGGCCGAGGCGACCGCGAGCGACGAAGAAGTCGAAGCGGAGCCCGAGATCGAAGCGGGAGAAGAGGAAAGCGCCGAGGCCGTCGCTAGCGAGCAGTCGGCCGAAGGCGAGCAAGAGGACACCGAGTCGGAGCTCGCCGAGTCCGGCGAGACGGCCGCGACCGCTGAACCGGCCTCTGACGAGTCCGGCGAGTAGTGCCCGTCCGGCCGCTTGCGGTCGCGCTGACGGGGGGCGTCGGCGCCGGTAAGAGCGAAGCGCTGCGCATGTTCGAGGCGCTCGGCGCAGCGACTCTCTCCAGCGACGAGGTCGTCCACGATCTGCTGCACAGCGACGAGGAGGTGCGCGCCAGGCTCAAGGATCGCTTCGGCCGCGGTGTTCTCACCGGCGAGGGCGAGATCGACCGAGAGGTGCTTGGCGGCCGCGTCTTCAAGCACTCCGAGGATCTCTACTACCTCGAGTCGGTTCTGCATCCGCGCGTGATCCGTGCGCAGAGGCTCTTCCGTGAGAAGCTGGCCGCGTCGGCCGATGCGCCGGCGGTCTGCGTGATCGAGGTGCCGCTTCTCTATGAGGTGCGCGGCGAGGGTCGTTTCGACAAGGTCGTGGTCATCACCGCCTCGGCCGCCCTGCGCCGGCAGCGCGCAGGCTCTCGCCTGGACGAGCGTGAAGAGCGGTTGATCTCGGATGCCGAGAAGGTGCGTCGCGCCGACTTCGTGTTCCGTAACGACGGTTCGCTCGAGGAGCTGCAGGCGTTCGTCGGCGACGTCTGGCAGCAGCTTCTCGCCCAGGTGGACGCTTGAGGTACCTGTTCGGGCTTGCATTGACCGCGGCCGCCCTGCTTTGCGGCTTTGCCTACGTTCACTTTGCTCAGCCGGCCTGGTGGGCACGAATGTGGCACCCGCTCCACTACGAGCAAATCGTGCTCGGGCACGCCTCGCACTACGATCTCGACCCCGCCCTCCTGGCCGCCGTCATCTATCAGGAGAGTCGCTTCCGTGCCGACGCCCGCTCCTCCTCGGGCGCGATCGGCCTGATGCAGCTGATGCCGGAGACGGCGCAGGGAATCGCCGATCACACAGGCGGAACTCGCTACAAGCCCTCCGATCTCTACGACCCGGAGATCAACATTCGCTACGGCGCCTGGTACCTGAACCACCTGATCAAGAAGTACGGCTCGGAGAAGCTGGCGCTCGCAGCCTACAACGCCGGCCAGCAGAACGTCGACAACTGGCTGGCCTCGGGCGAGGGCATCGCCTTCCCCGAGACGCGTGCCTACATCAAGCGCGTGGAGGGGCTGAAGAAGCTCTACCGGCGCATCTATCCGCAGCTGCGAAACGATGCGTCGAGCTAGCGAGTCCACTCGCCGCGGTTGACAATCGATGTATTTAGCTAATAAGCTAAATAAGCATGGCAGTTCAAGACGTCTACCGCGCTCTCTCCGACCCGGTGCGGCGAAAGATCCTCAAGCTGCTTCAGGACGGCTCGCTCCCGGCCGGGGCGATCGCGGCCGAGTTCGAGATTTCCTGGCCGTCGGTCTCCCGGCATCTCGGAGTGCTCACGAACGCCGGCCTGGTGCGCCACGAGCGAAACGGCCAGCAGGTCATCTATCAGCTGAGCACCTCGGTACTCCTCGACATCGTTACCGAGCTGGCGGAGCTCGCTCGCGTGGGGACGCGCGTCGCAGACCGCCCGGATCGGGAAAGGAAGAAATGATCATTGCCTCACTTCCCACGATCGGCGTCGTCATCCTCGCCGCCGTAGTGGCCCTCGTCTTCTTCGCTGCCGGCTGGGTGCTGGCCGATGCGCGAGCCCGTGGCCTGCCACGGCGTAAGGCGCTTACCTGGGCGGCGCTGCAAGGAGTCGAGTTCCCGCTCTTTTTCTGGCTCTACCGTCGCGCTCGGCCGCGGCGAATCAAGGCGGGCAAGAACTCATAGCGGCGCTCGCCTCGCTGTTCCGGTCACGTCCGCCCGTGACGGGTACGCTTGTTCGTAATGAGCGAGCTTCGCGGAGTACCTCTCAAGATGACCGACGTCTACCGGCCGACCGGCGACCAACCGCGCGCGATCGAGGAGATCTCGCAGGGCGTCCTGGCCGGTGAGCGCTACCAGACCCTGCTCGGCGCCACCGGCACCGGCAAGACCGCGACCATGGCCTGGATCATGGAGAAGCTGCAGCGCCCGGCGCTCGTGATTGCGCACAACAAGACGCTCGCCGCCCAGCTCTGCAACGAGTTCTCGGAGCTCTTCCCCTCGAACGCGGTCGAGTACTTCGTCTCCTACTACGACTACTACCAGCCCGAGGCCTACGTTCCCCAGTCCGATCTCTACATCGAGAAGGACTCCTCCCAGAACGAGGACATCGCCCGCCTGCGCCTGTCGGCGACTACTTCGCTGCTCAGCCGGCGCGACGTGGTGGTCGTGGCCTCGGTCTCCTGCATCTACGGCATCGGCTCGCCGGATGAGTGGCGCGACCGCGTGCTGGTGCTCGAGAAGGGCGGCCACTACGACCGCGACGAGGCCCTGCGCCGGCTTGTCGCCAGCCAGTACGTGCGTAACGATAGCGTGCTGGCGCGCGGCCGTTTCCGCGTTCGCGGTGACGTGATCGAGGTGCAGCCGGCCTCGTCAGAGACGGCCTATCGCATCTCTTTCTTCGATGATGAGGTCGAGCAGATCACCCACTTCGACCCGCTCACCGGCGAGATCTACACCAGGCTCGACAACCTGGCGATCTGGCCGGCCTCGGAGTACGTCACCTCGACGCCGTCGATCGAGGGCGCGGTCGAGGCGATCAAGCACGAGATGGATGCACAGGTGGCCAAGTTCGAGAGCGAGAACCGCCTGCTCGAGGCGCATCGCATCAAGCAGCGCACCGAGTACGACATGGAGATGATGCGCGAGCTCGGCTTCTGCAACGGAATCGAGAACTACTCCCGTGTGCTCGAGGGCCGTCCGCCCGGCACGCACCCCTTCACCCTGCTCGACTACTTCCCGTCCGACTACCTTTGCTTCATCGACGAGTCGCACCAGACGGTGCCCCAGATCGATGGCATGTTCCAGGGTGACCGCTCGCGCAAGCAGACGCTGATCGACTACGGCTTCCGTCTGCCCTCGGCGCTCGACAACCGGCCGCTTCGCTTCGACGAGTTCCTCGAGAAGGTGCCGCAGATGGTGTTCGTCTCGGCCACGCCGGGGGCGTTCGAGCTGCGTCACTCCACGCGCGTCGCCGAGCAGCTGATCCGTCCCACCTTCATCGTCGATCCCGCGGTCGAGATCCGCGCGACGCACAACCAGATCGACGACCTGATGAACGAGATCCGCCGCCGCGCCGACGTCT
>Ga0315542_1002011_pt1 | contig 12564 bp, 10 predicted proteins | sample SalMarSW160120MG_FD_202541 | JGI IMG/M metagenome (GOLD analysis project Ga0315542, IMG submission 202541) | Salt marsh sediment microbial communities from the Plum Island Ecosystem LTER, Massachusetts, United States - Salt Marsh Sediment SW1601-20 ... | reverse complement strand
ATTTATGTTTCAAAATCCCCTATTTGACCTAACTGTCTGCACAGAGTTACCAATCGAGATCATTAAACACAAAAGAGCCGTGGTTATTAAAATCAAATGGTTTTAGTGCTCCCTGTTCCTGCAAAATCACAGTATTATCATCACCCAAGCAATAGAGAGCATTATTGTTGTTGCGATAATGGGTGAACTGATCGAGGATTCGATCGTATTAGCTAAGACCGTTTTCACTGTTCCAGCCCAAAGTATACCTAAATCATCTTCGAGTAATAGCTCTGTTCAGTCTCTACCAAGGTTATAATAGTCACTAATATTCATATGCACTCTCATATCAAAGGAAAACCTTATGAATAAACAATCTGCGCAAGAAATCATCGACTGGCTTAATAAAAATCAAGCTGTCTTCACTCGGATGTCCAACCAAATCTGGCAGACCCCCGAAATTGCATATCAGGAGTTCAAGTCCTCTCGCCTGCAAGCCGATTATCTAGAAAAGGAAGGTTTTTCAATCACCTGGGAGGTCGGCGGCTTGAACACGGCCTTTGTGGCCGATTGGGGAAAAGGGAAACCAGTGCTTGGGTTTATCGGAGAGTACGATGCATTGCCAGGGCTAAGCCAGAAACTTCAGCCTACAAAAGAAGCCATTGAAGAAGGCGGTAATGGTCATGGCTGTGGGCATAATTTATTAGGGACTGGAGCAGTTGCCTCCGCGGTGGCAGTTCAAAAATGGCTGGAATCCACAGAGAAAATCGGAACGGTGCGCTATTACGGCTGTCCTGCAGAAGAGACAGGCACTGGCAAAGTCTTTATGGCCCGTTCTGGCGCCTTCGATAACCTGGACGCTGCTTTCAACTTCCACCCCGCTAATATCAATATGGCTAATAAAGGCAGCGCTGTCGGGATCAATGCCATTTATTACCACTTTTTCGGCCGTACTGCGCACGCAGGCATGGCTCCCCATGAAGGTCGTTCAGCCCTGGATGCTGTCGAATTGATGAATGTAGGCGTCAATTACTTACGCGAGCATGTCAAGGACAATGTGCGTATCCACTATATCATCACCGAAGGCGGCCATGCGCCCAATATCGTCCCTGAAGAAGCAGAAGTTTATTACTATATCCGGGCGTCAAAACCAGATTATCTTGACGAGGTCGTCGAGCGCGTCCGCATGGTGGCTGAAGGTGCTGCCATGATGACAGAAACACGATTAGAAGTTCGTTTCAAGGCAGGATGCTCACCGGTACTCAGCAACCACTATCTCTCCGACCTGCAGTATCAGGCCATGGAATTAATCGGTTCAATCCAGTTTTCGGAGGAAGAGATCGATTTTGCCCAACAAATCAATGATGCTTTCCCAGGCAATAACGCAGACTATATCAACAACCTTATAGATTTCTACTCCCCGGGTCCTGAGTTATCTGCTGTCTTCGATCAGTATCGGGAGAAACCCTTGGTGGGTGCCAATTTCCCAGCTATGGACGTTGGCAAAGTGATGACCGGCTCGACGGACGTCGGCGATCTCAGCTGGGTCGCGCCAGTAAGTATGCTGGAAACGACCTGCTTCCCCACTGGCACTCCTGGACACACCTGGGGAGAAGTCGCTAGCGGAGGGATGTCGATTGGTCATAAAGGGATGTTGCATGCCGCCAAGATCATGGCGGTGGCTGCGATGGAGGTATACACAAACCCAGAACACCTTGTTAAAATCCGTGAAGAGTTCGAACGGAGCACAGATGGAAAACCCTACGTCTCCCCGATTCCAGCACATATCAATCCGCCACGTTTCAAGCCTTTAGAGGACTGACTCTTTAGGTTTTTTCTATAGAATAGTCCATCTCTCATTTACCGGACTAAACCCAAATTTATGTTCAAGGGTCCACGAAAGAATCTCTGTTATTCGGAATACTCATTAATGCATTGGATAAATAATAGTTCAGGTTGCTTTGGGGTGAATCTGGGCTTGGGATAATAGTATGATACCCTGACCAAACTTTCTGCCAATGGCCAAAGATGAAGAGAACGTCAAAGCATTGTTTTTTAACCACTCAAAAAGGAACAAATGCAATAGATTTACGAAATTTGTAATAGGTTCTCCCTAGAGCAATAAGTCACTAAAGAATCGAGATCTAGCAAATACCCTCCACTCAGACTGATTACTATTGACTTTTTGTTAATTGCACATAAAAACAACAGGCTTCACGTCAGGCGCTCAAATAATTATCTGATCTTCTATCAGGCGCCAGCTATAATATCCCCCTGCTTTTCCCCATTTAGAGGACAAATCTAAGCATTTTTTGACCGTTTTGTTAGATCATCTTTACTATCTGATCATGTTCCTCTTCACTTGCACCAAATTTGCACCAGGTAGCTGTTATGGACTTTGCTTTGTCGATTATCCCCCGCTATTGAAATAACTAAATTTGTTCTTCGTTCGTGGTTTTTCATTTACTTTCTAATACTTAACGATTGCCAAATATACGCAAGTATTATAGGGGGCGAAAAAGGTGGGCCCGGCAGGAATCGAACCTGCGACCTGGCGGATAACGGCTCAATTCCAACCCGGCTATAGTTTACTAATTTATAACTGATGAATTAGTACATTTACTTCTATTGGCTGATTTGTAACATTGTACTTGGATCAGGTTTTGGGGGGCAGGTCAGACCGCCAGTGCCAGCTGCGATCATGATTCCCACTACCCAATTACAGCTAGTTGGGCTAACATAAGGAGTGGTACAACTAATGGGGCATGTCACTATATCCACCCACATCCATCAATCTTGAATCAGTAGTTCAGGAGCTAGCCAAGGAATCAGACTATACTTACAAAGATATGGATTGAACCTTTTTGAGAGGATGTGCAAAAACCCCCTTTTTATATTATTTGCTGTTAGTCACAGGTATTTTAGCTGTTAATTTCCTGTAAGTCGATTTGACTTGAAGTATGTTCTAATTTAAGTGTACACCTGAAGATAAGAACGGGTTTTTATATCTATCATTTTTGATTCGTTTTTGAAATTATATATATTCAACAAGGATTTCAATCATGTTTACCAGGTTTATCAAGCAAGAAGGCGGTTTTACGCTGATAGAACTGCTGGTCACCATCGCCATCCTGGCTTTGCTGTTTGGCATCGTCACCATGACATTAAGTGGCGTGGGAGCCAATGCTCAAACGAGTGTCTGCGCCGCGGAGTATCATGTTGTTAAGTCCGCTATAGAAATTTACATAGCCGATAATCCTGGTGTTGCGCTTGCCGCAGGGACAGACACTACAATTAGCAACGGCGATGGTCAATTTGCTGATCTTCTAAGAGGCACCACAGTCGGTTTATATTCCTGGACCACTGCTGGAGTTCTGATTGCCGGAACATGTCCTGCCCCGAGCTCCACCCAACCCTGGATTTGTGGTAATCCAGGCCCCTGAACTCAGCTTGATGTTCAACGCAGACATGCGGCGAATATTTTCTCCACCAGGACCTGATCGAATTGCCACCCATCGATATTTTGTCGATGAGACTATACCTAACGGTATTCCTACTTCCTCCCCGGCTTATATACGCCATTTGCAATAACATAAACTCTGGTAAGGATAGAAATACAGATTTAAGATACATTCTGAATTTCACTGGATTTATATAAAATAAAAGGACCAAGTGTATCCAATACTTTTCATTTTTTCTGGAATACCCATCTATGCGTCACCTGTTTTTCTGGTGCTGGCAATGATCATTGGTTTTTTTGTCGGGCGAATCGAAATCCATCGGCGAAATATAAGCCTGAAGTTGTATTACCTCTACTCGGTATTGGCAGTTCCTGTCGCGCTTTTTCTGGCAGCGATCAATTCAGCGTTATTTCATCACCGCTTGTTTTATGTCTTTTCCCACCCGGGTGAGCTCACTTCCACCGGGTTGGTTTCATTTGGCGCCGTGATCGGAACTTTGGGTCTGGGTTTCATCATGGCAAAGATCTATAAACTACCCGTAGGCCAGATACTGGATGTCATTTCGATCATCCTGCCCCTGATCTTTGGCGTTTATCGCATCGGCTGTATTTTGAATGGCTGCTGCTATGGACGGGAAACCGATGGGCTTTTTGGAGTGTATCTCCCGAATTTATCCGGACAGTGGGCAAATCGCTACCCGACCCAGATTATGCTGCTGGTCTTCGATTTTGCCCTGTTCTTCTTCCTATGGAGATGGAGACTTAAAAAACCCGTCGCTGGTAAAACCACCCTGGTCTTCCTGCTGTCCTTTTCAATTTTCCGCCTGCTACTGGATAGCCTTCGGGAACTGCCCATGATAAATGACTGGATAAATATCCTTCAGCTGGGTTCTATAGCCATCTTGCTGATCACTTTTTATGCCCTGATCATGATCCAACTTCAAAATTCTTCCCAGAAAGACTGATCTTTATGTAAAATAATGGTCCCAGAAGTTGACCTTACCTTAATAATAACTAATCCAGTAGTTATGTTAGGATCAATACGTAGAGGAGGCAGAAGAGATGGCAAAACGCATATACGGTTCACCGCAAAAGATCGTCTCCAGCCACACCATATACCGATAACTCTATCTAACTTCCGTCAGACTCTATACTTATTTCAATCCTATTTGTCTAGCGGTCTTATCTCATGTCAGGCGTCCAGAAAGTATCCCTGACAGTCAGCCAGACGACAGCTTGTTTTTCCTCAATAATCCCCCAAATTAGAGGGCAAATATCAGTATCAACTCCCTGTCTTGGCATCAAAACAATGGGATTTTCACATTTATTGCACCAAACCTGCACCAGAATATACGAACCAAATCGACTAGTTTGGTGGCTTGATTTCTTACATTTTTCGGTATTTTTTTCATTGAATTTATTTACGAATGATAAAAGCATAACAGAAGACTAAAGATCAGCCGCTGTTATTTTTACCTTTTTACTAATAACCTCCGTGTTATCATCAAGGATAGAGGAACTGCTATGTATAGAGAGTAGTTACACCGTTAAAGCAAACGACCCCAGCATAATTAATAATCAACATATAATCATACAAATTCAGCCATGAAAAACTCCAGGTCCCTCTTAATTTCAGGATTACTTTTGGTCATGTTGACTATTACGATTTTTGCCGTGGTCAACTGGCGCATAGCGGAACAAGATTCTAAAACCGCATTGGCGCGTTCCTTAGCTGCCCAAGCTCAGAATTTACTACTCTCAGAGCATCCCTCCCAGGACACCGCCTATCTTCTGGCAGTTCAATCCTTGCGCTTAAATCCCTCTGGGGAAGCGGCTCAAGTCATTCAAAATTCAACCATAGTGACACCGAATTCCAGAACAGATCGTGATGGGTACATCAGGAGATATGCTTTCAGTCCAAATGGACAGATGGCTGCCTCAGTAGGTGAAAAGCACTTTGTGCGTGTTTGGGACATATTCTCACAAGATGAGCTTGCCTTTCTTCTCCATGATCAAAGCGACAGCAGTGCCATTACCTCGGTGGTCATCAGTGATGATAACCAATATCTTGTCTCGGGTACAACAGATTCGGGCTGGAAAAATGATTATACGGCCCGGGTGTGGGATCTGGTAACAGGGACTGAAATCGCCTCCATGGCCCATGAATACAGCGTAATGTCAGTTGATATCAGCCCAGATGGAAAATATATCGCTACCGGTTCTTGCGACCGGACTGCCCGGATCTGGGATCTCTCTACAGGCGAGATGGTACACTCGCTGTTTCATCCGGACACCCACACCATTTTAACTGTTACATTCAGTCCGGATGGGGCCTATCTTGTCACAGGAACCAGGCAGAGTTTTTCCGTGCACGTCTGGGAGGTCTCTTCTGGGAAAGAGATCGCCCGAATTCTTCACGATGATTATGTCACGGCCGTTGATATCAGCCCGGATGGCAAATACATTGCAGCCGGATGTGATTCCAGAGGTCACAGCATCTATGTTTGGGAAATCCGCACCGGAAAGGAAATATTCCACCTGTACCATGATTCAGGTATATATTCAATCGATTTCAGCCCTGATGGTGAATACTTGCTTTCCAGCAGTCAGGACCTGACGGTTCGGGTTTGGGATGCAAAAACAGGGGAAGAACTCTCCCGTTTAGCCGGCATCGGCGCTAAAACGGTTTCTTTCAGTCCTGATGGAGGCTATGTCTATGCCGGTGACTATAACGAGAACGTTCAGATCTGGCAGTGGAAGCCTGAAGACATCATTGCTGAGGCCTGCTCCAGGGCAGATCGGAATTTAACCCGAGAAGAGTGGAGAAAATACATCGGCGACGCACTTCCCTACCAATCAGTCTGTCCCAATTTGCCGATCCAGGCAGAACCGACTGAAGTGATCATCGTTGATCCCACCCCATATTAATCATTGGTTTAAACACAATGAAAATCATCGCCATTAGGGGATTTTTGCACATCCCCCAAAAAAGGTTCAATCCAGAATGGGGACGGCAGTCAATATAAAGCAATTATGCTTTCGATAAGGACTCTTATCTAAAGCAATTGGATTCCAGTGGCAAGGTGGAGCGTGAGTGGAGATGAGATTTTATATTCCATTACAGATGATTAAATAGACAAAACTAGTCAGCTTTATTTAAACGCGAAAGTGAAATCAAGGCGACAAAATAGAGTATTCCAAATATACTTCCAACCGATAATGACAACATTACTTGTAACCAACTCAAATCGAAGAATAATACATTAATCAAACAATATATTGCAAGGATAACTCCTTCAATAAGGCCCAAGATCACCATCACCCAATAGAATTCGGGTTTATATGAAGTCCAAATCCTACCAATGCCAAAAGTTAGGGCAGCAATTCCCCACCCACCAGAAACATACGACAAGAGGTTAGTATATGATGTGTAACCGGGAAGGGGAAGATTAAACAGAGGGAAGAATAGAGCGATAGCAGCAAATATATCTACAACTCCATTACTAAATAGAACAAATCTGGCTGTTTTTGAATTCTGCGGTGTCTTCATGGGTTTTCTCCGATCTGAACTTCTTTTTGGAAATTCACAATCAAAAGTAAATTTGTTTTCAATTGTTGGAATGATATTACTGAATTATTCCCCAACAAGTTCTGATAAATGCACTTATCTCAAGCTACTGACAACTCTTATCTCAACCTAATTATTATTATACAGATAAAGGGGATCGAAAACTGGCGGATAACGGCTTGTTCTCCCCTTCCCTTCTCCCAAGACACTCCTTTTTGATCTCTTGCCATGACCCAGTTTGTTTTTTTAAAGAAGGAAAACAATTAGCCGGGTTGACCAGAACGAGCAAAAAACCAACCCGGTTTGGTTATTAATATCATATTGCCTATACGCAGTTTACAACACAGGCAGTACTACTCAGGAATAAATAACCGATAACACCAAACCCAACCAGACGAGCTCCAACCCCCTATCGTATCGGCTGTTACAAAACACCACTCACCCTGCTGCGCTACTCCCTCTAGTATAACCTCTGATCCCGCGGCAATATCGCCGATCCAGGCCCTGGTGATCTCGTAAGTTTCACCGTCTTCTGTTGTAGCCTCCCGTCCAGGGAACGCATCATAGATCGCAGCCGGCGCGTTTGGAAAGTCTCCCCCTTCAGGTCCTTTGGGTATTACAACTGCAGGCTTTGGAAACCAGTGTTCCTCCATCTGGCCTAGTGCTGCATAATATTCTTCACTGCTTTCTTCACATAAGAAGAGATCGTAGGCTTCGACCCCCACAAACTCAGCAAATTCCTCTACACAAGACTATGTTCCTTTAATAATACCCAGATTAAATGTTTGTGAAATCAGGGCAATCTCCTTTTACATAAACCTTATTATATGAAAATTTTCAATAGGTTCCGGGTATTCATCCAGGGAGTCATCATCCGCTATATAAAGGTACACGGCCTCTATTGGCTGCTCAGACAAGGGTATTTCTGGTCCTTCAAATACCTCAATATAGTATTCAGGATGTTCATATCCCATGGCGTTCCAGTGGTAGAGGGCTTCTTCTAATAGAAGGTAGTCCGATACTGGCTGTTTTCTGTCTCTCTTTCTGATCACATATACCAGGCTCATATTGTCTTTTCTATCTCCGATAAGTCCGGAAAGGACTCTTTTACTTCCATTAGTTTCAGGGGCCCTCTCTAATTCTGCCCGCTTCGATCGTCGGGTATCCGTATCCCCCTGCCCTTTTGATGACTCAACATCGGTGAATACATAGCAATATTGGGGCAATCCTTAATTAAGAAGGTCAATTAGTCTATCATCCAAAGGTAATGGAATTGAATCATCATAGGTTATCTGATCAAAATCGGGATGACTTGGGTTAATCAGAAAATTAGTCTCAGAAGGAACAACTACGCTAGGAACTTCTAGTATTAAAGAGGTTTTAGATTGAACCCACTCGTCCCCAATAGATTTTGCAGAAAGCGAGGAAGGTGAGGCTGCCCAATCCTCAGGAAGACCCTTTACATCTAATGACTCTATTAAGTTATCACCAAAATGAAATGGAATCACATCATACGTTGACAGGATTTTTTCGTCTTGAAGATTAACGAGTATTTCTAAAATAGCCAAAGAAATAGAAGAAGACGCATACACGATTCTGGTTCCTTCACTATTCCATCGTCCACCAGATTCTTCAGCGCCTTCTCCAGTAAAAGCAACTTCTTTATATTTTCTCTTTGTAATACGCCATGCGGTAATTATCAAGAGAATACTCCATGTTCCAATCTATTTATTAGGTTTTCAACCTCCCTGGATCCTTCCTCGGTTTTACTAGCCTCGAGGGGAGATTCACCTCCGAGCGCTCTATTACTATTTGTTAACCAATTCTGTGCAGAAGAACTGTCACCTTCGAATAAATTCGTCGCCATTGTGAAAATCCGAGAAAACCTAAGTAACCGTTCAGATTCATCAGCTTTTAGTATTCCTTCCTTTAACCTGCGATTTAGGGTACGTGAACTGATCTGAACAAGTTCAGCTAGTTGTTTATTTGAAAGTTCCATGGTTTTCGTTAGCGAAATAAATGCTTTAACAGGAAAACCAACTTGAACCTTTTCCGACAATTCCATTCTGTCAAAAGCTTTGATACCAATCAATTTTGCATAAGAGATTGGTTCTTTCTCCTTTAAGAAAGGCGCGTTTGTCATTATTCCCTCCCAGGATTGGTTGAGCCATCTGGCATTATAATATCAGCCATTTGGCACTTTGTCAACAGGTGAGAATATTAATATCATAAAAAAGATTCAAAAAAAATAGGCCTTCCGAGTCATGAAATGGCCTATTTTTAAGGGGTAATTGTGGGCCCGGTAGTATTCGAACCTTCGCCCTAACAGATAACGGCTTGTTCTCCCCTTCCCTGCGACACCTTTCAGAGTAACCTTGATTCCAACTGAGAATTAATCTTGTTTAATGGAATTATCTATTTTAGAAATGGTTCACCCTAATCTTTTTTATCAATCTTTATATCATCAAACAGTTGTGGATAACTAGTATCCCTAATTTTCATCAATTCTTTCTTTGCCGGCTTTGACAACTTCTTATAAACCTGGATCAATTCTTCCTGTTCTTCGTTTTCTTCATACACTCCAAGTTCCCACATGCTCAGATCGTTTTCGTGAACATTGGCCAACTGAGAGATGATCCCCCACCCTAGTGCAGCTAGTTCCAGGTATTGATCTTCAGTTGAATTTCCTTCTTTGATATTCTTCACAGCTAAGTGGACCGGGAACTTTGCAGCTGTTATTTGATTGCGTATAAACCAGGCTAGAAAATGTACTTGATTCTCTTCAATCAACTCGACTAGTTTTTTCTTTTCGGTGTGTTTGTAGCTTTCAAATCCTAGAAGCTTTTCTAAGTTAATTTCCCTAACTCCTACCACAGGAAAATCTGTGGATAAATCAGGATCATTGGTATCAGGTTGTGGTGGGATTAAAGATTCATTAAGTAAGGGGTTTAAAGAAAGATTAATAGAGCTTTTTAAGTGTGTTGTTTTGTCGAGGTTTCTTGTAGACTTTTGGCTAGGTAATGTATTGTTTTGTCCAGGTGATGTGTCATTTTGACCAGGACCTGTGTTATTTTGTCCAGTCTCGGATGATGGGTCAGAAACTGGCGTGTTATTTTGACCAGGTTCCCCAAAGGGAGTTTTTCCTACTGGTGTGTTATATTGTCCAGCTGGTGTGTTGTTTTGTCGAGGTTCTTTAATTGGAATATTATCTGGGTCTTTGTCTGTTCCCGGGTCATTTTCAGAATCACCGTCTATTAGTAGAAGATCCGCAACAAGGCTTTCATAAGCGTCTTTATCATCTTGGTGAATAGGTTCTGTAGCACGAACCCTGACGGAAAATTTATTTGCAGAACCCTTTTTGTGTTCTGATATATCGTAGACCGACAGCCAGTTTTTTAAAGGTAAAGTGGTTTGGAAATACTGATTCCAAGGAGAGCGTACATTTTCATCTTCAGACTGAATACAGTTAGAGAGGAGCCTGTGAGCGGTTCGGGACGAACAGCCAACCGACTGGCCTATCTGGGAGTATCCGGCAAACTGAATAGAATCGTTGCCTTCTTCCTTATATAAAGAACGTAAATACCAGATCAGGGCTGCCTCGTTGGGATTCAATTCACCCCTATATTTTTCGAAGAAATAATGAGGGATAGAGAGGAACATATTTGGACGAGTTATTTGGTGCTCTAACTGGGTCACTAAATCATAAACATGTTCATCCTGTTCTCCTGGGAAATATTTAGAAACAACATCATGGAGAGTGATCCTTTTTTTGGAGTTAGAGGAAAGGAGATCAACATCGCCAGGCTTTACTCTTCTTATCTCTCCGGTTTTATCTAGTAAAGATTCAATAACAGAGACCGACGATTCCTCGCCGGCAAAATTTTTGACGAAGTCTTCTATCCAAGCCAGATGATGTGGAGCTACGGGAACCTGACTCCATACTACATACTCGGGAGGAACATCTTGGTAGCCTTCTTTTGTCTTTTTGAAAAACCAGCTAGAAAAACCTCCCTTCTTCAACAATTTAGCTATTTGAGAGAAGGATAGAGGAGACCAATAGGACAGTTCTCTTGAGGAGATTAGCTTTTGAACGCTTCCTTTTCTTGCAATGTTCACAAACGATTGCTGCCGGACTGCTATTGTTACCCAGAAAAGGGACGCCCCCAAAACGGGCAGCCAATGGTGAAATAAATAGAAAGGAACGGGAATCATTTTCTGAGGATTTACGATTTGTTCATAGGCGTCTTTTTGGACCCGAACCAGCAAGGCATCCTTTCCGCCTTCCCCTTCCCTAGATAATATTAGGCTCTTTTGTTTGTTGTTTTCCTGAAAGAATATACTTGCGATCGGAAAGAAACGGCGGTCAAGCCACTCCTTGCTTGTGTCATCTGGGACCGTTACAACCAGGGCCAGTTCTTCGCTGTCCCAAATAGCGCTTGTCTCTTTCGGCCAGGTTTCCGGGATCTCAAGAGGGGTCCGTTTCAGTTCCTCCAGGAGAGACAGCCAGACCTCGCTAGCGCGGGAGCTTATTTTTTCGTTGTGGTTGTTTTGTCCGTTGCTACTCATTGCCCTTCTTGTCAATAAAAAAACCGCACGACATTTCCTACTTAGGGAACGCTCGTGCGGTACGACTTGACAGGCACAAAAAAAAGTGTATAATTTTTTGTGTAACCAATTTAGCTTTTCCGAATTCTCCCCTGGCCGGCAAACCATCGGGGAGTTTTTCATTAAAGCTACTGTCCTCGGACGAGGCCCTTATTCAGTTGTAGTGATCTGCGTGACAGGAGCTTAACTATCTAAGCAAATCAATCACGCCCTGTTGTTCTGATTGATCCAAGCACACCAAAAGTATTCCCGGGATCTGTTACAAAATGATTCAAAATCACTCATAAATTGACCCCAAACTGCTTGTATGTCTCTTTGAATTTGTACCCACAGATGCAGGGTACTCTCAAATAATAACACACACCTGGGGGATTAGCAACGCAACGCACACACGAACACCTTAAAACATTAAATTCGTCTCTACGGCCCTCTTTAATACCTTCTAATGCTTATTAATAGGCCGAAAACAATATATTTCGGCCATTTTTACTAAAAAGCACCGTGTTTGGAAAAACCTGGTTTTTATTACAAAAGAGCAATAAAAAACGAACAAAAATAGTATGCGTTCAGGCCCTGGTTCCACAAAAAAATATCTAGAAAGAATATTCCCTAAGATAATATATATTTCCAATAAAAATCAATTAGAATATAGTTGGACATAAGTTCATCAAGACAAATTGATTATCAACTAATATTACTTCGAAAAGATCGTAAAGGACTAAGCCCTATGAAGATTCTGGCCATTGTTTGTCAGAAGGGAGGCGTGGGAAAATCTACCCTTTCGGTCAATCTATCTGCTGCCCTTTCAATAATTGAATTCCATAGTAACCCACAGGATCCGGGAAAGATTCTTCATATAGATATGGACCCCCAGCACCACTCGGGCAAGACAATCGCCAGAGGCATATTTGGGACTGATGAAAACGAGAATGAAGTTGGCGAACTAACACTC